>Ga0160438_1000139_pt1 | contig 28916 bp, 28 predicted proteins | sample HID1975K_E0MG_FD_108203 | JGI IMG/M metagenome (GOLD analysis project Ga0160438, IMG submission 108203) | Enriched soil microbial communities from UW Madison campus, WI, USA - HID1975K_E0 MG | ecosystem: Environmental > Terrestrial > Soil > Unclassified | place: USA: Madison, Wisconsin...
ATTAACCAGATCCTGCTGCGTGAAGCGCAAAGCGGTAAACGCGTGGTGCGTTTAAAAGGTGGCGATCCGTTTATCTTTGGTCGAGGTGGCGAAGAGTTGGAAACCTTGTGCGAAGGCGGCATTCCGTTCTCCGTGGTACCTGGAATTACTGCGGCATCTGGCTGTTCCGCTTACTCAGGCATCCCGTTAACTCACCGCGATTACGCGCAAAGCGTGCGTCTGGTGACGGGCCACCTTAAAACAGGCGGCGAACTGGATTGGCAAAATCTGGCTACTGAAAAACAAACGCTGGTATTTTATATGGGCTTGAACCAGGCACCCGCCATTCAGGAAAAACTCATTGAGCATGGAATGTCGGCTCAAATGCCCGTCGCGCTGGTCGAAAATGGCACTGCGGTTAAACAGCGGGTTGTGAGTGGTGTTTTAAGTGAACTGGGTGAATTATCAACCCAGGTTGAAAGCCCTGCGCTTATTATTGTCGGCAGCGTCGTTGCATTACGCGAAAAATTAAACTGGTTTTCAAATCACTAATAATCAACATAAATTTCGCCCATATTCTGTCTGGTTTCGGACTTAGCAATAATTAAGGCTTCTCATATACTGAGTAGCCTTTTTTATATATCCAAATAGTCCAATCCAATTATGATAGGGAATATCAATGATTAAGCTTGTGAAAATTACCGCATTATTCGCCGTTATCTCAACGCTGACCGCATGTAGTGGTCACATTGAAAACAAAAGCAAAAACTGTGGTTATGATTATCTTCTTCACCCAGCAATTTCTATCTCAAGAATTATCGGCGGCTGTGGCCCTGCGGATGAATCAAAATAAACAAGCCACATTAAATATGTGACACCCTCTTTATGAGGGTGTTTTTTTATATACCTTCACAACTTTCACGCAATATTCTCAATACCGTTTCTGCACCACTGCGATTTGGATTAATACGAATCATGCGCTGTTCAAGCGTTGGGTCAGACTCACGGAAAGTACCTGACACCCGGTAAAAAAGCGGCGGGATTTCATATTTCGACTCAGCACCCACCGGATACGGTAATGCGCCCAGTTGCTGTGCTTTCGCCAGAACTTTTTCTGCAATCGGTTGGTGAAACTCAACCAACAAAACTTTCGATTGCGCGTTGGCGATAAACGCCTGTTTAACCTGCGCAATACTGCTCGTATTGAGTTGTTCGACCAGACTATCGTTTACCTGAGCCTGAACCGCATGCATAACAGGTGCGAACACTAATCCGCGTAATGCTTCCATGGCCTGGAAACCCTGAATCTGGCTACCGCCTGAATACATACTCTGGCGTACAGCATTCACAGCCTTTTCAGCCCCAACCACAACGCCAACGCCCGGCGGGCCGAAAAGCTTGAAACACGAGAAAGTCGAAAGAGTGGCGCCGCATTCACAACCAATCCTCTCCACTTTCATCACGGCATAATTATCATCCGTGAGCGATGGCAAATTGTATTGATTAAAACAGGCGATAACCTCCCGCAAATGATACGAATCATTGATGCTCTGGCGTGTGTGTTGAATCAGTGCCGCTTGCGGACGGTGCTCTTCTATCGCCCTTTTCACGTCTTCAAGCTGATTAAAATCGGCACGAATAAGCTGCAAGCCCATTTGTTCCGCAATGACAGCAGTGGTGGGATAAAGCGGCGCATCGTGAATCAGTAAACTCCCACCGGATTTCAACAAAGCGGCTAAACCACTGCGAATTGCGCCCGTGCCTGCACCTTGCACAAGAGCCGCTGCGGGTGCACCAAAGAAATCGGCCAGTACCGACTCAACACGCTGGGTCATTTGCGGCTGATTGAGGCCAGGCACTAAACCCAGGTCACCGGCGCTAAGAAAATCACTGCCGGGAAAATGGCGGCAAATAGTATCCACCAGTTGAAACTGTTTACGCTGCGCCTGTTCCATCGTCAGGCTCTGCAAAGGCCAGGTTTTCACTTTATGCACTCCGTGAAGCCCACGGCCCTTCAGGGCCGTGGGCAAAGAGAGAAATCAGACCGGAATAAACAGGCCGCAATAATAGAGAATATTCAGCACGATACCGGTGATCAGCACCGCCACGACCGGTGAGGCCATTTTCTGAATCGGACGTCCCAAAGCTTCGTTCAGGAAATAGAGCGCCGCCGCAATGGTAAAGCCGGTGTAACCCGCCATTTTTATAGCCGCAAAAATAGAGCCAACCAACAGCGCCATTTCCATCAGCATATTCATCGCGTTACGAATGTTGTCCGATGCGTTACGCACAGACGGGTAACGTCCCAGCCATTTGCCGATGGAACGCAACAGCAACACTTCGGCTGAAATCACTACCGCCCCAACAACAAAAGCTAATAGCGGGTTGGAGATGAGATATCCTGCGGCATAGACAAACGTAAAACCTGCCACAGCGTAAACACCCGTCGCCAGCGCCGTAGTGGCAATCAGCGGCACGAACCCAAGCCCGCGCATAAATTCGGCAAGTGCTGCCTGATGGATCAGCGTTTGTGATTGTTCCGGTGTAATACCGGCTGAATATGCCTTCTCAAGCGTAAAGATCGACACTTCAGAACCGGCGAAGATCTTCATGCTGGCAACCACCGCAATCAACCCGCCGACAATCGCTATAAACGGCAGGTTTTTGATGATGCGCGATGTGCGCTCTTCAAAGACAGAAAGCCCTCCGTCATCGTGCTCGCGTTCATCACGGGTACGATGATCCTGAGCAATCGCAATCCCCAGCAGCATCACCATGCCGACGAAAATTTCGATAGATTCAGGATTGAGATGTGGGAAGAAACGCACAATCAACACGCGGGTCATCAACACCACAAACGCGGCAAACAAACTGTTCTTCCAGCCAAACTGGTAAAAAATGGCTACCAGCGGGAACAGAGCAAAAGCGGAAACGACCGGCGAACTTAACTCGCCAAGCGACCCGAGCACATCCACCGGGAGGGCTGTCAGCAAATGGTTAACCGGGATCAGGCAAGTCAGGATCAACACGCCCCAGACAGCTCCCATACCAAACGCCAACAGGCTGTTTGCCGCTAATACCCCGAGAATATCGGTCGGCAGGAATAACAGCCAGGCGTTCAGCAAACCGGTTTTGAGCGTGAATGAAATCCCAACCGAGGCCACAAAGCCAATACTCAGGCCGAAAGCGATACTGCCTGCTTCGCGGCGATTCATATTACCTTCGATAAGCTGAGGCAGGATGGGGCGAATACCATCGTGGAACACTGCCGCTGACTTATGCGCCAGCAGCGCCGTCATCCCGGTCAGGCAAGCCACCACAACTATCTGAATATAGAAATCCATAGCGTTGCCTTTATTTTAAATGAGCAATAAGCATCGGGATGGCATGTTCGATATGCTCCACCGACAGGCCAAAAGCGACTTTCCCATCCGCAACCATTTTGGCGACCTGCTCTTCCTTCGCCTTAATTCCTGGCTTCGCAATCGTGCAGCTTTTGTTGTAACCAATCACGGCGATAGCAATCGACAGCGCCGCACCAGCACCGGTATTACAGGCACCAATGTAGTAATCGAGCTGGCCTGATTTCACTTTCATAGCCGCTTCCATATCGTTGTAAATAAACACTTCAAAGCAGTCAGGTGCGGACGTCTCGATAGTTTTTTTAATAAGTTCGCGCTGTAAGCCAGCAACACCGATCTTTTTCATGGGAAATCCTTATTTAAAGAAGACAGAGGGGTTGTCACGTAACATCAAATCAACGTCGGCCTGAGAGAAACCCGCCTCCAGCAACAAAGGCACAAACGTTGTCAGCAAATAATCAAAACCGAGGCCGCCGTTGGCTTTTAAATGCGAGCGGCGGGTAATATCCATAGAGAGCATGACGTGGTCGAGTAAGCCGCGGCTGGCGATTTCTTGCAGCATCGCTACGCGCTTCGCATCCGGGTAATAGTTGTTTTTGCCGATGGTATCGAACTGGACATACGCGCCCTGCTCAATCATGCGCAGAATGTTGTCGAGGTTATCTTTCAGGTCGCAATGGCCGACAACCACGCGGGACAGATCCACGCCGTAGCTTTTGAGTAACGCCAGTTGTTCCAGGCCCATGGTGCTAAAAGAGGTGTGCGTCGAAATTGGACGCCCTGTTTCACGGTGTGCCATCGCCGCGGCAGAAAACACTTTTGCTTCATCCGGCGTGATGACGTCCACGCTCGAGCCGATTTCAGCAATGATTCCCGCTTTAAGCTCAGAGCCTTCAATGCCGATTTCGATTTCGTCGATCATCTCCTGCGCCAGTTTTTCTGCGCTGGTACTGGCAACGTGTTCGGGGAAGAAGTCATGCTGGTAATAACCGGTGCAGGCGACTACGTTCATGCCGGTGTCACGCATAATATCGAGCATAAACTGCGGGTTACGCCCCATGTAGCGGTTGGTCATCTCAATGATGTTGCGCACGCCTAATCCGTAAAGCGTTTTCATTTCCGCACAAATCAGATCGTATTGATCCAGGCGGCAATCAATATTGTTTTTGAATGACGACAAGTCGATATGCAAATGCTCGTGAGCATAGGTATAACCCGACGCGTCAATTCGCAGCGGTTCAGCCATGATTGCCTCCGGTATTGGAAGTATTAAGAAGTGACAGGAAAGAAGTGCCGTTTTGTGGTGCGCTTGCCGCGAAGAATTCGCAGACTGTTGCACCAACATCAGACAGTGTTTTTCTGGCACCAAGGTATGAATGGGATATGCCTGGCTGCCAGACCAGAAGCGGGACATTTTCGCGGGTGTGCTTGCTATGGCCGATAGTCGGATCGTTGCCGTGATCGGCCATAACCACCAGACAGTCGCCGGGTTGTAGCGCGTACATCAGGCGCGCGAGATTTTTATCGACCACTTCCAGGCGATCAGCATAACGCGCAACGTCCTGGGCATGACCGGCCAAATCAGTTTCCTGAATATTGGTGCAGATAAAAACATCACCCGGCTTTTGTACTTCCTCAAGCGTGATATCCATGATCTGTTGGGTATCAACGAGGTTCTGATAACTGATGCCGTGCGGGTTAAGAGCAATATCAGCAACTTTACCGACTAATACCGTTTTGACGCCTGCGTCATGTAATATTTGCGGCACTTGCACGCGACCATTCACGCCAAAGCCCATATGTACAACCTGGAAGCCTTGCTGATATACACCCGATCGCGGCGCGTTGATTCCGATATAAGTGCCTTGTTTTTCTTCGGCTGCATCAAGAAGTTGCTGGCTGCTTTCCAGTAATCCGCCAAAAGCAATCACCCGCCCGACTTGCACACAGTGACGCACGATTTCACCAATGGCGCGAACTTCGTCGAAGGAGATGGCGTTTAAATTAGCGCTGATGTTAAACACCTGACCAAGATCGGCCTCGAGATTATCGCCAATCGCAACCGCCTGATTCACCCATAAAAATTGCAGCTCATCACCTATCCGTTCGACCTGCCAACAATCGGCTTTTAATGCTTGCTCAACTTCATCAATAACCTCTGAGAAAGGCATACGCAGCGGGGCTTGAGGCCGGGTTCCAAGTATTTCCTGGTGTCCCATGAAAGTATCGCCACCTTCATGTTGCAATGCTGCCGTCCCGTAAACTGCGTTTACCGAAGGTCGCATGACGCCTTCGGTAAAACCCAACGCATTAATCAGGCCGAGTTTTTCAAGCACCGGCAAACGCAATTGCGGGAAATGCCGCAAAATATGCCCACAGGTATTTGCACCAATATCTTCAGGCCTGACTTGCGGTACGTCATCCATAGCGCCCACGCCAAAACTGTCTATCACCACCACCACAAACTTACTCACGTAGACCTCCGCAAATGGGGTTACCGAGACTGTCATACAGCGCTTCGAGCACTGGGTTTCCGTGACTGATTCCAGAAACCAGGGCCACATCGCTGCGCGTTACAAAAACTTGCGTGCGAAAACACATCACGACCGGTACACCGACCGGGAATTTACCTTCCAGCCCGATGTGATAATCAATACTGCTGTCATCCATCGGCAATACGTTTGCGCGAGAAGGAGCGCTGCTCGACACCGGGTAAACCAGGGCATTTTCAGCATGACCCCGACGATAGTAGCCACCGCCAAAGCAGTAACTATTCCCCTGAAATTGATGTGATACTTCAGTGAGATACAACATAGCGATGCGTTCTGGCTGGTCGCCACGCTGGTTGGCGGGAATCGTCCCGGTTAGCGCGTGGCCGGGTTCAGCATGGGTCACACCATATTCGGCAAGCAGCGGCAACGTGCTGCAACTTGACGCAGATGGCGCATTCAGTTGAGCGATTTCAATGCCCAGGCTACGAAGTTGGTCGCGAGCCTGCAAAAGCGTATGCAGATTCTGCGTAGGCAGAGTTTTCTGTAATTCGTCATCCCACAGCAGGCACGGGAAATGGGTCAGTCCTGAGATTTTCACACCGGGCATTTTGCCGATGGCGGCGACGGTATTCTCAAGATCCGATAGGGGGAATCCTGCTTCCTGCCCCGGATAAAGTTTGTCTTTCTCATCGAAGACTTTCAGCATAATGGGTTGGATAAGCCCGAAGCGCTGCGCTGCATTCGAGATTTCACGCGCCTTCTCCAGCGAAAAAACGGTGATCATTTCCGTCGAAGCGGCGACATTTTCTGTGACCAGGCTGGTCGGTGTCTGCACCAAATGACCCACGTGCGAGACGGGTACTTCAGCATTGCGCAGCGTGCGGGCTTCTTTAAAATCCACTGCTACGGTGCCGTGAAAACCAAGTTCAATCAGTCGTTTTGCCATCCACGGATTACGCCCGATTTGTTTGGTCATCAGATACAGCGTGATGCCGTGGCTTTGGGCGATTTCCAGCAGACGACGACCGTTCTCCAGAACCTGGTCAACGTCGATAACGCAGGTATCTGGCAGAATATCGCCCTGACGCCATAACCTTATTGCGGTCTCAATCAACGCCGGATTTTGTGCCTTGAGTGCTTCAATAAACATGCCCTTGCCTCTCGACTCCATGATGCAAAAAACTCTAAATAATCATTTTTTTGAATATTTAAAGCAAAGCAGTGAACGAATAAAAAAAGATTTAGCTTTTACTGACCATCCAAAGGCTAAACAGGTTGGCCAGCAGATAGCCCTCTTCATTGGGATGAAGCGTGACATCAAACGGTGCCAGCATTGCCCGATGAATCGGCAGAAGTTCTGGATAGGCCTGCGACATGACAATTTCCTCAAGCAATTCTTCGTCGAGCGGGCCGATATCCTCGCCACGGCGGCTGCGCATCAATGCGTTCGCCATGTGCGTGATAGCCATTTCTCCTTGCTCATTTCGCACCGGGATCGCCCATACGCTCTCTAGCTGCTCAACCACACCGAGCATACCTTCGCAAATATCCCGGTCGATAATCCCCGCATCACACAATAGATTTAGCCGCTCTTCCACTGCCCTTACCTCTTAATGAAACTTAGTAACTTGGCTCCTGCTCACCCTGTAACACTCTTTGTTGATGGGCAAGCAGCTCACTTTTGTTCACTACCGTGCGCAGCAATTGCTGGATGGGCACATCCTCCGCACGCGTTAATACCACGGCTTCGGAGGCCTGCACGTAACGCGGGTCACCGTTTAACGGCTGTGCCACCAGACCGAGCAATTCCAAATCGGCCTCGCCGCCCACGTTCCAGATGACGGCATCAATTTCACCCTTCGCGATGCGGTTGATACACTCGTGGTAAGGCACATCAAGTATCTCAACCGACTGACCAGAAAAGTAAATCTCGGTCATGATGCGCTGGTCAGCAGAACGTGAGTCCAGTCCAACACGCTTAATCTGTTGATCGCCTGCGCGGCGAATCAGCTTGTGCTCTCCGACGTAGGTGTGCGGGCCAAGATCCAGCGCCATACAAACATCAGTGTTATCAAGATAACTTTGCGCGGCCAGCCGGGAAACGACCGCCAGGTCATAAACGCCATTGAGCAAGCATTCGACACGGACATCTGAGCCACGCATATGCGCGTAATAAAACGGAATACCATCAAACTGCGCTTTCAAACCGCTGGCTAAGCCCTCGTAAAGACGGGTGTAGGGTAACGGCATGGCACACACTACATTGCCAATATCAGCAAAAGCCAATAAGGCTTTGTTATCCATGCTCACCAGATAGCTGCCATTACGCCCACGACGCTCAACAGATACCGCCCCCGCTTTCTCAAGAGTTTTTAGTGCGGCTTGAATCAGCCCGACTGAGAACCGACATTCTGTTGCAAGTTCGTCGATAGTCTTCAGTCGGTTACCGTTTTTCTCACCCAGTAAATAACGTGCCAGGCTCGCCTGGGCGACGCCTTCTTTCTTGATAAAGCTACGGCTCATAATTAATCTTCATTTTATTGAACGGTTATATCTTCATTAAAATGAATATAAATGGCAAACGTGAAATATGCAAAAAGAGAATGGGGTCACAAAAGATATTTAGCGGAGGAATGGTTGGGAGGGGTCGCCCTCACCCCAGCCCTCTCCCCCAGGAGAGGGAGAAAACCGATCAATCCCTTCTCCCTGAGGGAGAAGGTTAGGATGAGGGTTGTGTTAAATATTAAGGCTGTGCCACAAAGCCAATCACTTCATAGACTTTCTTCAGCGTAGCACTGGCGTGTGCGCGGGCTTTATCGGAGCCATCTTTCATCACTTGCTGCAAATAGGCTTCGTCATTACGGAAACGGTGGAAACGTTCCTGCAATTCAGTGAGCATGCCAGAAACCGCTTCAGCAACTTCACCTTTCAGGTGACCATACATTTTGCCTTCGAAGTGCTGCTCAAGCTCAGTAATGGATTTACCCGTCACACCGGAAAGAATATCCAACATGTTGGAGACGCCCGCTTTGCTGGCGGTATCGTAGCGCACAACAGGCGGCTCGTCGGAGTCGGTTACTGCGCGTTTGATTTTCTTCACGACGGCTTTCGGGTCTTCCAGCAGGCCAATAACGTTATTACGGTTATCGTCTGATTTAGACATTTTCTTGGTCGGCTCAAGCAGAGACATCACACGAGCACCGGATTTCGGAATAAACGGTTCAGGCACTTTGAACACATCACCGTACAGCGCATTGAAACGTGAGGCGATATCGCGACTCAGTTCCAGGTGCTGTTTCTGATCTTCGCCGACCGGCACCAGATTGGTCTGGTACAGCAAAATATCTGCGGCCATCAGCACCGGGTAATCGAAAAGACCGGCGTTAATGTTTTCCGCATAACGGGAAGACTTGTCTTTAAACTGAGTCATACGGCTCAGCTCACCGAAATAGGTGTAGCAGTTCAGCACCCAGCCCAATTGCGCATGTTCTGGCACATGAGACTGTACAAAGATAGTGCTTTTAGCCGGGTCGATACCGCAAGCCAGATACAACGCCAGCGTATCGAGAGTACGGCTGCGTAGTTGTGTCGCATCCTGACGCGCGGTAATCGCATGCTGATCGACGATGCAGTAAATGCAGTCGTAATCATCTTGCATATGGACCCACTGACGCAGCGCACCCATGTAGTTACCAATGGTCAATTCACCTGATGGCTGTGCGCCACTAAAGACAATGGGTTTACTCATGTTCTGATTCCTGATGTTCTTTGCTAGATAGCCCTAATGCGGGCAGTAAATCGTTGAAGTGGTCAAACACGTAATCCGGTTTGCTCAGCTCGATAGACTCACCGTAGTTATAACCGTAAGTCAGGCCAATTGAGCAGCATCCGGCAGCTTGCGCCGCCAGAATATCGTTGCGAGAATCACCGACAAACAACAGCTCATCCGCGCCGAGGTTCAACTGCTCCATCACTTTATGCAGTGCTTCTGGATGTGGCTTTTTGTTTTCCACATCGTCGCCGCCAATAATGACGCTGAAGTAATGAGCAATGCCTAACTTTTCCAGCATCGGTAAGACAAATGGCGTCGGCTTATTCGTCACCAGCCCCATCGGCAAGCCTTTTTCCTTCAGTGCCGCCAATGTGGTAGCCACTTCAGGGAACAGGAAACTGCCCTCTTCCGCCGTTTGAGCATAGAAGGTATCAAACAGTTTACGCGCGATACGGCATTTGTCGGCTTCAGGCTCTTCGCCTTTTAATGCCCAGGTCAGCGCACGCTGAACCAGAACATCAGCCCCATTACCAATCCACTTCTCAACCTTATCTTCACCGGCGGTCGGCAATTCCAGCGCATACAGCGCCTGGTCCATTGCTTGTGTCAGGCCCAGTGCGGTGTCTACCAGCGTACCGTCTAAATCGAAGGCGATACCGCGAATTTTATTTAACTTATTCATGACTTACCTTTGCCAACTCGCTGCGCATACTGTCAATAACGGCTTTGTAATTTGGCTGGTTGAAAATTGCAGAACCCGCAACAAACATATCTGCGCCTGCTGCGGCAATTTCAGCAATGTTGTCGACCTTCACGCCACCGTCAACTTCCAGGCGAATGTCATAGCCGGAAGCATCGATGCGTTCACGCACCTGACGCAGTTTTTCCAGCGTATGAGGAATAAATGACTGACCGCCAAAACCTGGGTTCACGGACATCAGCAAAATGACATCCAGTTTATCCATCACGTGATCAAGCCAACTCAGAGAGGTTGCCGGGTTGAATACCAGACCGGCTTTACAGCCGTGTTCTTTGATGAGTTGCAGGGAACGGTCAACGTGTTCTGACGCTTCCGGGTGGAAGGTGATGATATTGGCACCTGCGGCGGCGAAATCCGGAATGATACGGTCAACGGGTTTCACCATCAGATGCACATCAACAGGAGCAGTAATACCGTAATCACGCAGCGACTTTAACACCATCGGGCCGATAGTGAGATTCGGTACATAATGGTTATCCATAACATCGAAATGGACGACATCCGCACCAGCAGCCAGCACCGCAGCCGTATCTTCACCCAGGCGGGCAAAATCGGCTGAGAGGATTGAGGGGGCAATCAAAAACTGTTTCATCCGCTTCTCCAATTGCAAATCAAAAACGACTGCGGACGAAACGTCTCAGGCACCGACTTTATATAGCGCCAGCAGTTCGTCCACCTTGTTTCGTGCTCCACCATTTCGGCTAATACTGCGACGCACTTGTACAACATGCAGTTTTGCCTGGTGATACCACAACCGAGTGAGTTCAGTATCGTGATTGGAAATCAATACGGGAATGCGATTTCCCCGCAGGTTTTCCGCAAGCTTCGCCAGATGTTGCTGTTGCACCATGTTAAAGCTATCGGTGTGGTATGCAGTAAAATTAGCCGTTGCAGACAAAGGCGCATACGGCGGGTCGCAATAGACAACTGACCCGGCACTCACATCCGACATGCTGACATCGTACGACTGGCAAAGGAATGTCGCGTTTTGTGCTCGTTCGGCAAAATGATACAACTCTTCTTCAGGGAAGTAGGGTTTGATGTAGCGGCCAAACGGGACATTGAATTCACCACGTAGGTTATAACGACACAGGCCGTTGTAACAATGGCGGTTCAGATATAAAAACAGCAGCGCACGACGAAACTCATCTTTGCACTGGTTAAACTCGGCACGATTGAGATAAAACGACTGCTCGTCGTTTTGTTCAGCAGTAAAAAGTTTTCGGGACTCCTGAACGTACTCATCTGTGCGAGTTTTGACGATGTTATAGAGGTTAATCAGATCGCTATTGATATCTGCGAGGATATAGCGGGAGTAATCAGTATTCAGAAAGACTGAGCCGGCACCGACGAACGGCTCAATCAGACAATCACCTTTCGGCAGATACTTTTTAATGTCTTCGAGCAGGGGGTATTTCCCCCCCGCCCACTTAAGAAAAGCGCGATTTTTTTTCATGCTGCCTAACTATTTACACCTTTTCCTGCTGTGGAAAGGTTCCAACAGCGGCTGCGCTTGTTCATCACTTCAGATCAGACTGAACCTGATGGATAGGTTTTGCCCATGGGTTCTTGGCCTGAACATCAGCTGGCAATGTTGCAACGGCACGTTTTGCCTCATCTTTGTTGGCATAGATACCGCTAACCAAAACATACCATGGCTGGCCATTTCGCACCGTCTGGTAAACCATATAGTGTTGCAGATTCTCTTTCTTCGCCCAGGCATTCAAATTTGCTGAGTTTGAAGAAGAGCTAAGCTGCAAAGTGTAATGGCTACCCGGAGCGCCTTTGATTGCGCCAGCATCACCGGCTACGGCACCTGTTGCTGCTGTCACTGGTGCAGTGGCAGTGGCTTTGGGCGCAGGAGCGGCTGCGGTTTCGGTTGCTTTCGGCGCAGTTGCAGTTGCAGTTGCAGTTGCAGTAACCGGAGCTTTCGCTGGTGCGGTCACAGTTGGTGCTGGAGCAGCAACAGGCTCGCTACGTTTAGCCGTCGCAACCGGTTTTGGTTCTGCTTTCACGGCAGGCTGTTTAGCAGGCTGAGCTTTGTGTTGCGGCTCGATGACTGCAGTTTTGCGCTCCTGACGAGGTGCGGCTTGCTTCACAGGCTCTGATTTCGCAACAGGACGTGGCGCTGTAGTCGCACCGTTGCTGCCAGCTACCGCTGCAACGGTCGCTGGGGCCGTTGGTAATGTCGAGCTGTTCACTGCGTTATCAATCTGACCAGATTGTTGCGTCAGTGCATTATTCAAATCGCCCGGGACTTCCACACGTTGCTGGCCCTGAGGTGCAGGCTGAGTCTGTGCTTCAGTGGGTGTTGAAGAAATGGCTGGAAGCGTCACTTCTTGCGGGTTACCAGCATTTTCTGTCTGATTAGTCGCAGCGGTATTACCTGGTTGTGGCTGTGCACCGTTAGCTTGATCGGCTGGGCTGCCACTGGAGCCAGATAAATCAATGTTTTTCTCCGCACCCGGCTGCTGATTTACAGTTTCGGTGTCGGTAGATGGGGCTTTAAGCGCCGAACCAATTCCAATGATCAACAGCAATAGCATAAGAATGCCAATGCCCATCATCAGATGCTGGCGGGATACCGGAACTTTAGGCTTAGCGGATTTCTTACGGGCGCGCGCCGGGCGACGTTCTTCTGCGTCAACTTGCAGGTTATCATCGCTCTCATACTCTTCTTCATCACGAGTACGGCGGGAACGCGCTGGACGAGGTTCGTCGGCATCTAACTCAACATCATCGACATTGATTTGCGGTTCACTTTCACGCTCATCAGCTCTGCGGGTACGACCTGAACGGCGATCGCTTGGATCGGGTTTCAGTTCGTCTTCCGGTTTAAACTCATCCATTTAACACCCCACTCAAAGGCTTATGCCAGCGATTCAAACTCAGCACATCACCCGAAGTTAAAAATCGCCTGACAACAGCGACCGAAATTTCTAATAATTAAGCCTGCTGACAATCAGCAATGGCGGACAAAACGACATCGTGTGGCACTCCGCCACGCATTTCACTCTTCCCGATTGCCAGTGGCAGCACTAAGCGCAGCTCACCAGCCAAAACTTTCTTGTCACGCATCATGTGGGGCATATACGCGTCGGCTGACATTTCTTTCGGCCCGGTGACTGGCAGCCCAGCGCGTTGCAGCAACTTAATGATTCGCTGTACATCGGCTTCGCTGATGTTTCCAAGACGCTGAGCTGTTCGTGCTGCCATTACCATACCTGCGGCAACAGCTTCACCATGCAGCCAATTGCCGTAACCCATTTCAGCTTCTATAGCGTGACCAAAGGTGTGGCCCAAATTCAGTAAAGCACGTAAGCCGCTTTCGCGCTCGTCGGCGGCAACAACATCGGCTTTAAGCTCACAACAACGGCGGATACACCAGGCCATAGCTTCACCATCAAGCGCCAGCAAGGCATCCAGGTTTTCCTCAAGCCAGTTGAAGAATTCACCGTCGAGAATAATTCCGTACTTAATCACCTCTGCCAGGCCAGATGCTAACTCCCGCGCCGGTAAAGTATTCAGACAGTCGAGATCTACCACCACCGATGCCGGTTGATAGAACGCGCCAATCATATTTTTACCAAGGGGGTGGTTAACGGCTGTTTTTCCGCCGACAGAAGAATCCACTTGCGAAAGCAATGTGGTTGGAACTTGAATAAAACGAACGCCACGTTGATAGCTCGCCGCAGCAAAGCCCGTCAGGTCTCCAACGACACCGCCACCAAGGGCTATAAGTGTCGTATCACGACCATGTGGCTTTTCAAGCAACGCAGTAAAGACCGTGTCTAATACAGCGAGGCTTTTAAATTGTTCGCCATCCGGAAGGATGACGGAATCGACTTTAACGCCCGCCTGCTCAAGCACGCCACGCACCTTATCCAGGTAGAGCGGCGCCAGGGTTTCATTGGTCACCAGCATCGTTTGGTCGCCAGCTTTCAGCGGCCCAAAAGATGCCGAGTCACTAAATAACCCAGCAGCAATGGTGATAGGGTAACTACGTTCCCCGAGAGTGACTGTTAACCTCTCCATAACGCGAAGTCCACCTTGATGTTGCTTAGCCCGCAGGCGTTTTTATCGATTAAGCCAGAATCAGTTGCTTTCCAACATATTAATAATCTGGTTAGCAACCACTTTGGCACTTTGGTCGTCAGTGCGAATCGTCACATCAGCAATCTCTTCATAAAGAGGATTGCGTTCTTGAGCTAAGGCTTCAAGAACTTCACGCGGTGGAGTCTCAACTTGCAGTAATGGGCGCTTTTTATCACGCTGAGTACGGGCAAGCTGTTTTTCAATTGTGGTTTCAAGATACACCACAACTCCACGGGCGGAGAGACGGTTACGGGTCTCACGAGACTTCACAGAGCCGCCGCCAGTTGCCAGCACAATGCCCTGTTTTTCAGTGAGTTCGTTGATGATTTTTTCTTCGCGATCGCGGAAGCCGTCTTCGCCTTCAACGTCGAATACCCAGCCCACATCAGCTCCGGTACGTTTCTCAATCTCTTGATCAGAATCGAAAAATTCCATATTGAGTTGCTGAGCTAACTGACGCCCAATAGTGCTTTTGCCGGCACCCATAGGCCCAACCAGAAAGATATTGCGTTTCTCTGCCATTTTTTCGGTACTACTAAGACAATTCGTTGATGATAAACCCGCCCTGTTAAAACCAGGTGCAGCGGGACATGAACTGAAACCTCATAAGCGATAGTGCGAGAGTCAGACTGAAAATTATCTCAATACTCAAGGTGGTTTGGCAACCGATTATATTCCCCAGCGTTCTCGTGAAGGAGAAAATGCATAAATCAGGGTTATCTGTCACAAACTTGAGCGTCTGGGCTCTCGAAACGGTACACCTTGTAAGCTAATTCCTCTCTGCCGTCAAACACCTGGGCATCGTTTCAAAGAAAAACTCAGCGCTGATGAAAGAAAACACTACGGAATCGGGATAAGTCTGGGCGTAATAAAGACAACTAATTCGCGGCGCTGATGATTTTTTGCGTCGTGGCGAAACAGGCTACCCACCAACGGTATTGAGCCGAGAATGGGAACACTATCGCTGCTGTCTTTGTTATGTTGCTGGAAAATCCCACCCAGTGCGAGGGTTTCACCATTTTTCACCGCGACCACCGTTTCTATCTCCTGTTTATCTATCGCCAGCACTTCGCCATCCGCTTGCTGAATACTTCTCCCCGGCATGTTTTGGCTGATGCGCAATTTTAAGCGAATGTTTCCATGGGGCTGAATTGTGGGCGTCACTTCCATCCCCAGAACAGCTTCTTTAAACTCTATGGACGTCGCCCCGCTTTCTCCACTGGAAACCTGATAGGGAATTTCAGTGCCTTGTTTGATGCTCGCGGGTTGTTGATGAGCCGCCATCAAACGCGGGCTGGCGATGATTTCTAATTGCTGTTGCTGTTCCAGAGCTGATAACTCAAGTTCCAGCAAACGCCCGTCAATGCGGGCAATATTAAACCCGACTTTTGTAGATGCATTGCTCACTGAAAGATCCGCCGAAATTCCCGTCGGCTGGTAGAGCTTGCTGTCACCCGTTTGCTCTGCCGTAGACCACTTCACGCCCAGTTCACGAAGCTTGTCCTGATTAATAGTGACGATATGGGCTTCGATTTCGACTTGCCCTATCGGTAAGTCCATTTCGCTCATCCAGTCTGCGACCTGCTTCAGTACCGTCTTGTTGTCTCTGACAATAAGACGGTTCGTTCGCTTATCAACCGTGATGTTGCCTTGCGGACTCAGGATCTTATTCCCCGATGATTTTAATGCTGCCCAGAGATCCTCAACATCTGCATGATGGGGAGCAAAGACCTGATAAAGCATAGGCTGCTCAAGCACTTGTTGCTTGCGTAATTTTAAAGCCTGCGCTTGCTGTTCGCGTTGCCGGGCTTTTGGCATCACCTGAATGACATTCCCGTCTCGCTGCTGGCTCAATTCCGCAGTATTCAGCACGAGTTGAAATGCCTGCTTCCAGGGCACGTTGATTAAATTAAGCGACAACATCCCTTCAACACCCGGCGCAATGAGGAGATTGATATTTTGGTGCTCAGCCAACGCCTGTAAAACTTGCGCGACCGGCGCGTTGTCCAGTATCAGAGAGACACCTTTATCGGCCCGGCTTGTGAATGGCAGTAGCAGCGCCAGCAACATTACTCGTATCCATGGCATGATTTTTTCCTTTTATTTCCCAACGATAAGTTGCGGGCTGGCAGGTAGGGTCAATTTTTGCCGACACCCCCGCTTCATTCACACTTTCAATTCGCACACCAGGTACGAGCTCATTATCGACCTTAATTCGACGCCAGATTCCTTGAGGGCTCAGCATCAGCGCCGTATTTGTAACTGCTGAGCCAATCACTCCTTGCAACACCCAGCCTGCAAGTTGTGCGGTTAATTTTTCACAAGGAGAAACCTGCGGCAGAAAAGGGTTTGCAGGCATCGCGTGTGCGCAAGACATCACAATGAATAAGCCAAACCACACGCTACGGTTCATCAGCAAACTCCATTGCCAGAACAAGTTTGAGTAATTCCCCTTGTGCCGTGATGGTGAATGAGTGACCGGCCACGACGTGATACTCAGCGAGGCGGGAAAACGATTCTGGCAATTTTTCCCATGGCAACAGCATTTCCAGAGTTCCTTGCTTCACGTCTGGCTGCCATTTCAATAGTTTCCCGTGAGCTTGCCCAACAAACTCCGCCACAGAAAAAAAGGGAGCATTTGACGGCTTGAGCGGCGTACTGAGCGGTGTCAGTTTGCCTATTTTGTGGCGCACATCTGTCAGTTGCTGGCTCGTTAGCTCATTGCCCTTTTGCAATTGCTCCAACAAAGAATATTGCGGACGGATAAGGCATAACCACGCCACGAGTGCGACCACTGCGCCTATCGCAATAACTGAAACGATGCGCAGCCAAACGCCCCCGCTAAACCAGCGTTCAATTAGCCAGAGCATTCGCCACCTCGGACAACGTTAAAGTGAAAACAAAGCTCATCCCGCCCTGCGCTTCATACTGAACAGCTCCGGTACGAACCGTGGCAACACCCTCAAGCTGAGTTAACTCCTTTTCCAGTGCCTGCACGTCGTCCAAAAAACCTGCATGCCCTTTAATAACGAACTGATTTTTTTGCAGCGTTAAAGCAGACAACCACACGCCAGGAGGTAAAAAGTCAGCCAACTGTATTAATCGTCCATCCCAGACCTGAATTGCCCGCTGTTGCTGGGCACGGGTTTGCTGTAATTGCAGCAGTTTTTGATTATGTGCCTGCTCTAACAACCGCTTCTGGTAGATATTTTTTAATGCGGGCAACATGTTGCCCAGATACTCTTTATTCACCTGCTGTTGGCTAATTTCCCATGCTGAAAATTGCCTCACGCAACCGACGAGTAACGGGGCGATGATTAAAATCAGCATCAGCCATGCGCCCCAGCGTTGAGCGCTTTGTTGACGCTGCCTCTGACGCCAGGGGAGTAGGTTAATGAGCGGCTTCATCTGCACAACCCGCCGATGGCAAGCCCAATGGCTACCGTAAATGCCCCTCCATGGCGCGGTAATGGAGGCTGTAAACGTGACAACGCTTGCCACGCATCCATAATCATTGCGCCAGGCAGGAGTGGTTCAGGCTGAGAATGACTCAAAGCGACAAACTGTGGCTCGGTGTTGAGTTGCTGACACAAATCTAAAATCGTCGGGACGGCATCCGTATCGGCCCACCCCCAACGCGGCATCACCTCTGTCGAGGCCCACAGCCAGTGGTTGTGCTCGCGATGGACAAGATATTGGCATTTCTCCAGATGGCACGGCGTAATGAGCGCCGGCAATGCACTGGCCCCAGGGGTTAACGTTGCGGGGAAGAGCCGTAACTGCGCTAAGCTCTTTAGCAATAACGCGACATCTGTCTGCCGCGCAGCAACAATCACATGCGCGTCTGCAACATCTTGTGACGCTAAATAATCCCAACACAATTGGGCTGGGGACATTTGTAACTGGCGGGCGGTTGCTGAAGCGATATACGCTTCGCTTGCTGGTTCGCTAAGGCGTTTATCGGGGATAGGAACCGGGCGTTGCAACGTTCGTTGGGTAGGAAAAGAGACGCGTAATTGATGGCGCAACGGTAATTCTTTTCGCCACGCTGACAAGACGTTAGTCAGCGCTTGAGTATTAATTAACAAACCGTCACGAAAGGTGGCTTCGGGCAGTGAAAATTGCCACCAGTGCCGAAGCTGCCATCCTTGCCGTTGGCGCTGTACCGCCACAGCACGAATGCTTTCATTTTGAATATCCAGGCCAATTTGCCAGGTTGTGAACACCATGTTTACGATCTCCTTATCGCCGGTTACGGAAAATGCCATACCAATGCCACTGGCTTGCCTTTATACTACCGCGCGGTTGTTTATAAACTGCCCAATGGAAACGTAATGGGAAATTTAAGGTGAAGTTCGTAAAGTATTTATTAATCCTTGCAGTGTGTTGCATTCTGCTGGGAGCAGGCTCGATCTTCGGGCTCTACAAATTTATTGAGCCGCAATTGCCTGATGTCGCCACGCTTAAAGATGTGCGACTCCAGATTCCAATGCAGGTTTATAGCGCTGATGGCGAGCTAATCGCTCAATACGGTGAGAAACGTCGTATTCCGGTAACGCTCGAACAAATTCCGCCAGTGATGGTGAAAGCGTTCATTGCGACCGAAGACAGCCGTTTCTACGAACACCATGGCGTTGACCCGGTCGGGATTTTCCGCGCCGCCAGTGTGGCTGTGTTTTCAGGCCATGCCTCGCAGGGTGCAAGTACCATCACGCAGCAGCTGGCTCGTAACTTCTTCTTAAGCCCTGAACGCACGCTGATGCGTAAGATTAAGGAAGTGTTCCTCGCCATTCGTATTGAACAACTGCTGACCAAAGACGAAATCCTCGAGTTATACCTCAACAAGATTTATCTCGGTTATCGCGCTTATGGCGTGGGTGCCGCAGCACAAGTCTATTTTGGTAAGTCCGTTGATCAACTGACACTCAGTGAAATGGCGGTGATTGCCGGTTTGCCAAAAGCGCCGTCAACATTCAACCCGCTTTACTCGATGGATAGAGCGACTTCCCGCCGTAATGTGGTGCTTTCGCGCATGTTGAGCGAAAACTACATTACCCAGGCGCAATATGACGAAGCGCGTAATCAGCCAATCGACGCGAATTATCACGCCCCAGAAATCGCGTTTTCTGCGCCGTATCTTTCTGAATTAGTGCGCCAGGATATGGTCGCCAAATACGGAGAGAAGGCTTACGAAGATGGTTACAAGGTTTACACCACCATCACCCGTAAGACGCAGCAAGCCGCACAACAAGCTGTTCGTAACAACGTTATGGCTTATGACATGCGCCACGGTTATCGCGGCCCGTCAAATGTGTTGTGGAAAGTGGGCGAAACGCCGTGGGACAAAACCAAGATTGTCGATTCATTAAAGAACCTGCCCGTTTATGGTCCTTTATTCCCGGCCGTGATTATCCAGACGTCACCTACTGAAGCGACGGCATTACTGGCCGATGGCAGTGCTGTTGCCCTGAATATGGAAGGTATGCGCTGGGCACGACCGTACCGCTCTGATACCGCGCAAGGCCCAACGCCACGCAAAGTGACGGACGTGGTGCAAGCCGGTCAGCAAGTGTGGGTGCGCAAAGTTGACGAAAGCTGGTGGCTTGGACAAGTCCCGGACGTGAACTCTGCCCTGGTTTCTATTAACCCGCATGACGGTGCCGTTGTGGCGCTGGTGGGTGGTTTTGATTTCAACCAGAGCAAGTTTAACCGCGCGACACAAGCATTGCGCCAGGTTGGCTCCAACATCAAACCGTTCCTGTATACCGCAGCCATGGACAAAGGTTTGACGCTGGCGAGCGTGCTCAATGATGTGCCGATTTCCCGCTGGGATGCCGGTGCAGGTTCCGACTGGCGTCCGAAAAACTCGCCACCGGAATATGCAGGCCCAATCAGATTACGCCAGGGCCTTGGCCAGTCTAAAAACGTTGTGATGGTGCGGGCGATGCGTGCAATGGGTGTTGATTACGCGGCGGAATACCTGCAACGCTTTGGTTTCCCTGCACAAAACATCGTGCATACCGAGTCCCTCGCCTTAGGTTCAGCATCATTCACACCGATGCAGGTCGCGCGCGGATACTCGGTCATGGCTAACGGCGGTTTCCTGGTTGACCCTTATTACATCTCAAAAATTGAGAATGAAATTGGCGGCACCATCTTTGAAGCGAAACCGAAAATCGCCTGCGCAGATTGTGATATCCCCGTGATTTACGGCGAAACGCAGAAGTCTAATGTTCTGGAAAATAAGGATGTTGAAGACGTCGCGCAGTCTCAGGAAACACAGAATGCCAGCGTTCCAATGCCGAAGCTTGAACAAGCTAACAGTGAGTTGGTTGCCCAAAGCAGCCCGCCGGAGTATGCACCACATGTCATCAACACGCCGCTGGCGTTCCTGATTAAAAGTGCGCTTAACTCGAATATCTACGGCGAGCCAGGTTGGCAAGGCACCGGCTGGCGTGCTGGCCGTGACCTCAAGCGTAATGATATTGGTGGCAAAACCGGTACCACCAACAGCTCGAAAGATGCCTGGTTCTCAGGCTATGGGCCTGGTGTTGTGACGTCGGTATGGATTGGTTTTGACGATCATCGCCGTGACCTTGGACGTACCTCCGCATCAGGCGCCATCAAAGATCAGATCTCAGGTTACGAAGGTGGCGCGAAGAGTGCTCAACCCGCGTGGGATGATTTCATGAAAGCGGCTCTGGAAGGTGTACCAGAAGAACCCTTAACTCCACCGCCAGGTATCGTCACGGTAAATATTGACCGTTATACCGGGCAGTTGGCGAATGGCGGAAGTAGCCGTCCTGAGTTCTTTATTGAGGGCACCCAACCGACGCAGCAGGCGGTGCATGAAGTGGGAACCACGATAATTGATAACGGCGAAAGCCACGAGTTGTTCTAGAACGAGACGTCACCCGCCTCATATGAGGCGGGTGAGTTAAAAAGGTTTTACAAACGCCCCTGCTCTTTCAGCCATTCCCGCACCAGGAAGAGCGCACTGACATTTCGCGCCTCGCTAAAATCTTCTTCATTCAGCAAATCGAGCAGTGATTCCAGCGGCCAGCGCACTTGCGGCAACTCTTCCGGCTCATCGCCTTCCAGAGATTCTGGATAGAGATCTTCCGCAATCACGATATTCATTTTGCTCGAAAAATAAGACGGTGCCATGGTCAGCTTTTTCAGGAACGTTAACTGATTAGCCCCAAAGCCCACCTCTTCTTTCAGCTCTCGGTTAGCCGCTTCAAAAACAGTCTCGCCCGGATCGATTAATCCTTTAGAAAAACCGAGTTCATAAGATTCCGTTCCAACCGCGTATTCGCGAATCAAAATCAAATGATTATCAACGATAGGGACTATCATTACAGCTTCGCGCGCGGACGGGCGCATGCGCTCGTAGACACGGCGCACACCGTTGCTGAATTCCAGATCCACCGTTTCGACATTAAACAGCCGTGAACGGGCCACGGTTTCAACATGTAAAATGGTCGGCTTTTGTAATGGTTTGCTCATCGTGAACGGGGCTAACAGTAAATGCAGGTGCACCATTGTGCGTTATGCCACATATCTCACGCAACGGACATTGGTTATTATTTACATTTCTGCAACTTTAAGTGATTTTTTAAGACCTCTGTTACCTGTCAATAGCCAGCAAATGAAATAGGAATTTGCTGATATTTCTCGCAAAGTCGCTTTGCTAACATTATGTTACAGCAGCCTATATACATAAAAATCCCTCAAGTTTGAGGTCAGGTATGCCGATAATGATTTTTACGCCCGTATGCTGTAAGGGGTGCAACTTGCTGCGTTTTAATAAGAAAACGAGTGTTTGATGGGGAAGGCATGAGCACCTTATTACTTCTTTTAGCTGCTATGCTGGCCTGCATCTTAATTGCGGGGTGGCTCGTATGGCGCAGCCTGCGCTTACGCGCTCGTTTATCACAAGCCCAATCATTTAGTGGTGCAACTTCTCGTAAGTTGACCGCTGATGAACGCGCCGCAGTTGAAAACTATATTGAATCCTTAGCTCGCACGCAAAATATCGTGGGGCCTTCTGGCGCCAGTGCGGCACCCGCAAAGCTGGTTCTTAACTCCCTCAGTAACACGGCACTTTCTCTTACTCGCTCTATTACCCGTTATGGTTTATCCACAGATGACCCCAACAAGTGGCGCTATTACCTTGATTCTATAGAGGTTCACCTTCCGCCATTCTGGGAGCAGTACATTACTAACGATAACTACGTTGAGTTAATTCGTACTGAAACCATGCCACTGGTTATCTCCCTGAACGGGCACACGCTTATTGACTACAGCAGTGAAAACCGTGGCTTCGCCCTGGAACAAGACCCACACACTCAGGCTTCGATTCGCGGTGAAGAAAGCGAACAAATAGAGCTATTGAATATCCGCCAGGAGACACCAGAAGAGTATGCACTAAGCCGCCCCGATGGCTTACGTGAAGCGATTCTGATTTGTGTAGCTTTCATCATGCTGTTTTTGTGTCTGGTGACGCCTCCGGTCGTTTTGCCTTGGTTAGTGGGCGGCGCATTTATGCTGCTGGCAGCAAGCCTTTGGGGTCTGTTTGCTCCGCCTGCCAAAAATACGTTGCGTGAAGTCCACTGTTTACGCGGCACGCCTAAGCGCTGGGGGCTGTTTGGCGAGTCGAATCAGGATCAAATCAACAATATTTCATTAGGGATAATTGACCTGATTTACCCTGCTCACTGGCAGCCTTATGTGGCTCAGGATCTCGGGCAGAAAACGGATATCGACATTTATCTTGATCGGAATGTACTCCGCCAGGGGCGCTTCTTATCGCTGCATGACGAAGTGCGCAACTTCCCTATCCAGCATTGGGTACGCAACCTGGTGATTGCAAGCGGGAGCTTAATCGTTCTGCTGATGCTGACTCTTTGGGTGCCGCTGGAAATGCCGTTAAAACTGAGCATCTCCTGGTTGAAAGGTGCACAAACCATTGAAGCCACCACTGTCGCAGACCTGAACAAAACGGCGCTGCGGGTTGGCGACACGCTGAAAGTGAACGGCACTGGCATGTGCAACATTCATACTCCAGGCAACTACATCACGCGGCAAACTTACCCATTCACGCCGTTCGATTGCTCGCAAATTGTCTGGAATACCGCGCAGTCTTTGCCGGTGCCTGAATCAGATATCATGGATAAAGCCACCGCGCTGACTCAGGCCGTCAGTGGGCAAATCCATCCGCAGACCAGTGAAGATTCAAAGGTGAACCCGCAATTACGCGATGCTATTCAGAAATCAGGCATGGTGTTACTGGATGATTTTGCCGGAATTGTATTGAAAACACAGGCGCTGTGTACCGCAGCAGACGAATGTGTACGTCTGAAAAATGCGCTGGTAAACCTTGGCAATACAAAAGATTGGGATGCACTCACCAAAAAAGCTGATTCCGGAAAACTCACTGGCGTGAATGTTTTGCTGCGCCCGGTCAGTGCTGAGTCGCTTGATAACCTGGTCACCACGTCTACGGCTCCCTTCTTTATCCGTGAAACAGCTCGCGCGGCACAAGCGTTGAACAGCCCCGCCCCAGCCGGATACGTGATTATCAACGATGAAGGCAGCGACATGGTAGACCAGCCGCTCCCGCCGGTTCCGTTATATGACATTCCGGCACAAGAACAATGGGGGGAGTTCCAGCGTCTGGCCGAAATGCTACTTAAAACGCCATTTAGCGCCGAAGGAATTATTACCGGTATTAAACAAGATGCGAACGGCACACAACATATCACGCTGCACAAAATCCCGGACAGCAGCAGTCTGTGGCGATACATCAGCACTACATTGCTGCTCATCTGTATGATTGCTTGCCTGTTGATCAATGGAGTGCTGGCGATTCGCCGCTTCCGCCGCAGCCGCAGCCGCCTGGCGCAAATCCAGCAGTACTATGACAACTGCATGAACCCCTCGTTAACGACGATCTCCGCCGTCCGCCCGCTGTTCTAAACTTCACGCGGCAGGTTGTGCTAACCTGTCGCGCAGTTTCCTCTAATCAGGCCCGAATCTATGCATATTGATATTGCCTGGCAAGATGTCGATACCGTATTGCTCGATATGGACGGCACATTGCTGGATCTCGCGTTCGATAATCACTTCTGGCAAAAACTGGTGCCGCAAACAGTCAGTGAACGAAGAAATATTCCACTGGATGAGGCGCACCAGCTGATCTCCCGCGAATATCAAGCCGTGCAACATACGCTAAACTGGTACTGTCTGGATTACTGGAGTGAGCGTCTGGGTTTGGATATTTGTGCGATGACCACAGCGGCTGGGGCAAACGCGGTGCTACGTGAAGACACCGTCCCGTTCCTGGATGCCCTGAAAGCCTGCGGTAAGCGGCGGATATTACTCACGAACGCGCATCCGCATAATCTGGCGGTCAAACTGGAGCACACCGGTTTAGCCCAGCACCTTGATTTATTACTTTCCACCCACACATTTGGTTATCCGAAAGAAGATCAGCGGTTGTGGCAAGGTGTTGCCGAGCATACCGGGCTGGAACCGACCAGAACGCTATTTATAGATGATAGCGAACCGATTCTTGATTCCGCTGCAAAGTTTGGCATTCGATATTGCCTGGGCGTCACCAATCCAGATTCCGGCCAGGAAGACAAAATCTATTACCGCCATCCGGCATTGAATGACTACCGCCATCTACTCCCGAAGTTGATGTTTAAGGAGTCGTGATGAAAGAGAAAGCGTCTGAAGGTGTGCGTCTCGACAAATGGCTATGGGCGGCGCGTTTTTATAAAACACGAGCCATCGCCCGGGAAATGGTTGAAGGCGGCAAGGTGCATTACAACGGGCAACGCAGCAAACCGAGTAAGCTCGTTGAGCTAAACGCGATGCTGACGTTACGCCAGGGGAATGACGAGAAAACCGTCAAAATTCTGGCCGTGACCGAGCAACGTCGCCCCGCTACCGATGCCTCGCAGCTGTATGAAGAGACCGCGGAAAGTATCACTAAAAGGGAGAAAGTGTCGCTGGCGCGCAAAATGAATGCGCTGACAATGCCCCACCCCGACCGTCGCCCTGATAAAAAAGAGCGGCGCGATTTGATGAAATTTAAACACGGTGGCAACGAATAGTCCCCATCTGCAACTTGAAAGATGAAGGGTAAAGCTGCCATCTGAATGAGAGAAAATTATGACCCAACACGACCAACTGCACCGTTATTTGTTTGAAAACTTCGCCGTACGCGGTGAGCTGGTAACGGTTTCCGAGACCTGGAAACAGATCATGGAAAACCATGATTACCCGGCACCGGTGAAAACTATTCTCGGTGAATTGCTGGTCGCAACCAGCCTGCTGACCGCAACCCTCAAGTTTGATGGCGATATTACCGTGCAACTGCAAGGTGATGGCCCGATGACTCTCGCGGTGATCAACGGTAACAATAACCAGCAAATGCGTGGCGTCGCGCGTTTTAAAGGTGAAATTCCTGCCGATGCGGACCTGAAAACTCTGGTGGGAAATGGCTACCTGGTTATCACCATCACACCAGCACAAGGTGAACGCTATCAGGGTGTGGTTGGGCTTGAAGGCGATACGCTCGCGGCATGTCTGGAAGATTACTTCTTACGTTCCGAGCAGTTACCAACGCGCCTGTTTATCCGTACTGGCGACGTAGATGGCCAACCCGCTGCTGGCGGCATGTTGTTACAAGTCTTGCCAGCTCAAGATGCGCAGGCCGATGATTTCAATCATCTTGCAGCGTTAACAGAAACTATCAAGGCTGAAGAACTGCTGACTTTACCGGCCAACGATGTGCTGTGGCGTCTGTACCACGAAGAAGAAGTGACACTTTACGATCCGCAAAACGTCGAGTTTAAGTGCACTTGTTCCCGCGAACGTTGTGCCGATGCACTGAGAACGCTGCCTGATGAAGAAGTGGATAGCATCATTGCCGAAGAAGGTGAAATCGACATGAACTGCGATTACTGTGGCAATCACTACGTGTTCAACTCTATGGACATCGCTGAAATCCGCAGCAACGCCTCCCCAGCCGATCCGCAGGTGCATTAATCTTCTTTCCCTTACTTTCGCTTTCTCCCTCTCCTGGGGGAGAGGGCTGGGGTGAGGGCATTTTGAAAAAGATAAATTTCACGGTTTGCATACGAATGCGCTCTCGCTCACACCTCGTCCGTTAATCGCACTATTTTTTAACATATTCAGAATATTTTCCCTGCCTCATTAGCATTTCCTGCCATACTCTCACCCCGTTGTGACTCGCTTCACAGCGTTTTCCGCTATATGGATTTGGGTGGATGCTCAAATCTATGATAGGTGTCGCGGTTAACAACCAATAAACAACCCTACAATCTCAAGCAGTACAAATTGGCTAAGGAGCAGTGAAATGCGAGTTAAAGGCATAACAGCGCAAGATCTCAAGGCTTATGGTATTCATGATGTAAGCGAAGTCATTTACAACCCCGATTACGACACCTTGTATCATGAAGAGTTAAATCCCAATCTGGAAGGTTTTGAGCGCGGCGTAGAAACAAACCTCGGTGCAATTGCTGTTGATACCGGTATCTTTACCGGCCGTTCCCCAAAAGATAAATACATCGTCCGCGACGACACAACCCGCGATACGCTGTGGTGGGCGGATAATGGCAAAGGCAAAAACGACAATAAACCGCTGAGTGAAGAAACCTGGCAACATCTGAAAGGACTCGTCACCAACCAACTCTCTGGCAAACGCCTCTTTATTATTGATGCTTTCTGCGGCGCGAATGCTGATACCCGTCTCTCGGTGCGTTTTATTACCGAAGTGGCCTGGCAGGCTCATTTCGTTAAGAACATGTTTATCCGTCCAACTGACGAAGAGCTGGAAACATTCGAAGCTGATTTCGTGGTGATGAATGGCGCGAAATGCACCAACCCACAATGGAAAGAGCAGGGTCTGAATTCTGAAAACTTCATCGCCTTTAACCTGACCGAGCGCGTGCAATTAATTGGCGGCACCTGGTACGGCGGTGAAATGAAGAAAGGGATGTTCTCTATCATGAACTACCTGCTGCCGCTCAGAGGCATTGCTTCCATGCACTGTTCGGCAAACGTCGGCGAAAAAGACGATGTCGCCGTGTTCTTTGGTTTGTCTGGCACTGGCAAAACCACGCTTTCTACCGATCCAAAGCGCCGCCTGATTGGCGATGACGAACACGGATGGGACGACGACGGTGTGTTCAATTTCGAAGGCGGCTGCTACGCGAAAACCATTCGTTTATCCAAAGATGCCGAGCCGGAAATCTTCAATGCGATTCGCCGCGATGCGCTGCTGGAAAACGTCACTGTTCGCGCCGACGGTTCCATCGACTTTGATGACAGCTCTAAAACTGAAAACACGCGTGTCTCCTACCCGATTTACCATATTGAAAACATCGTTAAACCGGTTTCTAAAGCTGGCCACGCCAACAAAGTTATCTTCCTTACCGCTGATGCTTTCGGTGTTTTACCCCCGGTTTCACGCCTGACGGCAAACCAAACGCAATACCACTTCCTGTCTGGCTTTACCGCCAAACTTGCAGGTACTGAGCGTGGCATTACCGAACCGACGCCAACTTTCTCTTCTTGTTTTGGTGCGGCATTCTTGTCTCTGCACCCGACGCAATACGCAGAAGTGCTGGTGAAACGCATGCAGGCTGCGGGCGCTCAGGCGTATCTGGTTAACACCGGCTGGAACGGCACCGGCAAACGTATCTCCATAAAAGATACGCGTGCAATTATTGATGCGATTTTGGATGGTTCTCTGGACGATACAGAAACGTTCACACTGCCAATCTTTGGCCTTGCAGTGCCGACAGCACTGGCAGGTGTTGACGAAAACATTCTGGATCCGCGTAAGACTTACGCAACTCCTGAGCAATGGCAGGAAAAGTCAGAGCAACTGGCTAAGTTGTTTATCGAAAACTTTGAGAAATACACAGATACCCCAGCGGGTGCTGCGCTTGTTAGTGCAGGGCCGAAGATCTAAGCAGCAACGCTCACTCAGTTAAGTCCTTTCTCTTAAAATCCCTGGCAAAAATGTCAGGGATTTTTTTCAAGTTATTCATCCTTTTGCTTTTAAAAATCTACCTTTTATCTATTCCCTTTGTACGTTTTCTGAATTCTGGTTATGTGATGTTCATCACAGTCAGGCGCCTTCATCAACCCTATCTTTAAATCCATTCATCTAATTGATTTAATTGAATTTATAAGAATTATGATTCAGTTGCAACTATAGGCTCTGGTCAATAACTCCACGGACAGGAAAGGACTTCCCTCATGGCCTCAGACGGCACCCGCTTTACCTTCACCGCCGGGCGCACTCCGGCGGACACCTTCGCGGTGGCGGGCTTTAAGCTTAAACAGTCCCTCTCTTCCCTGTTCAGCCTGGAGATCACCGTCGCCTGCAATGACCCGGCGATTGGCTTTAAAGC
>Ga0160438_1000140_pt1 | contig 28735 bp, 29 predicted proteins | sample HID1975K_E0MG_FD_108203 | JGI IMG/M metagenome (GOLD analysis project Ga0160438, IMG submission 108203) | Enriched soil microbial communities from UW Madison campus, WI, USA - HID1975K_E0 MG | ecosystem: Environmental > Terrestrial > Soil > Unclassified | place: USA: Madison, Wisconsin...
AACAGCGGCTGCGCGGAAGGAAGTCGGGGTTGCAGCAGGTGAACCGGCACGGCCCGTGCACCAAAAATGCTTGAGCAATAAAGAATGTCGTCCTTAATCAGTCCGATAGATCGCACCGTTTGCAAGCGCGCGGCATGCTCGCTCATTTTTAACTGCGCGACCTGGCAGGACATTCCCACTAACGGCATGACATCCTTATTAGCCTGCTCGAGTGGGACAAGAATACTTTCCAGCGTGCTAATGACACGTTGATTAAACGCCTGCCTCCGCTGTTCATTTACGTTGCGTTCGGAAACGTAGCGGGCGCTGAGAGTCAGGAAGAGTGCCAGAACAGCTAACGCAACACAGACAATTAAACGCCTGCGGCGATAACCTCTTAAAATGCGTTGAGCCGTCTGCATTCTGTTTGCACCTTGTATGTAACCGCGACCGAAATCGGCACGCAGAACATACAAAGTGTAGTGGGGGATTAGACTTACGTTGTGAAAATCATGCTTTATCGTGACCGGGCAGCACCGATTAATACGTGTTGCCCGGTACATTAACTCACGATAAGCGGGCTAATCAGACTGAGATGCGTTTTAACGCCCACTTTCATCGCATCTTCATCTAACAGGAAATGAGGATTATGGACATTCCACACGGCACCTTTTTCCGGGTTTCGGCATCCTACAAAAATAAAACAGCCGGGAACATGTTGCTGATAAGACGAGAAATCTTCGCTGCCAAATAGCGGCGTTGTCACCGTTTGCAGCGTCTGTTCCGGGAAATGTTGTTGAATCACGTTGCGCGCAATTTCACATGCCTGGGGATGGTTATTACCGACCGCATAACCCGATTGCCACTCAATTTCAAAGCTGGCGCCATGAGCGGCAACGATTCCGGCAATCACTTGCTGCATCAGCTGAGGAACTAACTCACGAACCTGCTGATTGTGCGTACGCAACGTGCCTGAAAGGCGGGCACTATTGGGGATAACGTTGTAACTTTCGCCCGACTGGAAGGTGGCGATGGTTAGAACTGGCGCGTGCAGCGGGTCCAGTTTGCGTGCGACGATTTGCTGCAAAGCGCTGACGATTTCGGCCCCGATAACAATCGGGTCAACGCACAAATGGGGCATTGAGCCGTGCCCGCCTTTCCCGGTGATAACAATATCGAAATTATCACTCGACGCGCTGAATACGCCTTCTTTCAATGACAGGGTTTGCGTGAGTTTATCGGGCATGACATGCAGACCGAAAATGTATTCCACATTTTCTAATACGCCCAGATTCACCAGTTCCTGCGCGCCACCCGGCGGCACTTCTTCGGCATGCTGAAAAATAAAGCGCACCGATCCTTTGAGCTGGTCCTGGAAATGGCAAAGCACTTTTGCCGCTCCCATTAACATGGCGCTATGCGCGTCATGTCCACAGGCGTGCATCACGCCAGGCTTGCACGAGGAGAAGGTTTCCCCGCTCTCTTCCTGAAGAGGAAGCGCGTCAATATCGGCCCGTAGCGCCCACACCGGGCCAGGATGTTTTCCGCGTAATTCGGCGACCACGCTGTTAGGGGTTAAGCGGCGTAATTCAAGAGGACCAAAGCTTGCAAGCTCAGCGGCAATGTAATCTGCGGTGGCCTTTTCCTGGAAAGACAGATCAGGATTCGCATGAATATGCTGGCGCCAGCGAGACACATCATGGGCAACTTCTTCGGTCAGAATATCAATATTGAAAGTCATAATGGCTCCGTTATTCGGTCACTGTGTTTAGCGCGGTTTTCTTTGCCATCAGCGGTATGACGGCAAGTGCGGCACAAATCATCGACAAAGATAAGAAGATAAAGGTGGTGTAGTAGTCCTGGCTGATGCCAATCAGATAACCCATCACAATCGGTGAGACGAATCCGCCCAGCGTACCGCCCGTGTTAATCAGGCCAATCGCCGCTCCCATGGTTTCAACCGGCAGCCGTTTCATTGGCAGGGTGAAAGCGGTAACAAAGCTGCCCATTAAAAAGACCTGACCTAAAAACAGGAACACGCTGGCCGCTATCGGGGAAGCCATGTGGTAAATCGTGAAGATGCACAGTGCGCTGGCAATGGCGCAGGCAACAATCACCAACGGTTCGCGACCCTGGAAATACTTGCCGACCAACCAACCGGTTCCCAGGGAGGAAATCCAAATACCTAAACCACCTGCCGCAATAACCAGACCAGAGGTTTCAAGTGGCATATGGCGTTGCTGGACTAAAAACTTAGGCAGCCACGCCATCAGGCCATAGCTTGGAATATTGATGCAGAAAATAGAGACAAACAGCAAAACTACGGTTGGGTTTTTGAGCAGCGTGCGATAACTGACGGTAGATGCTGTTTTGGCTGCAACAGGCGGTTTTTGTACCAGCATAAAAATAACAATCGCGACGGCGCACGCCAGCAAACCTAAACCCGCGAACGAACCTCGCCAGCCGATGTGCGTCAAGGCACTGACTGCCACCATCGGGCCGATTGTCATCGCAAGTCCTGCCGATGACAGCAGAATTGACTGCGCAAAAGTCCTTTTCTCAATGCTGAAATTAGTCACGACGGCTTTGGCGCAGGAGCACGGATAGCCTGAATGGCCAATCCCGGAGAGAAAGCGGAACACAATCAACATGCCAAAACTTAATCCCAACACACCAAAGCACAAGGCAAACCCGCCGAGCAGGCAAAGTGAAGCAACCAGCATGGTACGAAAACCGATGCGGTCATTCAGCCAGCCTGCGGGAATTTGAAACAGCGAATAAGACAGAAAGAAAATGCCAGTGATGTAACCCAGTTGTTGAGTTGAAACACCAAACTCTTTTTCGATGGGCAATAATGCGAAGCCCATCACCGTTTTATCTATATAGACAATGACATAGCCCAGAAATAACAGGAAAATCATCAAGGAGTGATTCTTTTTCATTATGCGGACCCTTATGCGGAATTCCGTCCCAGTGGGCGAGTTGCCCCGGTTCAGACAACAAACGTTGATATCTATATAAGCAGTGCGGGTAACCCGGCAAAAGATGCAATTTTGTTTGGGGTGATGCTTTTTGTTGATAGGGGGTGCGATGAAATATTTACCGAAAATGCAGCAGCTACATGTCTTCAGGCAGGTAGTACGCAGCCGCAGCATTCGCGGAGCAGCGAGGGTCATGGGGCAGTCTCAGCCCGCAGTAAGCCGCACGTTACGAGAGCTGGAGCAAGTTTTATCCGCACAACTTTTTTTACGCGGTAACGAAGGCATCACCTTAACGGAAGCGGGAGAGGCATTTGCCCGTCGTGCTGAGTGGATTCTGGAGGAGTTGCAACGTGCCGCAGAAGAAGTGGAGCAAATTAACCACTTTTCCCAGGGCAAGTTGAATATTGGTTTTTCTTCACTGATCGCGCTAAGTGTGTTTCCCGCGGTGGCAGACAGTTTTAAATCGCGTTTACCGCAGGCCAGTTTGCATATCAAAGAAGGGCAACTGGCGACCTTACTTCCTCTGTTGCAACAGGGGGAACTGGATTTAGCGATAGGCACCATTAATCCGGCTAAAGTGCCTGAAGATGTGATGGTCGAACCGCTTTTTAGCGCGCCATTTTGTGTGATTGCAAGGCGGGATCATCCGCTGGCCGATGCCACTTCACTTGCACAATTGAGAAGGGCGAAATGGTTATTGCCGGAAGCCAATATTGGCTATTACCAACAGCTCCAGGATGAGCTGAACGAATTTTATGGTCAGATGCATGAAGCACCGATTCGCACGGATTCAGTGATTTGCGGGCTGAATATGGTGTTGCACTCGGATTATCTGACGATTGTCGCCAGAGCGATGAGCACGCCGCTATTTTTGCAGGACCGGCTAACCGTGTTGCCAATCACCACGCTTCCGTCGGCGCAATATTGCGTCATCTGGTCACAGAAATCTGATTTGACGGCAACAGCGCGCCAGTTTTTATTAGCGCTTCGTCAGCAGTGCCAGAATTACCCGTGGTAGATATAAAAACGGCCCTCTTTGCAGAGGGCCGGAAGGGGATGAGTCACACGGGACGGTTAGTCACACTGAACCTTGATGGCCAGGCCGCCACGTGACGTTTCACGGTATTTGGAGTTCATGTCTTTGCCAGTTTCGTACATGGTTTCAATCACTTTATCGAGAGAAACACGTGGCTCGCTGGTGCGGCGCATTGCCATACGGGTGGCGTTAATCGCTTTAACCGACGCGATGGCGTTACGTTCGATACATGGCACCTGAACCTGACCTGCGACCGGGTCACAGGTCAAGCCAAGGTTGTGTTCCATGCCGATTTCCGCTGCAACACAAACTTGCTCCGGACTCGCGCCGAGAATCTCAGCAAGCCCTGCGGCAGCCATAGAACAGGCCACGCCGACTTCACCCTGGCAGCCCACTTCAGCACCCGAAATTGACGCATTCATTTTATAAAGCGCGCCAATCGCACCGGAGGCGAGGAAGTAACGAATATAGGTATCCGGGCTTACCGACTCGATAAAGTGGTCATAGTAAGCCAGAACAGCCGGAACGATTCCGCACGCGCCGTTAGTCGGGGCGGTGACAACACGTCCGCCCGCAGCGTTTTCTTCGTTAACCGCCAGTGCAAACATGTTTACCCAGTCGATCACGTTCATCGGGTCGTGGGACAGTTTATCGCTGGAAACCAGCATACGACGCAGTGCGGAGGCGCGGCGCGGCACACGCAATGGGCCAGGCAGCACGCCTTCGGTATTCACGCCGCGATCGATACAGGCACGCATGGTTTGCCAGACGTTAGCAAAATACTCTTCGATTTCTTTACGGCTGTGCAGAGCCAGCTCGTTCTGCATAATCACGCCAGAAAGGGACATGCCTGTCTCTTTACAATGGTTGAGCATCTCTTCGGCGGAATTGAATGAGTAGGGTACGACAATTTCGTTAGCGGCATCTTTGCCGAAGTTTTCTTCATCAACGATAAAACCGCCGCCGATGGAATAATAGGTTTTTCTGTAGATCTCTTGCTCGCCATTAAAGGCATGGATGGTCATGCCGTTTTCATGCAGAGACAGGTTGTCATTGCGGAAACACATGCCGGAGTCTTTCGGGAAATCGACTTCATGACGACCCTGGGCAAGCCACAAGCGGTTACGAGTTTCAACATCACGAATAAACGCCGGGATAGAGTCGATATCAACGGTAGCAGGTTCGTTACCTGCAAGACCCATGATAATAGCAATATCGGTATGGTGCCCTTTGCCTGTCAGAGAGAGAGAACCGTAAACGTCGACACTGATTCGGGTCGTCATTTCCAGTAATTCTTTTTCGACCAGGTCATCGACAAACAACTTACCGGCCTTCATTGGACCGACGGTATGGGAACTGGATGGCCCAATGCCTACCTTGAACATGTCGAATATGCTAATCACGCTAAAACTCCTTTCAGGACACCGGCTAAATAAAATTTGCTGCTGCAAAATCGCAGCTGGCTAGTTTAAAAATTTATTGGTCACCGTGGTAAACTATTCACATGAATTAAACTAATGGTTAACCGTAGCTTGACTAATCCGGCCTGTAGAGTGCGTTTCCAGGGCGGTCGGCGGCAGCGGTATCCATCAATTCATTACCCATTTCATCTATATGGGAATGAAACCACAACGAGACACTCTGCTAAATATAGCTGGTTTCGCAGGATTAAAGAGTGATCAGGGTTCCACACCTATCTGTAAAGCTAACTCACGGATAATTCCGGCCGTCATCCCCCAGACAAAGTAGTGTTGATACCAGGAAAGCCAGACGCGGTGAGCATTTCCACGGCGGTGAATATCCAGCGGATGGTAACGCCCAAGAGTTAATGCTTCCATTAACGGCATTTCAAACACGGCGGCCACTTCGTCTTCACTGGCTTGGTACGGCAAATTGGGAGGGATGATGCCCACGACGGGCGTGACCTGAAATCCCGTGACGCTATCCACAGGTGGGAGTGTGCCAATCACTTCAACGCTGTCTGGCGAGATAGCGACTTCTTCCCAGGCTTCGCGCAGTGCCGCAGCAATCAAAGACTCGTCGGTGTCGTCCACCGCACCGCCAGGGAAAGCAACTTGCCCGGCATGTTTGCGCATCAACGCCGAGCGCTGTGTCAGCAAAAGCCCGGGCTGTGGACGACGCACGATAGGGATCAACACTGCGGCCTGGCGTTTATTACCGCTTACGCGGGTGACAGGCGGTTGCAGCAGCTGAAAACGGGATAAAAAATCATTCATGCTCAGGGACGAACCAGACATCACTTCAACTCTCTAGTTGCGGCAAGATACGATTAACTTTATCAAAAGTTTCCTGATATTCCGCAGATTCAACACTATCGGCCACAATGCCGCCACCTGCGGAGCAATATAATTTCCCCCCTTCAGCGGTGAGCGTTCGGATAGTAATACTGGTGTCCATATTGCCGCAGAAGCTCAGATAGCCAATGCTTCCACACCATGCGTTGCGGCGCTGAGGTTCCAGTTCTTCAATCACTTCCATCGCTCGTACTTTCGGCGCGCCGGTAATCGAACCGCCAGGGAAACACGCTCTCAGCAGATCTGTCGCCTGTAAATGCGCAGGCAACTGTGCGGTGATCGTGCTGACCAGATGATGCACCGCCGGGAAGGGTTCGACGACAAACAGTTCCGGGACTTTTACGCTGCCGGGCACGGCAACGCGACCAATATCATTGCGCAGCAAATCCACAATCATCAGGTTTTCAGCACGATCTTTCGGTGAATTTGCCAGTTTTTCAGCCTGCTGTGCATCGGCAACAGGGTCTTCAAGACGCGGCAGCGTGCCTTTTATCGGGCGCGTCTGGATCATCTTATCTTCAAGCAGAATAAACCGCTCTGGCGACAGGCTCAAAACGGCGCTTTCCGGTAAACGAATAAAGGCACTGAACGGTGCTCGGTTCGCCGCGTTCAGGCGCTCGAACGCTTGCCACTCATCGCCTTCATAACAGGCATGAAAACGTTGCGCGAGGTTGACCTGATAGCAGTCGCCGCTTTTGAGATATTCCTGTACCTGACGGAATTTAAGTCCATACTGCTCGCGGGTCATATTGGACTGCCATGCGCTGGTCAGATGGAACGGCATGTTTGCGACGGGAACCTGAGACTCAAGCCAGTTGAGTCGGGCTGAATTGTCTCCCCAGCAAACCAGCGTGAGCATTTTTAAATGATGGTCAGCAATAAGTGCCCAGTCATAAATACCCACCGCCATGTCCGGTGTAGTGAGTTCAGCCTGCGCATATTCAGGCAATTTTTCAAAATGACGTCCGAGGTCATAACCGAACAAACCCAGCGCCCCCCCTAAAAAGGGCAAGTCCGCGTGTGTTGCGGGCTGATAACCGAAACTGTCCAGCGTGTGCTGTAACAATTTTAGCGGACAACCATGATGCGCTGACTGCGCACCTGCTTTGCAAATTGTGGTTTCCGCCCCGCGTGTGACCAACGTTGCGACAGGATCCGCTGCCAGAATATCAAAACGATTATGCGGATGGTCAGCGAAGCCAGAATGCAACAGCATGGCCCAGGGTTGATGTGCCAACGCTTTGAAAGTCTGTTGAACAGCATCCGGATGCCACGGCAAAGTTTGATAAGTTAGAGTTTGCAACGTCATAAACCACAACTAGAAAATAGACAGATAACCCTGCCAGACCAGGAAACCCTCTGGAAACCCCGAAAGCAGCGTGAAATAATTAACCCAGGCAATGTAACAGGAGTCGAAAATGTTTGCAGGATTACCCTCATTATCCCATGAGCAGCAGCAGAAAGCAGTCGAGAGAATTCAGGAACTGATGGCCAACGGAATGAGCAGTGGGGAAGCTATTACGCTTGTCGCGGCAGAAATTCGTGCCACTCACACCGGTGAAATGGTTGCCGTTCGCTTTGAAGATGACGATGTTGGTGACGCTGAAAGCGATGAAGAAAACGAAAGTGACGACGATGAAGAAAGATACGTCGATCATTATGAAGAGAACGATGACGATAAGTGACGTGGGCAGTAGCCCACGCCAATTTAAACTGCTGCGATAATCTTAATTTCTACTTTGTAACGCGGGTTCATCAATTTTGCCTGAACGGTACAACGTACCGGCGCATGACCCGCGACAACCCACTCGTCCCAGGCTTTATTCATGGCTGCAAAATCACTGCCTTCTGGCAGGAAAATAGTGGCATCAAGGATTTTGCTTTTATCACTGCCTTGCTCAAGAAGCACCGTGTCGATTTGCGCCAGGGTATTGGCGGTTTGCTCGTAAGCATCCGCATCCAGGTTTTCTGGCACGCCGGTGTAGTAAAGGGTGTGGTTATGGATGACCGCATCAGACCAACGCGCTTCCGGTTTTATACGCACAATACTCATCACTGTTTCCTTTTCAGCTCATTCATAATGCGCAACAGACTGCCACAATCCGCCGGGCGCTTCCACCGGCTTGCTGGATTAACACCGCTCAGGCTGACATAATACTGTCAATAAACCCAGGGGGTATTGTGACAGACGATTTTGCAGCAGACGGCCAACTCGCCACGGCGATAACTGGTTTTAAACCGCGTGAACCGCAGCGCCAGATGGCAGAAGCCGTCACCAAAGCTATCGCTTCCGGGCGTGAGCTGGTGGTAGAAGCGGGTACCGGGACCGGTAAAACCTATGCGTATCTTGCTCCGGCTCTGCGCTCAGGCAAAAAAGTCATTATTTCAACGGGTTCAAAGGCTTTGCAGGATCAGCTTTTTTCGCGTGATTTACCCACCGTTGCCAAAGCACTGGATTTCAAAGGACGGTTGGCTCTGCTCAAAGGGCGTTCCAACTATCTGTGTCTCGAGCGTTTAGAGCAAAATGCGTTGGCAGGCGGTGATCTCCAGGTCCAGACGCTAAGTGAGATCGTTAAGTTGCGCGGTTGGGCGATTGAAACCGTAGATGGTGATATCAGCACCTGCACCAGCGTGGCGGAAGATTCTAACGTCTGGCCATTAGTCACCAGCACCAACGATAACTGCCTGGGGCAAGACTGCCCGCTTTATAAAGACTGCTTTGTAGTAAAAGCGCGTAAAAAAGCCATGGACTCTGACGTCATCGTGGTCAATCACCATCTCTTTTTGGCTGATATGGTGGTGAAAGAGGGCGGTTTCGGTGAACTCATTCCCGAAGCGGAAGTGATGATTTTCGATGAAGCGCATCAAATCCCGGATATCGCCAGCCAGTATTTTGGGCAATCGGTATCGAGCCGACAACTGCTCGACATCGCCAAAGATATTTCGATTGCTTATCGCACCGAAGTCCGTGACGCCCAGCAACTACAGAAAAGTGCCGACCGTCTAGCACAAAGCACTCAGGATTTCAGGCTAAAACTTGGTGACCCGGGTTATCGCGGCAATTTGCGCGAACTGTTAGCCGAACCGTCTATCCAACGCGCATTGTTATTGCTCGATGATGCGCTTGAGCTTTGTTACGACGTGGCGAAAATGTCGCTGGGTCGTTCCGCTTTGCTTGATGCTGCTTTCGAACGGACGGTAATTTTACGCGGGCGAATCAAACGCCTGAAAGAAGTCGACACGCCGGGCTACAGTTACTGGTATGAATGCAATTCGCGCAATTTCACGCTGGCGTTAACGCCGCTATCCGTTGCGGATAAATTCAAAGAAGTGATTAGTGAAAAAGCAGGCACCTGGATTTTCACTTCCGCAACACTTTCGGTTAACGACAAACTCAGCCACTTTACCGACCGTCTCGGTATTGATAATGCAGAGACTCTGCTGCTAGCCAGCCCGTTTGATTACGCCACTCAGGCGTTGCTGTGTGTGCCGCGCGGCTTACCGACACCCAACCAACCCGCCGCAGGTAAGCACCTGGCAAAATTGCTTAAGCCGTTGATTGAAGCCAACAATGGCCGCTGCTTTATGCTGTGTACTTCCCACGCCATGATGCGCGATTTGGCCGAACAGTTTCGCGCCACGATGACCTTGCCGGTTTTACTGCAAGGTGAAACCAGCAAAGGCCAGTTGTTGCAGCAATTTGTCGATGCGGGAAATGCTCTGTTGGTGGCGACCAGTAGTTTCTGGGAAGGGGTGGACGTGCGTGGTGATGCACTTTCATTAGTGATAATCGATAAACTGCCGTTTACCTCGCCGGAGGATCCCTTACTCAAAGCGCGTATGGAAGATTGTCGTTTGCGTGGCGGGGAACCGTTTGATGACGTGCAACTTCCGGATGCCGTGATCACCCTGAAACAGGGCGTGGGGCGCTTAATCCGCGATGTCGATGACCGGGGCGTGCTGGTGATTTGCGATAACCGACTGGTGATGCGTCCATACGGCGCCGTATTCCTTAACAGCCTGCCAGCGACGCCGCGCACACGCGATATTAATCGGGCAGTAGAGTTCCTTAAGTTCCGACCGGAGCAGTAATTTGTGCCAGACTATGGTATGATGCGCGCCGATTTTTGACCCTATTTTCCCGCCAGAGGTTGGCAATACCATGCGAATTTTAGCCATCGACACTGCGACAGAAGCTTGTTCAGTTGCCCTGTATAACGAAGGGAAGTCTAGCGCCCATTTTGAACTCTGCCCACGCGAACACACGCAACGCATTCTTCCGCTGGTGCGTGACATCCTCAATGAAGGTGGCGTTGGTCTGACCGCATTGAATGCGCTTGCTTATGGCCGTGGCCCAGGTAGTTTTACCGGTGTGCGCATTGGCATTGGCATTGCTCAAGGGCTGGCTCTGGGTGCTGAATTACCGATGATTGGTATTTCGACTCTGGCTACCATGGCGCAAGGTGCCTGGCGAATGACAGGTGCAACCCGTGTACTGGCCGCAATTGATGCGCGAATGGGTGAAGTCTACTGGGCTGAATACCAGCGCGATGAAAACGGCGTGTGGCACGGTGAAGAAACAGAAGCGGTCTTAAAACCTGAAGCGGTTGCCGAGCGATTGAAACAACTTCAGGGGGAATGGGCTACAGTCGGTACAGGTTGGCAAGCCTGGCCGGATATGGCGCAGGGAAGTGAACTGGTCATCCGTGATGGCGAAGTGACGCTTCCTGCGGCTGAAGATATGTTGCCTCTGGCAATTCAGGCATTAAATGATGGTTGTACGGTGGCGGTAGAACATGCCGAACCGGTATATCTGCGTAACGAAGTGACATGGAAGAAACTTCCAGGCAGAGAATAGTTCACAACGCTCGTGAGGCCGATACGGCGTTAAGGAGAAAGGATATGTCTGGTTTACGTGTCAGGATTGTTACCCGTTTAATTGTAGTGGCTGCCGTCGTGATGCTCAGCGGTTGTGTCACAGTCCCCGATGCCATTAAAGGCACGAGTGCGACACCGCAACAAGATTTAGTGCGGGTGATGAATGCACCTCAGCTTTACGTCGGGCAGGAAGCGCGTTTCGGCGGGCGAGTGGTCAACATCGATAACAGAAAAGGAATAACGCGCCTGGAAATTGCGACCGTGAACCTCGACGAAGGTGCTCGTCCACAATTGGGTGAGCCATCGAAAGGGCGCATTTACGCAGATGTAAATGGTTTCCTGGATCCGGTCGATTTCCGTGGGCAGTTGGTCACAGTGGTCGGCCCAATTACCGGCACTGTTGAAGGCAAAGTAGGCGAAACACCGTATAAATTTATGGTGATGCAAGTAAACGGCTATAAACGCTGGCGTGTCACCCAGCAAGTGGTCATGCCACCTCAACCAATTGACCCGTGGTTCTGGGGCGGGCCATATCCCTATCGAGGCCGCTATGGGCACGGTGGTATGTGGGGCGGCGGATGGTATAATCCAGGCCCTGCGCAGGTGCAGACTATCGTAACTGAGTAATAACGTGTTTTACCGAAATGAAGAGGCAGCGGCATGTCCGCTGCCTCTTCATTTTGTCATGGAATAAAAATAATTAGTGATGTGCTTCGCAACCTTAAATCAGTCTAATTAATAAACTGGTACGCTGAGTTAATATTATGTTAACGGCGTGTTTCTATATTGGGGTTGTGATGACGACGAATAATAAATTCAGAGGTGGATCCTTGAAGAAGGTTTGGCTTAACCGCTACCCAGCCGATGTTGCGGCTGAGATAAATCCTGACCGTTATCAGTCCCTGGTAGATATGTTTGAGCAAGCGACGGCGCGTTACGCCGATCAGCCTGCGTTCGTGAACATGGGCGAAGTGATGACGTTCCGCAAACTGGAAGAGCGGAGCCGCGCATTTGCTGCTTATTTGCAACAGGGTCTGGGCCTGCAAAAAGGCGACCGTGTTGCGTTAATGATGCCCAATTTATTGCAATATCCGGTCGCGTTGTTTGGCATTTTGCGTGCGGGAATGGTGGTGGTGAACGTTAACCCACTGTATACACCACGTGAGCTTGAGCATCAGCTCAACGACAGCGGTGCCAGCGCGATTGTGATTGTTTCGAACTTCGCGCATACCCTGGAAAAAGTCGTTGATAAAACCCAGGTGAAGCACGTTATTTTGACGCGCATGGGCGATCAGCTTTCTGCGGCGAAAGGGACGTTGGTCAACTTCGTGGTTAAATACATCAAACGTCTGGTGCCGAAATACCATCTGCCGGATGCCATCTCCTTCCGTAGCGCGTTGCAACACGGCTATCGCCTGCAGTACATCAAGCCGGAGATTATTAATACCGATCTCGCGTTCTTGCAATATACCGGCGGTACGACTGGCGTGGCAAAAGGGGCGATGCTGACGCATCGCAACATGCTGGCGAACCTCGAACAAGTCAGAGCGGCCTATAGCCCGCTGCTGTATGAACGCAAAGAGCTGGTGGTCACTGCATTACCGCTCTATCACATCTTCGCGCTGACCATGAACTGTCTGCTGTTTATTGAGCTTGGTGGCCAGAACCTGCTGATCACTAACCCGCGTGATATCCCGGGCCTGGTGAAAGAGTTAGCGAAATATCCGTTTACCGCGATGACGGGCGTAAACACGCTCTTCAATGCGCTGCTCAATAATAAAGAATTCCAGCAGCTCGATTTCTCGAGCCTGCATCTTTCGGCGGGTGGCGGAATGCCAGTGCAGCATGCTGTTGCGGAACGCTGGGAAAAACTCACCGGGCGCTTCCTGCTTGAAGGCTACGGCCTGACTGAATGCGCACCGTTAGTCAGTGCCAATCCACATGATATGGATTACCACAGCGGGAGCATTGGCTTGCCGGTGCCATCCACGGAAGTGAAACTGATTGATGACGAAGGCGAAGAGGTTCCTGCAGGTGAACCGGGTGAGCTGTGCGTGAAAGGGCCACAGGTGATGCTGGGTTACTGGCAGCGCCCGGATGCGACCGATGAAATTCTGCAAGATGGCTGGCTGCGCACCGGTGATATCGCGGTGATGGACGAAGAGGGCTTTATGCGCATCGTCGACCGCAAGAAAGATATGATTCTGGTTTCCGGTTTTAACGTCTATCCGAACGAAATCGAAGATGTGGTTATGCAGCACAGCGGTGTATTAGAAGTCGCGGCTGTTGGCGTGCCGAGCGGCGCATCCGGTGAAGCGGTAAAAATCTTTGTTGTGAAGAAAGATGCGTCGTTGACCGAAGAAGCGCTGGTGGTATTTTGTCGCCGCCACCTCACCGGTTACAAAGTGCCGAAGCTGGTTGAGTTCCGCGAAGAACTACCAAAATCGAACGTAGGTAAAATATTACGACGAGAACTACGTGACGAATCGGTCAGTAAAGGCAACAATAACGCCTGAGCTCCGAGTCAGTCGCCCTAACGCCGGTTCGCCGGCGTTTTTTATGGGCGCAAACCTATGAGAACTGAATTTGACTTACCAAATGATTACTACCGACGAAGCCCTTGTCCGCGTTTGCGAAGCGGCTCGTCAATTTCCAGCCGTCGCGCTGGATACCGAATTTGTTCGCACTCGCACCTATTACCCGCAACTGGGCTTGATTCAGCTTTACGATAGCGAAACCGTTTCGCTTATCGACCCGCTAGCAATCACAGACTGGTCGCCGTTCAAAGCGTTGTTGCAAGACACCGCGGTGATTAAATTCCTGCATGCTGGCAGCGAAGATCTGGAAGTGTTCCTTAATGCTTTTGGTATGTTGCCCGATCCGTTTATTGATACGCAGATTCTGGCTGCTTTCAGTGGGCGTCCGCTTTCGTGCGGTTTTGCGACCATCGTCGAATCGTTTACCGGAATTGCGCTGGATAAAAGCGAATCTCGTACCGACTGGATTGCACGCCCGCTCACTGAACGCCAGTGTGAATACGCTGCCGCAGACGTGCTCTATTTGCTGCCTATCGCGCATAAATTGATGGAAGAGACAAAAGCGGCGGGTTGGATGGATGCTGCGCTGGACGAGTGCAATTTGATGGCTGCACGTCGTCAGGATGTTCTGGACCCAGAAGAAGCGTGGCGTGAAATAGGCAATGCCTGGCAGCTTAGAACGCGTCAGCTGGCTTGCCTGAAGAAGTTAGCGTCCTGGCGTCTGCGTAAAGCGCGTGAGCGCGATATGGCGGTTAATTTCGTGGTGCGCGAAGAACATCTCTGGCAGGTCGCACGTTATATGCCGGGTTCATTGGGTGAGCTTGAACATCTTGGCCTGAGCGGCAGTGAAATTCGTTTCCACGGTAAAGCTCTACTGGCAATGGTGACAGAAGCGCAGGCTTTGTCGGACGATGAATTACCTGAGCCGCTAAGCAATCTTGTTGATATGCCGGGCTATCGTCGTGTTTTCAAAGCGATTAAAGCTCTGGTGCAGCAGGTGAGTGAAACCAGCGGCTTAAGTGCTGAATTACTGGCGTCGCGTAGACAAATTAATCAGTTGTTAAACTGGCACTGGAAATTAAAAACGCAATCAACGCAACCAGAATTAATCGTTGGCTGGCGTGGTCGTCTTATGGGCGAATCGCTAAAAACGTTATTGGCTGATTTTTAATATTGACTAAAAGTTTACTGGGAATAATTACAGTGTTAGCTTCTGTAATTATGGAATAGAGAAATTAACCTTTAAGAATAGTCTGTATTAAGAAGTGTGTTAGCGTAAAAATAAATAACCCCCCTCGATAATTCCAGGGGGGTTATTATGCGAACAACCATTACGCAGATTTTGTTGTTGCTTCCTGCGTCTCTGGTAACGTTACGTTAAGTTCCAGAACAGAAATATCATCATCTTTTTGATCGAGAACGACGGTTAACATCTCCGGATCGATTTTGACATATTTGCAAATCACTTCCAGAATATCGCGTTTTAATTGCGGCAAATAGTGCGGTTCACTATCACCACGGCGGCGTTCTGCAACAATGATTTGCAGGCGTTCTTTTGCGATGTTGGCGGTGTTCTTTTTCCGTGAGAGAAAAAAGTCTAGTAATGCCATAACTTATCCTCCGAACAGGCGTTTGAGGAAGCCTTTCTTCTCTTCTTCAATGAAGCGGAAAGGGCGATCTTCGCCAAGCAGGCGCTCAACAGTATCTGCATACGCTTTACCGGCGTCAGCCTCCTGGTCGAGAATGACCGGCTCACCCTGGTTTGAAGCACGCAGCACAGATTGATCTTCAGGAATCACGCCAACCAGAGGAATGCGCAGGATTTCCAGCACATCTTCCATGCTTAGCATGTCACCGCGGTTTACACGGCCTGGGTTGTAGCGAGTTAACAACAAGTGTTCTTTAATCGGTGCTTCACCGTTTTCGGCACGGCGCGATTTAGAAGAAAGAATCCCAAGAATACGGTCAGAGTCGCGTACTGAGGAAACTTCAGGGTTAGTGGTGATAACCGCTTCATCAGCAAAGTAGAGCGCCATTAGCGCGCCAGTTTCGATGCCCGCAGGGGAATCGCAAACGATAAATTCGAAGTCCATATTTTTCAGGTCTTCAAGCACCTTCGCCACGCCTTCGCGGGTAAGGGCGTCTTTATCGCGGGTCTGAGAAGCGGGCAGAATATAAAGCTGCTCAGTGCGTTTATCTCTGATTAATGCCTGGTTTAATGTGGCATCGCCTTGAATAACGTTCACGAAGTCATAAACCACGCGACGCTCGCAGCCCATAATTAAATCCAGGTTACGCAGGCCAATATCAAAATCGATAACGACGGTTTTTCTTCCCTTCTGGGCCAAACCCGTAGCGATGGCCGCGCTGGACGTGGTCTTACCGACGCCCCCTTTACCCGATGTAACAACAATAATGCGTGCCATAAAGGAATTCCTTGTTAAAAGGGCTTAATTCAAAGGTTGAACGGAGAGAGCGCCACTCGCCAGACTCAGGCGCGCCGCTTTCCCATAATAATCGGCTGGTATTTGCTCACTCAGCCAGTATTCACCCGCTATTGAGACCAACTCAGCAGCAAGATTTGTACAGAATATTTGTGCATCACGATCGCCACTGGCACCCGCCAGAGCACGGCCACGCATCATGCCGTAAACATGAATATTACCATCAGCGATAAGTTCTGCACCGGCACTGACGTGATTGGTGATAATCAAATCACAGTTTGGGGCATAAATGCGCTGACCGGAACGAACCGGGGTATCAATCAAACGCGTTTTTGTGACAGGGTTAACAACTGGCTCGACGGAGGGCGCAACCTCAACAGGCGCGGCCTTCGTACGTGAATTTTTTTCTTTCCCTTCAGTCAGAAGCGGTAAGCCGGCGCGTTCAATTTCTTTCTTCAACGCTTCGTCTTTACAGCCACTAATCCCTACGACACGTAAACCCGAAGAAACCACGGCTTGCTGGATTTTCTTCCAGTTTACTGAACCATCAAGGCCGGCAACATTCACCACCACCGGTGCATTTTTCAGAAAGGCTGGAGCCTGAGAAACTTTGTCCTGAAGGGCCTGGAGAATCACCTCGGGTTGTGCGTCATGTAAGTGAAGCACTGATAAGGTAAAACTGCTGCCTTTTAACTCGATCGGCGTGTTTGACATCCTGCCCTTACTCAATTCAGTTTTAATCCCCACCGGTGTGGGACGATATTCCGAAGTACATCTGGCATGTTATAGTCACAGGTATATTCAGGCAAGCCACCATCTGGCGAAAATAGAGTAAAAAAAATGTTTTGTGTGATCTACAGAAGTAGTAAACGTGACCAGACATATCTTTATGTCGAAAAAAAAGACGATTTCTCTCGCGTGCCGGAAGAATTGATGAAAGGTTTTGGTGTACCTCAATTGGCGATGATATTACCGCTTGATGGGAGTAAAAAACTGGCCAATGCTGATTTTGAAAAAGTGAAACAAGCACTCAAAGATGATGGCTATTATTTACAATTACCGCCGCCGCCAGAAAGTTTGTTAAAAATTCACCTGGAAAATAGTCCTAAAAAATAACTTTAGGACTAGCGCCAAATCTTCTCTATACATAAAGGTAGATGATATTTACAACAAATAACCCGGGGAAAATGATGAAGACTCCAGCAATTTGTTTAACAGTCATCACCTTTATGCTCACCTCTTTCTGCGCGACTTCTGTCAGTGCGCAGACGCAATCACCTGTAAACGCACCGGTTGTGGGGCAATCTGAGGCAAAGCCTGCGGCCCCAACGCTTGCACAAGAAGGGCGTAACCCCGACGAGTTTCCCGCCTATCTCGAAACACTCAAATCCCAGGCGAGAGTTCAGGGTATCAGCGAAAACACCATCAACAGCGCGTTCGCGAATGCACATTTTGTTGATCGGGTCATAAAATCAGACCAGAACCAACTCGAAAAGAAAATCATGCTTGATGAATACCTGGCGCGAGTGATCACGCCGGAAAAAATTCAACAGGCGCGCGAGCAATTCAAGCAACATCAAAATGAATTAAGCGCGATAAGCAGCCGTACCGGCGTACAAAGCCAGTACATCGTTGCTCTGTGGGCAATGGAAAGTCATTTCGGTGAAATTCAGGGCAAGGAGGACATCGTTTCTGCGCTGGCCACACTGGCATTTGAGGGGCGGCGTGAGGCGTTCTTCACCAAAGAATTAATGTCATCATTAAAGATCCTCGACCAGAGGCATATTACGGTTGATGAACTAAAAGGTTCCTGGGCGGGCGCGATGGGGCAGAACCAGTTTATGCCGAGTTCGTATCTGCGTTATGGCGCAGACGGAGACGGCGACGGAAAAATAGATATCTGGACAAACACCAGCGACGTTTTCGCCTCAACCGCGAATTACCTGAAAACCGAAGGCTGGAGAGCCGGAGGGGATTGGGGAACGGCAGTCATTTTGCCTGTGGATTTTGATAGCACATTAGCAGGCACAAAAACGGGGCAGAGCAAAACGGTTGGCCAGTGGGAAAAACTAGGCGTCAAATTTGAAGAAGGTGTCAAACAACCAGCATCTTCGCAAAAAGCCTGGATAATCACACCTGATGATAATCTGGGGCGCTCATTCCTTGTCTACAACAACTTCCGCACGATTATGCACTGGAACCGCTCTTACTACTTTGCGATAAGCATCGCGACTATGGCCGATGCAATCGCACAATAACTGATACTCATCAGTATTCAGTCGGGATTTTTTTCTCTAGTATCAAATGTAATTAACACAACGACGCAGAGGAAAGGCATGTATCAGCATCATAACTGGCAGGGCGCGCTGCTGGATTTTCCGGTCAGCAAAGTAGTGTGCGTAGGCAGTAACTACGCAAAACATATCAAAGAGATGGGCAGTGCAACGCCCGATGAACCCGTATTGTTTATTAAACCTGAAAGTGCGCTGTGTGATATTCGCCAGCCGCTGGTACTGCCGCAAGATTTTGGTTCAGTGCATCACGAAGTTGAACTGGCGATTCTGATTGGTTCTACTCTGCGACAGGCCACTGAAGATCACGTTACTAAGGCCATTGCAGGATATGGAGTGGCGCTGGACCTGACGTTGCGTGACTTGCAAGGCAAACTGAAAAAAGCAGGGCAGCCTTGGGAAAAGGCAAAAGGCTTCGATAACTCTTGCCCCATTTCAGGTTTTATTCCTGCCAGTGAATTTAAAGGTGACCCGCAAAACTCTCCGATAGCCTTAAAGATCAATGGCGAAGTGCGCCAACAAGGCTCTACTTCTGACATGATCCACAAGATCGTGCCGCTCATTGCCTACATGAGCCGGTTCTTCACTTTGCGAGCGGGCGATGTGATCCTTACCGGCACCCCGGAAGGGGTTGGGCCACTTAATAGCGGCGATGAACTGGAAGTCAGTTTTGCCGATCGTAGTTTGACTACCCGCGTTCTATAATGAATTTGCCGCCTGTGGGCGGCAAAACTTGCATCTGTAGCCCAGACTGTTTATAAGGTGCGCTTGTTTTTTTATTACCGGATAAACATTATGACTACAGTACCGTTCTGGCAGTGCAAAACTCTGGACGAAATGAGTGACTCAGAATGGGAGTCTCTCTGTGACGGCTGTGGTCAATGCTGTCTCAATAAATTGATGGATGAAGATACAGACGAAATCTATTTCACCAACGTCGCCTGCAAGCAACTCAACATCAAAACCTGCCAGTGCAAGAACTACGAGCGTCGTTTTGAGTTCGAACCCGATTGCATCAAACTCACCCGTGAAAATTTGCCGACTTTCGAATGGCTTCCGCATACTTGCGCTTATCGCTTGTTAGCTGAAGGCAAACACTTGCCTGCATGGCACCCGTTGTTGACTGGTTCAAAAGCGGCCATGCACGGGGAACGTATTTCTGTGCGGCATATCGCTGTGAAAGAGTCGGAAGTGCGCGACTGGCAAGACCATATTTTAAACAAACCTGAGTGGGCTGATTGACCCTACGGTGGAATAGCGCTATAGCATTAGGGTATAGCGCTAAAATGTATTGTAGACCGCATATTTCACAATATTTAATTCTTTAAAATCCCTTCAGATTTCCTTTTGTTAATATTATAAATATTAACGACACGCATTATTTTTGTATTTAACTTGATAAGTTTTTGTAAAACAAAATGTATTCTAATAAATAATGTATATTTCTAAAATTTGTATATAATTAGCGCCCGTTTTAACAATGTAGAACTATTTCTCAATTGAGAATGTGATTTTATTAGTGTTCATGGCGATTTTAGAAATGAAGAAACTATCGACAAACAAAGCCATAATAATCCACATGTCTGTCATGTTGATTCCTTTTATCTTTCTTTGTACTTGTGCATTTTTCTACATTAAATACGAAAAAGAAAGCGATTTTAGAGACACAATGAGAAGGTTTACCGATAATTCTGCAAAATCCTGCGTGGAGCGGCCGGTTGACGAGATGAAATTATTATTGCTTTCACTGTCAGATAATATGAAAGGGAATGCAATTGAAAAGTATTTGTCTTCAGAATATATCGATCTCAATATGGTTATTCCTTCAATTGTTGACTCGACAATGTTTTTTAGTTCTGCGTTGGTTTCTGATGTGTTTGAAAATTACAAAATTTACCCAGAAATTAAAATAAGTCCATTTGCTCCAAGTGCGAGGCCATGGTACCCACACGCAGGAATAAAAGATGAAATAATATTTTCTGACCCCTATGAAACATTGAAGCTGGATAGGTCTAAAGAACAGTCCAAACTTTCTGTCACTGTCAGTATGAATATATTCGACTCGCATTCGCAACAAGTAGGGAACGTTGCGTTCGATCTCGATATGAAGAACATGAGCAGAATGCTTCAGGAGGTCTCGATACCTTATGATGGCAGGTTTGAAATCGCCTCGCGAAGCGGTGTTGTTGTCATGTACTCAAATACCGATGATGTGTTTAAGCGGACAATACCGAAGTCATGGCTAGTTAAAACCACCGAACGCTATGGCTCTTTTGTTGATGAGGAAACTGGGAAGATCGTTTATTACCGTGCATATAACAATCCTGGTTGGATAGCCTATACATCTGTAAATATAGCAACCTATACCAATACTTTTGAATCTGAATACAAACTACTGGCTTTGGTTATTCTTATATCATCTGTTTTTTATTTTGTTGTGATTGCACTGTTTAGAATCTATTTCAAGCGTTTGATTAGCCTGTTATACATGAGTAGTAATGGTCTTGAGGTTAATAGCCAGGTTGAAAACTTTGAAAGTCTGTATGAAGGGATGGTGCAAAAACATAAGCATCTTAAAGAAGTTGAAACTCTGTCTGTAACCGATACCTTAACTCAGGCAGGAACGCGTCGTAAATTTGAGCAAGATGCTTCCGATTTACACAACAAGAATATCAGATTCCACCTCGCCATCATCGACCTGGATAACTTCAAGCAAATTAATGACACGTTTGGGCATCCTGTCGGTGACACAGTGCTGAAAAATGTCTGTCGCATTGGGACAAGAATAATGGGGGACGATTATTCGATTTACCGTTTTGGCGGCGAAGAACTGGTGGTGATTTTCCCTGGTATCACGTTTAAACAATCTTACGAATTGATGGACGAATGGCGAAATGAAGTTGCAGAACGAATCTGGCGTGAAGAATCACTCAAAGTGACGTTTAGCTGTGGAATGGTAGAAGCTGATTCTGAGCACGGTCTGGATAAAATGTTAGAGCAGGCGGATAAACTTCTATATCAGGCTAAAAAGAACGGCAAGAATTGCATTGTAGCAGCCCTATAAACTCTAAATTTATTCGCTAGCCCCAGTGAAATGGGGCGATGCAGACTAAACTGCTAAGGTTTGTCCGACTTGTGAAAATAAATCGTACAAACCTGTTTTTCCCTGATACAGTATCCTTTCAATAACAAATAAAAGTAGGTTTTTATCCAATATCTATCATTTAAGTGTCCGTCATGTGGCGGTTCACAGTATCGCACTTCCCCCTACGATGTCCGAGAAACAAATCCCTTTGGCGCTGTTTGTATCTTCTGTAAATCAGGGATGCACCTCCTTCATCGTCCGATGAGTGCGATTCATCAACATAATGCAGTGGCTCGCTAAGAGCTGATTCCGCTGGTTTTGCTTTTCCCACTCCTGCACTGTTACCATTTGGCCTCCATAACGGAGGAATAATGAAAAAAATAACAATACTGCTTGGGGCGATCATTCTCAGCGGTTGTTCATCACCTGAACCCACAGCGCCCAAACCACCACAGGTTATCGGCATGCCGAACCCAGCGTCTGTTTACTGCCAGGCTAAAGGCGGGGAATTACGGACGGTGAAAACCGATTTGGGTGAGCGCGGCGATTGCTTGCTGCCGAGTGGAGAACGGATGGACCAGTGGGAGTTATATCGACGCGACCACTAATAATAAAAAACCCGCCAAGGCGGGTTTTTGTATTTCTGGATAATGATATTAGCGCCCGAACAGATCACGACGCTTTGGCTTGAAAGGCTGAGCAATCAACACCAGTACCGCAATCAGCAGGAAGATAGCAAAAATACCCACTAACCACTGCACCATATCCAGCGTCAGGAACTCCCACTGGCGCACGGAACAATCACCTGTTGCCACAAACACGGACGGCAGCCACTTATCGAGTGGGAGCCAGCTTGGGAAACGTGCGGCAAAATCGCAAGTCACAAACGGGGAAGGGTGAAGCTGAAGCATGGTGTGTTCCCATGCTAATTGCAGACCTTTCCCGGCGCTGTAAATCCACAGTGCAATCCCGACATAGCGCAACGGTGTTTTTGGCGCAATCGCGCCGACAATCCCTGCACCCATAATGCCAAAAAGCGCACAACGCTCGTAAATACACATCACACAAGGTTTCAGCATCATCACGTGCTGGAACCACAATGCCACCATTTCCAGAGCGAATGCTGTGAAGGCCAGAAGAAGCCATGCACCGCGCCCGCGGGAGCATTGGTTTAAATATCGCAACATAATCAGTATCCCTGCAACATGCGTTGAGTCGGCAGTGTAAACGAATTCGATTTCTGTGCCAGTAGGCACATCAAAATAACACGCTAATTGAATGTTTATCAGACAAAAAACTAAACGGGCGGTGGACAACCCGTTAGTTTTGTTTAGTGCGTTACAGCATCCATTACTGGCGATGAAATCCAACCGGCATGTGCCATCCACTCGGTTGCCGGGACCAAAGTAAATTCAACGCACAACAGACCGACAAGCGTCAGTACCAGCGTATACGGCAATGCCATCAACACCATGCGCCCGTACGAAAGACGAATGAGCGGAGCCAGCGCTGAAGTCAGCAGGAACAAGAAGGCGGCCTGGCCGTTTGGCGTGGCGACTGAAGGTAAATTCGTGCCGGTGTTAATCGCTACCGCCAATAACTCAAACTGTTTGAGATCGATAATACCGTGGGTAAGAGCGGCTTTCGCTTCGTTGATGTAAACGGTGCCGACGAACACATTATCGGAAATCGACGACAAAATGCCGTTGAACAGATAGAACAACGCCAGCTGAGAATGCGGTTCAGCCTGCAATACAAAATGGATAACGGGTGTAAACAAGTGCTGGTCGATTATCACGGCCACAACAGCGAAAAACACCGTAAGCAGGGCGGTGAAGGGTAAAGCTTCGGTAAATGCTTTTCCTATCTGATGTTCATCAGTCACGCCGCACAGCGCGGTAGCAAAGATAATCACCGACAACCCGATTAACCCAACCTCGGCTAAATGCAGTGCCAGAGCAATCACCAGCCAGACGCCAATTAACGCCTGAACCACCAGTTTCACTTTGTCCTGACGGGTACGTTTTTGCGCACTTTGGGTATCATAATCCTGCAAAATACCGCGAACTTTTTCCGGCAGTTTTTCGCCGTAACCGAGGATCTTGGTTATCTCCAGTAGTACGCAGGTCGCTAAACCACAGATCAGAACAGGAATTGTCACTGGTGCCATACGCAGAAGGAAATCGCCAAAATGCCAACCCGCACTTTTCGCAATAATCAGGTTCTGCGGCTCGCCGACCATCGTCATCACGCCACCGAGCGCAGTGCCGACACCGGCATGCATCATCAGGCTGCGTAAAAATGCGCGGAATTGTTCGAGAGTGGAGCGGTTATCGGAATCAAGGAGAGTGTCATCCTGGATATCATCATCGAGACACCCGGTAGAGGCGACACGGTGGTAGATATCATAAAAACCAACCGCGACGCTGATGACGACCGCGACCACGGTGAGGGCATCCAGGAATGCGGATAAAAATGCCGCAGCGATACAAAAAGAGAGTGAAAGCAGAATTTTTGAACGGATACCCAGCAGCAACTTGGTAAAGACCAGAAGTAAAAGCTGCTTCATAAAGTAGATGCCCGCCACCATAAATATCAGCAGCAGCAACACTTCAAGATTTGAGGCAATTTCTTCCCGCACATGATCGGCGCTGGTCATCCCAACAAACACCGCTTCAATGGCCAGCAGGCCTCCAGGCAGAAGCGGATAGCATTTCAATGCCATTGCGAGGGTGAAAATAAACTCTGCAACCAATAGCCAGCCTGCAATAAATGGGCTGACAAACCAAAAGACCAACGGGTTAATGACTAAAAAAGTCAGTAAAGTCAGTTTGTACCAGTTCGGTGATTGACCTAAGAAGTTGCGGAATAGCGCGCGCCCGGTAGACATTTCCATCGTAGAATTTTCATGCTCCATTTATCCGTATTACCTCGAAGCCGGGTGAGGTGAAGCCATCTCCCCGATCTTAAAAGCGAAATAGTGCGGATAAATATAAAGTTGCGTTCAGTTGTGTCGTTTCAGGGTACTCGCGCACAAGTTATCAATCAAGGCATAGGAATATTCTTTAGTTGTGTGATTGACCCACAAAATTAAACCATGATTCCAGAATTGGCGCTTGTCACCGCTACCTGCGCCGCAAGGCATCTGGTATGATGAGTCTCTTTAGCAAAACCTGTGTAATGGAAAGCATACTATGGTCATTAAGGCGCAGAGCCCAGCGGGTTTCGCGGAAGAATACATCATCGAAAGTATCTGGAATAACCGCTTCGCGCCGGGAACTATTCTTCCGGCAGAACGCGAATTATCCGAACTGATTGGTGTGACCCGTACCACATTGCGCGAGGTGCTTCAGCGTCTGGCGCGTGATGGCTGGTTAACGATTCAGCATGGTAAGCCGACCAAAGTGAACAACTTCTGGGAAACCTCCGGTTTAAACATTCTGGAAACTCTGGCGCGTCTCGATCACGACAGCGTGCCGCAGTTGATCGATAACCTGCTGTCAGTGCGAACAAATATCGCGACTATTTTTATTCGTACCGCTGTTCGTCAGCATCCGGATAAAGCGCAAGAAGTTCTGGCGACCGCGAACAGTGTTGAAGACCATGCTGATGCGTTTGCAAAGCTTGATTACAACATTTTCCGTGGCCTGGCATTTGCTTCAGGAAACCCGATCTACGGTCTAATCCTCAATGGAATGAAAGGGTTATATACCCGTATCGGGCGTCATTATTTCTCAAGTCCGGAAGCACGCAGCCTGGCGTTAGGTTTCTACCATCGTCTGGCTGAAATTTGCCAACAAGGTTTGCACGATCAAGTTTTTGATACCGTGCGTACCTATGGGCGTGAAAGTGGTGATATCTGGCATCGAATGCAGAAAAATTTACCGGGCGATTTGGCGATGCACAGCCGATAGGCGAACATCACCAGTGCCGATAGAAAAACGAAAAACGCTTCCCGAAGGAAGCGTTTTTTTATGCTTACAGACTATTGAGCCTTGGAGGGCAGCGTTCAAGTAACTCAACACTGCCATCTTCATTTTGCTGCTCAAGAGTGACATCAAAACCCCAAAGGCGATGAACATGCTTCAGCACTTCACGACGGCCTTTATCCAGCGGGGCTCGGTTATGCGGGATGTATCGCAAAGTCAGCGAACGGTCGCCACGTAAATCAACGTTCCAGACCTGAATGTTAGGCTCAAGGTTACTCAGATTGTATTGAGCTGAAAGCTCGGCACGAATCTTGCGATAACCCTCTTCGTTATGAATGGCGGCAATTTCAAGATAGTTATTGCGGTCATCGTCCAGCACCGTAAACAGGCGGAAATCACGCATCAATTTTGGTGACAAAAACTGGCTGATAAAACTTTCATCTTTGAAATCGCGCATCGCGAAATGTAGCGTTTCCAGCCAATCTTTACCCGCAATATCCGGGAACCAATAACGGTCTTCTTCAGTAGGTGACTGACAAATCCGCTTGATGTCCTGGAACATCGCGAAGCCGAGTGCATACGGGTTAATTCCGTTGTACCACGGGCTGTTATACGGCGGCTGGAACACCACGTTAGTGTGGCTATGCAAGAACTCCAGCATAAACCTGTCGGTCACTTTTCCTTCATCATACAGATGGTTAAGAATGGTGTAGTGCCAGAACGTCGCCCAGCCTTCGTTCATCACCTGAGTCTGTTTCTGCGGGTAAAAATACTGGCTGACTTTACGTACGATACGTAAAATCTCACGCTGCCAGGACTCCAGCAACGGCGCATTTTTCTCCATAAAATAGAGTAAGTTTTCCTGCGGCTCAGAAGGATAACGGCGCGCTTCGGCCACCGTCTTTTCTTCTTCACGACGTGGTAGCGTGCGCCACAATGTGTTCACCTGGCTTTGCAGATACTCCTCGCGGCTTTTTTGTCGGGCGGTCTCTTCTTGCAGGGATATTTTTTGCGGACGTTTGTAACGGTCAACGCCGTAGTTCATCAACGCATGGCAAGAGTCGAGCAGACGTTCAACTTCGTCCACGCCGTAGCGTTCTTCACACTCGGTAATATATTTACGCGCGAAAATCAGGTAATCGATAATCGAGCTGGCATCCGTCCAGCTACGGAATAAGTAGTTGTTTTTGAAGAACGAATTATGCCCGTAGCACGCATGAGCAATCACCAGCGCCTGCATCGTGATGGTGTTTTCTTCCATCAGATAGGCGATACACGGATTGGAGTTGATGACAATTTCGTAGGCCAGACCCTGTTGCCCGTGCTTATACAGCCGTTCCGTTTCAATGAACTTTTTACCAAACGACCAATGAGGATAGTTAATCGGCATCCCGACACTCGAATACGCATCCATCATTTGTTCGGAGGTAATCACTTCAATTTGATGAGGATAAGTCTCCAGGCGATAGAGTTTGGCAACACGGTCTATCTCAGCGAGATAGACATCAAGCAGCTCGAACGTCCAGTCAGGTCCATCACTTAGACGTTTAGAATCCTTTGTGGCGGAATCAGTAACAATAGCCATCAGCGCGCCCTCATTGTTGGCGGCTCTCTCTGAATGGAAAGCCTCACTTTCAAGAATAGACAACTCCTGAAACTTAGCTGCTGCAAGCAAAATTTTTTCCACGCGATTTACGTATTCCAATGCCCCGTCATTAATCCAATAAGTAGCATAATATTTTGTTGAAAATATTGTACCAAGCAGGAGATTCCAATAATCACGAAGCTGCTATATCAGGCCAGGATGTGAGGAAAGTCACTATAACAAAGCCATATGTTGAATAACATTTTCATCTGAGTTATCAATTTGTAATCAGAAGATTATTCTTTTAGCTAAATGGTGGAATGGTTATGCGTGTTGTGGTGCTGGGAAGTGGCGTAGTCGGTGTCAGCAGTGCCTGGTATTTGCGCCAGGCTGGGCATGATGTCACGGTTATCGACAGGGAAGCTGGGCCGGCAATGGAAACCAGCGCGGCGAATGCCGGGCAAATTTCGCCGGGTTATGCCGCGCCATGGGCTGCACCTGGCGTTCCGCTCAAAGCCATTAAATGGATGTTCCAGCGCCATGCGCCGCTGGCAATCAGCCTCGATGGCACACAGTTCCAGCTCAAATGGATGCTGCAAATGCTGCGTAACTGCGACATGCGCCATTACATGGAAAACAAAGGTCGCATGGTACGTCTTGCGGAATACAGCCGTGACTGCCTGAAAGAATTGCGCCATGCCACCAATATTCAATACGAAGGACGGCAGGGCGGCACGCTCCAGTTGTTCCGCACCGCGCAGCAGTACGAAAATGCTGCCAAAGATATCGCTGTTCTCAAAGATGCAGGCGTGCCTTACCAGTTGCTTGAGGCCAGCCGCTTAGCTGAAGTCGAACCCGCTCTGGCGGATGTCGCCCATAAACTGACCGGTGGATTGCGGTTACCCAATGATGAAACGGGTGATTGCCAACTGTTTACCCAAAATCTGGCGCGTATGGCGGCAGAGGCGGGCGTTGAGTTTCGTTTCAACACGCCAGTCGATCGTTTGCTGTATGAAGGGCAAAGTATTTATGGCGTGCAGTGTGGTAAAGAGGTCGTCAAAGCGGATGCTTACGTCGTCGCTTTCGGCTCCTATTCGACTGGTTTACTGAAAAATATCGTTGATATTCCTGTCTATCCACTCAAAGGCTATTCGCTGACCATCCCGATTGCCGACGAGCAAGGCGCGCCGGTTTCGACTATTCTCGATGAAACATACAAAATTGCTATCACCCGTTTTGACCAGCGCATCCGCGTGGGCGGGATGGCAGAAATTGTTGGCTTTAACACTGAGTTGCTGCAACCGCGTCGTGAAACTCTGGAAATGGTCGTGCGTGATCTTTATCCGCGTGGTGGGCATGTGGAGCAGGCAACATTCTGGACCGGTCTACGTCCGATGACGCCAGATGGCACACCGATTGTTGGGCGCACTCCGTTCAAAAATTTGTGGCTCAATACCGGCCATGGCACGCTGGGTTGGACGATGGCCTGTGGCTCAGGCCAGATGCTCAGTGACTTAATTTCTGGAAGAACGCCCGCCATTCCCTTTGATGATCTTGCGGTGGCGCGTTACTCACCGGGTTTCAGGCCGACAGGCTCGCAGCGTCTGCACAACGCTCATAACTAAATTAAAACAAGGAGAGGACTCATGTCCCGTCCGGTTGTTGCGACGCTGAA
>Ga0160438_1000144_pt1 | contig 27476 bp, 20 predicted proteins | sample HID1975K_E0MG_FD_108203 | JGI IMG/M metagenome (GOLD analysis project Ga0160438, IMG submission 108203) | Enriched soil microbial communities from UW Madison campus, WI, USA - HID1975K_E0 MG | ecosystem: Environmental > Terrestrial > Soil > Unclassified | place: USA: Madison, Wisconsin...
GATCGGGTTTTTCCAGCAGAAAGTCGGCCAGTTTACGGTCACTCTGTGCCAGTGTTGAGTAGCGGCTTCGGATTCGCAGTAAACAGTTCATTTCCTCTCCAGTGTGCCGGGTAAAATACCTGAGCGGCCCAATAATAACGTAAATTCACTCGCCTGAATTAATTGTATATTCCATTATTATGAAACTTGAAGGAATTAATTATTCAATGGTGGTGGAAAAGTCCGGCTCACAGGTTCGCGAAAGCCAATACTCGCAATCTTTGCTGTCCGTTACCGGAAAAGTGATGGTCTATCTGTTAGGCTTTCTGATAGCGGTAATCGCTAGTTTGATATTTACGGGATAACGATCCAGAGGAGTAACGTTTGGCAACTCAGAGTGAGCGTCGGGTAGTCTTTTTCGATTTAGATGGCACGCTGCATCAGCAGGATATGTTCGGCAGCTTCTTGCGCTATCTGTTGCGCCATCTGCCCCTCAATCTGTTATTTGTCATTCCGCTTTTGCCGGTGATAGGGGGGGCATTGCTGATTAAAGGACGCGCCGCTCGTTGGCCGATGAGCCTGTTATTGTGGGGAGCAACCTTTGGTCATAGCGAAACACGCCTCAAACAGCTGGAAACGAACTTCGTTGCCTGGTTCCGTGGGCGTGTCACTGCCTTCCCGATAGTCCAGCAGCGTCTGACGGATTACCTGACCAGTTCAGATGCCGATGTCTGGTTAATCACGGGTTCACCGCAACCGCTTGTTCAGCAAGTTTATTTCGACACGCAGTGGCTACCGAAAGTTAAGCTAATTGCCAGCCAGATTGAACGCTCGCATGGAGGGTGGGTGCTCACATTGCGCTGTCTTGGGCATGAGAAAGTGGCGCAACTGGAACAGAAAATTGGCACGCCGCTACAGCTTTACAGTGGTTACAGCGACAGCAACCAGGATAACCCGCTGCTCTATTTTTGCCAGCACCGCTGGCGCGTCACACCGCTTGGGCAGTTGCAGCAGTTGGAATAATATCCTTCATACTTCAAGTTATAGGTGCGTCGAGTGTGTATAATGCGCGCCCGAATATAGCCGTGCCCGGAGAATCCCGTGTCAGAAAGTGAATTTACCCATGAATACTGGATGCGTCATGCGTTAGTCCTCGCTCGTCGTGCATGGGATGAAGGTGAAGTTCCGGTTGGGGCGGTGCTGGTTCATAACAACCAGGTGATTGGCGAAGGCTGGAATCGCCCGATTGGTCGACACGATCCCACGGCTCATGCTGAAATCATGGCGCTCCGCCAGGGTGGGGTTGTTTTGCAAAACTACCGCCTGCTGGACACCACACTTTATGTCACCCTCGAGCCATGCGTCATGTGTGCTGGAGCCATGGTTCACGGGCGTATAGGCAACCTGGTATTTGGTGCGCGTGATGCCAAAACGGGTGCGATTGGGTCTTTAATGGATGTGCTCAGACACCCTGGCATGAACCACCAGGTTACTGTGACTGAGGGTGTGCTGGCAGAAGAGTGTTCGGCAATGCTGAGCGATTTCTTTCGAGCGCGTCGTCTTGAGAAAAAGGCCCTAAAGGAAAAGGCCCGAAGCGCGGAGTAGCCAGCTCTCCAGGCGCGACGACAGGATACGCTTGCGCGTATTTTTCTTCCTGCGCTTCCAGTCTCTCTTTTTCAAGTAAATACCCTGCCAGGCTTATGTGGTACTTACGGATATTTTCGACGTACGCGTACGCCTCATGGCCGCGGGCATAACCATAAGTGGTTTTGCTGTAATACTGTTTCTGGCTCAATAGAGGCAGACGAGTTTTAACATCCGCCCAGCTATCCGGATTACCTTTTTGCTTCGCTGTGAGCTGGCGAGCATCCAGCATGTGGGCATACCCCATGTTGTACGCTGTCAGTGCAAACCAAATTCGCTCTTCTTCCGGCACGCTCTCAGGCACTTTCGCCATCATATCTTTCAGATACTGGCTTCCACCTGCAATGCTTTGCTCTGGATCCAGTCGGTCCGTCACACCGAGACTTTGTGCCGTGTTTTTAGTCAGCATCATCAACCCGCGCACGCCGGTTGGCGACGTAGCCTGGTTGTCCCAGTGTGATTCCTGATACGAAATTGCCGCCAGTAAACGCCAGTCTATTTCAGTGGCATATTTTTCGAATAATGGCTGAAGCTCAGGCAACACGGAATCCACGGCTTTGAGGAACGTGCGGGTATCGACATAATCAAAATCCCCAACGTGGCCAAGATATTTCTCTTCCAGGCGAGCAAAAGTCCCGTCGCTGTTCAATTTGTTATAAAAATCGAGAAGGGCCGCAGAAAGGCTATCATCGCCATCCAGCGCGCTAAACCATGTCACGGGCTGCTCGTCAGTCACATCCAGAGCGACGGCAAGTTGCGGATGAACGCGCTGGAAAGTGCTTATCGCGACGGAATCTGCAATCGTAAAAGCGATCTTCCCGTCTACAACTTGTTGCAACAGTTCAGTGCTGCTGTGCCTCTCGTCGATACGCCAGCTCAAATCTGGGTACTTCTCTTCTTTAAGCTTTTTCAATGCATTGAGCGAGGTCACGCCTGGCGAAAGCACCAACTGGTTCTCTTTAACGCCAGCCAATGTTTTAGGTCGCGGGCTACCCATGCGATAAACCATCTGCTGCGAAACGGAATAGTAGGCTGGTCCCGCCTGGTAATGCTGGCTGCGTTGAGTGTTGTAGACCAGGCCTGCTGCAATCACATCGGCTTTGTCATTATCAATGTCATCAAACAGCTCTTGAATATTTGGACGAACGGTCACTTCCAGCTTCACGCCAAGGTAACGGGCAAATTGTTCGGCCATCTCGTAATCGAGGCCAATTTCTTTTCCCTGATACTGGGCATAAGTCAAAGGTGATTGAATTGTACTGACGCGCAAAACCCCCCGCGCCTGAATGGCGGCGATACGGTTTTCGGCTTGTCCGAACCAGGGAATGGAGGGCCATAGCGCCACTGCCAGCAACACGGTTACGGCACCGATAAGCAGATAATTAATCTTAAATCTTTTCAAATAGTTAATCTGCAACGAGGCGTAGAGTTTTCGCTAACAACAGGCTTCAAAAGTGGAGGTGCTCCCAAAAGGTGTGGCGCATTTTGCTTAACAAAACGCCACTGTGCAACATATTCAACATTTCTGGATAAATTTCCATCAGTGAAAACTAATGCGTTTATTTATACGCAAACGGTTTCGTCATGGCGGCGGATTATCTATAATGGCGCCCGTTTTCCCCTTGCGCCCACTGAAGCGTCCCCCTGGCGTTTCGAAGACGAGAGATCTTTGATGATGGAAATTCTGCGTGGTTCGCCCGCTTTATCGGCATTTCGTATTAACAAATTACTGGCCCGCTTTAATGACGCCAACCTTCCGGTCAGCGACATTTATGCCGAGTATATTCACTTTGCCGATCTCGAGGCGCCGCTAACGGCTGAAGAGCACGCCCGCCTGCAACGGTTGTTGAAATATGGTCCAACCCTTGCCGACCACGCCCCGACTGGCAACCTGATTCTGGTTACGCCACGTCCTGGTACCATCTCACCCTGGTCCTCCAAAGCCACCGACATTGCTCGTAACTGCGATCTCGCCAAAGTTAAGCGCCTTGAACGCGGCGTGGCGTATTACATCACTGCCAGCACATTGACCGATGCACAGCGCCAGGAAGTTGCTGCGTTGCTGCACGACCGCATGATGGAAAGCGTGTTTGGTGCGCTGGACGATGCACAGCAACTGTTCTCTCATCACACGCCTGCCCCGGTGCAAAGCGTTGACCTGTTAACGCAGGGCCGCGAAGCGCTGGTAGAAGCCAACATCCGTTTAGGGCTGGCTTTGGCAGAAGATGAAATCGACTACTTGCAGGATGCGTTCACTAAACTGGGTCGCAACCCGAATGACATCGAGCTGTATATGTTCGCGCAGGCTAACTCCGAACATTGCCGCCACAAGATTTTTAACGCCGACTGGATTATTGACGGCGTGGAACAGCCTAAATCGCTGTTCAAAATGATTAAAAATACCTTTGAGAAAACGCCTGACTACGTGTTATCGGCTTATAAAGATAACGCAGCAGTCATGGAAGGCTCACAGGTAGGGCGCTTCTTTGCCGACCACGAAGCGGGACGTTACGACTATCACCAGGAAGACGCACATATCCTGATGAAAGTTGAAACTCACAACCACCCAACCGCGATTTCTCCTTGGCCGGGTGCGGCGACCGGTTCAGGCGGCGAAATCCGTGATGAAGGCGCAACAGGCCGTGGCGCAAAACCGAAAGCGGGCCTGGTGGGTTTCTCGGTTTCTAACTTACGTATTCCGGGCTTTGAACAGCCATGGGAAGAAGATTTCGGCAAGCCCGATCGCATTGTGACCGCGCTGGATATCATGACCGACGGCCCTCTGGGCGGTGCGGCATTTAACAACGAATTTGGTCGTCCGGCGCTGACGGGATACTTCCGTACCTACGAAGAGCAAGTTAATAGCCACAACGGCGTCGAACTGCGCGGCTATCACAAGCCAATCATGCTGGCGGGCGGTATCGGCAACATTCGCGCCGATCATGTGCAGAAAGGCGAAATCACCGTGGGCGCGAAACTTATCGTCCTCGGTGGCCCATCCATGAACATTGGCCTGGGCGGCGGTGCAGCTTCTTCTATGGCTTCAGGCCAGTCTGATGCGGATCTGGATTTTGCTTCCGTACAGCGTGATAACCCAGAAATGGAACGCCGTTGCCAGGAAGTCATCGACCGCTGCTGGGAACTGGGCGATGCCAACCCAATCCTGTTTATTCACGATGTAGGCGCGGGTGGCCTTTCCAACGCCATGCCTGAGTTGGTGAGTGACGGCGGCCGTGGTGGTCGTTTTGAACTGCGCGATATCCTGAACGATGAGCCGGGCATGAGCCCGCTGGAAGTGTGGTGTAACGAATCCCAGGAACGTTATGTTCTGGCCGTTGCCCCAGACCAGTTGCCGCTGTTTGACGAACTGTGCCGCCGTGAACGAGCGCCATATGCCGTGATTGGTGAAGCGACGGAAGAAAAACATCTGACGCTTAACGATAGCCATTTCGACAACCAGCCAATTGATATGCCGCTGGATGTGTTGCTCGGCAAAACGCCGAAAATGGAACGTAACGTTGAAACGCTGAAAGCAAAAGGTGACGCGCTGGATTGCCGTAACATCACGATTGCTGATGCGGTCAACCGTGTGCTGCATTTACCAACGGTTGCGGAAAAAACGTTCCTCGTGACCATCGGCGACCGCTCAGTCACCGGCATGGTCGCGCGTGATCAAATGGTTGGCCCGTGGCAGATCCCGGTGGCTAACTGTGCGGTCACGACCGCAAGTCTGGATAGCTATTACGGCGAAGCGATGTCTCTGGGCGAACGTGCGCCGGTTGCGTTGCTGGACTTCGCGGCATCAGGTCGCCTGGCGGTCGGTGAAGCGTTGACCAACATTGCGGCTACGCAAATTGGTGCACTCAACCGTATTAAACTCTCAGCAAACTGGATGTCCGCAGCCGGTCATCCGGGTGAGGACGCCGGCCTGTACGAAGCGGTGAAAGCCGTGGGCGAAGAACTTTGCCCAACGTTGGGCCTGACAATTCCAGTGGGCAAAGACTCTATGTCGATGAAAACCCGCTGGCAGGAAGGCAACGAGCAACGCGAGATGACCTCTCCGCTGTCGCTGGTGATCACCGCATTTGCCCGTGTTGAAGATGTACGCCGCACCGTAACGCCACAGCTGAAAACCGAAGATAACGCCCTGTTGCTGATTGATTTGGGCGCGGGCCACAACGCGCTGGGCGCTACTGCGCTTTCTCAGGTTTACCGCCAACTTGGCGACAAACCTGCTGACGTTCGCAGTGCCGAACAACTCAAAGGCTTCTTCAACGCCATTCAGGCGCTGGTGGCCGAGCAAAAACTGCTGGCTTACCACGACCGTTCTGATGGGGGTCTGTTGGTCACGCTGGCAGAGATGGCATTTGCCGGCCACTGTGGCGTGGAAGCGGATATTGCCGCACTTGGCAAAGACCATCTGGCTGCACTCTTTAATGAAGAGTTAGGTGCAGTAATCCAGGTGAAAGCAGCCGATCGTGCCACCGTTGAGAAAACGTTGGCAGACCACGGTCTTGCGGATTGCGTTCACTTCCTCGGTAAAGCCGTGGCGGGGGACCGTTTCACACTGACCGCCGATGGTCATACGGTATTTAGCGAAAGCCGCACCACGCTTCGCATGTGGTGGGCAGAAACCACCTGGCAGATGCAGCGTCTGCGCGATAACCCGGAATGTGCAGATCAAGAACATGAAGCGAAAGCCAATGACAACGATCCTGGCCTGAACGTTAAACTGAGCTTCGATATTAAAGAAGATATCGCCGCACCGTTTATCGTCAAAGGCGCGCGTCCGAAAGTGGCTGTATTGCGCGAGCAGGGCGTTAACTCCCACGTTGAAATGGCGGCCGCCTTCCACCGTGCGGGCTTTGATGCCATTGACGTGCACATGAGTGATTTACTGGCAGGCCGTCGTGGTCTGGAAGATTTCCAGGCGCTGGTGGCGTGTGGCGGCTTCTCTTACGGCGACGTACTGGGTGCTGGCGAAGGTTGGGCGAAATCCATTCTGTTTAACTCCCGCGTGCGTGATGAGTTCGAAACCTTCTTCCATCGTCCACAAACTCTGGCGTTGGGCGTGTGTAACGGTTGCCAGATGATGTCGAACCTGCGCGAACTGATTCCTGGAAGCGACCTGTGGCCGCGCTTTGTGCGTAACCATTCAGACCGCTTTGAAGCGCGCTTCAGTCTGGTAGAAGTCACCTCCAGCCCGTCTTTACTGCTGCAAGGCATGGTCGGCTCCCACATGCCAATCGCGGTTTCTCACGGGGAAGGGCACGTTGAAGTGCGTGATGCGGCGCATCTGGCAGCGCTGGAAAGCAAAGGGCTGGTGGCACTACGCTTTATCGACAACTTCGGCAAAGTTACGCAAAACTACCCGGCGAACCCGAACGGTTCCCCGAACGGTATTACTGCGGTGACCAACGAAAGCGGGCGCGTGACCATTATGATGCCGCACCCTGAGCGTGTGTTCCGTACCGTAAGTAACTCGTGGCACCCGGAAGAGTGGGGCGAGGATAGCCCATGGATGCGCATTTTCCGTAATGCGCGTAAGCAACTCGGTTAAGTTGTTGTGGAATCCCTGCTCCGGCAGGGATTTTTTTGTCACCCTATCCCGACAATGGCTCTCTTGGCGTGTCTCTAATTTGCGACACTTAACATATTGATTTTAATTGATATGTAAAATATGAAATTTAAGTGTTGCTAAATAGCGACGTTGCGGTTGAAAAACAATCAGCTTGCAGTGTGAGTGATTAAACAAATAAACATAATAGAAACATTGGCATGTATTATTTGTAGCAAACATGGCACATAGTATGCATAATACTGCGCAGTGGCTCATTCACCCTCCTATGTCAGCCCCCGCAAGGGTTGTGCTACATAAAACTTAGAATGACGCACACCAGGTGCCTGCCGTCCACCTTTTGATTATTGTCAGTCTCGTACTGCTTTATCATGCTCCGGGCGAAACGTTGAGTAAGGCACCGCCTGATTCCAGAACAAAGGCAGAGATTATTCTCTGCCTTTGTTGTTTCTGAACTTTCAACTCCCGCCAATCCCCGTTAGCATCGAATCATTCAGGTAGACAATGAGATGAAGCTATTGAACCAGTGGCACTTTTTCCCTCGCTCCCTACGTCAGCTCGTCATGATGGCCTTTTTGCTGGTTCTGGTTCCCTTGCTGGTGCTGGCGTGGCAAGCCTGGCAAAGCCTGAATGCGCTGAGCGACCAGGCCGCAGTCACCAATCGCACAACGCTTGTGGATGCGCGTCGCAGTGAAGCGATGACCAACGTGGCGCTGGAAATGGAACGTAGCTATCGACAGTACTGTGTGCTGGACGATACCACTCTCGCTAAGGTTTATGAGGGGCAGCGTAAACGTTACGCGCAAATGCTCGAAGCCCACGCTGGCGTCCTGCCGGACAATCATCTTTATCAAACATTGCACCAGTCGCTCAACGACCTCGCTGAAATTCAATGCAAAAACAGTGGGCCAGATTCCGCTGCCGCGGCACACCTTGAAACCTTCGCCACGGCTAATGCTGAAATGGTGCAAGCGACACGCGCGGTGGTGTTCTCTCGTGGGCAGCAACTCCAGCAAGAAATCGCCGAACGCGGACAGTTCTTCGGCTGGCAGGCGCTGGTGCTGTTTTTGTTAAGCGTCGCGCTGGTGATTATATTCACGCGTATGATTATCGGCCCGGTTAAAGGCATTGAACGGATGATCAATTTGCTGGGCGAAGGACATTCATTGGGCAACGCGGTGTTGTTTAAAGGGCCGCGCGAATTGCGCTCGGTGGGGCAGCGAATTGTCTGGTTAAGCGAACGCCTGTCCTGGCTTGAATCTCAGCGCCATGAGTTTTTACGCCATATCTCACATGAGTTAAAAACTCCCCTCGCCAGTATGCGCGAAGGCACTGAACTGCTGGCAGACCAGGTCGTTGGGCCGTTAACCAACGACCAAAAAGAGGTGGTCGAAATCCTCGATAACAGCAGTCGTCACCTGCAAAAATTGATTGAACAACTGCTGGATTACAACCGCAAACTGGCGGACGTTCCGGTCGAACTTGAGAAAGTTGAATTGGCACCGTTAGTGGATGTGATTATTGCCGCTCACAGTTTGCCAGCACGGGCTAAAATGATGCGTACCGTATGTGAATTTAGCCCGGAGCCTGTCCTCGCCGAACCCATGTTGCTCATGAGCGTACTGGATAATCTCTATTCCAATGCGGTGCACTATGGGTCTGAATCCGGTACCATTTATTTACGTAGCACGCAGGTGGGGAAAACTCTTCACATTGATGTCGGTAATACGGGTGATCCTATTCCGCCTGCGGAGCGAGAGATGATTTTTGAACCTTTTTATCAGGGAAGTCACCAGCGCAAAGGTGCGGTTAAAGGGAGTGGCCTGGGCCTGAGTATTGCCCAGGATTGTATCCGTCGCATGCATGGCGAATTGCATCTGATTGACGATGAAACGGCAGATGTCTGCTTCCGAATTGAGTTGCCTGTTTTTCCCGAGAACAAATAAAAAATGAAAGTGACTATTTTTCGCCCTTTGTCAGCATTGCTCCTGCCCTTATTGCTGGCGAGTTGTGTGCAAAATGCAGCGCCCAAAGACGTAAAACATCCGCCGGTGGCAGAAGAGCCGGAACAACAGCTGGCGGATTACCTATCGACAGATTGTGAAGATATCTGGCAAAACCAGAGCCACGACTCCATGAGCAACCCGCTGTACTGGCTGCGGGCGATGGACTGCGCCGAACGTTTAGCGCCTGCACAGGCGCGAGCGGAAGCACGTCGCTGGCCGTCCGATAGCTGGCGCGATACCTTCAAGCGAGGCATTTTGCTGGCGAATGCCAAAATCTCCCCCACCGAGCGCCGCCGTTACATGGTTAAACTCGATGCGATGACAGCTGAAGTCCCTTCGCAGGTGCGTTCATTGTTCCAGGTATGGCGTGATGGGCAGGCATCTTTGCTGGCGCTTTCAGACGAACGCACGCGCTACAGTAAATTGCAGCAATCCTCAGACAGCGAGCTGGACACACTGCGCGAGCAGCAACAACGACTCAGAAGCCAGTTAAGTTTGACCACCCGAAAACTGGAAAACTTAACCGACATCGAGCGTCAGCTTTCCAGCCGTAAACCTGCCAGCACAGAATTGCCGGACAACACCAAACCCGCGCAGGAGGCGAAACCATGACGCAACGTAAACCCGCCAGATTACTGCTGGTCGATGACGATCCGGGCTTGCTGAAACTTCTCGGTATGCGCCTGACCAGCGAAGGTTACACCGTCTCGACTGCCGAAAGCGGTGCCGAAGGGTTGCGTCTGCTTGGTCGTGAAAAAATCGACCTGGTGATCAGTGATTTGCGGATGGACGAAATGGACGGTATGGCGCTGTTCGCTGAAATCCAGAAAGTGTATCCGGGCATGCCGGTGATCATTTTGACCGCTCACGGCTCGATACCTGACGCCGTCGCGGCAACGCAACAGGGCGTGTTTAGCTTCCTGACTAAGCCTGTCGATAAAGACGCGCTTTATAAAGCCATTGACGATGCGCTGGTGCACTCGGTCATCGCCGGGGACGACATGTGGCGCGATACCATCGTCACACGAAGCCCCGCTATGCTGCGTTTGCTGGAGCAGGCGCGGATGGTCGCGCAGTCGGACGTCAGTGTGTTGATTAACGGGCAAAGTGGCACCGGCAAAGAGATTCTGGCGCAGGCCATTCATAACGCCAGCCCACGCAGCAAAAAAGCATTTATCGCCATTAACTGCGGCGCGCTGCCGGAACAGCTACTGGAATCCGAGCTTTTTGGTCATGCCCGCGGTGCGTTTACTGGCGCGGTCAGCAGCAGGGAAGGGTTATTCCAGGCCGCAGAAGGCGGAACGTTATTCCTCGATGAAATTGGCGACATGCCGATTCCTTTGCAGGTCAAATTGTTACGTGTTTTGCAGGAGCGTAAAGTGCGCCCGTTGGGCAGCAACCGCGACCTGGATATCGACGTGCGTATTCTCTCGGCTACTCACCGTGATTTACCTAAAGCGATGGAGCGCGGCGAGTTTCGTGAAGACTTATTTTACCGCCTCAACGTGGTGAGCCTGAAAATTCCTGCGTTGCAAGAGCGTGCAGAAGATGTGCCGTTGCTGGCAAACCATTTGTTACGCCAGTCCGCCGACAGGCATAAACCGTTTGTGCGCAGCTTCTCAACCGATGCCATGAAGCGGCTGATGGCGGCAAGCTGGCCGGGCAACGTGCGCCAGTTGGTCAACGTGATTGAACAATGTGTAGCGTTGACGTCCGCTCCGGTTATCAGCGATGCGCTGGTGCATCAGGCGCTGGAAGGTGAGAACACCGCGCTGCCGACGTTTGTCGAGGCGCGTAATCAGTTTGAGCTGAATTACCTGCGCAAACTGTTGCAAATGACCAAAGGAAATGTGACTCAGGCGGCGCGTGTTGCGGGGCGTAACCGTACTGAATTCTACAAATTACTCTCACGGCATGAGCTCGATGCCAATGACTTTAAAGAGTAGTCTGTGGTAAGTTTGGGCTATCGATGAAGTGCGGGATGACAGAGAAAACTATGAAAAAAATTGATGCGATTATTAAACCGTTCAAGCTGGATGACGTTCGAGAAGCGCTGGCAGAAGTTGGCATCACTGGCATGACGGTCACAGAAGTTAAAGGTTTTGGTCGTCAGAAAGGGCATACCGAACTGTACCGTGGCGCTGAGTACATGGTGGATTTCCTGCCGAAAGTGAAAATTGAAATTGTCGTCACCGACGATATCGTTGATACCTGCGTGGATACCATCATCCGCACCGCGCAAACAGGCAAAATCGGCGATGGTAAAATCTTTGTCTTCGATGTTGCTCGCGTGGTGCGTATCCGTACTGGCGAAGAAGACGACGCCGCGATTTAATTTTTACCCCTCACCCCGGCCCTCTCCCCAAAGGGGCGAGGGGGAAAGAAAATCCCCTCTCCTGTGGGAGAGGGCTAGGGTGAGGGCATGTTTTCGGCTGAAAAATTACATCACTTTATGCGGGCCAAAACACTCATAGTGAATTCGGCTCTGCTCAATGCCCAACTTCACTAATTGTTCCGCCGCAAAACGCATAAAGCTCACCGGCCCGCACAGATAAAACTGCATATCAGGCGCACTGATTTTGCTCTCAAGCGCGACTAAGTCCATCAAACCTTCGCTATCAAACTTCGCCTGAGCGCGGCAGTTTTCACTCGGTTCGCGATACCACACGTGACTTTCAAAACGTGGCAATTGCGCGCCCAACTGAGTTACTTCATCGGCAAACGCGTGCACGTCGCTATGGTCTGCCGCGTGGAACCAGTTCACCTGGGCTGCATGCTGAGTTTTTGCCAGTGTATCCAACATTGCCAACATCGGCGTCTGGCCAACGCCTGCGGAAATCAGCGTAACCGGAGTTTGTGCGTTCACGTCCATAAAGAAATCACCGGCAGGCGCAGCCAGATGCACTTCATCACCGACTTGTGCGTGGTTATGTAACCAGCTTGAAACCTGGCCCAAATCTTCACGCTTCACTGCGATGCGATAGCTTTTGCCGTCGGGTTTACGAGTCAGTGAATACTGGCGAATTTCCTGATGCGGGAAACCTTCTGGTTTCAACCACACACCGAGGTATTGGCCAGGCTGATAATCGGCAACGGATTTGCCATCGACAGGCTCAAACTCAAAGCTGGTAATTTGCGTGCTTTGCGGCTCTTTTGCCACAATACGGAACGCGCGAGTGCCTTCCCAACCGCCATCTTTCGCTGCATTGTCCTGGTAGATTTCCGCTTCACGATTGATAAACACGCCCGCCAGCACACCATACGCTTTGCCCCAGGCATCCAGCACTTCCTGGCCCGGGCTGAACATTTCATCCAGCGTAGCCAAAAGATGGCCGCCGACAATATCGTACTGCTCAGGTTTGATCTGGAAGCTGGTGTGCTTCTGCGCAATTTTTTCTACCGCAGGCAATAGCACAGCCAGATTTTCAATATTGGTCGCGTACGCGCAAATAGCATTGAACAGCGCTTCACGCTGATCGCCGTTGCGCTGGTTGCTCATATTAAAGATTTCCTTCAGCTCAGGATTATGGCTGAACATACGGTCGTAAAAATGTGCGGTAAGTTTTGGGCCGGTCGCGGCAAGCAGGGGAATGGTGGATTTCACAACAGCGATGGTTTGGGCATCAAGCATGGTATAGCTCCATTTTCTGACATTAAAATCTAATGATGTATTTTAAATGCATCTTATAAAACTCTTCGCCAAAAAAAAAGCACTACATTGTAAATGGATACTGACTGAGTCGATTCGGCTCACAGAACATGAAATTTCTGCAAGTTGATGATGAATTAATATCCGTTGAAATAAGCGATGACTTTTGCCTTCAAACCCTTGCAGGACGCCAAGCCAATCGTTTGCGTAAAAACCTATGTCAAGACCTATCACGCAACACTGTTTCGGTTTACACTGTTGCCCGTTGTATTTAAGGCGGCCAAAAAGCTGTTCAAATATTTACTGTTAGCTGAGTCTGGAGATGCGAATGTTAAAACGTGAAATGAACATTGCCGATTATGATGCCCAACTGTGGCAGGCTATGGAGCAAGAAAAAGTACGTCAGGAAGAGCACATTGAACTGATCGCCTCCGAAAACTACACCAGCCCGCGCGTGATGCAGGCTCAGGGTTCTCAGTTAACCAACAAATACGCAGAAGGCTACCCAGGCAAGCGTTACTACGGCGGCTGTGAATATGTCGACGTGGTTGAGCAACTGGCTATTGACCGTGCAAAAGAGCTGTTCGGCGCTGATTACGCTAACGTACAGCCGCACTCCGGTTCACAGGCTAACTTCGCGGTATACACCACTTTGCTGGAACCAGGCGATACCGTTCTGGGTATGAACCTGGCACACGGCGGCCACCTGACTCACGGCTCCCCGGTTAACTTCTCCGGCAAGCTGTACAACATCGTTCCTTACGGCATCGATGAAACTGGTCACATTGATTACGCAGATCTGGAAAAACAAGCCAAAGAACACAAACCGAAAATGATCATCGGTGGTTTCTCTGCTTATTCCGGCGTCGTTGACTGGGCAAAAATGCGTGAAATCGCTGACATGGTCGATGCGAAGCTGTTCGTCGATATGGCGCACGTTGCAGGCCTGATTGCGGCTGGCGTTTACCCGAACCCGGTTCCACATGCTCACGTTGTGACGACCACAACGCACAAAACGTTGGCAGGCCCACGCGGTGGTTTAATCCTCGCGAAAGGCGGCAGCGAAGAGCTGTACAAGAAACTGAACTCCGCGGTATTCCCAGGCGCGCAGGGCGGCCCACTGATGCACGTCATCGCGGGTAAAGCTGTGGCACTGAAAGAAGCCATGGAACCTGAGTTCAAAACTTACCAGCATCAGGTTGCCAAAAACGCGAAAGCGATGGTTGCCGTGTTCCTGGAACGTGGCTACAAAGTGGTTTCTGGCGGTACTGATAACCACCTGTTCTTGCTGGACCTGGTTGATAAAAATCTGACCGGTAAAGAAGCTGATGCAGCGCTGGGCCGTGCAAACATCACCGTGAACAAAAACAGCGTGCCAAACGATCCTAAGAGCCCGTTTGTGACTTCTGGTATCCGTATCGGTACGCCAGCAGTGACTCGCCGTGGCTTCACTGAAGCGGATGTTCGTGAACTGGCTGGCTGGATGTGTGATGTGCTGGATAGCATCAACGACGAAGCGGTTATCGAGCGCACTAAACAAAAAGTTCTCGATATCTGCGCACGCTTACCGGTGTACGCATAATCTGTTGAAGACCCCGGTTCGCCGGGGTTTTTTTATGCCCAAATCACACCTGATTCAACGACTCTTCAGCGTACAAATATCCCACTCCCATCACCTGTTGCGGTCGGCTCAATTGCCCGAAACTGATTTGTGTCGCATTTGCCTTGAGTGAATCGCCATGGTCAAAGGGATTAAATCCAATTTGCTTGTCGATGGTCGCAAGCCAGCTTTCGCCAAACCCGCAGCTTCTGCCGTAGAACAAAATCTGATTGATATTCAAAATATTGAGGAAGTTGTACAGGCTTAACCCAATGGCGTTAGCGGCGTTTTCTACCCAACGGCAAACGTATTCATTACCTTCATGCCAGGCGGTAATTAACTGTGTTGAAGTAATAGATTCCGGGTCGAGCTTTGGTGAAATGGGTTGTGATTTTAGCCAGATGCGTGCCTGCTTTTTTAACGCCGTCAACGAGGCCACTGTTTCCAGGCAGCCGTAACGCCCGCAGTCACATGCCATGCCATCGGGGTTCACAATCGTGTGGCCGATTTGCCCGCTGCCGTACAGGCTGCCGCGATAAATTTGCCCGTTAATCACAAATGAAGAACCGATGCCGTAATCGACGTTTATGACACAGAAATCCTGGCGATTTGTCGGATTCTGCCATTTCTCTGCCAGCGCCAGCATCACGCAGTCGTTATCCACCCTGACGGTTACGCCGAGCTTTTCTTCCAGAAGATATTTGATTTCAACCGGTTCACGCCACGGCGCTTGCGGCATGGTTTGCGACACTCCCGTCACCGGATCGACTTGCCCGTGGATCCCGAGCGCCAGGTTAATTTTCTTTTTCGGCCAGCATTTGCGTTGCGTGCGCCAGATATTCTCGATAGCGGCGAGTAGCGCCTGTGGCGTGGCGGCATTAACCTGAATCCGTTCAAATTCCCCCTGCGGTGAAAGCTGTGCATCGCACAGCTGACTCTCAATGCTGGTGGGGGTGACATTCATGCAAAGAATGAAATTGCCATCGGGCGGGATTTGGTAACTGCCGCTATTGATACCACGGTTACTCAGATTTTCGCTGGAATGGCTCAGTTTTCCATCCTGCACTAACTCATCAAGAATCTTGCTGACCGCAGGGATCGAAAGACCGGTGTACTGCGAAAACTGCGATTTACTGAGCCGCTTATGCTGCCACACCAGTTTCATCAACGTCTGGCGATTGAGTTGCCGCACGCGTTGGTTGTTCAGCCCTGAGTCATACATTTCACTAAACTCCGTTAACTTTATTGTGTGAGCATTAAGCATTCTAAGGCGCAATGAGTTCTCTACACTGCAAACATAACGTATTTCACTGTTGTTTGTTTACTGGAGAATCGAAATGTACGGAGCCGTTAACGTCTGGCAAGAGACGATTGCGTTACCCACATGGACGACCGGTGCAGAAGACCCGAATCCGATGTTCCTTGAAAGCCGTGTTTACCAGGGTTCATCCGGTGCGGTGTATCCCTACGGCGTGATCGACACCCTGAGCGGTGTGCGCGAAATGCGTGATTACAAAGCGGTGTGGATTGAAAACGATTTTATCCGCGTGATGCTGCTGCCTGAACTGGGGGGGCGTATTCACCGCGCTTATGACAAAGTGATGGATCGCGATTTCGTTTACTACAACGAAGTGGTGAAACCGGCGCTGGTGGGATTGGTCGGGCCGTGGATTTCCGGCGGTATCGAATTTAACTGGCCGCAACATCATCGCCCAACCACTTTTATGCCTGTCGATGTGACTTTCCAGAAGCATGGCAACGGCGCACAAACCGTCTGGTTGGGTGAAGTGGAGCCGATGCGCGGCTTGCAAGTCATGACCGGGTTTACGCTCTACCCGGAAAAAGCGCTGATTGAAATCACCGGCAAAGTGTTCAACGGCAACGCCACGCCGCGCCATTTCCTGTGGTGGGCGAATCCGGCAGTCAAAGGCGGCGACGATCACCAAAGCGTATTCCCCCCTGATGTCACCGCGGTATTCGATCACGGCAAACGTGATGTTTCCGCCTTCCCGATTGCCCACGGCACCTACTACAAAGTCGACTATTCCGCAGGCGTGGATATCTCGCGCTACAAAAACATTCCGGTGCCAACGTCTTACATGGCGGATAAATCAGATTACGATTTTGTCGGCGCTTACCATCATGGTGAGCAGGGCGGTTTGCTGCATATTGCCGATCACCATGTTTCACCGGGCAAGAAACAATGGACATGGGGGAACTGTGATTTCGGCCAGGCGTGGGATCGCAATCTGACGGATGAAAACGGCCCCTATATCGAGTTAATGACGGGGGTGTTCACCGATAACCAGCCGGATTTCACCTGGATTGCGCCTTACGAAGAAAAAATCTTCGTGCAGAATTTCCTGCCATACAGCCAATTGGGCACGCTGCAAAACGCCAACACTCAGGCGGCGGTGAAACTTGAGCGCCATAACGGTGAACTGCACCTCGGAGTCTACGCCATCGCGCCGTTGCCAGACGTTACGTTAGACATTGAATCAGCGGGTCGAACATTGTGGAAAACCAGGCTTTCCCTGCAACCCTCGCAGGCGTGGCAGGAAGCTATCAGCGACAGCTGGCCACAGCGCCTGACGCTGAATCTGCGTGACGCGCAAGGCAAACTTATTCTCAGCTACTGCGAGCATGTTCCGGAAGATCTACCGCTGCCGCAGCCTGCCAGTGTTCCGGCAAAACCACAGGACATCACCCATTGCGACGAGCTGTATTTCATCGGCCAGCATCTGGAGCAATATCTGCACGCCAGCCGCTCGGCGTTTGATTATTACCAACGAGCGCTGGCGCTGGACCCGGAGGATTACCGTTGTAACGTGGCATTAGGCCAGCTCGAGCTGAACCGGGGAAACTGGGCGCTTGCCGAACAGTACGCCGACGCCGCGCTGAAACGCGCGCATCGTCTGAACAAAAACCCGCAAAACGGTGATGCCAGCATGTTGCGTGGGGCGGCAAAAGAGAGGCAGGACGACTGCGCCGGGGCGTTTGACGATTATTTTAAAGCGAGCTGGAGTGGCAATTGCCGTGATGCCGCATTTTACGCGCTTGCTCGCCTGGCGCTGCGCAAAGATGAAGCTGCGCAGGCGCTGGCATTTGTGAATCAAAGCCTGAAATTTAACGCCAGCAATAACCTGGCAATGGGGCTGAAAGCGCTGGCGCTTCATCAAACCGGGGCGTCACAAAAAGCACTGGGCTGGGTTGCGCAGCAGCTTGAAGAATACCCGCTCAGTTACGTTCTGCATTATGCCCGCTGGGTGATTACGCAAAGTGAAACTGACCGTGCTGAACTGCTGCGCGTGACCGGTAAACGCGGCGTGAATGCCAGCGTTCTCGCGGGTTGGCTGGTGAGTCTGGGCCATGAAACGCAGGCCCGGGAATTGCTGAGTGTGATGGATTCACAAGAAGCGATGCCGCTGTTGTGGCGTGCGGCACTGGAAACTGACCATGCACAGCAACATGCTTTTGTGCAGCAGGCGCAGGACAATTTTGCCCGCAAAGTTCGCTTCCCGAACACGCTGGACGAAGTGCAAATGCTGCAACATTTGCCGCATGATGGCTTCGCGCAATATCTGTTGGGATGTTTCTGGTATAGCAAACGTCGCTATGACGACGCGGTGGCCTGCTGGCAATTCGCTGCTGAGCAGCTCCCTGAATTTGCTGCGGTTCAGCGGGTGTTGGGCATTCATGCCTGGAATAAAAAACACAATGCCGAACTGGCGGAACATTATCTGCAACGCGCGGTTGCACTGGAGCCGGATAACGCCCGCTTCCTGTTTGAACTGGATTACCTGCAAAAACTCACCGGTCGCTCTACCGAACAACGCCTGGCGCATCTTGCGGCTCGCCGCGACGTGGTCCTTAAACGTGACGATCTGACCGCAGAATTACTCAGCCTGTGGAATATCCATGGAGAAACAGATGCCGCAGCGCAAGTTTTAGCGCAGCGTAAATTTCACCCGTGGGAGGGCGGCGAAGGCAAAGTCACCGGGCAGTATCTGATAAATCTTCAACGCAGGGCGCTGGCGTACATTGCCGATAAGCAGTTTGGAAAAGCCGAAGAGCGACTTCAGCAGGCGCTCAGTTACCCGGAAAACCTCGGCGAAGGACGTTTAGTTGGCCAGAGCGATAACGATATCTGGTACCTGCTGGGTTGGTGTGCGCAGCAAAGCCAACAACCAGAGCGTGCGCAGCATTGCTACGAACGTGCGCTGGAGGGCGGCTCCACGCTGGAAGCCGGGCGTTACTACAACGATCAGCCGGTTGATTACCTGTTCTACCAGGCCATGGCGTTGGTCCGTATCGGCGAAAAAGAGCAGGCCGAGATGCAGTTTCGCCACTTTATTGCCTGGGCTGATGCGCACTTTAACGACCCGTCTGAACCCGATTTCTTTGCTGTCTCCCTGCCAGATTTAGTGGCGCTAGATGCCGATCGTCAGGCTGTGCATCACCAACACTGCCTGTTTGTCGCAGCCCTTGGGCATCTTGGATTGGGTGAGCTAGCCGAATTTGAAGCAACCTTGAAAGCCTTGCTGTCACAAAATCCGGCTCATGACAAAGCGCACTTGCTGCAACTGGCAGTGCATAACGGCGTATTTCCCCTGGTGTTGAAATAACAATAAACGGCGGGAGATAACTCCCGCTCCTCTGTATCTCTACAAGATTTAAACGAGGATTAACAATGAACACTGCACAGACACAATTACGCATGGGGTATGTCTGGACTATCTGTCTGGTGGCCGCCTGCGGAGGTTTGCTGTTTGGATATGACTGGGTGGTAATTGGTGGAGCGAAACCGTTCTACGAAGCCTACTTCTCAATAACCGACCCTGCGCAATCTGGCTGGGCGATGAGTTCCGCGCTTGTCGGCTGTATTTTCGGGGCATTAATTTCCGGCTGGTGCGCAGACCGGTTCGGGCGCAAAACGCCGCTGATTATGTCGGCGATTTTGTTCACCGCCTCGGCCTGGGGCACAGCCATGGCCAGCAATTTCGACATGTTTGTGGTATATCGCATTGTCGGTGGGGTAGGGATTGGCCTCGCATCAGCACTCAGTCCGATGTATATCGCAGAAGTCAGCCCGGCTGAAAAACGCGGTAAGTTTGTTGCCATCAACCAGTTAACAATTGTGATTGGCGTGCTGGCAGCACAGCTTATCAACCTGGTGATTGCAGAACCGGTTGGCAGCGCGGCAACGATGCAGCAAATCACCGAAAGCTGGAACGGGCAGGTCGGCTGGCGCTGGATGTTTGGTGCTGAACTGGTTCCTGCGCTGGCATTTTTAGTGCTGATGTTCTTTGTACCGGAATCGCCACGCTGGCTGGCGCGTGCCGGTAAAAACGAACGCGCTCATCAGATGCTTAAACGTATCGGTAATCAAAAATATGCCGACGACACGCTGAACGATATTCTGCAAACGCTGGACAACGACACGCAAAAAGTCTCATGGAGTGCGTTGTGGCAGCCGCAAGTGAAGCCAATCATTATCATTGGGATGGTGTTGGCTGTGTTCCAGCAGTGGTGCGGCATTAACGTGATATTTAACTACGCGCAGGAAATATTTGCCTCCGCAGGCTTTGATATCAACAGCACGCTGAAATCCATTGTTGCGACAGGTTTGATTAACCTTATCTTTACCCTCGCAGCGCTGCCGCTGGTGGATAAAATCGGCCGCCGCAAACTGATGCTGTTTGGTGCCGCCGGTCTGACCATCATCTATGCGCTAATCGGTGCGGCTTACGGGCTGGGCATTATGGGACTGCCAGTGTTGATTTTAGTTCTGGCGGCGATTGCGATTTACGCTCTGACGCTGGCCCCTGTCACCTGGGTTCTGCTGTCTGAGATTTTCCCAAACCGTGTGCGTGGCCTGGCAATGTCTTTAGGAACACTGGCGCTGTGGGTCGCCTGTTTCTTACTGACGTATACCTTCCCGCTGTTGAACGCAAGTCTCGGTGCGGCGGGCAGCTTCCTGCTCTATGGCGTGATTTGTGCGGCAGGCTTTATCTATGTGCGCCGTTATGTGCCTGAAACGAAAGGTGTGAGTCTGGAAACGCTGGAAAAACGTATGGCAGACCAATACGGTGCAGCGGCGAAAGCGCGTGCCGAAAGAACGGCCCATTAAGATATGGAAATGCTGTTACTTGAAAATGAACATTTACGTTTAACCGTCGCCCCGCAAGGGGCGGCAATTCGGAGCCTGGAGTCGCTCACTCATCAACAGCCGATACTTCACCCTGGCGATAAAGCGCTGTTCCCGATGTTGCCGCTGGCAAACCGCGTTGCCGGGAATCGTTTTCCGCTACACGGCGAGTTAATCGAATTGCCAAAAAGCCCGGTGGATGAGCAATTTTTTCTACATGGCGATGGCTGGCTGAAAGCCTGGGAAGTAGAAAAGCATGATTCTTTGAATCTCGTGCTGACAATAGAAAGCCAGCACGACTGCGGATTTGATTATCAGGCGCGGCTCGCTTATCGACTGGAAGGGATACGGTTTATCGCCGAGTTGGAATTGTCTCATCGGGGAAGTAAGCCGATGGTTTATGGCCTGGGTTTCCATCCCTTTTTCCATCTCACACCTTCCACTCACGTGCAGTTTGGCGCAACAGGGTTCTGGCCGGAAGGAGAGAACCACTTGCCGTTGGAATGGCAGGGTGAACTGACCGCGCAAACCGATTTCCTGCAACCGAAAACGCCGGATAACCAGTGGTTGAACGTCGGCTATTCCGGCTGGAATGGCAGAGCGTTAATCGAAAGTGACGAAATGCGTGTTCAACTGCGTTGCGCCACGCCGTATTTGATGGTTTTCCGCATGGAAGATGAAACGTTTATTTGCCTCGAACCACAAACTCATCCGGTGAATGCGCATAATATGGCGGGGCAACCGGGTTTGGTGTTGTTGCAAAACGAGCAATCAACGGCGATCAAAATGGAGATTACGGTTTTGTCTCGTGATGATAAAACTCCGTAATTATTACGTGTTATTAGTCTGTTAATGATTGCTTGCAAGCCAGCCTACGCTCGGACACACTAACGCCTCCAAAACGGGAGGGATCATGGTTTTGCATTCAACGCGCTGGCTGGCGCTCAGTTATTTTACCTACTTCTTTAGCTACGGGATTTTCTTACCTTTCTGGAGCGTCTGGCTCGCTGGAGTAGGCCTGCCGCCTGAAACCATCGGGTTATTATTAGGGGCTGGTTTAATCGCCCGTTTCCTCGGCAGCTTGTTACTTGCCCCTCGAGTTACCGACCCCTCCCGACTTGTCTTTGCCCTCAGAATCCTCGCCTTACTCACATTACTTTTTGCCGTCGCTTTTTGGTTCGGGCAAACCTCCGCCTGGCTATTGATTGTGATGGTCGGCTTTAACCTATTCTTCTCACCACTCGTACCGCTGACCGATGCACTGGCTGGAACCTGGCAAAAACAAATCACCATGGATTATGGCCGAGTTCGCCTGTGGGGATCGCTGGCGTTTGTTATTGGCTCTGCCATGACGGGTAAACTGGTGAGTTTGTTTAGCTACCAGGCGATTCTGGTGCTGCTGAGTATCGGCGTCGCGTCGATGTTAATCGGCATGATGCTGCGTCCATCGGTGATGCCGCAGGGCGAAGCGAGACACAACGAAGGCGCAGGCTGGCAGGCGTGGAAGAAGCTGGTGTTGGGTTCATGGCGTTTTCTCGCATGCGTGACGTTGTTGCAAGGAGCACACGCGGCGTACTACGGATTCAGCGCAATTTACTGGCAGGGCGCGGGGTATTCCGCCTCGGTTGTCGGGTATTTGTGGTCGCTGGGTGTGGTGGCAGAAATCGTGATTTTTGCGCTGAGCAACAAACTGTTCCGCAACTGGAGCGCGCGTGATTTGCTGCTGCTTTCTGGCGTGACGGGGATTTTGCGCTGGAGCCTGATGGCGTACACCACCGATCTTCCGTGGCTGATTGCGGCGCAAATCCTGCATTGCGGCAGTTTCACCGTGTGCCACCTTGCGGCGATGCGCTATATCTCAGCGCGTGAAGGCAACGAAGTGATTCGCTTGCAGGCGGTCTATTCTGCGGTGGCGATGGGCGGCGGTATTGCGATTATGACCATGTTCTCCGGCTATCTTTACCAGCATATGCAGGGTGGGGTGTTCTGGATTATGGCGTTGGTCGCCGTTCCTGCGTTGTTGATTCGCCCACGCCCAATTTCGTATTGCGTTAACACTCAATAATTTTACGAATTTGCTGCTGCTGGTGTTCGCCCAGCGGCAGCTCCACGTGAATGAGCGGCGGAGAGTAAAGCGGCAACGTAGTGGAATAGGGTGAAATCACCAGCACCACTTCTTTTGGCGCTCCCTCTTTTTGATAGCTGTGAATCGTCAAATGTTTGATATTGAGTGGCAGCAGCGTGAGTTCGCGTAGCTGTTGTTCAATAGTTTGCTCAAGCTCTAAATTATTGCCCGTCAGCAGCAATACTTGTTTCTCGTGCAGATCGTTTTCCTGCATTAACCACGCGCCGAAAATCACCGCGACCAAACCCACTTCTTCGTCAGAAAAACGCATCTCAAAATGGCTTTCAAAATCGCTAAACGCTTCACGCGTGGTGCGCATCAGACGTGGATATAAACGCGTGATTTCTTCCGGCAGGCTGTTATCAATCCCGATTCCGAACTGGCAGCGGTCCAGCGCCTGAGCGAGATGAATATAGAGCTGATCGCTCAGTCCCTGTTCATCGCTAAACGACATTCCCGCTTGTTCACGAAACTGCGCAATCATGGTGACAATCGCGCCGCGTAGACGTAAATCTTGCTCATGGTTATCACCAATCGGATCGGGCATTCGCAGGAGCTGGAATAGTAACGCGAGGAATAGCTGCTCGTTTTCATTGGCGGTTTGCAACACTCGCCGCTTCCAGTGGCGGGCAATCTCAAGGGCTGCCAGGTATTCCGGGCGAATTTGCGTCCATGCTCGCTGCTGCTCGGTGAATTCTGGAATAATTCCCGCATGATGCTGATGCAGACAATACTGCAAAAACAGCGTTAAAAACTGCACGTCACGGGCATCAAACTGGCGCTGCAAGCGGCGGGCGCACAGGCTTATCAGCGCCTGGAGGTTTTTTTCGTCATACAGCGCAGTCAGGATGCCCTGTTGTTTAAGTTGGGTTTTTAGTGCCGGAGTAAAATGCTGCTGCACAAAGTGTGGGCTTAGACGTAAAGCACGACGCAGCCAGTGCAATAAGCACAAGCGCCTATTCAGAGGCGTGCCCTCAATCCGGTAGCTGCCGTCCTGTTGTGTGATGAGGCTCAGCCTGTGATAGCGCTGGATTTCATCGCCGGTGTCGGCTATATCTTGCAGGGCTTTGGCGTCATCGACCCCGTTGAGTCTGGCTAAGATCTCTGGGGTGACGGTTTGGCCCGGTAAGTAAAGCAACAAAAGCAGGTGGCAGCGACGCTGCGGACTGGAGAGTACAGATGGTGTAGGGGAAAGCAGTGTCATCATCCGCATAACCAAGTCAAAGTTAATTATTGCTAAGAGTAGCTAAAGCTTTTGCCGTACAGCTTAGGATTTGAGCTTTTTAATTACGGAATTCTGACTGGCTCACAGAATTTTAATCTTGAGAGAATAATGAGCAGGAAAATGTGTAACAGAATTGCGCTTTTTGCCTTGAGTACGGCGCTTTTTAGCCCGATGGCTTTGGCACACCCGCACAGCTTCATTACCCTGGTCACGACCGTAATGGCTGAAAATGACCAGCTCACCGGCCTGAAAATGCAGTGGACGATGGATGAAATTACTTCAGCCGATCTACTGTATGACGCCGGTAATGCGAAGCCGGATTCACCCGTGTGGAAGAAGCTGGCGGCTGAAGTGATGGCGAATGTTCTGGGGCAACACTACTTCACCGAATTCTGGCATAACGGCCAAAAGGTGACGTTTGATAATTTGCCGCCGCAGTATGGACTCGCACGGGTTGGGCATCAGGCGGTGCTGACCTTCATTTTACCGTTGGCGCATCCGCAGCCGCTAAAAGGCCAAACCTATCAGTTCGCCACCTTCGACCCGAGCTATTTTGTTGATATGAGTTACGACCATAATAGCGATGCCAAACTGCCGGAAACATTAGCCAGACAATGCAAAATCTCAGTGAAAACGCCTAAGCCGACGGAAGACATGCAGGCGTTTGCACTCTCTTTAGATAAAGCCGACGCGCCGCCCGAAGATATGGAACTGGGTAAACAATTTGCTCAACAGGTGATCGTGCAATGTCAGTAATGCCTTCGACCAAACCGCAATCCCGCCGTTGGCTCCATATGTGGCCGCTGGCGTTTTTCCTTATTGTCTGCGCCGCTGTATTTTACAGCCTCTGGCATTACTGGCCGCAAATCATCCTCAATAGCGCGCTGTGGCAGAAATCCATTAACCAACAGATGAGTGGGCTTTTGCGCGAGGTAGCCGAAAACCCGGCGCGTGCCGGTTGGTCTTTGCTGTCATTTAGTTTTGTCTACGGCGTGCTTCACGCGTTAGGGCCAGGGCATGGAAAAGTAGTGATCACCACCTGGCTTGCCACGCACCCGTCGCGCTTGAAAAGCAGTCTCAAGCTGACATTTGCCGCTTCTTTATTACAAGGACTGGTGGCGATTGGTTTAGTGACGCTGGTGCTGGGAATTCTGGCGCTCCCTTCGCGGCAATTGCATATGAGCAGTTTCTGGCTGGAGAAGGGCAGTTATTTGCTGGTTGGGATTTTAGGCTTGATGTTATGTGGCCGGGCTGTGGGCAAATTGCGCCGCATATTGCGTAAACCCGTACGCTTTACTTCTTTCACACCGCATCATGTTCACCATGAAAAATGCGGCTGCGGTCATCAGCATTTGCCGACTGAACAACAGCTTGATGCTGGAGAAGACTGGCGTGCCCGGGCGATGATTGTGTTGTCGATGGGAATGCGCCCTTGTTCCGGAGCCATTATGGTGCTGTTGTTCAGCAAAGTGATCGGCGTGTATACGTGGGGAATTGCGTCGGCGTTGACGATGGCGGCAGGGACATCGCTCACTATTTCCGGGCTGGCATTATTGGTACACAGTTTCCGCAAGCTGGCGGTTCGTTTAAGCGGCAATAAAGCACCGGTTTTGTGGCGACAAGTGGCCTGGGCAACACTGGCATTTGCAGGTGGGGGAATTTTGGTATTAGCAGCGGGGGTGATGTGGCTGAGTGCTCAACCGGTCATGCGTGGGATTAGACCGTTTTAGTTCTTGATTAAAACAACCCTCACCCCGGCCCTCTCCCTGAGGGCGAGGGGGAAAACCGGACAGCCTCCTCTCCCTGTGGGCGCGGGGAAAACCGAACAGTCCCCTCTCCTGGGGGAGAGGGGTAGGGTGAGGGCTTTAAAGATTAACGCTTCAGCGCTTCGCTCAATTCATCACGCATAGCTGCCAGCATCGCTTTAACAACTCGCGCGTTACCTGCAACGATATTGCCGCTGGTCAGGTAGTTGTGGCCGCCGGTGAAATCACACACCAGGCTACCGGATTCACGAGCAATCAGTTCACCTGCTGCGAAATCCCATGGCTTCAGGCCAATCTCAAAGAAACCGTCAACGCGGCCTGCCGCAACGTATGCCAGATCCAGCGCGGCTGAACCGGTACGACGGAAGTCTGCACACTGCGTGAACAGTTTGGTCACGATGTTCATATAAGGAGTCGCGTGTTGCTTGTGCTTGAACGGGAAGCCTGTTGCCAGAATGGTGCCGTCGAGGTCGCGTGCATTGCTGCCGCGCAGACGGTAACCGTTCAGCTGTGCGCCTTGACCACGAACGGCTGTGAACAGCTCATTACGCATTGGGTCATAAACAACAGCAACTTCGGTGCGGCCCTTAACACGGACAGCGATAGAGACAGAGAAGTGTGGCAAACGTTTGATGAAGTTTGAAGTGCCATCCAGAGGATCGATAACCCATTGCACATCCTGCTCGGTACCCGCCAGTTCGCCTGATTCTTCAGCGATAATGGTGTGTTGCGGGTAGGATTTGCGGATAATTTCGATAATCAGACGCTCGGCGTCTTTATCTACGTTAGTCACAAAATCGTTGCTGCCTTTCTGGCTCGCTTCTACAGCGTCAGGGGTTTCGTAGTTCTTGGCAATTAAATTGCCCGCCTTGCGCGCAGCGCGCACGGCGATGGTGAGCATCGGATGCATCGGTCTCTCTCTGGATGTTAAAGAACGGGAAAACGCGGCGGAGTATAGCAGAGCGTTCGGAATATGTCCCAGGGTTATGATAGGATATCGCGATAATCTTTTCAGGCAATGAGTCTAGAATGCTGCAAAACGTACGTATAGTGCTGGTTGAAACCTCCCACACCGGCAACATGGGGTCTGTCGCTCGTGCCATGAAAACCATGGGGCTGACAAATCTTTGGTTGGTAAATCCGTTGGTTAAACCTGATTCTCAGGCTATTGCGCTCGCCGCAGGTGCCAGTGATGTTATCGGTGAGGCCAAAATTGTCGATACGCTGGATGAAGCGTTGGCAGGTTGCAGCCTGGTCGTGGGTACCAGTGCGCGTTCACGCACATTACCTTGGCCGATGCTCGATCCGCGCGAATGTGGTCTAAAGACCATTTCTGAAGCGCAAGATGCGCCAGTGGCGATTGTGTTTGGCCGTGAACGTGTTGGTTTGACCAATGACGAATTGCAGAAATGCCATTACCACGTCGCGATTCAGGCAAATCCAGAATACAGCTCGCTGAACCTGGCTATGGCCGTGCAAATCCTCGCTTATGAAGTACGCATCGCCTGGCTTGCTACACAAGAAGAAGGCAAAGAAGCGGTCGTTGTTGAGGACCAGACTCAGTATCCATCGGCTGACGATCTCGAGCGTTTTTACGTTCACCTGGAGCAAGTATTGCTGAAAACGGGCTTTATTCGCACCAGCCATCCGGGCCAGATTATGAGCAAATTACGCCGCTTGTATAACCGTGCACGCCCGGAAACTCAAGAACTTAACATTCTGCGCGGCATGCTTTCTTCTATTGATAACGAGAAAA
>Ga0160438_1000146_pt1 | contig 27416 bp, 23 predicted proteins | sample HID1975K_E0MG_FD_108203 | JGI IMG/M metagenome (GOLD analysis project Ga0160438, IMG submission 108203) | Enriched soil microbial communities from UW Madison campus, WI, USA - HID1975K_E0 MG | ecosystem: Environmental > Terrestrial > Soil > Unclassified | place: USA: Madison, Wisconsin...
GATGCCTTATTGGATGCTTATTTCAATGTGACCAACGTGCCGTTTCCCAAAAATTAAGCCGGTTAAAAACGAAATTGGAGAAATACCCCAAACCATAACTCCAATACATCCATTTGGGAGCTGAGCGGGTATTGAATTTGTAAAGGCGGTACACATACAACCCGAACAGCAAAGAAACGCCCCAAACAATTGCCTGGCTCCCAAGAATTCCACCTGATCCAGAAATTGAATAATTCAGGGGATTTGTAAAACCATTTATGCTGCCCTTAAAAGCTAATAGACAAGCATAAATGCTCCATTCGGGCAATAAAAACAAATAAAAACCGAATAAAAACATGCAAAATCCTGCAAATCAAATGATTGCAAGATTTGGAACGAATTGCAGGTTAAAATAACAAGGTATATGCAAAAACTTTAAGTGAGCGATTAGATGGTTATAGATAAATACATTGATCAACAAAGTGCTATAATCAGTAAAATGTTTCATCCTAACCGTTAAATGTTTCTGTGAGTCATCAGTCTATATGCTAATTTTGTACATTTAATGAATAAACATTTTTGAATGGGCAGGATATATAATATACCATCATTTCTGAAATATATCAATGTAAAAGGCAATAACAGCGACATCATACAGGTTATCCATTATGATGAGCATCCCGACATTTTACTTAAATCGCTTCCGGCTCAGATCGACTTCTACCTATTAGCTTTGAAAGATAAGATTGAAGTACAGTCGCCTATCGAAAGTATGTCCGATTCTTATCTGTATCTTGATAAACCCGGGAATACGATTGAATGGGATTTGCAACATCCTTTTTGCGGTTATGCCATTTTTATTAATGAAAAATTATTGAGCAAAGCAGTCAAGGATGTTTCTTTCGCAAATTATGACCGGCACGAAGCGTTATTTTTGACACCGGAAGAAAAGGACACGTTGTACGACTTATTTTCAAAGGCTTATATTGAATACAAGAAGGAGAATTATGCTAAGGAGGTATTGGTATCTTATACTTCACTCATCATTTCTTATACCCAGATATATTATGAACGTCAGTTTCAATCCCGGAGTAAAATATATAATAAAGTGGTAGCTGATTTTTACCAGCAATTGGACGCCTGTCTTAATGATACTGATAGAATACCAGAACTCCCTTCAGTAACATATTTCGCAGAAAAAGCCAATTTATCCACCAATTATTTCGGAGATTTGATCAAGCATTTCACCGGTACTTCACCTATTGACCATATCCACGAAGCAATTATACAGGTAGCAAAAAATAGATTGCGCCAAACAAAATTGTCAGTGAGTGAAATAGCTTACGGCTTAGGATTTGATTACCCTACTTACTTTACGAGGTTTTTTCGACAGAAAACGGGTATATCACCAAAAGCATTCAGAAATCAATAAAGCGATTTTTTCCATACGACATGAGCATTACAGGCAACCTTTCCGGTTGCTTTTTTATTTCCCTTTATTAAATCAGTAAAATGTTTCATTATTAGAGTGATATGTTTTCGTTTGCCGGCTGTGACCGTAAGTAATTTTGCTTTATTAAAACCGGTAATAATTTTAAAAATCAAAAGTTATGTCACAACAAAAAGTAAATTTCAAAAACAGCAATAACAGCAATATTAAAATGGCTGCCATTATCAACTTTCCGGAAGGATTTATTGAAAATCAGAAATACCCTACTATCGTGGTTTCCCATCCCGGAGGAGGCGTAAAAGAACAAACTTCGGGATTGTATGCAAAGAAACTTGCAGAAGAGGGATTTGTCACCATCGCTTACGATGCTTCTTATCAGGGAGAAAGCACGGGGGAGCCACGTCAACTGGAAAATCCCCATATCCGTACGGAAGATGTGAGTGCAGTGATTGACTACTTAACAACATTGCCTTATATAGACCAGGACAATATCGGTGCTATGGGTATATGTGCAGGTGCCGGTTACACAGCTAATGCCGCTATCAATGATCATCGTATCAAGGCAGTTGGAATGGTAAGTGCCGTAAACATTGGCCAGATGTTCCGTAATGGATGGGAAAACAATGTCGAAGATGCCAATGCGCTACCTTATCTGTTATCGGGGTCCGGTGCTAGAACAGCTGACGTGAATAATACAGCATTTCAAACAATTCCCTTAGCCCCACTAAAAGAAGAAGATGCGCCAAATGAAGAATTGAGGGAAGCATGGGAATATTACCACACAGACCGTTGCCAGTACCCAACCGCTCCGGGTGTTGCAACTGCAAGAAGTTTAACACAAATTATTTCTTACGATGCCTACTACAAAGCAGAGGCATTTTTTACACAGCCGTTATTGGCCGTAGTGGGAAGCAATGCAGGAAGTGCATGGATGAGTGATGACCTGATCAGCCGTGCCGCATCAGCAGACAAAAACAAATATGTGGTAGAAGGGGCTAATCATATGTCTTTGTACGATAGGGAAAATTATGTAAACGAAGCGGTTTCGCAATTGGCACCGTTTTTTACAAGCAAACTCAAGTGATTTATAGGCAGCGTAAAATCAGTATTAACTCAAAAAATATTCAAGATGGAAAATCAGGTAAACTTAGACGGGATAGAAAGACGATCTACCGGAAACGCAAGGATGTCTAAAGAAAATTTAGAAAAAGCCGCTGAGCAGCTGCATGCTATTTCGAAAGAAGATTACGAGAAAATCTTAGGAATGGTGGGTATTGTAAAAAGGGATTTTAGAAGCATTCTTCACAAAACACCGGACGATTATAATATGGAAGGTTGGGAAGATATATATTTTCAGGCTGATGACGGAGTGCCGTTAAACGGTTGGTACATTCCCGCAAACGGTGGAGAAAGCGATAAGCTTATCATTTTTAATCACGCTTTACCAATGTCCCGTGCCGGATTTCAGGGACATTTAGGAGCACCGTTCAGCAATTTTGACAAAGTGGAAATTGACTTCGTGATCCAAATGAAACACTTGGCCGATGCAGGCTACAACGTATTGGCTTATGATATCCGCAATCATGGGCAGAGCGGTTCGGCAAACAACAACGTCTGCGGAATTGGTCTGTTGGAATGGAGGGATTGTGTAGGTGTTAAAAAATATGTGGACAACCATCCAAGATTGAGCAAAATGAAAGTGGGATTATTCAGCCAATGTATGGGCGGATGTTCACAATATGTTGCCATAGACAAGCGCCCGGATTTGTTTGAAAATGTTTTGTGTTTGGCCAGTCCGTTAGTGCCGTCAATGGGAGCTATTTATCAGGCATTTTCAGAACTGCAGGGGGTTTCTCAATATCTGGATTTACTGGATTTGGAATTGATTAAAGCGGGTGGTTTCACAAGAGCCGAAATGGACCCTAAATTATACACGGGCAAAATCAAGATGCCATTGCTGATGTGGCAGGTAAAAGAAGATGCCTGGACTAAAAATCCTGAAGATGCCCAGGCAACTTTTGACACCATTCCTAGTGCTGAAAAGGAATTGCATTGGATTGAGGGAAAACCGCACAGATCTAAAGACGGTTATAATTATTTCGGAAGAACACCGGAAAAAGTAATCGCATTTTTTGATAAATATATGAAGTAAAAACAGCAAAGCAACAGAAGAATTAGAAGAAGTCTTTTGTTGCTTTTTAAAATTAAAAACAATGAAAAAGGTACTTGTATTGGGAGCGGGCGGAGCCATTGCACAACACGTTATAGCATTTCTTGACAAAAAAGAAAACATAGCATTGACCTTGTTTGCAAGAAATGTAAAACGGATTGGAAAATTTAGTGCTACTGTTAAAATTATTGAGGGTGATGTATTGAATAAGGAAGATTTGAACAATGCCATTAAAGGACAGGATACCGTCTATGCCAATCTTTCCGGAGCAGTTGATAAAATGGCAAAAGAGGTTGTATCAGTGATGAATGCCAACGGTGTAAAACGCTTGATATTCGTTACCTCCTTGGGGATTTACAAAGAGGTAGCAGGAAAATTCGGGGAATGGAACGAAAGGATGATAGGTTCCGATTTAGTTCCTTACCGTAAAGCTGCGGATATCATCGAAGCATCATCGCTGGATTATACCATAGTCCGTCCTTCGTGGCTTACCAATAATGATGAAACAGACTATGAAACTACGCAAAAAGGAGAACCCTTTACCGGAACCGAAGTAGCACGAAAAGCAGTAGCTTCCTACATTGTTTCACTTATAGAAAATCCTGAAAAAGATAGCAAAGCAAGTGTAGGCATCAATAAGCCCGATGTATATGGAGATAAACCTGCTTTTTATTAATCATTGTCGGAAGAATGAAAAAATGCAAAAAAATGTTGTGGATTGCTTTTGAGATTGTCTTATTTGCTTAAGTTTTTGAATTTGCTATTACAATAGTCGGTATAAACAATTACCAATATAATCGAATCAAAAGACCATTCAATCTCTGAATGCAGATATTGATACAACAAATGTATTGCAATACTGGCAAAAAACAATCGAGAATTGAATATCTACGGAAATCCTTTAGCGAAAATCGAACCTCAAAGCGTACGTTGAATTATCTTAAAAGCAGACACCGTATAATATGAGGCAAAAAGAGGAGTATGGAGGGTAATTATCGAACACCAAACCTGATCGATCCAATCTGCTGTATTCCATGAAGTTATAGGTATAAAAAAAGGAAACGCCAAATAATGCGCGTTTCCTTAAGTAGGTTGAGGGGAGTCTAGATGAACACCTAATGGACATTTTGGAGCTGCTTGACCGCATCACGACTGAAGAGCAATTGGACCTTAACAATGAAAAACGAAGGATAATGAAACAGCCTCCAAAAGGGAAAAGACGCTAACTAATATTCGTAATAGCTCAGTCCCGACTATAGAGATGTTATCAAGAAAATAACGCTCTATGTAGCGCCAAAGCAGCTTGTTCGGTAGAAAGCTTAACCGCTTCAATATGATCCAAAGGATTCAACAAACCATAATCGTGGATAAAACCATTAAACGTCTGAATGGTAGTTGGCACTTCTGCTTCATCTAATTTGCGGGCATATGCCAGCCCTTCATCAAAAAGTATGTCATTTTCAGCCAATTGTACTAATGCTGGTGGAAGTCCTTTTAATTCTTCCAAAGGAGCACTGAATGGCGTTGCATAATATTCTTTCCTCTTTTCTGCATCGGGTAAATAATGGTTCCACATCCATTTCATCATATTGGCCGTCAGGAATCTTCCGCCCGCATATTTTTGCCAAGATGCACGGGTAAAGTCTGCATCAGTTACCGGCCACAGTAGCAATTGAAATTTTATTTCAGGACCTCCTTTGTCTTTGGCCATCAGGCAAGTTACAGCAGTCATGTTACCTCCAACACTGTTTCCTGCGATAGCCAAATTAGAACCGTCCACACCGATTTCCGCTCCATTTTCAGCGACCCATTTGGTTGCAGCATAGATTTGGTTAATCGCTATCGGGTAATGCGCTTCTGGGGAGGGGGTATAATCTACAAAAACCGCTGCCGCTCCACTGTTCACCACTAAATCCCTTACCAATCTTTTATGAGTCGGGTAATCTCCCAAAACCCAACCACCGCCGTGAATGAACATAAAAACAGGCAGCTTTTCATTTTCTGCATTTTCGGGTTTAATAATATGAATGTTCACCGTTATGTTATCCTGCGTGATTTCTCTTTCTGTTTCAGTAATGCCCGACGTATCCACATCCACTGATTTTTGAGCATCAACAAGAACTTGTCTTGCTTCTTCAGGGGCCATTTCTTCCATCGGTTTTCCACCGCTATTGTTGAGCCCGTTTAGAAATTCCCGTATTTGTACGAGAATCTGCGGGTCTTTTTCACCCGGAACTGTCTGTGCCATAATTAAAATTTTTAGTGATTAATTTATTCAGGATAAACGGTCTGTAGTAAGCCGTTTTAACCCTGTTGTTTTTCGAGTTCTCTTGTAACTACTTTTGCCATTTCTTTAGAACTGAAAGGATTTTGCCCGGTAACCAGATTTCCGTCCACCACTACATTAGAGGTCATCGGTATAAACGCCTTTTTCAGGTCGGCACCGCGTTCCTTGATGGCAGCTTCCAGATTGAACGGAACTTCTCTCTTCCGCCTTGCCAAGGTTTCCTCGAACCAATCGAAACCGGTAACGGATTTGCCTTTGATGAGATATTCCCCATCGGAAAGTTTTACATTCAGCAATCCACCTACACCATGGCAAATAGCCGCTACCATTTTTCCTTTCTCGTACTGATTGCTGATGATAGCCTGTAAAGTGGTGTTATCGGGAAAATCATACATCGTAGCGTGTCCGCCCGCCAGGTACACACAATCGAAGGCATCGTTTTTTACTGTTTCCAAACTTTTGGAATGGTTCAATTCCTCCATAAATGTGGGACTCCCGTAATAGTCTTTTGAAATTTTATCCAACACCAGCGGTTTCAGGCTTTCCGGGTCTATCGGTACATTCCCGCCTTTGGGACTGGCAATGGTTATATCCCAACCATTTTCCTTTGCGCTATGATAGATGTGGGTCAGTTCGCTCAACCACAGGCCTGTCTTCAGTTTGCCGCTTGCATACATTCCCACATTGGTTACCACTAACAGAAGCTTTTTCATTTTCTTCGGGTTTGGTGTTTGTTAATAACAAAGTTCATCAGAAAACGTTAGGCCGGAGTATCTAAATCCATGGAGTTTGTAACCGGATCTCTGTTTTACGCTGTTTTTATTGCGGAATTATTCAGTTAAACGAAGCCCGAAATTCCAAAGGGGAAACAGCTGTGCGGTTTTTGAATAAACGATGAAAGGATTGCGGATGTTCAAAGCCCAAATGATAAGCTATTTCCGATACGGACATTCTTGTAGTGGATAAAAGCTCTTTTGCCTTTTCTATCAATCGGTTTTGAATGTGCTGCTGCGTAGTTTGTCCTGTGTGGACCCTTAGCATATCACTCAGGTAATTGGGACTGAGATGCAGCTCATTTGCCACAAACTGAACAGTGGGTATTCCGCTAATAACAAGTTTGTCATTTTTGAAATAATCATCAAGTAAGACTTCCAATTTCGTGAGCAGATCATTACTGGCTTTTTTTCTGGTGAGAAACTGCCGATTGTAAAAGCGGTCGCAATACTTCAACAACAGATCAATATTTGACACCAGTAAATCCTGTGTGAAGGTATCCATATTGGCATTTATCTCCAGGCTGATATTTCCTATAATATCCATTATCGATTTTTCCTCTCTCTCGGAAAGGTGCAGGGCTTCATTGCTGGCATACGAGAAATAACCGTAATCTTTGATTTGCGATGCCAAAGGATAGCCTTGAAAAAAATCAGGATGCACTACCAGAACAAATCCTTTCACGCCATTCAGGAGGACATCTTCAAACTGCAGCACCTGATGCGGAGCGATAAAGTACATAATCCCTTCATCAAAATCATAATACTGCTGGCCATATTTACATTTACCGCCCGCACAATCTTTCTTTAAGGCAAGTACATAAAAATCCGTTGTTATGGCACTGAGAATAGTTTCCGGCTCCAGTTTTACATCGTCAAAGTTAAATACACTGATCAGCGGATTTGATGGTTTTTTCAAACCTAAAAACCGATGCAATACATGAATCGACGAAACCTTTTCCGGGGCTTTCATTTCTTGATTTTCAGATTTATACATCACTAAATTACTAATTTATTTTTGTATTGAATCTGTTCGTTTTTTATCTGCTCCATTCCCTGTTTGTAAGTCGTTACCTCAAAATCAGGAAAACGTTTTCTGAATTTTGAATCATCGAACAGGTTATCGTGTTCATATCTTGGAAGTAACTCCTGAAGTTCCTTAACCTGTTTGTTGAAGAGTGCTCCCACTTTAAAAACAAATTTTGGAATAACAGCATATTTTAACTCCTTACCGTAAACATGAGATGCCAACGCGATGAATTGTTTGTAAGTCAGCTTGCTTTCGTCAATCGGCAAATGCCAGGTCTGCCCAAAAGCATCAGGTGTATTTCCGATCAGTGCCGTGGCACGGCTTGCATCGGGTGTCCAGATCAAGCTTCTTAATTTATCATCTCTCAACGGCACCTTCAGTTTTTTACCTTCCTTAATAGCGTTGAAAATAAACGTATTGGTAATACTCTGCGTTTTTCCCGGCCCATAAAATTCCGGTGCCCGGCAAATGACGGCCTCTATTTGTCCTGTTTCCGTTTCCTCCAAAAGCATGTCTGCCATTTCTTTTCTCACCCTTCCTTTTCTTCCTACAGGAGCAAAATGAGTCTTTTCCGTAAGGATCTCATCATCTTGCGGATACATATAGGTATTATCGAAAAACACCAATTTTGTTTCATTGATCTTACAGGCCTCGATCACGTTTCTTGTAATGGTTGGAAACTGTTTTTCCCACAGATCCGAACTGATCGGAAGCCCTAAGGTGAAATAGGCGATTTTGCTACCTTTAACGGCTTCGATTGCCTCTTCCCGGATGGATAGATCCGCTGAAAAAGGCGTATCGGTATCGTTCACTTTTTTTGCATTTCTGCTGACGATCCGGATGTCGGAAGTAAAGTTCCGTTTCAGTTCTCTTGCCAGTTCTTCGCCAATCTGTCCGTTGGCACCTAATATCGTTTGCATAATACTTTTACTAGTTGATTATTTATTTGCTGAAAAGGCCAGTTTACATCACCTTTTTGAGCCAGCGCATTTTTTTATCTGAATAAGGCGGGTATTTCCAGTCCGGTTCACCCCAATTGGTTTTTTCGACCACCGATTTCTGATGAGAGAAGGTAAGGTAACCAAACTCGCCGTGATAATTTCCAATTCCGGAGTTGCCGACTCCGCCAAAAGGCAGGTAATCGCTGGTGATGTGCATGAGCGTATCGTTGATACATCCGCCACCAAAAGAAACCAATTTCAGCAGTTTGTCTTTTTCTTCCCTGTTTTTAGTAAATAAATAAGCCGCCAATGGTTTTTCTCCTTCAATGATTTTTTGCAAGATCACATCATAATCCGTATAGGATAAAACAGGTAGAACAGGTCCAAATATTTCTTCCAGCATGACGGCATCTTCCCAAGTTACATGATCCATAAGCGTTGGTTCGATGTACAGGGTTTCCTCATGGTGCTTACCTCCATAAAATATTTTGGATTCATCCACCAGTCCTAGAACACGTTCATAGTTCCGTTTGTTGATGATACTTACGTAATGTTCCGCTCCATCCGTGTAGTCGATTTCTTCCAACTTTTCTTTCATCAATTGCAGCAGTTTCGGTTTTACCGATTCTTCCACCAACAGGTAGTCGGGAGCAATACAGGTCTGCCCGCCGTTCAGGAATTTCCCCCAGACAAGGCGTTTTGCCGCTACTTCCAGATCTGCATTTTGGGTAACGATTGCCGGGGATTTTCCGCCCAGTTCCAACGTAACCGGCACTAAGTTTTTGGCGGCAGCTTCATAAACGATTTTTCCCACTTTTGGGCTTCCAGTGAAGAATATTTTATCAAAGCGGAGCTTTAATAGTTCTGTTGTTTCGGGAATGCCCCCTTCTACTACATACAGATAATTTGAAGGGAAATGGCCGTTGATCAGCTCGGCCAACAGATGCATCGTATTTTCCGGCAATTCGCTTGGCTTTACGATACAGGTATTTCCGGCAGCAACGGCGCTCACCATAGGAACAAATGTAAGCTGATACGGGTAATTCCACGCCCCGATCACCAAAGTAACGCCTAAAGGCTCGTTGTAGATATAACTTTTGCCCGGCTGCAAACTAAGTGCCGTTTTCACTTTTTTTGGTTTGCCGAGCCTGTCGATGTTTTCCAGAAAGTAATCCAGTTCATTGTAAACGAGGTTCAGCTCTGTTAAAAAGGTATCGAAAGTACCCTTGCGAAAATCCTTATAGATAGCTTCATAAAGCCTGCCCTCATTTTCTTTCAGCACATTCTTCAACTTCAACAATGTTTCTTTTCTGAAAGCCACTTCTTTCGATTTGTGCGAATTGAAAAATTCCTTTTGTGAGCGAAATATTTTATCGAATTCCATTTTAGTCCTCTTTGAAGGTTTATTAAATTAGTTCTTCTCCTCCGTAACCAATTCAGGAGTATACAGTGCTGCCTGAAATTCTGGCTGATAATCGTAACGGATCAATTTTCCTAAGTCCAAAGATTTCATGAATTGGGACAAAGGCCCATCGATCAATTTTAGTTGCAGATCTTCTTTCTTTTTGCTACTTGCTTTTTTCAGGGTACGTACATCCGTATAACCATGGGTCAATCGACCTTTTGCATCCAGGTTGATAAAATTGGAACGCACAATTTCCGGTTCGTTATCCCCGATGTCGAGTTTCCTGCCGCCCATTGAAAAATCCAGATTTCCGGATTCATCATAAAAGTTGAAAGTAAGCATATCTCCCTTATCGACGTAATCAATCGGAATACGCCATTTTGGTAGATTGTACCCTACAGCGCCACGAACTCTCGCCAGTTCTGTATCTACGGGAAGTTTCAGCACGTATCCCCAAAGATCCTTGTTTTTCAGCTCACCCATTAAGGAAAATATGCCCCAGTTTCCGGCATCCGGTTTAGTGGTAACAATGGAAATGGATAATTCATTGTAGGAATCATTATCACAACAGTGGTAAGCGTACGCCGTAATGGCAATCAATCCACGCCCGGGAGTAATGGAAATTGGTTTTACTACATCACGTACTTCTTCGGGAATCAGTTCTTTTAAACGCTTCATATCAGCGGTATAGACGGCGGTAATACTGCTGTTGCGGTAGTAGAAGTTTGGGGAATAGGTTATAAATCCCACATCTTTTTTCTCTTTTTCGATGGTTTTGAACCAATTTAAATCAATTTCCGGTGCTTCTTTCGCAATGATAGACAAGGGCGGATTTGAACGGAATCTATCATATAGGCCTCCTTTTACTACGGGAACCTGCTGACCTGCAAGGTCAATCACCGTTTGGTCTGGTTTTATCGTATCCATTTTTATCGTATTTATTTTGCTGATTGCTGTTAAATGCTTATCAGTTTGAACATAAGACTGCTGACTGGTCCTTTGGGAACTTTCTCTCGAATCGTCAGGCGCTTGTTGTTCCAACTCCCGCATCACCACTTTTGCCATTTCCTTTGAACTGAAAGGGTTCTGCCCGGTTATTAAATTGCCGTCAACCACTACTTTTGAAGTCATCGGAATGAAAGCTTTTTTATAGTTTGCACCTTTTTCTTTCAGTGCGGCTTCGAGATTAAAGGGGACTTCTTTTTTTCGCTTTGCGAGACTTTCTTCAAACCAGTTGAACCCCGTAATGGTTTTATCTTTTATTAGATAATCACCATCGGACAATTTCACGTTAAGCAATCCTCCTACACCGTGGCAAATGGCAGCTACCATTTTCCCGCTTTCGTACTGATTTTGAATAATGGTCTGCATAGCAGCGTTATCCGGAAAGTCGTACATCGTACCGTGTCCGCCAGCTAGATACACCGCATCAAACTCCCGATCGGAAACTTCGGCTAAATTTTTGGTATGCTGTAGTAGTTTCCGAAATGAGGAGTCTTTCCAATATGTTGCGGAAGTTTTGTCGAGCGTAAAACGTTTCAAGCTTTCAGGGTCAATGGGTACGTTGCCACCATGGGGACTTGCTATGGTGAGTTCATAGCCCTGCTCTTTAATCCTGTGGTAGATGTGGGTGAGCTCACTTAGCTATAACCCTGTATTCAGGTTTCCACTGGCATACACACTGATATTGGTTACAATGATTAAAATTTTTAAAATGCCCATACTATGATTTTTAATATGGCAAAGTTCAAAAGTAAGACATAGCGGAATGTATCCCAATTAAGGAAAGTTGTAACAGGATCTCTGTTGTTTGCATTGTAGGCACATCCATAATAAACCCGAGAATTGAATATCTACGGAAATCCTTTAGCGGAAATCGAACTCAAAGCGTACGTTGAATTATCTTAAAAGCCGGTATCGTATAATATGAGGCAAAAAGAGGAGTATGGAGGATAATTATCGAACACCAAACCTGGTCGGTCCAATCCGCTGTATTCCATGAAGTTAGAGGCATAAAAAAAGGAAACGCCAATAATATGCGTTTCCTTAAGTAGCCCGTAGGGGAATCGAACCTACTTGCTATTAATCTATTTATCAGTATTTTACAAACTTCCCTTTTTCCAACTCACCGAATCACTCACTGGTTTGACATACGTTTTAGCTGCAATTGCTACGCAAGTAAAGATAAGTATTTTCTCAATGTTCTCCTATTAATGTCTTGTTTATAACAATTATTTGAACCCGTCAACGAAAACCATCTGGTTATCGACTGTTTTAATCGTACTTGATCTTAAGGTGCCTGTACCTTTAAAATGATATGCAACACCCATTATTTTACCTGCCTTCACCTGCATTTTTACTTCAAATATTTTATTGCCATTAGCTTCAATTATCACATTGCCATTTATGCTTCTACATACCAGGTTTACCCAATCACTCAAATTCACTCCAAATCCATTTAATTCGTGTTCGTTACTTGCTAGATAAGTGCCTGGAATGCGAAGTCCCCAACCGCCCTCACAGCTCAAAGAACTTAATGTAATCTGAAACATATCTTCTTCACATAAGATGAATATCTGGGAAGCCTGACAGATACCAGATCCCTCACTAAAATCATTTTTTATGTATGTTTCAAAAATGAAATTGTCATTCATGATTTCCGGTATGTTACCACACATTGTAGTAACTCACAAACGGCACAACAGGTTGCACGTAAATATTCCTCGCTTTTGCAATTGACAGGTTTAAAAAACCTCCCTTTATTGCTCTTCGTAGGGATATAAACAGGGTGTCCGATTGTAGTTCACATTGTCTTCACTCTGGTTGAGTATAATCAGCTATCCATTACAGCGTACAACGGCTTGTTCTTTGTGAACTATTTGATCACCTACTATCAACTTACTTTCATAGACACCGGGATAATTATAAAAATCCTTGAACAGTCCCTATTTTCTGCATAATGGATTTTTTTGCCATAGCATTCAATGCTGTTGGATAAATGGATGGATTTGACCAGCGATTAATTTAAACACGTCTTGTGACACTTGGTTTAGAAACTTTCATACGAAAACCATTACTTTGTATCCATAAATGGTTTAAGATTTAACTTACTAATTGAGTAATTGGTAAGTTCTGCAATAAACAGGTGGAACCGCTCTAAATTGCTAAAGTAATCTTTAAATGCAGTGGGGACACTTTTCTATTCGACAGGACATACATTATAAAAAGTGACCAGTCTTTCCCCTTTGGTGTTCAGGCAGTTCTTTAACTGATTTTATTTAGCAATCCTCTGAGGCTTAGAAACAAATATAAGCCACTACATTAAAATTAAAAGTACTTTTGTAGGATGAAAATAACGAACGAAATATGACAAACAAAAAGAATAACAGATACAAAATCCTTTTACAGGAAATTGAGTTAAAAGATGGCAAAAAATCAGGGAAATCAATAGCGTTTGAGTTTGAAAACCACGATAACATTCTGAGCCTGATAGATCAAGCACAAGACAAGAACAGATTCGAACACAAAAACCAAAACACAGAATTTATCCTGGGTTTAAAGCTGTTTAGCGAAGTGATGCTAAAGAACCGAGAAAATCCACTGTTTGAAGAGTTTTTACCTGCTTTCGGACAATTTATGAAAAAGCTGAAAGGGAAAAGCTAAACATGCTCATAGGCAAAGTCCATTTCGCTGGTGGTACTTTGATGTCGGATACTAACACATTGGACAGACACTTTAATAAAGGGACTTTTGATGATTTGCCAGTGCAGTCATTGTTAGTCAACATCCTTATTGGAAGAAGAGCAGTCCTACAATAAAATCAACGTAATATGAGAAAAGAACATTTTGAGGCCGTTTGCGATGACGGTGTAAGAATCAAAGGGATTTTGCTGATTCCGAACAAGCCGAAAGCTGTCCTACAATTCAATTGCGGAACGGGAGCAAAAATGGAAGTTTACCGATCTTTTCTTACCTATCTGGCTGAAAACGGTTATTTGTGCTGTCTTTGGGATTATCGTGGAAGCGGAGATTCCTCAACCGAAAATTTGGGCAAATGCGACTTTACCTTTTCCGATTATGGAATAAAGGATATGCCTGCCATTAAGCGCTTTCTGACTACAAAATATCCGGATTTGCCCTTCGTCATTGTGGCGCATAGTGCCGGTGGGCAGCAAATCGGTTTTATGAAAGATTTAGACAACATAAAAGGCGTAATAAATTTTGCGGTTTCAGCCGGATATTATCCCAATATGCCTTTCAGTTACCGAATAAAAGCCTATTTCTATTTTTATGTTTTTGCACCTATAAGTGTTTTGTTGACGGGTTATGTTAAGGCCAAACAATTCGGACTAATGGAAAACCTGCCTAAAAACGTAGTGTACGAGTGGCGGGACTGGCTGGAAAAAGAAGATTATTTATTCGACAAAAAATTCTACGGAAAAACCGTCCCGACAGGACACTTCAAAAATTACACGTTTCCTATTCATACCTATTGGACCATCGACGACACCATTTCCAACGAGAAAAATACCAAAGCTTTTTGGAAGCACATAAAGGGGGAAAGAGAAATAGCTTTCACAAAAATGACACCGGACGAATTTGGATTGAGAAAGATTGGCCATTTCGGCTTTTTCAAAAGAATAATGAAAGACAGACTCTGGAAAGATGTAATTTTCAAACTGGATAAGCTGATTTACAATGCAAGTTGACACGATATCGCTAATTTAGCTTTAGACTGCCTCGTAATCAGATTCAGAGAAAACTAACTTTTGGGTCAAACACGAGGTCTGTGTTAATGCAAAAACAATCATCAGAAACTTGCTTGGTCAGAAAAAAGGAAATAAGGAAGCTAGCCATCTCTAATGTTTAGTAACAATCTGTCAATAGCTGCCCGCAATCTTTAAAAAAGACAAGGGGTTTACCGTTCCGTTCCCAGCAAATACTGTCAAGGGCAGTTTCCACATCTCGCTGCATTGCCAAAGAGCCACAGATCATGATAACGCCTCCTGTTATCAGAATATTAGCAAAGAGAATGGCATCCCGCCTGACAAGATCCGTCACATAACAACAATTTTGTTCCCGTGATAGAGCAACATGAAAACCTTTAAGTCGGTTTTTCAAGATATACTGATCCGCCTCCTTTCTGAAATTCGATACTACATCCGTTTCTCTCCGAAAACCACAATACAAATGGCATGGCATTTCTTTTTTATTACCTGCTATCATTCCTAGAAAAGGGGCAATACCCGTTCCGTTGGCGATCATGACCACAGCACTTTTTTTTTCAGGAAAATGGAAAGTCGGGTTGACAGCAATCCGGGATCGGATCAATCTTCCGGGTTTTAAGTTATATAGAAAGCCTGAACCTAATCCATCGGAATGTAACTTTACAATTAATTGGATATTACTTCCTATTTTACCAATGGAATAAAAACGTTCCACTCCGTTTCCAGGATAAATAGCAAGTAGATCTCCCGAAGCAAAACGTGTTTTGCTTAAAGGCCGTAATTTCACAATAAAGGTATGATCCTGTGGACAGGCCTTTGTTTTCTCCAGAACAATCATTGATTGCAATCCCCTTACTTTATTGCGGAACAGTGATAGAGCAGCCTTTATGGATATACCTGTCCGCCCAGTCCAGGCCGCCAGCCAATAGATGAATTGATCTGCCGATTTATCATTTACTGTATGAAGCGGCAGAAGTGGAATAGCCCAGCTCTGACGAAGAAAAATCTTTTCTGCTTCAAAAGCAAAAGCACAAAAATCCGGATAGGCCCGTGAACCGAATCCCACTACAGACACATGAACAGGCTTTTGTTGCGGATATTTTGCTATACGTTCAGCTAATTTATTTGCATTTGATGGAGCATTTCCCAAACCATAGGTTGAGGTGAAGATAACGATATACTCCGCTTCCGGGAAAACAGTATAGCCATTCAATTCGATAAGATAAGAACTCAGCCCCCTGGCAAGCAGTTGCTGATGGACTATATTAGCAAAGGACAAAGTATTGCCATTCTCGGACCCAACCAGCAGAATATACTTACCGGTCAGCGCTGTATACGGATTTTTGATGGAGGTGGATCTTCGCCTGCACGTAATGGAAAATCCAGAATAGATAAAGAACAGTACATTAGCAGAGGCCACGGCTAAAACCCCGGCCCATATCATACTTGTTCGCCCTGTATGCAAGTTTAAACTTAGAGTGGACAGCACTTTTGTGCGGGGATATGGAATATCGCTTAACAGCGCTCCGGTAAACTGACTGACCACCAGCTCACGATCTTTCAGTTTAAGTATAAAATATTCTTCCGGATCATCTGCAATAAAAGGAAACTGTATTTTTTGCACTCCGCTCAGCCGAGTGGTTTTAAAAATGGGAAAATCTTCGAGTTCTTTCTTGATAGCCACTTCTTGTTCAGCCGTGACAATATGATGGTCAGTTTTTTGCTCAGGAAAAAAATTGAATCTTACCATAGCAAGATAGGTGCCCGAAAGGGCTATGATGAGCATCGGGATAAGTGATAACCTGCCTAAGACGACATGGTAATACTGCGCAAAATAGTCTTTGACAATCCTGGAAAAAAAACGGCGCCATCCCTGTTGCCGCTGGATAATCAATCCTATGCCCGAAATGGTAATGAGCGATAACAGAAAAGCCGTTATTCCGATCAATGCCCTGCCGGTTTCATGGAGAAAAAGTGAGCGGTGAAAAGCTGTAACCCACTGTATAAAGGCGTTTTCCTTTTCCGGATATCCCATGACCTTACCGGTTCGAGGATCGATATAGGCAAACACCTCGTTCCCTTCGCTGTTGATTGCCCGGAGGGTCACGGATCCATTGTGATCCACTAGTAGTTCGCTTATTTCCGGATAAACCTTCCGGAGAACCGGTAGTGTCTCCGAAAGGTTTATATCATCAAGATCGGGCACCCGGTAAGCGGATACTTTTTGGCAAATGGCATCTACCGCAAGTACGGTTCCCGTGATGGAGGCGAATACCAAGAACAAGCTGGAAATCAGTGCTAATGCTAGGTGTGCATTCCGCCAAACAGAAAGTGTCATTCTATGTTCTGCTATTGAATTTTACTTAGTTTTACATAGCGGATATATCCTCTTCCTTCAGTTTTATTGATAAGATCATCGGGATTAAGGGGAATTTCTACATCGGCTGTATAATACTTTTGCTTTTCCACCGCTGTTTCAAATCGGATCTTGTATCCCCTATTCATTTTACTATCCTCGATTTCAAAGGTAGTCATGCTCCTGTTGCCACCCGTTACTGTCGGTCCGGTGATGGCATCTATGTTAGAAGGCTTTTTTGTACGGTATTTGTGCCATTCTGTCAAGCTGTTATACCATGTGACATCGTCCCCGAGCACATATAGCGTCTTTTCATACGCTCCGTCAGGCTTAATGAGCGATACAACGATGTAAGCTCCCTCACCTAGGTAATTGGACATTTGTAACAAACATTTGTATTTGCTTGTTTGCGCGAATGATTGAAGAGAAAAAAGGCACAATAGCAGAACAGCTAAACAGATTTGATATACTGGCTTCATAGTATTACTTTAAAAATTCTACGGATGTATGATTAGCAGTCAGTAGTTCATTTTCTTTGGCCAGCAAGTAAGCTGTTTCGCCAAACTCATTTGCTAGTTCCTTGTCGGCGCCAATAGACAGCAAATATCTGAGAATAGTATCATCACTGGCCAGCATTGCCGCTTTATGTAGAACTGTTTCACCTTCTTTGTTCTTAGCATTTACGTCTATTTTCAGATCTGCCAGTTTCTTTAACAGGTTTAGGTCATTTTTTGCGATCGCCATATGATAAAGGGTATTACCACTTTTTTGAGGAGCAGTAAAGTTAAGCCCTTTGGCCCGGAGTGCTTTCATTTTGTGGTCAAAGTAATCCTGGTTATGACCGTCGGCACCCCTGGCAGGCATATTGGCTGATGCCGGACTTCCACTGCCGCCAACACCACCACGCCCACTTTCCGTTGGTCCTTGGTAGGAATCGATTAGGCAATACGCGAGATTATTCCCCTCTTTATCCCTGATCTGGGGATCTGCCCCCTTATCAAGAAGTAAAGAAACCGTTTCCGCTGAGCCGCTTTTTACAGCCGCCAATAGTGCAGATTCGCCCTTGGTATTTACAATATGGATATTTTCCACTTTCGGAAACAGTAGCTCTATTACCTCGAAACTCTGTCCTGCTGCCGCATTAATAAAGGGTGTATTACCGTCTTTGTCAACTTTGTTTATATCCACATCCTTTTGCAGGAAGTACCTAACGATATCGGCCTGATGCTGTTTACGTGTTATAAAATGCAATACGTTCTGACCCGCTTTGTTGGTGACCTGCGGATTGATCTTCAGCTCATCCACCAGATACTGGTAAACGTCGATCTTGTTCGCTGTAAAAAATCCGGCCTGCGCGGCAATGAGCAAAGCATTATCGGTATATTTTACGCCTTTTTCCAGCAATGCTTTCAGCAAGTTTACATCTCCTGTTTTAGCGGCATAATCGAAGGCAGTATTGCCTTCATCATCTGTTGCCTCCAGTGATAAACCTTTTTCCAGCAGGTAATTGGTAATCGTGAGGTCCTTGTCTGCAGGGACGGCCAGCAATAAAATGTTTGCATTGTTTTTGGAAGGATATTTCCGGTGAATATCCAGGCCTCCTTTCAGATAGACGTCTATCAGATCGGTCGATAATCCGCCCTTTTCGGCTGCGAAGACAAGTGGAGTAATACCGTGCGAATCGGGAAAGTACATGTTAGCCCCCTTTTCAATTAAATATCCCGCTATTTCGGCATTGGCCTTGGCTGAAGCCATATGCAGATAGATACGACCATCCACCGTGGTGTGGGTCATATCCACTCCCGGCTGATCGATCAGGTATTTAATAGTGGCATTCGGTGCTCCGTAAAAAGTGGCAAGGGCTATCGGATCGGACATTCCATTCACTGTTTTGAAATCAAACCCTTTGGCCAGTTCTGCCTTTACGATGGCCACGTCAGGCTTCGTTTCCCAGAACGATTTTTCCAAAAGGGGTGTGGTGGTTTGGGCATTTCCTTGCAATACTGCCAAGATCAACGCAGGCAGAAGCATTTTTTTCATTTGTATAACCATTTTTTATTTTTATTGAATAGAGAATTTATATCATGTTGTCAAACTGTTTCATGGCTCTTATCGCGTATTTCGCCTGCATGCCAGGTCTTTCGGTGCGCTCCACAATTCCTTTCCGAACAAAGAGGTTCAGATTGCTGTATACTGATGAGATACTGATTTTTTTGAAAGGCCGAATACCCAGCCATAAAGCCTCAGCTCTGATCTCCTTCCCGTGGTCCCACAATGCTATCAGAATATCTTTTCGGTTTTTGTTGATAGGGATACCTTTGGCTCGCATGACCTGTAATATCTTATAAACTGGTTGATAAAGAATCAACCCTGAATTTATGTTCAAATTATTGTCGCCCATTTTACTTTCTTTTAACGATATCTTTTATTAGACTTATTCAAAATAACTATTCAAAGTTAGATCACATTCGCTTTGTCTGATAACGCGAACCGAACTAAAAATAACGGAAAGCAGGAGTATATATAATCAAACCATGAAAGAGCTTGTTTAGCAAGGTGCAGAATTAAGGTACCCAAGCAACGTTGATACACAGCGAGCCCTGCCCCAAAATATGTGGAGGCAACTGGGCCCATCCGCCAGTTGAGTGCGCAGTTTATATCGAAAAGAGGTATAAGAGGTTGATGAGGTTAACTTTTGCAAAGTTAACCATAATTTCTTTCGGCGTCCGTCCGTAATGCGATTTAAACATTTTTATAAAGTGAGACACACTGTGGTATCCGGTAGCATTCGCTGTCTCGCTGACGGTACAGTTCTTCAAGATCATTTCGTGGGCTTTTTCCATGCGGACCTTTATAATGTATGCGTGGATAGTAATACCATACAACGCCTTGAAATGTTTTTTCAGGGACTTTTCATTGATAAGAAACAGGCGGGCCAACCTGGCTATCGTAGGAGGTTTATTGTAATTTTGAATAAGGTAAGCCCTAACACTTTCCAAATTTTTCCGGACATTGTCGCCGATCTGTAATCTATCCGTTGAAAACATTTGGTGTTCATGGATGGTAAGCAGCAGTTCTCGTAGTTTAAGCTCTAAAAAATGCCTTTTATTCTTCTTTATATGATCTCCATGCAGCAGATATTGCAGTATATTCAGCATCGGATGGGTAATAGAGAAATTATCGTCGTACTTTTCGTTAAAGTTACCGGCAAGCACGTCTTGTGAGAAACTGTCGTCCTTAAGCCAGGGCTCATTCTGTAGCAGATTTTTAAAGAACGTCCGGGACATTGCAATCATGATAAACCGGATATGGTTATTTTGCTTAAACTCTACAAAACCTCTCTGACCATTGCTACCTATATAAGACCGCCGGCCTATGCCTATCTCCTCATCGTATAGATATGGTAAATGTATATTGTCTATCCTTGATTTTCCTTTTAAATAAAAAAAGAAATCAATATGCTCTCCATCGTTATCGAAGTAAGTCTTTATATTCCTGAAAATACGGTAACTGGATTCCCTTATACATAGCCCGGAGGTATAAATAATCCGAGTGTTAAAAGCAGATGCTTCGTTTTCCTCAGCAATAACACGCTCCTTAACAGGCGACTCAAAATCATAATCGTCCGGTAAAACCAGATTCACGACTTCTCTTTCTGTTTCAACTATTTTGGAATAGATATGCATAATCCCTTTTCCCATTATTTTTTTCCCCTTTTTCAGTTAACAACCCTTTTCGACAAGTCTTAGCTTTGTAGCGCATTTAAAATCATTCTAAATAAACAGTTATCAATCAAATATAACAAATCATTTCAGTTTTCGAATACATGCAACACATCTTACGCACATTAATTACAATCCTCTTACTCACGACCGTAGCTTTAGCACAAAATAGAAAGGCAACCATTGTGGGAAAAGTAGTAAATGGCAATGGCGAGCCTATTGCAGAGGCAACTGTATACCTGTTCAAAAGCCCATTTAAAACCGAAACTGACCAGGAGGGAAGATATATATTACATGTTCCCGCGGGTGAATATCAATTACGGACATCGGCAGTGGGATATGTAAGATACAATTTCCACTTACACCTACGTAGGGAAGAGATCCGGAAACTCCCTATTGTATTGTCGGTTGATCCGAAGATGAGTCTCGATCAGGTTGAAGTAGTAGGGCAATCTGCTATTCAAGAAGTTCGCGAATCTCCGTTCAATGTTGTGGCGTTGGACGCTAAATCACAATATAATTCTACATTAGATCTGGCACATATGTTGGGGAAGGCATCCGGCGTCAAAATCCGGGAATCCGGAGGCGTAGGGTCTGATATAAATATAAACTTAAATGGATTTACAGGTAGAAACATTAAAATATTTATGGATGGCGTTCCTATGCAGGGATTCGGTTCGGCATTCCAGCTGAACAATATCCCCGTATCGGTGGCCGAGCGTATAGAAGTATACAAGGGTGTGGTTCCCATCGAATTTGGCGGAGATGCAATCGGCGGGGCCATCAATATTGTGACTAACCAAACTACTAACACTTTTCTGGATGCATCTTACTCATATGGCTCGTTTAACACGCATCGAACCAATGTCATCTATGGACAAACCAGTGATAAAGGTTTCTCGCTCCAGATGAATGCGTATCAGAATTATTCAGATAACAGCTATCGCATAAAGAGCAAAGTTTTGCAGGAGAATTTTCAGTATACCCGTGATGAAGTGTGGGTCAAAAGATTCCACGATACTTACCATAACGAAGCGATAGTCGGCAAAGTGGGCTGGGTAAATAAGCCATGGGCCGACCGGTTTTTCATGGGGCTAACCTTAAGCCAAGAAAAGGCTGATATTCAGAACTCCGCATCGAACATACAATTTGTATATGGGGCCAGGGAAAGGTCGGGAAAAACCATACTGCCATCATTGGAATATTACAAGAGAAATCTGCTTATCGATGGCTTGACGGTACGTTTAACAGGTAATTATAATTACAACACGAACAAGAACATTGATACGGCCAGTTACCGGTATAACTGGTACGGCCAGCAAATCGCATCTCCAGTACAGGGTGAGGTTTCGGGCGTCAACAGTCTTTCTGATTATTACAATTCCAACTATTCCACAACGGCAAACGTCAGCTACACTATTAATCAGAAACACGCGCTGGCATTCAGTGATGTCCTAACGGGCTCTGAACGGAAATTGTCCTCCAATTTATCCGAGGAGGAGCTTCCACTCATACAGACCATGCGTCGTCTGAATACGAAAAATGTATTAGGTGTTTCCTATCGGTATCGCCACAACCGCAATTGGAATGTTAACGTTTTCGGTAAGAATTATCATCAAAGGGTAATTGGGCCTTATAATGAAGGCACGGAAGTAGACATACATTATGTTGAACGATCTGCAAGTTATAATACCACGGGTTATGGTCTTGCGACAACCTATTTCTTAAACGATTATCAGTTGAAAGCTTCGATAGAACGCGCCTACCGCTTACCTACCGACAACGAGCTCTTTGGTGACGAAGTACAGGAAACTGCCAATTCGGCACTAAAAGCCGAAAATTCCATGAATTATAATCTTGGCTTCACACTTAATCGAGCACTTCGTAATAAGGACGTAGTATACCTGGACGTAAATGGGTTTTTCCGCAACACGCAGGGCTTTATTAGGAAGATTCCTATACAACGTTCTGGAGCTATTACCAATGTGAACCATGGTGTTGTACATAATATAGGTGTGGATGTGGAAGGACGCTACTACTTTAAAAACAAAGCCATGATCGGCGGGACATTGACCTACCAGGACATGCGCAATAAAGAAGGATTAAGAGATCCTGAGGGATCGGCGTTGAGCGGCACCTATAATAACCGTATGCCGAACATTCCCTACTTCTTTGGCAATGCCGATGCCGCTTATTATATACACGGACTGGGCGGTAAAGGAAATGTATTGAACCTGGAGTATGGATTGAACTACGTGGGTAAATTTTATCTGTTCTGGGAAAATCAGGGCGATCCGAGTTTAAAGAAAACCCTGCCCAAACAGCTCTCGCACAACTTCACGGCGACCTATAGCCTTCGTAATGGCAAATATAATTTCACCCTTGAAGCCAGAAACTTCACCAACGAACTATTATATGACAACTTCAGCCTGATGAAGCCCGGAAGAGCTTTTTACGTAAAGTGCCGGTACTACCTGATGAAAAGAAAATAATAATGGTAAACACAAAATAAAAAAAAGATGAATACATTGAAAAACAAATCTTGGTTAATGGGATTGGCCATATTAGCAGCAGTAGGATGTAGTAAAGATGATCCGGATACTGGTTCGGGTGGGGGGAACGGGGTAGACGACCGGTATTTTATGTCAGTGACGGTGGATAACGGGGCTTACATGATGGCTGTGGACGACTTGGAAAAAGACACTGTAATTACCACCAGCTCAGCCATTGAAAGTGAGTTTTTTTATTCACATTATGTCTATAACCAGACTAATGCTGTACTGGGTGTTAATTACGCCCAACAAAATGCCTCTCCCGGAGCAATCTTTCAACTCAGTGCGACCGGCCAGTTGAGAGAAATGGATGAGTTCCTTTTGCCAGTGGGCTTTTCAACTATAGGCGCTTTTGATAAATACTTGGTTGCATCACGCAGTGGCAGAACGTTGACAGGTACCAATGCAGGAAGAACAGGGGCTATTTTCTATTTAATTGATTTGGAAAACAATAATAATATTATTGAAAAATCAATAGTTACGGAAAACTTTATCGGAAACAAGACCGCCGAATTTGCAGGTGCCGTGGACGCGGGTAACGGGGAGTTTCTCTCCGGAGTAAAATTGATAGCTCCAGAGGGCACTCCCGCGGCAAGTCATGATAGCGTATACGTCGCCAAATTCGATGCCGACCTTAATTTAATACAGATCTATGATGACAACCGCATCAGCTACTCTGTTGGGGAATTTGCGGCGGCCCGTTATCCTCATCTTGCTAATGATGCCAATGGGCATACCTATGTGTTCTCTGGTTCTCATAGCGCCACGACTACAAAAAAAGCAGGTGCATTGGTGATCAGAAAAGGATCCGATGATTTCGATCAAGATTATTACTTTGATATCGAGGCTGCATCAGGAGGTTACCGGTTTAAGCGTTTATGGCATGTAACTGAAGATTACTTTTTGTTGGAAATGTACAATATAACCAATGCTGGCGGTAACGCGGGGGGATCAGCTACTCAATATGCGGTTGTACGCATGTCAACCAAAGAATTCAATTGGGTAAGGACAGGGATACCTGGTGTTGATGATATCCTTGTTAGTCTTTTTACGCCTTGGCCTGTAGCGACAACCGGGAAAATATATATCGGTATTACGCCTAAAGAAGGCCAACCTTCCGTTTATGCAATAGATCCAAAAACTGCTACCGCTAAGAAGGGAATCACGGTCAATGGGGTTACTTCCATCCTTGGCTTGGCCAGATTAACTCCGCAAGCAGATATATTATAGAATATGTGTATTCGAGAATAAAGAAGTACTTCGCTAAAAGGGAGCTGATTGACAATTAAATATTAGTAAGCAGAAACAGGTCACGCCTGTTTCTGTCGCATTTCTATGAAAGGATCTACTATTGTCCGCCTTTTAATATGGCCTTTTGAATACATTATGACATCCATTGTTAGCGGTCATTTTATTTATGAGCAAGCAGAGGTTGGGCAGAGCCCTACTTTTCGCCCCTTACGCAGCGCCACCCGGGGTTTTAGGTATCCTCCGGGGATACCTTCATAGATTTAAGCCCACGACAGGGTCGTTTTTAGTATACCTTTTAGTATACCCGGTTATTTATTAATGATTGGATTCTTAGCAGAATGGGGATATAGAATATTTGTATTTTTTAGAAACACCCATAAAAACGTAAATGAATAACTTGTCGGAGACATAAAAACGATAAATCTATTTTTGTTGGATTTGCGTTATGTCATTAGCCGAAGATCTGGCTAATCTTATATAACAATCGTTTTTTGGACAAATCTAATTTCTCTTTGTTTGTACTATTTTTATCTTATCAAGCCCACCTTTTGCATTAAGTGGATGGCATTTTTATTTTTTGCAATACCCCTGTTTATTTTATAATCAAAGTATAGCTGATTTGCTTCCAACCTGATTTCAAAACAATAGTTGCTTACGGCCTCATGTGTGGGCGCATACATTAAAGATATTGTAAATGAAAATCTATTATTGCGGGGAGCTCTTTAGGATTCTTATCCGTATTGATCCAAAATCTATCCGAAGGCTTTATATATTTCTTTATTTCCTTTAAGTGAAATGCTTCATTTGCCTGCTCTTTTTGGCCTAATGGTATATGATTTTCGCCATAAGTCAGCAGAAAATAAGCGATTACCTGATAAAAATAAACGGAGAAACCATGATGCCTAAACCCAAATTTAAAATAATCCAAAATTTCATCTTTCAGCGGTAAAAGGTCATAAATCTCTGATGGGCGGAATGCAAAATTCCTTCCGGCCCACAAAGCATCGGAATCAGGGGGCTGATGAAGGTCTAGGTAAGGCTCGATGAAGTTGTAATTGCCCTTATAAAAACTATAAACAATGCTTGTAAATAGCGAAAGTTTAATTTGCAGATGTTTGAAACGGCCCACCATCATTTTTTCAACGGCTTCATACAAACCTGGCACCCCTATTAATATAGAATTTGCTTTTGCTTCTCCCAATTGCTTATCAAGAATCACCTTGGTATATGGCGCTTTGAATTGGTATAATAGCAATGATCGTTCTGGATTCAATTGAAACTCTTCTAAAATATCATCTTCATTGTATTCACCAATTTCGGATAAGGGGAATCGCTCTGAGAAAGCAAGCATATCATCCTGGAATAAATCGATCTCATTAAAATCCACATATCTGCTCAGTGTATCTTTGAGCATTTTGATTAATATTCCAACCATACGTTCTGAAATTGGTTCCACATATAATCTTTCAAAAACTGAATTTAACGTCTTTTTGAACCATACTCGCTCTTGATTTGAAATTTCTTCAGACAAGGGCAGCAAGCTCATTGATAGATCACCATTTATATTCAGTAGAGATATCGCTGCTTCTTCATCCTTTACCAAAAGTGCCGCCAATAATTCTAAGTATTTGTCATGGAACAAATAGTGAAACTGTTGGTAAGCCGCTGGACGGATAGACTTTAATAACAGGTTGAAAATCTTACCTTCCAGAAAAAGCAATCTATAGGAATCCATCTTGGATTCAGAAAGTCCTTTTTCGTCTCCTTCCCTATGTTCCTGGTGATAAAACCCTTTTACGTAATACATAAAAGCTGCGTCAAAAAGATAATCAATATATTTTTCCGCATCTACGGTCTGCTTCCTTTCAAGAGAAAATTCTATAATAGCAAGTATTGTATCTACCGATGACCTAAATTGCTTCCTGTCTACAATTTGTCTATTTGCCTTCATCACCTGTCTCCTTTCCTAAAAAACGGTCTATATTTCCTCGACTTTGTTCAAACAGAATAAACTCCGCATTGGAAGAATATTCATAAACCCTCATGGAGAAACGGATGAAGTAAAAAATGAACATAACAAACGCAAGAGCGCTATAGATTAAAAAGCATATCTGCCCATAAATCATGTATTTTCCATGATATTGCATTTCTTCCTTATGAGGAAAAAAATCAAAGAATAAGGGTAAAAAGTAAATGGCGATAACAGATAAAGAACACCAGAGGTTATTTTGAAAGGCATGCTCATTTATTAAAATCCTATGGCTATCACGGTTTATAAAGGGCTTTAGATTTTGGGAAACAATTTGATAACTAATAGGAATAGAAATTGCGTTTAGGCCGACTATCGTACTTATCATCAGTACAAAAACATCATTTATGGCAGAGTTCATACTTTAATTTTTGGATCTAAGTTTATATTTCAAATATACTCAAACCAAATGTAGGAATGTTAATTCAAGGTCGGTGTCAAATTTAGAGCAATCACTACCCAAGATATATTCTTCCAAAATTTAACTGAAAACAGCTGTATGCTCTGCATTGAGTTGGACAATGATGGAGTTGAAATCTGACTCACTGGTTTTTTCATCGTATTTGTATGTTTCTCAATGGTGATGAAGCTACCATAAGCTAACCTGCCTATTGACTTAAGGGATCAAGCAGAATCTTTGGGGGGAATAAATAAATTATTAGTTTAGCAGTCTTAAAATATATTACTTTGCAAGACGCTGAACGTAGACTATTGGCCTTATTAATGCCTGAAGGGCTGTTAGAA
>Ga0160438_1000148_pt1 | contig 27079 bp, 21 predicted proteins | sample HID1975K_E0MG_FD_108203 | JGI IMG/M metagenome (GOLD analysis project Ga0160438, IMG submission 108203) | Enriched soil microbial communities from UW Madison campus, WI, USA - HID1975K_E0 MG | ecosystem: Environmental > Terrestrial > Soil > Unclassified | place: USA: Madison, Wisconsin...
CGATAAGCATCGAAATCCTGAATCGGGCGCGTTGCCACACCGGTGTCCATTGCCGCTTTCGCCACAGCCGGTGCAATTTGCACAATAAGACGCGGGTCGAACGGTTTTGGAATCAGGTAATCAGGGCCGAAAGTCAGCTCCTCTTCACCGTAAGCAGAAGCCACCACGTCGCTTTGCTCGGCGTGAGCCAGCTCTGCAATGGCGTGAACGGCCGCCAGTTTCATCTCTTCATTAATCGCAGTTGCACCGACATCCAGCGCGCCACGGAAGATGAACGGGAAGCACAGCACGTTGTTGACCTGGTTTGGGAAGTCAGAACGGCCGGTACAAATAATCGCGTCCGGACGCACTTCTTTTGCCAGCGGCGGCAGGATTTCCGGCTCCGGGTTAGCCAGCGCCAGAATCAGTGGCGCACGCGCCATTTTCTTGACCATTTCCTGGCTCATTGCTTTCGGGCCAGAACAGCCGAGGAAAATATCCGCGCCTTCAATCACTTCATCAAGCGTGCGTTTGCCGCTATCTTCTATCGCGTAAGCCGCTTTGGTTTCTGCCATGTTTTCTTCACGGCCTTTGTAGATAACGCCTTTCGAGTCGCAAACCACAATGTTGTGTTTTTGAATACCCAACTGCACCAACAGATTCATACAGGCAATGGCAGACGCACCCGCGCCAGAAACCACCAACCGCACATCAGAGATATTCTTCTCGACCACACGCAGGCCGTTGAGCACCGCCGCGGTACAGATAATTGCAGTGCCGTGCTGATCGTCGTGGAACACAGGAATGTTCATGCGTTCGCGCAGTTTTTTCTCGATATAGAAGCACTCAGGCGCTTTGATATCTTCGAGGTTGATGCCGCCAAACGTTGGCTCGAGTGCAGCAATCACCTCAATCAGTTTGTCCGGGTCCATCTCATCAATTTCGATATCAAATACATCAATACCGGCAAATTTCTTGAACAGAACGCCCTTACCTTCCATCACTGGCTTGCCCGCCAGCGCACCGATATTACCCAACCCCAGCACCGCGGTGCCGTTAGAAATCACACCGACCAGGTTGCCACGCGCCGTGTATTTATAGGCCGCTAATGGGTCTTTTTCTATCTCAAGACAAGGTGCCGCCACGCCCGGAGAGTAAGCCAAAGCCAGATCACGCTGGGTGGCTAAAGGTTTGGTTGGAGATACCTGAATTTTTCCGGGAGTAGGAAATTCATGAAAATCGAGGGCACTTTGCTTCAGTTGTTCATCCATTTCTTCGTTCCTTTTTATCACTCTAAAGGGTCGGTAAGGCCAAGTAGTATCGCGCTTGCGCGCTCTCTAAACTTTGAACGTCGCCATACTATCAGCAACGTCAGGTAAAAATGTTAGAAAATCAGAGTGACTATGTTAGCTACCATTAACAACAATGCCAGACCTATCTGCTATGCTTTTTAGTTATGCCAACGATGAATTTTCGTCGCGAATGACATGGAGTATTCAAGTAACAATCTGTATATCAAGGAGATAGTTATGAGTCAGCTAGACAGTATTAAGAAATTCACCACCGTTGTTGCCGACAGCGGTGACATCGAATCTATCCGCCATTACCAACCTATTGATGCGACCACCAACCCCTCGCTATTACTGAAAGCAGCGGGTCTGGAGCACTATCAATCACTGATTGATGATGCCATTGCCTATGGAAAGAAAGGCGGTGGCACGCAAGAAGCCCAGGTGGCGCAAGCCTGTGACAAACTGGCAGTCAATTTTGGTGCGGAAATTCTGAAAAGCATTCCTGGACGCGTCTCAACAGAAGTGGACGCCCGCCTCTCGTTTGATAAAGAAAAAAGCATCGCCAAAGCCCGCCATTTAATTGCGCTATATGAAGAGCTTGGCATTGATAAATCACGAGTTCTTATCAAGCTTGCGTCAACCTGGGAAGGTATTCGTGCCGCGGAAGAGCTGCAAAAAGAAGGCATCGACTGCAACCTGACGCTGCTGTTCTCTTTTGCCCAGGCGCGGGCCTGTGCCGAAGCGGGCGTATTCCTGATTTCACCGTTCGTCGGGCGTATTTACGACTGGTATCAGGCACGCAAACCGATGGACCCGTATGTGGTTGAAGAAGATCCGGGCGTCAAATCGGTGCGCAATATCTATGATTACTTTAAGCAGCACAATTACAGCACCATTGTGATGGGCGCGAGTTTCCGCCGTACCGAACAAATTCTGGCGCTAGTGGGCTGCGACCGTCTGACTATCGCCCCTAACCTGCTGCAACAGTTGCAGGAAAGCGAAGAACCAGTAGTGCGCAAATTAGTCCCCGGTTCACAGGGCTTCCGCCGTCCGGAACCGATTAGCGAAGCGGATTTCCGTTGGGAACATAATCAGGACCCAATGGCAGTAGAAAAACTGGCAGAAGGCATTCGCCTGTTCGCCATTGATCAACGAAAACTGGAAGATTTACTCGCCGCCAAACTTTGAACGACAACCACGGAGTGAAACATGTCATCTCGTAAAGAGCTTGCTAATGCCATTCGTGCCCTGAGTATGGACGCGGTACAAAAAGCGAATTCGGGCCACCCTGGCGCACCGATGGGGATGGCGGATATCGCCGAAGTGTTATGGAATGAATTCCTGCACCATAACCCGACGAACCCCACATGGGCTGACCGTGACCGCTTTATTCTGTCTAACGGCCACGCCTCGATGCTGCTTTACAGCCTGTTGCATCTGAGCGGGTATGACTTACCGATGGAAGAGTTGAAAAACTTCCGTCAGCTTCACTCCAAAACCCCCGGTCACCCGGAAATTGGCTATACGCCCGGTGTTGAAACCACCACCGGGCCACTCGGCCAGGGCTTAGCAAACGCTGTAGGGATGGCGATTGCTGAACGTACCTTGGGGGCGCAATTCAACCGCCCCGACCACGAAATCGTCGACCACTTCACCTACGTATTTATGGGTGATGGCTGCCTGATGGAAGGCATTTCTCATGAAGTTTGCTCGCTGGCGGGGACTCTCGGCCTCGGCAAGCTCATCGGTTTCTACGATCACAACGGGATTTCCATTGATGGCGAAACTAAAGGCTGGTTTACCGACGACACCGCCAAACGTTTCGAGGCTTATCACTGGCACGTGGTGCATGAAATTGACGGACACGATCCGCAAGCCGTGAAGAAAGCGATTGAAGAAGCGCAGAGCGTGAAAGACAAGCCGTCGCTCATTATCTGCCGCACGATTATCGGTTTTGGCTCACCGAATAAAGCCGGTAAAGAAGAGGCGCATGGCGCGGCACTCGGCGAGCAGGAAGTCGCGCTCGCGCGTAAACAATTGGGTTGGAATTATCCGGCGTTTGAAATCCCGAAAGAGATTTATCAAGCCTGGGACGCCAAAGAAAAAGGCGAGAAAGCAGAAGCCGCATGGAACGATAAATTTGCGGCCTATGCCAAAGCTCATCCTGATTTAGCGTCTGAGTTTAACCGCCGGATGCACGGTGAAATGCCAGAGAACTGGCAGGAAATCACACAAAACTTCATTGAAAAATTGCAGGCTAATCCAGAAAAAATCGCTACCCGTAAAGCCTCGCAAAACGCGCTGAATGCGTATGGCCCAGGCCTGCCGGAATTGCTCGGTGGCTCGGCAGATTTAGCGCCCAGCAACCTGACCATCTGGAAAGAGTCCAAATCCATTAAAGAGGATCTCGCCGGGAATTACATTCACTACGGTGTACGCGAATTCGGCATGACCGCTATCGCGAATGGGATTGCTCACCATGGCGGATTCGTGCCCTACACCGCAACGTTCCTGATGTTTGTGGAATACGCCCGCAACGCGGCGCGTATGGCAGCTCTGATGAAAGCACGGCAAATCATGGTCTATACCCACGACTCGATTGGACTGGGCGAAGACGGCCCTACACACCAGGCGGTAGAACAACTTGCCAGCCTGCGTATGACGCCGAATTTCAGTACCTGGCGCCCGTGTGATCAGGTGGAAGCGGCGGTTGCGTGGAAGACGGCTATCGAGCGTCACAATGGCCCTACGGCACTGATTCTTTCGCGCCAGAACCTCGCACAAATGGATCGTACGCCGGAGCAAGTCAAAGCGATTAGCCGTGGCGGTTATATCCTGAAAGATAGCGACGGCGCACCAGATGTCATTCTGATTGCTACCGGCTCGGAGATGGAGATCACGACGCTTGCTGCGGATAAACTTACCGCCGAAGGCCACAAAGTGCGCGTCGTTTCGCTACCTTCAACGGACATATTTGATGCTCAGGATGAAGCATATCGCGAGTCCGTACTGCCTTCTGATGTGGCTGCACGTGTCGCCGTAGAAGCCGGTATTGCGGATTACTGGTACAAATATGTGGGTTTGAAAGGGGCGATTGTCGGCATGACAACCTACGGTGAATCAGCCCCTGCCGATAAGTTGTTCCCATTCTTTGGTTTTACCACCGAGAATGTGGTGGCGAAAGCGAAGAAGGTTTTGGGCGTTTAATCGAAAATAAATATTGTGAATCCCCTATGGATTTCGAGTTGCAGGAAGGCGGCAAGCGAACGAATCCCGATGAGCTTACTTGAGTAAGTGATTCGGGTGAGTGAACGTAGCCAACACACCTGCAACTTGAAAGACAACGGGGATTACTTCGTCACCCAAAGTGTCGGCCACGACGCATTGCTGTTCCACTCATCGCACGCCGGTTCTTCGGCATAACGCACCAGGCGGAAACGCTGTCCATCAAAACGCCAGCGCGTCGCAACGCCGCAATCGCCGATGCCACGTCCTTTCGCAAGCGTCATCAGCTCTTTGTTCGTTTCATCATACCCGGCGTTCATCAGCTCAAGTTCAGTGTTTCCACTCCCCGGCGTAAACGGCAGTTTTAAGCGAATTTGTCGTGCCGCAAAGGGTTTCTGGCGTGATACCACCCAGGCGAGATCGACCACGTTGTAAGCGCCCGCTTCGCAACCGGTCATCAGCAAGGCTTTATCATCACTGAGCGCAAACACACGAACTTCACGACGGGCGGGATCTAGCGAGCACTGACTGTTGTTCATGCGCCATGTGCCGTAATCCAGCAGATCACTCAGTTCTTTCTGCGTTAAAGGCGTTGGTGTAGGGTTTGTCAGTGTGACTTCTTTGAGTGCGGGCGCAGGCGGCACGCTCAGCGGCGGATCGTCACCTTTCTTAATCCAGGCCGTCTCACTACCTACGCGTTGCTGCTGGCTATCAATAAATAGCAATGACGCTTTCAGACCCGCAAGCGAAATACTTCCCCGACCATTCGCCAGCGTAATCGCATCGGCGTTCGCCACTTTATCGAGAAAGCTGTTAATCGCGTCCGCATCGCTGGTTTTGAGATGGTGCGCTGTTTCCTGCCATTTCGCTAAGTCCAACGTCAACGGTTCACCATCTACCAACAGGCGCGGCGCAATCGGCGGCGCTTTAGGTTCTGTGATGGTCATATTGCCGAGATCAATTCTCAGCGTTGCATCGGTATGCGCACCCGCACTGCGGGTCAGCGTCATGACTAATCCTTGATGCAGCCCAGTGTTACGGGCCGCACAAAAATTTTGGTTGTTGCAGGTAACTTGCCAATCGGAAAAAGACTTTTGTGCAGGTGCCGCGAAAACGGAGCTCGCTATAAAGAATAAAAAGAGAAACAGCGAATTAATCCGGAAACCCATTGGCGACACATATCCTGAAAAGACGAAGAGAATTTAATGTACAAAATGTGGCGATATCTTCGTCTGGTTAACGTTTGCGCTCAATCGGATTTATCGGATAGATTCACCTTAAATAACAAACCCGTAACCCATTGAATTTAAATGCTTTTAACCCATAATTCCACGGAGCTGCAATTGCTGTAACAGAATGACTGTTTTTCCGTCACGAATTTCACCTGTTGCCACCATGTCGAGGGCGCGGGTGAAAGGCAATTCGAGTACATCAATGTCTTCATCATCAATACCGCCACCGGCATTTTCACGCTGGGCGTCGCTGTATTCCGCCATGTAGAAGTGAATCAGCTCGGTCACGCCGCCTGGCGACATATATAGCTCAAAGACTTTTTCGACTTCCCCTACTTCATAGCCGGTTTCTTCGATAGCTTCTTTGCGCGCACACACTTCCGGTTCGTCGGCGTCCAACAATCCCGCGCAGGTTTCAATCAACATGCCGTCAGGATTACCGTTTACCCATGTTGCAACACGAAACTGGCGTGTCAGTACCACGGTTTTTTTATCACGGTTATAGAGCAGCATGGTCGCACCGTTACCGCGGTCATAGACTTCTCGTTTGTGGCGGATAGCTTCGGCTTCGTTACGGTATAGATCGTAGGTGATATTGCGCAGGATGAAGTAATTATCTGAGAGGATTTTATCTTTGATGACTTCAATTTTAATCGACATACCGTCTCCACAGTGAGTTAGGGGAGCCGATAATCATAGGCTGCTAAGTGGGTAAGCGTCAATTTGATTACCCTCACCCCGGCCCTCTCCCACAGGAGAGGGAGAGAACCGAACCCGTTCCTTCTCCCTCAGGGAGAAGGTTAGGATGAGGGTGGTTACAGACTAAAAGCCATTTTTCACTTCGCTCATATCCGGGAGTTTGTGCGCAATCCCCTTATGGCAATCCACACAGGTCTGCCCGTCTTTGACCGCTTTATCATGCATTTTCGCCGCCACGGTTTTCTGCGCGGTGAAATCCATGTAATCGAAGTTATGGCAGTTGCGACACTCTTGCGAGTTGTTGTTTTTCATCCTTCGCCACTCGTTTTGCGCCATCGCCAGGCGATGGTCATCAAACTTTTGCGGCGTGTCGATTAAGCCAAATGCTTTGGCATACAACTCTTTGCTGGCCTGAATCTTACGTATGATTTTTGGCCCCCACTCATGTGGAACGTGGCAGTCCGGGCAGGTTGCCCGCACGCCGCTGCGATTGTTGTAGTGCACCGTCTGCATATATTCTTCGTAGACGTTGGCGCGCATTTCGTGGCAACCGATACAGAACTCTTCGCGGTTTGTCATCTCCATGCCGGTGTTAAAGCCGCCCCAGAAAATAATCCCACCAGCGAAACCAATCAGCAATAACGTGCCAAGTGCCAGGCGGCTCGGGCGACGCCACCACTGCCATATACGACGGATGATGCCGGGTTTTCGGGTTGATTTATCCATAATGGCCTCTAGTTTCCAAAGCCTTTAGACGGCGTGAATGTGTTTTCGACAATCGGTGCCGCATCGGTTTGTGGAACGTGGCATTGCAGGCAGAAATAACGGCGCGGGGCGACGTTAGAAAGCACTTTACCGTCGCTGTCCATAAAGTGTGTTGGGCTGACTCGCGGTGCGCCCGTCGTGCGGTAATGCTCAACGCCGTGGCATTGCAGGCAGCGGTTAGTGTTTTTGGAAACCTGATAACCGTCAACGCTGTGCGGGATCATTGGCGGCTGATTCACATAGTTCAGCGCCATACGGCCCTGTTGTTTTGGCATTTTGACTGAGCCTTCCGGGGTACCGGAAACTTCTGGTGATTGCGTGAGCTCAACCCCGTTTGCCGCCCATAACGCACCACTGATCAGCAGCATTAATGCAGCCATCCATTTGAATAACATTCTGTTTTTCATGATACCCCCCTTACACCTTCGCCAGTTTCACAGCGCATTTTTTATAATCCGTCTCTTTGGAAAGCGGATCGGTTGCATCCAGCGTCAGGTTATTCACCAGTTGCGCGGCGTCGAAGAACGGCATGTACACCAGTCCCCGCGGTGGACGGTTGCGGCCACGTGTTTCGACAATCGAAATCAATTCACCACGGCGCGACAGCACTTTCACTTTGTCGCCACGGCGCAAATCACGCGCTTTGGCATCAAGCGGATGGATAAACAGCAGTGCTTCAGGGAACGCACGATGCAGTTCCGGTACGCGGCGCGTCATGCTGCCGGTATGCCAGTGTTCCAGAACGCGTCCGGTGGATAACCACAGGTCATATTCCTCGTCAGGGGACTCTGCCGCAGGCTCAAATGGCAGCGCGAAAATCACCGCTTTGCCGTCTGGTTTGCCATAGAATTTGAAACCCTCACCCGCTTTCACGTAAGGGTCATGCCCTTCGCTGTAGCGCCAGAGCGTCTCTTTGCCATCGACCACCGGCCAGCGCAGGCCGCGTGCTTTGTGGTAATCATCAAACGGCGCAAGATCGTGGCCGTGGCCGCGCCCAAATGCGGCGTACTCTTCGAACAACCCTTTTTGCAGGTAGAAACCTAATTCATGGGATTCGTCATTCAACTGCCCTTCGGCCAGTTCAGTCACCGGGAATTTGCTGACGTTAGAGTTGGCGAAAAGCACGTCGAACAGCGTTTTGCCACGATATTCTGGTTTTTGATCGACAAGTTCCGCAGGCCACACTTCTTCGACTTTGAAGCGCTTCGCAAACTGAACCAGCTGCCAGAGATCGGATTTTGCCTCACCCGGCGCTTTAACCTGCTGACGCCAGAATTGAGTGCGGCGTTCGGCGTTACCGTATGCGCCTTCTTTTTCCACCCACATGGCGGTTGGCAGGATCAGATCCGCGCTCAAGGCGCTGATCGTCGGATATGGATCGGAAACGATGATGAAGTTGCGCGGATCGCGCCAGCCCGGCATACGCTCTTCGGTAATGTTCGGTCCGGCCTGCATGTTGTTGTTACACATCACCCAGTAGACATTGAGCTTGCCATCTTTCAGCGCGCGGTCTTGTGCTACGGCATGTAAACCGACTTTTGCAGGAATGGTTCCCGCAGGCAGTTGCCACATATTTTCTGCGATTTGGCGGTGCTTTTCGTTCGTCACCACCATGTCAGCAGGCAGGCGGTGAGAGAAAGTGCCCACTTCACGCGCCGTACCACACGCAGATGGCTGCCCGGTTAGCGAGAACGGCCCGCAGCCTGGCTGAGAAATTTTGCCAGTCAACAGGTGGATGTTGTAAACGAGGTTGTTGGCCCACACGCCACGGGAATGCTGGTTGAAGCCCATCGTCCAGTAAGAAATCACTTTCTTATTCGGGTCGGCATAAAGCTTCGCGAGCGCTTCGAGTTGGTCTTCTGGCACGCCACTCATCTGCGCGGTTTTTTCCAGCGTGTACTCGGCAACAAACGCTTTGTAATCTTCAAAACTCATCGGTTCGGAAGCATCAGAACCCGGGTTTTTAGCGGCCTTTTCTAACGGATGCGTTGGGCGTAAACCATAGCCAATATCCGTCACGCCCTTACGCAGATTCACATGCTGCTTAAAGAATGATTCGTTGATGGCATTGTTTTGAATGATGTAATTGGCGATGTAATTCAGGATCGCCAGGTCGGTTTGTGGCGTAAACACCATGCCGTTATCTGCCAGCTCGAAACTACGATGCTGGAAGGTAGAAAGTACCGCGACTTCAACGTTTTCATTCGACAGGCGGCGGTTAGTGATGCGCGACCACAAAACCGGGTGCATCTCCGCCATGTTCGATCCCCACAGCACGAAAGCATCGCCCTGTTCGATATCGTCGTAGCAGCCCATCGGCTCATCCATACCAAAGGTACGCATAAAGCCGACCACCGCAGAAGCCATGCAATGACGAGCATTAGGATCAAGGTTATTGGTACGGAAACCCGCTTTGAATAATTTTGATGCGGCGTAACCTTCCCAAACCGTCCATTGCCCGGAGCCGAACATGCCGACCGCTTCTGGCCCTTTCTCTTTCAGGCTGGTTTTGAATTTTTCTTCCATGATGTCGAAGGCCTGGTCCCATGTGATGGGAGCAAACTCGCCTTCTTTATCGTACTGGCCGTCTTTCATGCGCAGTAGCGGCTGCGTGAGGCGGTCTTTTCCGTACATGATTTTTGGCAGGAAGTAGCCTTTGATGCAGTTCAGGCCACGGTTAACCGGCGCATCCGGGTCGCCCTGGCTTGCCACCACACGTCCATCCTGAGTGCCGACTAATACGCCACAACCGGTGCCACAAAAACGGCACGGGGCTTTATCCCATTTAATGGCATCTTGTTGCCCGACAACCGCACGGGCAACACTCGGTACGCTAAGGCCAGCGGCGGCCGCCGCGGCTGCAATAGCGTTCGCTTTCATAAAGCTACGACGACTGAGTTTCATGGTGTTTCCTCACCTTGCTCATCCTGCTGGTGATAAACCAGCGACACCGCCAGCACGCCCGCAATATTGCGTGCTGACTCAATTTGATTTAGCAGCACGTCACTACGTTCTGCTTCCATAACCACCACCAATTTGCCGTGTTCAGCATCACTTGCCGCGACTTCGCTGCCCGGTAGCTCGTTTAATGCGGCGCTCACCGCAAGAATATTTTGGGGTTGGGCCTGAACCACCAGGCCTGCGACGTGCCAGTTAGCTTGCATTTGCGTGCCTCATCGTGATGGCGGAAACCGGGCAACCGGAGATGCATGCGCCGCAGGCGGTGCAATCGGTGTGGTTAACTAAAGGTTGTGCGATACCCAATAATGACGGGCGAAACGAGATGGCCTGCGGTTCGCAGATATCCTGACAGCTACGGCATTCGACGCTGTTTTTAGCCAGGCAATTATCGCCAATCGATAACGTATGTTCCCAGGGTGAAACCTCACGCGTAAGAAACAGTTTTTCCGGGCAGGCTTGCGCGCAGGCGTAGCAAAATGTGCATTCGCCGCGCTCAAAGTTAACTTCGGGGTATCCGCCCTGGCCGCGTCTTAACACACGGGTTTCGCAGGCCGATAAGCAGGCATTGCAGCGCGTGCAATCCACCAGAAAATGTTGTTCGTCCCCGCTCCAGGGCGGGCGAAAAGCTGTCGAGGAGCGTTGAAAGCTCCCGGTGAGTAATCCACGTCGGGAAAAATTAGCCATAAAGCACATCCTTGCATCACAAGTGCCAGATTTCGCCATGCAAGAAATCGGCAAACACTTCTGTGTTATTTCCGTAGTTTTCTACGGGTTTTTATTAGGTGATACGTTATGTGACGAAGGGGTGGTAGAGGCATCACCCTTTAGGGGTAAATACCGGTGTGGGATCAAAAAGGAATTCGGTTTGTAAAACAAACACTCACCCCGGCTTTACGTCGGGGTGAGTTTGTCGATTAATTCACGCGTTGAGGCGCAACGTTCAGATACTCCATTATCCCCGCAGCGGCATGACGCCCTTCCGCCATTGCGGTCACAACTAAGTCGGCACCGCGCACCGCATCGCCACCCGCGAAAATTTTCGGGTTGCTGGTCTGGAAACGTATTTTGTCTTCAACGCTGGCGATAATTCGGCCCCAGCTATCCAGTTTTACGCTGTGCTCCTCCAGCCACGGCATGCCGTGTGGGTGAAAACCAAACGCCATAATGACCGCGTCTGCTGGCATGACAAATTCAGAACCGGCAATAGGCTCCGGGCGGCGACGGCCCTGTTCGTCCGGTTCACCCATTTGGGTGCGCAGCATCCGAATCCCCATCACACTCCCGCTGTCATTCAGCTCAATGTTCAACGGCTGGACGTTAAATTCAAACTGCGCCCCTTCTTCACGGGCATTTTTCACCTCTTTTTTGGAGCCTGGCATGTTGGCTTCGTCACGGCGATAAGCACAGGTGACTTGCTCAGCGCCGTGGCGAATTGAGGTGCGCACGCAGTCCATCGCCGTATCACCGCCGCCGAGGACGACCACATGCTTGCCCGCCATGTTGATGTACGGCTCGTCTTCAAGCTCAGGTAAACCCATCACCTGTTTAGTATTGGCAATCAGGAACGGCAACGCGTCGTAAACGCCCGGCGCGTCTTCGTTTGGCAGCCCGGCTTTCATGGAACGATACGTTCCCACGCCGACAAACACCGCGTCGTAATAGGCCAGAACCTGTTGCAGCGAGATATCACGGCCAATCTCGCAATTGAGTTTGAATTCAATGCCCATCGCACTGAAGATTTCACGGCGACGGCTTAACAGCGATTTATCCAGCTTGAACGCCGGAATGCCAAACGTCAGCAAGCCACCGATTTCCGGATGGCGGTCAAACACCGTTGCTTTAATACCGTTACGCGCCAGAATATCTGCACAGGCAAGCCCGGCTGGCCCCGCTCCAATCACCGCTACGCGACGGTCTGTTGGTTTCACATAGGAAAGATCCGGCGTCCAACCGCTGGCAAACGCATTATCAGAAATATAGCGTTCAATGTTGCCGATGGTGACTGCGCCATATTCGTCTTTAAGCGTACAGGCACTTTCGCATAAGCGGTCTTGTGGGCAAACGCGCCCGGTGACTTCTGGCAGGCAGTTGGTCTGATGTGAAAGTTCTACAGCTTCCAGCACGCGCCCCTCTTTGACCAGCTCAATCCACTGCGGAATATGGTTGTGTAGCGGGCAAGTCCACTCGCAAATACTGTGATTGCCACATTTCAGGCAGCGGTCAGCCTGGCTTTCTGCCTGGTTTTTATCGAAGGTACAATAGATTTCGTCGAAGCCTGTTTTGCGCCGTACCAGCTCAATTTTGTCCGGGTCCTGGCGTGGAGGCGTCATGCGCATTTTGTTGGTTTTGGTTAAATCCGCCCCCAATGGTTGCTGCTGCGCCATTTGCTGTGCGGTACTGTGCCACGGCTGCGACTCTTGCGCCGCCGAGCGTAAACGTCGGGATTTCGCCAGCGCAGCCAGGGTTTCACTATTGATTAATTTCAGCGCCTTGCTCGGGCAATTTTCCACACAGGCAGGGCCGTTTTCACGGTGCTGACATAAGTCACATTTGTGGGCGTTGGCTTTAACGGACCGCCCATCATTCATTGGAACGGTGATAATCTGCATCGCGCCAAACGGGCACGCCACCACGCAGGATTTGCAGCCAATACATTTTTGCTGATTCACCTGCACGCTGTCGCTTACTCGCCTGATGGCTTCATTAGGGCAACTGCTGGCACACGGGGCATCTTCGCAATGGCGGCATGTCACGGCATTGCGCCGTCCTTCATGCTTTACCACCGAAATGCGCGGCTGAAATTGTTGGCTGGTCAGAACATGCTTTTCTTCATTGTGGGCCATCACGCAGGCCACTTCACAAGCATGACACCCGATACACTGCTGAGCATTGGCAAGAACAAAACGATTCATTTTACCCCTTTGCCCGTTATTACAAACAGGAGGCTTATTTTTTATGGGGATATGTTATGACCTGGCAAACTATTAACTGGCAATGGTCATTTGCCCAGTTTGCATTGAAATCTGACAATAACCTGGTACGGATCAATTTCTTTTCGTGTTTAATGAAACATCGTTTCCTCCTCCATAATTCTCAGGATATTGACAGGTGATAGTAAAACGCTCGGTCTCAACGAGCCTGGCCCGCGCCTTCTTTTACATTGTTCTGCTATCGCTGCTTTCTACAGGCATTGCGATGCTGACGCTCGCCAGCAGTTTACGTGACGCCGAAGCCGTCAACGTTGCGGGTTCATTGCGCATGCAAAGCTATCGTCTGGGATATGATTTGCAGGGCGACCGCAGAGAATTAGATAAGCATCTTGAGCAATATGCCCAGTCGCTGCGTTCTCCCGCTTTATTGAAAACGGAGAAATTCTGGGTGCCAGCCGAAGTTCGGGAGCGCTTCAAAGTGATTAATTATGCCTGGCTGGAGATGGAGGAGCATATTCGCAACGGAGATTTAGCGTGGTATCAGGCGCATATTTCCGGCTACGTTGAGCAAATCGATTTATTTGTTCTGGCGCTTCAACATTATGCCGAGCGCAAAATGATGCAGGTGGTTTTCGCCTCAGTGGTCGGCTTTATTGCGATTTTCACGCTGGTGTTTTTCACGCTGCGCCGCTTTCGCCATCAGGTTGTCGCCCCGCTGAATAAATTGATGGAAGCCAGTGCCTCCATTGAGCGTGGCGAATTTGATCACCCTCCTTTGAATACACAATTGCCCAATGAACTGGGGCTGCTGTCGCAAACGTTCACACGCATGTCGGGCGAATTACAAAAACTCTATCGAACGCTTGAAGAAAGCGTGCAAGAAAAAACGCGGGATTTGCAGGAAGCGAACCGCACCCTGGAAGTGCTGTACGCCTGCTCGCAAGCGCTGACCGTCAGCACTATCGATAAACAGTGTTTCGAGCGCGTTTTGCAACAGGTACGCCAGAAAACACCGGTTAATTATCTGGAGATGAAAACTGGCGAAAACTGGAAAATTCAGGACGGTGAAGAGCAAGACAGCGAGTCATGGCAGACCTTGCCGATTGTTCTTGAGCAAAAAGAGTTAGGATTGCTGCGCTGGCAGACAGCAGAGGGCGTCCCCCCACTGCCGCTGATGCAAAGCCTGGCGAACATGCTGGGGCGCGGCCTGTATTTCAACCAGGCGCAAAAACATTATCAGCAGTTACTGTTGATGGAAGAGCGCGCGACGATTGCCCGGGAGCTACACGACTCACTGGCGCAAGTGCTCTCTTATTTGCGCATTCAACTGACGCTATTAAAACGCGCGGTTCCAGCTGAAAATCAGCCTGCGCAGCGCATTATTAATGATTTCTCCCAGGCGCTGAATGACGCATATCGCCAGTTACGCGAATTACTGACGACGTTCCGTCTGACACTCCAGCAGGCCGATTTGCCTTCTGCGTTACAAGAGATGATTGCTCCGCTACGCAACCAGACCGATGCCATCATTACGCTTGATTGCGATATTCCGACTCAGGCGCTGGATGCCTCCCAACAGGTGCATTTGTTGCAGATTATTCGTGAAGGCGTTTTAAACGCGATTAAACATGCGCAAGCCCGTAAAATATCCGTAAGCTGTAATACATCCGTATCAGGAATTCATACCGTGAATATTTTTGATGATGGAACCGGGATTGCCAGCCTGACGGAACCCGAAGGGCATTACGGATTAAATATTATGCATGAACGCGCCGCGCGTTTAGGTGGCGAGTTGACTATTTCCCGTCCTGATTCGGGTGGGACGTTGATTACGATGAATTTTCGCTCGCCGCCAGGGGATTTAGCGACCAGCGAAACAACCGTAAATCCATAACGATAATAATGTGAAAGTTCTGGGAGTTGTTATGAATGAGCAAACTGTCTGTCAGGTATTAATCGTCGATGATCATCCTTTAATGCGCCGTGGCATTCGCCAGTTGCTGGAAATTGATGACACTTTTTGCGTGGTGGGTGAAGCCAGTAGCGGTGCCGAAGCGATTAGTATGGCTAACCGTCTGGCGCCCGACCTGATCTTGCTCGATTTAAATATGAAAGGCTTGAGCGGGCTGGATACGTTAAACGCGCTGCGCCGTGACGGCGTCAGTGCGCGCATTATCGTGCTAACAGTTTCTGATTCGCGCAGCGATATTTTCACACTGATTGATGCGGGTGCCGACGGATACTTACTCAAAGATAGCGAACCCGATGTGTTGCTCGATGATATTCGCCGTGGGGCCACCGAAGGCGAAGCTTACAGCGAGCAGGTCGCGGAATATTTACGCAACCGCGGCACCGATAAGCGCAGCGATGACCCGTTCGCCGTACTGACCGAACGCGAACTGGACGTATTGCAGGAAGTCGCCCGAGGTTTATCGAATAAGCAAATTGCCTCCGGCTTGCATATTTCAGAAGAAACGGTGAAGGTTCATATTCGCAATTTACTGCGTAAACTTCAGGTGCGATCTCGAGTTGCGGCGACGGTGCTGTTCCTTGAAAGTCGGGGCTTTTAGGCCGCTCAGGCACTACAAAGGACGAAGATAATTTACATTATCTCCTCAATTTCTCCACGTTTGGACTTGCAGTTAAGGCTACAGTGACGGCTTACCCAAAAATCATAATCTGAAGTACTGACGAGGTCCTGACTGAATGGCGAATTTCTTTATCAATCGCCCCATTTTTGCCTGGGTGTTGGCCATTATTTTGTGCCTCACCGGCTTGCTCGCCATTTTTTCGCTTCCCGTTGAGCAATACCCTGACCTCGCGCCGCCGAATGTGCGCATTACTGCAAACTACCCTGGTGCATCTGCACAAACTCTGGAAAACACGGTAACGCAGGTTATCGAGCAGAATATGACCGGGTTGGACAACATGATGTACATGTCCTCCCAAAGCAGCAGTACCGGCCAGGCTACTATTACGCTGAGTTTTAAAGCCGGGACCGATCCTGACGAAGCGGTGCAACAGGTGCAAAACCAGTTGCAATCCGCATTGCGTAAATTGCCGCAGGCTGTGCAAACCCAGGGTGTTACCGTCAGGAAAACGGGTGATACCAATATTTTGATGGTGGCCTTTGTTTCCACCGATGGCAGCATGGATAAGCAAGATATCGCCGATTATGTTGCCAGTAATATTCAGGACCCGATCAGCCGTATCAATGGCGTGGGCGACGTAGACGCCTACGGTTCGCAATACTCGATGCGTATCTGGCTCGACCCGACTAAACTCACCAGCTACCAGATGACCACGCAAGACGTGGTGGATGCGATTAAATCGCAGAATGCGCAAATTGCCGTCGGTCAATTAGGTGGCACACCTTCAGTTGATACGCAGGCTCTCAACGCCACGATTAACTCCCAGTCGCTGCTGCAAACGCCACAGGAATTCAAAGATATTACGTTGCGTGTCAATCAGGATGGTTCGCTGGTTTCGTTAGGCGATGTGGCAGAAGTTGAGTTGGGTGCCGAGAAGTATGACTTCCTGAGCCGGTACAACGGCCAGCCCGCGTCGGGCCTTGGGATCAAACTTGCGTCGGGTGCTAACGAGATGGAAACCGATAAGCTCGCACGCGCCAAAATAGAAGAGTTATCGCAATATTTTCCTCATGGTCTGGAAGCGAAAATCGCTTACGAAACCACGCCATTCGTGAAAGCCTCAATTATTGACGTGGTGAAAACGCTGCTGGAAGCCATCCTGCTGGTGTTCCTCGTCATGTATCTGTTTTTACAAAACTTCCGCGCCACGCTGATTCCCACCATCGCCGTACCAGTGGTGCTGTTGGGGACGTTTTCCGTGCTCTATGCCTTCGGCTACAGCATCAACACCCTGACCATGTTTGCGATGGTTCTGGCCATCGGTTTATTGGTCGATGACGCCATTGTGGTAGTGGAAAACGTTGAACGCATCATGAGCGAGGAAGGATTATCGCCCAAAGAAGCAACCCGAAAATCCATGGGCCAGATTCAGGGCGCACTGGTTGGGATTGCGCTGGTGCTTTCCGCCGTGTTTGTACCTATGGCCTTTTTTGGTGGCACCACCGGGGCGATTTACCGCCAGTTCTCGATAACGATTGTTTCGGCCATGGTGTTGTCGGTATTGGTGGCGATGATCCTGACTCCCGCATTGTGCGCCACGATTTTAAAGCCACTGCATAAAGGTGAACATCACGGTCAGAAAGGTTTCTTCGGCTGGTTTAACCGCATGTTTAACCGCAATGCGGCCCGTTATGAATCGGGTGTTGGCAAGATTCTGGCGCACAGCCTGCGCTGGATCCTAATTTATGTGCTGCTGATTGGCGGTATGGTGTTCTTGTTCCTGCGCTTGCCGACCTCCTTCCTGCCGCTGGAAGATCAGGGTGTATTCACCACTTCAATACAATTACCGAGCGGCGCCACACAGCAGCAAACCACCAAAGTGGTTGAAAAGCTCGAGCAATATTATCTGACCAAAGAGAAAGATAACGTGCTGTCGGTGTTTGCGACCATCGGTTCAGGCCCTGGCGGTAACGGGCAAAACGTGGCTCGTATGTTTGTGCGCCTGAAAGACTGGGATGAACGCGACCCGAAAACGGCCAGTTCGTTTGCCATTATCGAACGGGCAACCAAAGCCTTCCGTGAGATAAAAGAAGCGCGCGTGATTGCCAGCAGCCCACCAGCCATAAGCGGTTTAGGGAACGCGGCAGGTTTTGATATGGAATTGCAGGATCACGCGGGTGCCGGGCACGATGCGTTAATGCAGGCGCGCGATCAATTGCTGGAGATGGCTGGCGACGAAAAGTTGCTGACCCGCGTTCGCCACAATGGTTTAGACGACAGCCCGCAAATGCAGATCGATATCGATCAGCGTAAAGCGCAGGCGCTGGGCGTATCTATTGATGATATCAATAACACGCTGCAAACCGCCTGGGGTTCGAGCTATGTGAACGATTTCATGGATCGTGGTCGTGTGAAGAAGGTGTATGTGCAGGCGGGGGCGAAATACCGCATGCTGCCGGAAGACATTAACCAGTGGTACGTACGTAATGAAGATGGCGGAATGGTGCCTTTCTCCGCGTTTGCCTCTTCGCATTGGGAAACCGGCTCGCCTCGCCTTGAGCGTTACAACGGCTACTCCGCATTAGAAATTGTTGGTGAAGCGGCACCAGGCGTCAGTACCGGGACCGCGATGCAAGTGATGGAAACCCTGGTGCAGAAGTTACCGACAGGTTTTGGCCTCGAATGGACGGGAATGTCCTATCAGGAACGGCTATCTGGGGCGCAGGCTCCGGCGCTGTACGCCATCTCGTTATTGGTGGTGTTCTTGTGTCTGGCGGCACTGTATGAGAGCTGGTCGGTGCCATTCTCGGTGATGCTGGTGGTGCCATTGGGCGTGATTGGTGCACTGCTGGCAACGTGGATGCGCGGCCTGGAAAACGATGTTTACTTCCAGGTAGGACTGTTGACGGTCATCGGTCTTGCCGCCAAGAACGCCATATTAATTGTTGAGTTTGCTAACGATATGAATGCGCAAGGTCGTGAACTGGTAGCGGCAACACTTGATGCCTGCCGCCAGCGCTTACGCCCGATATTAATGACCTCACTGGCGTTTATCTTCGGTGTTCTGCCGATGGCTACCAGCAGCGGCGCAGGTTCCGGTAGCCAGCACGCGGTTGGGACCGGGGTGATGGGCGGAATGATTTCGGCGACAGTGCTGGCTATATTCTTCGTACCGTTATTCTTCGTGCTGGTACGCAGAAGATTCCCGCTCAAAGAACATTCTGAAAACTAACCCACAAAAAAGCGACCTTAAACGGGTCGCTTTTTTGTTTGGCTCAAAGGAATATTGAAAATAAGAGCATCATGCCCTTGAGATTTTTATACCCGGTCAGATCATTTACGAAGCATATCTTCAATGAAATCTTTCCAGTTCCCTAGTTCGTGTTCAATCATAACCGCCTCTCTATTTCTATTCTCATTATACGTAATCCCTTCCCTGGAGTGAAGCCACGTTACTTTGCGGCTTCGCTGGCTATCATCAAATATTAAGAGTCGACTGCGTATTGGCTTAATTATTAGCTGAACAGGTAATTAAAAATGTGACAAAGCACCTGAAACAAAATGTTTCATCTACTTTAAGAATTCGCCCTGGAAGTCACTAAAAATCTGACTTGTCGCCGCAACCAGAGGATCAGAAAAGTGTTGCAGTGAATGGTGAGTAATTAATCAGCCCGGAAAAAAAATACTATTACCTAACCTTTAGAGTAGCAACCAGGTTATATTTTTCCTTGCGACTTTTTTATCATTTTAATTATTCTGATTACCTGCATAAAAAATCACTTTTTAAAGATAAGGATTAACTCCGTGATAATTCTCTACGGTATAAAAAACTGCGACACCATCAAGAAAGCCCGACGCTACCTGGAAACTCAAGGGGTGGAATATCAATTTCATGATTATCGCGTTGACGGCCTTGATGCCGAATTATTGAATAGTTTTATCGCGGAACTCGGGTGGGAAGCATTGCTAAATACACGTGGGACGACCTGGCGTAAGCTCGACGAAGCGCATCGCGCAAGCATTACGGATGCACAAACCGCAGCGAAGCTGATGCTCGAAATGCCAGCAATCATCAAACGCCCATTGCTCTACGCGCCAGGGCAGCCTATGCTGCTGGGTTTCAATGAATCGAACTATCAGCAGTTTATCAACGAGGTATAGTCCTATGTCTTGCCCGGTTATTGAGCTGACGCAACAGCTTATCCGCCGCCCTTCCCTCAGCCCTGACGACGCTGGCTGCCAGGCGCTGATGATTGAGCGACTACGTGCCATCGGTTTTACCATCGAGCATATGGATTTTGGCGACACACAAAACTTCTGGGCATGGCGAGGAAAAGGCGAAACGCTGGCGTTTGCTGGTCATACCGATGTCGTGCCTTCTGGTGACGCTGACCGCTGGATTAACCCGCCGTTTGAACCGACTATTCGCGATGGCATGTTATTTGGCCGTGGCGCTGCGGATATGAAAGGTTCGCTGGCGGCGATGGTAGTGGCTGCCGAGCGTTTCGTTGCACAGTACCCGCACCACAAAGGCCGCCTGGCATTCCTGATTACTTCCGATGAAGAAGCCAGTGCAAAAAATGGCACGGTAAAAGTCGTCGAAACGCTGATGGCACGCCACGAAAGGCTCGATTACTGCCTGGTGGGCGAGCCGTCCAGTACCGAAGTCGTGGGTGATGTGGTGAAGAACGGCCGCCGTGGTTCATTAACGTGCAACCTGACGATTCATGGTGTGCAAGGCCACGTCGCTTATCCGCATCTGGCTGATAACCCGGTTCACCGTGCAGCACCGATGTTGAACGAGTTAGTCACGATTGAGTGGGACAAAGGCAACGAATTCTTCCCGGCGACCAGTATGCAGATTGCCAATGTTCAGGCGGGCACTGGCAGCAACAACGTGATTCCAGGTGATATGTTCGTCCAGTTCAACTTCCGTTTCAGCACAGAGTTGACCGACGAGGATATCAAACAGCGCGTGATTGCTCTGCTCGACAAATATGAGTTGCGTTACACGCTGGACTGGTGGCTTTCAGGTCAACCGTTCCTGACGTCACGCGGAAAGTTAGTGGATGCGGTAGTGAATGCAGTTGAGCACTATAATGAAATCAGGCCGCAACTGTTGACCACTGGCGGCACATCCGATGGACGTTTTATCGCGCGGATGGGGGCACAAGTGGTGGAGCTGGGGCCAGTGAACGCGACTATTCATAAAATTAATGAGTGTGTTAACGCCGCTGACCTGCAACTTCTTGCCCGTATGTATCAACGTATTATGGAGCAACTTGTCGCCTGACAGGTCGCAATTAACATTAACAATCGCCAAATTAATTGGCGTTGTAGCAAGGCAGCCAGAGAGCTTATCCCGATGAGCTTACTTGAGTAAGTGATTCGGGTAAGTGAGTGCAGCTAACGCCGCGACAACGTCAAGTAAGAAGGCGAAAGAGGTATGAGCATGGAATGGCTATCGCATTACTGGTGGATCATCGTACTGGTGCTGCTACTTGGCATTTTCCTTAATGTGATTAAGGACTTGAAGCGCATCGATCCGAAAAAATATATGGCGAATAAACCTGAGCTTCCTCCACATCGTGACTTTAACGATAAGTGGGATGACGAAGATGATTTCCCGAAGAAAAAGCCTTAAGTTTCGCCCTCACCCCGGCCCTCTCCCCCAGGAGAGGGGGAAAACCGATCTATGCTCTCACCCTGGGGAGAGGGTTAGGGTGAGGGAGTTCCATCTCAAAGAAACTCAACAATATCGTCGTCGTTCGGTTTACCGCCGCTCAGTGCTTCGTCGAAGTAATGTTTTGGCACCGTATAACGCAGGTGATCCAGCGCAATCTGAATACTGCGGTCATCAATGGCGTGACCTAAATCGTCAAGCACGTCCAGCGTCACATCTCCACCCAACTGCGTTAATGCTTCTGATGCATCAAACGCGTGTTTCACATCAATCACTCTATCATCATCACCATGAATCAAATGAATGGTGGTTGCGGTAGAGGCTGCCTGCGGAAGCTGCGCATATCGGCCATTAAATGCCACCACGCGCGAAGCCAGCTCAGCTTCAGCTTTCACGCCCTCAAGTGCCATGATGGCTCCTTGTGAGAAACCAATCAGTGCTGTGGCATTCGCGGGTACACCGCTGTGTTTTTGCCAGTAACGCACGACTTCGACAAACGTTGGCATGATAGCGTTGACACGCTGCTGCCGGTTTTCTTCCGTCACGCCAGCCACTGAAAACCATTCACGCCCCTGATACGGGCCGCTTGATGCCGGGCCGCCGATGCTGACGACCAGAGCATCCGGGAAATGCGGCGCAAACCAACTGCCGATTTGCCCCATCGCAACCGGGTTATCGCCCACGCCATGAAACAGCAACAACAGTTGTTTTGCTGGTGTCGCCGGGCTTTGGACAACAAAGTATTCGTGTTTCATGGTTTTCTCCTTAAGTTTCTGGAGTTGACTATACGCTGACTACTTTTGATGACCATGCCATTTGACTGAACGACTTAGTGGAAAAATTGCAATTGCAAAAGCGAGGTTTTCAGGGCAATGCACTGTTGCTCATCGAGTTTTTCCAACGCTTTTTGGACCTCCTGGCGCATGACATTGAGCAAGCCCTTACGACCCGAAATCTGTAATTGTTGGCAAATGGTGTCCACATTTGATTGCTGTTGCACTCGCGCACGCAGCGCATTGAGCGGCAAATCGCTGGCAAGTAACAGACGATTAAGTGAACCCAGGCAGGCTTCAAGCGGGCGATGGCCAAATGCAAAACCGGTCAGTTCCAGCCAATCATCATTGTTTAGCGCCCGATCTTCGACGGAAATCACTGGCAGGGGTTGGTCAATCCACGGTTGCAGCCAGCAGATATCGCGCTGTAGCCGGGTTTGTTCGTGTTCAGTCAGCGCTTTGCCTTGCCCCGTCAGTGGCAATAATGCCATCGCGGTGTAGCAGCCGCTGCTGGCCTCACGGTGGCTGCCGACACGCACTAACTCAAATCCACAACATTGCCAGAAGCGCCATAGCTCATCGGTGAAACCGAAGCTGACCGAAAGATAATCAATATCCTGCGGCGCATGCTCCTTCGCCCAGGCAATCATCTGCTGGCCGATTTGCTGACGTTGACGCAGCGGATGCACCGCAATACGGCTGATGCGTAATCCCTTAAGCGTTGCGGCAAGCGGGCTGCCCCCATGCGCGGCCAGCGACTGCGCGACTAAATTACCGCGAGGGCGGCGAAAACCCGCCCACACAGCGCGACTCAGATGCTCATCCAGCCCCCCCTCTTCGACAAGCCAGGTAGCACCTACCGTTTCATCATCGCTGATAGCGGCAATAAAATGCTGACCGGGGGCATCGAGCATACGACGCCAGTCCAGAGGGCTGGTTCGATAATGCGCCCCAGATAGCAGGCGGTACATCCCTTGCCACTGTTCAGAGGGTTGCAATTCGCTGCTACGTTCAATGGTTTGCAGAGAAACCCCGCCTTGTGGTGCCGTCGTCACGTCAGGTTCATCAAACAGCAAAATGGTGTCGATAAGTTGTTCCAACGGATCGTTTACCGCCCAGCGGATGGGTGTCGAGAGGGTGTAACGCGTGAGAGCATCAAGGCTTGCACAGAATTTGAGAACAAACCCGCGCCCGGTGCCTTCATAGCCCTGAACGGTGGTAGTCAGTAAAACTCGCGGAAAATGGGCAATGAGTTCGCGTAACTGTGGCGCGGGAAGTGCCGCCGCTTCATCAATGATCAGCCAGTCGGCCTGAAAAGCTGCGGTATTCGCCAGCAATGCATCAGGGGCGACAAAACTAAAACGATCGCCCGCATGCTCTGCCAGCACGTCCGTCGCGGCTTTACCGGGTGCGGTGACTAACGCTTTACCGGCAATCATGCGTAATAACATGCCCGCCAGCGCGGATTTCCCCCGGCCCCGCGGGGCGGTCACTACCGCGACACCTGGCGGCATTTTCACAAGTTCGTTGAGAATGGCTGCCTGCTCATCGAAAGGAGCACCCTGGGCGGCGTGCCACATAGGACGTGATGCAAATTCGGGGAAACTTAGCGCCTGATTCTGCTGCCAGAGCACGCACTCGCTATCGGCATCAATGCAGTGTTGCAGGTGAGCGACAAAATGAGGGGTAGGAATCGCTTCCGGTTGTTCACTCCAGCGGTTTGAATCACAGTCCGGTCGCATCGGCCATTCGTTCCACAGCGGTGCCAGAAGCACTAACCAGCTTCCTGCTTTCAGCGTTCCAGCCAGTGCGGCGAGCGCTTCAGCATCCAGCCCGTTGCGCGCATCAAAAACCGCGTGGAGAAATTCGCGACCCAGCAAGGTGCGCATGGCTGAAGTTGCACAGTGCAGCGGCAATTCCGGCGCAGCGCCCACCCACAACCAGTCGCCGGGTAATTGCCGGGCGAGCGCCTGAACATGCTGGCTGCTCCACGCACTCTCGCCCGCCAGAATCATCATCCGGCGAATACCGGCATCAGCCATAGCGGCAGTTGCGTGCCTTAGCTGTTCCATAGCATCAATCCTTGCCACATCTCGTTATTTGACGGTATTACCGAAGGTATTGCATTGTGCAGGGTCACCGCTGTCAAACCCACGTTTAAACCAGGTGTAACGCTGCTCTGAAGTGCCATGAGTGAAGCTGTCTGGCACTACGCGTCCTTGCCCTTGCTGTTGCAGACGGTCATCGCCAATGGCTTCCGCCGCGTTCAGCGCTTCCTGCAAATCTCCGGCATCCAGCACTTCTTGTTTTTGCATGCTGTTGCCCCAGACACCTGCGAAGCAATCAGCCTGTAATTCCATTTTTACGGATAGGCGATTGCCTTCAGCCTGGCTTGCGCTTTGCTGAAGCTGACGTACTTTCGGCTCAATGCCGAGCAATTTCTGCACATGGTGCCCGACTTCATGAGCAATAACATAGCCCTGAGCAAAATCGCCATCAGCGCCCAGCTTGCTTTTCATGTCATCGTAGAACGAAAGGTCGATGTACACGGTGCTGTCTGCCGGGCAGTAGAATGGCCCCATCACTGATTGACCCGTTCCGCATCCCGTGCGCGTCGCGCCACGGTACATCACCAGTTTTGGCTGCTGATAGGTACGACCCATTTTCTGGAAAATCTGCCCCCAGGTGTCTTCTGTGGTTGCCAGAATAACCGAGGTGAATTTAGCCGCTTCGTCATCGTTAGGGCTGATAGAACGTTGCGCAGATTGCTGCTGCGGAACCGGTTGGCCACCAAGCATTGAAGTGAGATCGACGCCGTAATAACTCGCTACGACCACAACGATGAGTAAAATGATGCCGCCTTTCCCACCGGGCAAGCGGAACCCGCCGCCTCCCCCACCAAAGCTTGGGCCGGAAGAGTTATTTCTTCTGTCTTCAACATTGTCGCTTTCGCGACGACCTTGCCAGCGCATAGGCGGCCTCTTTTAATATTTTGTAATAGATAGATCGTAGGTGGTTAATTCCAGAATTACCATAAGAAACAAGACGTGAAAAAGCCGAATGTGAGAACACATTCGGCTTCATAAGAATCGTGCGAGATTTTAGTCTAATTTAACGCCAATACGCTTCGCGACTTCTTCGTAGGCTTCAATCAGTCCACCCAGGCTTTGGCGGAAACGATCTTTGTCCATTTTATCGAGAGTTTCTTTGTCCCACAGGCGGCTACCGTCTGGGGAAAACTCATCACCCAGTACAACCTCACCGTTGAACAGACCGAACTCCAGCTTGAAATCGACCAGGATCAGGCCCGCGTCGTCAAAGATTTTGCTCAGGACATCGTTAGCTTTGTAACTCAGCTCACGCATACGCGCCAAATTCTCTTTGCTCACCCAACCAAAGGTTTCGCAGTAAGACTCGTTGACCATCGGGTCATGCATCGCATCGTTTTTCAGGAACAGGTCAAACAGCGGCGGGTTGAGCACAATACCTTCTTCAATACCCAGACGCTTCACCAGAGAACCTGCCGCGCGGTTACGAATGACGCACTCAACCGGCACCATATCGAGCTTTTTCACCAGCACTTCGTTGTCGGAGAGCAGAGCTTCCATTTGCGTAGGAATGCCCGCTTCTTCCAGTTTAGCCATAATGAAATGGTTGAACTTATTGTTCACCATGCCTTTACGGTCAAACTGTTCGATGCGCGCACCGTCTCCTGCTGACGTATCATTGCGGAATTCGAGCACCAACAGATCCGGGTTCTCCGTGCTGTATACGGTCTTCGCTTTTCCACGATACAACTCAGCTTGCTTTTGCATCTTTCTTACTCCAGGTGTGATTTAACTAAAAAATTCCGCTATCTGTGGCTACGCACACGTTTGCGTAGCCTATCAGAAAAAAGGCCAGATTGCTCTGGCCTCTAAATGTTACTTGCTGAAAGCTGCCTGGAATGCGGCTACCAGTGCATCATTCTGCGACTGCGTTAGCGTGTGACCTTTAGGGTCGATGAACTGCAAACTACTGCGGTTATCGAGGTCGCCAACTTGCAGTTTATAGTCGCCACTGGACAGACCTGGGTCTTTCGCCCCTAAATCCTGCCATGCGCTATCAGACAATGGTTTGTACGTCACCGCCACGCTGCCGGTTGAACGCGTTGAGTCGGTAACTTTCATGCCCACTTTTTCAAGCGTTGCAGGTAAACGGCTCCACACCACGTTGTACGGACCACGCACCACCAACATTGGTAAACCAGTGTCATCCGCAGCACTTTGTACATCAAGCTGCGTTGATACACGGCTGTCTTTGGCGTTTTGCAGGTCAGTCTGGGTTTTGTCCAGACCCGCGCTGATGCTGTTAAGCATTTCTGCGCTGTAACGTTGCAGGGAGGCTGCATCCGAAACAGGCTTGCCCGCCTGCTCCAGGTTCAGCAATTTAACCACCACGGCTTGTTGATAGCCCTGTGGTTTCACACTGATTTGATAGCGACCACGATACTGGTCATCTTCATCAGCACGGTTCCATTGCACCCAGTCAGTCGTCAGGGTTTGTGTCGCGTCATCACGTTTATCGATGCCGTAGTTCTTCGCCTGGATGACACTAACAACCTGCGGCCAAAGCGTTGCGCTACGCGAACTTTCAACCATCAGTGTTGCGGTATCACCCGTAAACTGAGTTCGTGCGCCACTGACTAATGCCAGAGGTTGAGCTGGCGGACGAATATCCAGCCCTTTGCCTACTGCGCCGCTGCCGTTGGTGACCGGAATATCATATTGGCCATTCTGCACCGGCAGGATCATCCCGGTCGGTGCGTGAATTTCCGCGAGGGGTGCAGCATCCAGATAGGATTCGTCACCACTAACCTGGCGCTTATAACGCTGGTCGGTGCTGCATGCTGCTAACAGCATTGCAAGCGATACCACTGCAACTTTCGCCACCGTCGACTTCTGTACTGA
>Ga0160438_1000151_pt1 | contig 26308 bp, 24 predicted proteins | sample HID1975K_E0MG_FD_108203 | JGI IMG/M metagenome (GOLD analysis project Ga0160438, IMG submission 108203) | Enriched soil microbial communities from UW Madison campus, WI, USA - HID1975K_E0 MG | ecosystem: Environmental > Terrestrial > Soil > Unclassified | place: USA: Madison, Wisconsin...
AAGCTGCTCAGCCCAGGCACGCTCTTGCAGCGAGAAACTGCCAGATGCATAACCGGTATGGATGTCGTGCAAGTCAATCTGGCTATCGTGCAGCCATTCACGCAGCGAGCGACGGTTATTCGGCTGGTGCATTTCGCCCCAGGTTTCCCACATGCTTTGCAGCGCGCGCGGCGCGTCTTCAGCCGGAGCCGTTGGCGTGGTGTATTCGTTGCGCTCAACACCGATGATGTTGGACACCAGCACGGTGTGGTGCGCGGTTACCGCACGGCCGGACTCGGTGATCACCGTTGGGTGTGGCAGGCCGTGTTCTTCACACGCATCACCAATCGCCCAGATAATATTGTTTGCGTATTCGTTCAGGCCATAGTTGACCGAACAATCTGACTGCGAACGCGTGCCTTCATAGTCCACGCCCAGACCGCCGCCGACATCGAAGCATTCGATGTTAACGCCCATCTTGTGCAGCTCAACGTAGAAACGCGCTGATTCACGCACACCGGTGGCGATATCGCGAATGTTCGCCATTTGCGAACCAAGGTGGAAGTGCAGCAATTGCAGGCTGTCGATACGACCGGCTTCGCGCAGCATCTCAACCAGTTGCAGAACCTGTGTGGCTGCCAGGCCAAATTTCGATTTCTCGCCGCCAGAGGACTGCCATTTGCCAGAACCTTGCGATGCCAGACGCGCACGCACGCCAAGGCGCGGTACTACATTCAGGCGCTCAGCTTCTTCCAGCACAATGCGAATTTCAGACATCTTCTCGATGACCAGATAAACCTTGTGGCCCATCTTCTCGCCGATCAACGCCAGGCGGATGTATTCACGGTCTTTATAGCCATTACACACAATGACTGAACGCGTCATGCCCGCATGCGCCAGTACAGCCATCAGCTCTGCTTTGGAACCCGCTTCCAGGCCCAGCGGCTCACCGGAATGAATCAGCGATTCAATCACACGACGGTGCTGGTTTACCTTGATTGGGTAAACGAGGAAATAGTTGCCGTTATAACCATAGGATTCACGAGCACGTTTGAACGCAGCATTAATAGAACGCAGGCGGTGCTGCAAAATCTGCGGGAAGCAGAACAGTGCAGGCAAACGTTGCCCCTGTGCTTCACGGGCTTTTACGAGTTCAGCAAGATCAACACGCGCTTCCGGGACATCAGGGTCCGGGCAAACGGTGATATGACCGAGTTCATTGACGTCGTAATAGTTATTGCCCCACCAGGCAATATTGTAAGTACGCAGCATTTTGCTGGCTTCCTGGGAGCTCATGGCAACCTCCTGCATGGAGCGGTGTACATCCTGCTCGCCCACTGACGAACCCGAAACAGAAGAGATTTTGTCAGACATGGCGAACCTCAAATTTAAACGAATGTGCAAAACAGTTGACTACTATCGCAGGGGTATCCCGCAATAACAACCCATTAACAGCGCGTAGAAGCAGCATAAGACGCTGACAGACTAACTGTGCGACCGGTTTCTTTTTCATATCATTGTAAAACACGTAACCGAGCTTCGTAGAACGAGTCGGCGAAACCACGAGAATACTCTTATCGATGACAAGAGAGCCCTTGTTCAGAATCTCGCGGGTTTAAAAACCGGCCCGAGAATCCTGAGAAGCGCCGAGATGGGTATAACATCGGCAGGAATGAATACACGAAATGCAGTTTATGAGGGGCATATGTACGACCTGAGTGGCCGCCAGAGTTTGCGAATTACAACGGTTCATTAATCGAGTCACCTCCACGCATACCAGAAGCATGCGACAAGCCAAAGCTAAGAAATTTGCTCAACCCGGCTGGAAGTGGGCAACACAAAAATGTGTGCTTGTTGAATGAGCCGCGCGCGCCGCTTTATACCGACAACAGCCGGAAATTGCAAAACAAAAATCCCTGGTTTGCTGCGGGTGTCAGTAAAATTTGCCACTTAAGATTATCCGCACAAACTTGCGAGCGTAAAAATCACTGGTAATCTGATTAATGGATAACCTAGAATAGCCGTCCAGATGTTAATCCATCTATACCGATTAACTGTTAGACTGCCTGAAATGAAACCTGTGGTATAAGCTCGATTAACCAGTACATCGCACTGGGGTGAGCACCAATTAGCAGCAGTCTGCACTAACCTAATTCTCTTAGGGTGAATAAAACATGGCCAAACACCTCTTTACGTCCGAGTCTGTATCAGAAGGGCATCCCGATAAAATCGCTGACCAAATCTCCGATGCGGTCCTCGATGCGATCCTGGAGCAGGATCCAAAAGCACGCGTAGCTTGCGAGACTTACGTTAAAACCGGCATGGTTCTGGTTGGCGGTGAAATCACCACCAGCGCCTGGGTTGATATCGAAGAGATCACTCGTCAAACGATTCGTGAAATCGGCTACGTGCATTCTGATATGGGCTTTGATGCAAATTCTTGCGCAGTGCTGAGTGCTATCGGTAAACAATCCCCGGATATCAACCAGGGCGTTGACCGTACCGATCCACTGGAGCAAGGTGCTGGCGACCAGGGTCTGATGTTTGGTTATGCAACCAACGAAACAGAAGTGCTGATGCCAGCGCCAATCACTTACGCACACCGTCTGGTTCAACGCCAGGCAGAAGTTCGTAAGAATGGTTCACTGCCATGGCTGCGCCCGGATGCAAAAAGCCAAATCACGTTCCAGTACGACGACGGTAAAATCGTCGGTATTGATGCCGTGGTTCTGTCTACCCAGCACTCCGAAGATGTTCAGCTGAAAACGCTGCAAGAAGCGGTGATGGAAGAGATCATCAAGCCAGTTCTGCCAGCAGAATGGTTGAATGCGTCTACCAAATATCACATCAACCCAACAGGCCGTTTTGTTATCGGTGGCCCAATGGGTGACTGTGGTCTGACCGGCCGTAAAATTATCGTTGATACCTACGGCGGCATGGCTCGTCACGGTGGTGGCGCGTTCTCCGGTAAAGATCCGTCTAAAGTTGACCGTTCTGCAGCGTATGCGGCACGTTATGTGGCGAAAAACATCGTTGCTGCTGGCCTTGCTGACCGCTGTGAAATCCAGGTTTCTTACGCCATCGGCGTGGCAGAACCGACTTCTATCATGGTTGAAACCTTCGGTACTGAGAAAATCTCTACCGAGCAACTGACCCTGCTGGTACGTGAGTTCTTCGACCTGCGTCCATACGGCCTGATTCAGATGCTGGATTTGCTGCACCCAATCTACAAAGAAACCGCGGCATACGGTCACTTTGGTCGCGAACATTTCCCTTGGGAAAAAACCGACAAAGCCGAATTGCTGCGTGATGCTGCTGGCCTGAAATAAAACCCGCCAGTTCATCATCAAACTTTAAAGGCCAGCGCTTAGCTGGCCTTTTTGTTTTTTACTCCCTGCACTCCTTAAATTCCTTCCCGCAAAATCTCTCGTAACAAACAACACCTAGTGGAAACGGTTACACAGGCGTTAACAAGGCATTAATTAAGACAGTTCTGCATGACAACATTTTGTTGCTGCGCTAGTTACAAAACATTTCAGAATAGTCTTGCATGGAAAATTTCGGTTTTATTTTCTACACTCAATTCACTGTTTTGATTAAATAAATTACGCATACAGTTCTTGACACTAGTGTAACCGATTACACTAACGTGAGTTGAATCACACAATTTCACGTCGCGTTAACCTAACCTTAATAGCGAGATATCCCGCAAATTATTCAACTGGAGAGCACTATGCCTGAAATAAAAAAACAAGGGCGCTCGAACAAAAGCATGACCTTTTTTGTCTGTTTTCTCGCAGCCCTGGCCGGTTTGTTATTTGGCCTTGATATTGGCGTGATTGCCGGTGCATTACCGTTTATCGCAAAAGACTTCCAGATAACTGCGCACCAGCAAGAGTGGGTCGTGAGTTCGATGATGTTTGGCGCTGCTGTCGGTGCCGTTGGCAGCGGTTGGCTCTCCTTCCGCATCGGGCGTAAATACAGCCTGATGATTGGTGCCGTGCTGTTCGTTGCGGGTTCTCTGTGTTCTGCTTTCGCGCCAAACACTGAGATCCTGATTCTCTCCCGCGTATTACTCGGCCTGGCAGTCGGTGTTGCGTCTTACACTGCGCCGCTTTACCTGTCAGAAATTGCGCCAGAAAAAATCCGTGGCAGCATGATCTCGATGTACCAGCTGATGATTACCATCGGTATCCTCGGCGCTTACCTTTCTGATACAGCCTTCAGCTACAGCGGCTCATGGCGCTGGATGCTCGGCGTCATTACTATTCCAGCCCTGATTCTTCTGGTTGGCGTTTTCTTCCTGCCAGACAGCCCGCGCTGGTTCGCCGCTAAACGCCGTTTCCACGATGCCGAGCGCGTCCTGTTGCGTCTGCGTGATACCAGTGCCGAAGCAAAACGTGAACTTGAAGAAATTCGTGAAAGCCTGAAAGTAAAACAAAGCGGCTGGTCCCTGTTTAAAGACAACAGCAACTTCCGTCGCGCGGTGTTCCTCGGCATTCTGCTTCAGGTGATGCAACAATTCACCGGCATGAACGTCATCATGTACTACGCACCGAAAATCTTCGAAATTGCGGGCTTCACCAACACCACTCAGCAAATGTGGGGCACGGTTATCGTTGGGCTGATCAACGTGCTGGCGACCTTTATTGCTATCGGCCTGGTTGACCGTTGGGGCCGTAAACCAACGCTGGTTCTGGGCTTCATGGTGATGGCAGTTGGCATGGGCATTCTTGGCACAATGCTGCACGTGGGTATTCACTCCCAGGGCGCGCAATACTTTGCAATTGCCATGCTGCTGATGTTTATCGTTGGTTTTGCGATGAGCGCCGGTCCGCTGATTTGGGTGCTGTGCTCTGAAATCCAGCCGCTCAAAGGCCGCGATTTTGGTATCACTTGCTCCACCGCAACCAACTGGATTGCCAACATGATTGTGGGTGCAACCTTCCTGACCATGTTGAACACGCTGGGCAACGCGAATACCTTCTGGGTCTACGCCGCACTCAATCTGTTCTTCATCGTTCTCACACTGTGGCTGATTCCAGAAACCAAACACGTTTCCCTGGAACACATCGAGCGTAACCTGATGAAAGGTCGTCGCTTACGTGAGATTGGTGCTCAAAACTAAGCTTACCCCGCCCCTTTCCTGCATGGAGAGGGGCTTGCACCCTGCCCTTCCTCGCACTATTCTTGCCGGTTATGAAATCCCCGAGACTCCCAATCGCCATCCAACAGGCCGTTATGCGCTGCCTGCGGGAAAAGCTTCAGCAGGCAAATCTGCACTTAGCCCGTAACTACCCGGAACCGAAGCTGGTTTATCAGCAGCGCGGCACGGCTGCGGGTACTGCGTGGATGGACAGCTACGAAATCCGCCTTAATCCCGTATTACTGATGGAAAACCAGCAAACCTTTGTTGATGAAGTCGTTCCGCACGAACTGGCTCATTTGTTGGTGTGGAAACACTTTGGTCGCGTCGCACCCCACGGCAAAGAGTGGAAGTGGATGATGGAAACGGTTCTGGGTGTGCCTGCCCGCCGGACACATAAGTTTGAAGTGCAATCCGTACGTAAAAATACCTTCCCCTATCGTTGCCGCTGCCAGCTCCATCAACTCACCGTCCGTCGCCATAATCGAGTGATGCGAGGCGAGGCAGAATACCGCTGCGTGCAATGCGGTGACCTGTTAAAAGCCGACGCTACAACTTCCTGTAATTAAAAGTATTAGCCGAATAATTTCCTGATTTAGCTTATTGAAACTGGATAAATCATCAGGTACGTTGCGAGCACGTTTTAGTAAGGATTCTGGAAATGTCTCGCAAAATTTCTTTGGCTGTTGCACTTGTTGCAGCCTTCTGTACCTTTTCCGCTTTCAGCGCTGGTATCAATAATTTCTCTCAGGCCAAAGCTGCAGGCGTCAAAGTCAACGCCGATGCGCCAGGCGATTTCTATTGCGGATGCAAAATTAGCTGGGAAGGTAAAAAAGGGGTTCCTGACCTTGAGTCCTGCGGTTACAAAGTCCGTAAAAACGAAAGTCGTGCGACACGCATCGAATGGGAACATGTTGTCCCTGCCTGGCAATTCGGCCACCAGCGCCAGTGCTGGCAAGATGGCGGGCGCAAAAACTGCGCCAAAGATCCGGAATATCGCAAAATGGAAAGCGATATGCACAACCTGCAACCGGCTGTTGGGGAAGTGAATGCCGACCGTAATAACTTCATGTACAGCCAGTGGAATGGGGGTGAAGGTCAGTACGGGCAATGCGCCATGAAAGTCGATTTCAAAGATAAAATCGCCGAACCACCCGCCCGCGCCCGTGGTGCCATCGCCCGCACTTACTTCTATATGCGTGACCAATATCAGCTGAATCTTTCCCGCCAGCAAACCCAGTTATTTGAAGCCTGGAATAAGCAATATCCGGTGACAGCCTGGGAATGTGAACGCGATGAACGTATTGCCAAAGTTCAGGGTAATCATAACCCTTATGTGCTGCGGGCTTGCCAGGCACAAAACAGCTAACCTACACTAGCGGGAATTGTTATCACTGTTCCCGCTTTTGGATATTAAAAACCATGCGTATACCCCGCATTCATCACCCTGAACTCCTCTCCGTCGGCCAGGACGTAGCACTTTGCGAAGATGCTGCCAACCACGTAGGCCGCGTCCTGCGCATGAGTGCCGGTCACGCGTTGCAATTATTCGATGGCAGTAATCAGATTTTTGAAGCTGAAATCGTGCAGGCAGATAAAAAAAGTGTGCGGGTGAAAGTCCTGAGCGCAAGCCTTGATAACCGTGAATCCCCTCTGAACTTACATCTTGGCCAGGTGATGTCGCGCGGTGAGAAGATGGAGTTCACCATTCAGAAAGCGGTGGAACTCGGTGTGAATGTGATTACACCTTTGTTTTCTGAACGCTGTGGCGTAAAACTGGATGCCGAGCGGCTGAATAAGAAGCTCGGACAATGGCAGAAAATTGCCATTGCGGCCTGCGAACAATGTGGCCGTAATAGCGTGCCAGAAATTCGCCCGGCTATGGATCTGGAAAAGTGGTGTACCGAAGAAGATGACAGCCTGAAGCTGAATCTGCATCCTCGAGCCAGCGCCAGCATCAACACGTTGCCACAACCTGTAGAGCGCGTGCGCCTGTTGATTGGCCCGGAAGGCGGTTTAACGGCTGATGAAATTGCCATGACCGCACGTCATCAGTTTACTGATATTCTGTTGGGACCTCGCGTTCTGCGTACTGAGACTACCGCGCTCACCGCCATTACCGCGCTGCAAGTGCGCTTTGGCGATCTGGGCTAAAACGGAGAAAAACAATGATTAAGCTCGGCATCGTGATGGACCCCATCGCAAACATTAACATCAAGAAAGACTCAAGTTTTGCCATGCTGCTGGAAGCCCAGCGCCGTGGTTACGAACTGCATTACATGGAAATGGCCGATCTGTATTTGATCAACGGTGAAGCACACGCACGCACCCGCCTGGTCACGGTCGAGCAGAACTACGACAAATGGTACGAATTTGGCAGCGAGCAAGACATCCAGCTTGCCGATCTCGACGTCGTGTTGATGCGTAAAGATCCTCCGTTTGATACCGAATTTATTTACGCGACCTATATTCTTGAACGCGCCGAAGAACAAGGCACGTTGATCGTTAATAAGCCGCAGAGCCTGCGCGACTGTAACGAAAAACTGTTCACCGCCTGGTTTGCAGATTTAACTCCGGAAACGTTGGTCACGCGCAACAAAACGCAGCTTAAAGCGTTCTGGCAAAAACACGGCGACATCATCCTCAAGCCGTTAGATGGCATGGGTGGCGCTTCAATTTTCCGTGTTAAAGAAGGCGACCCTAACATTGGCGTTATCGCGGAAACGCTGACTGAACTGGGCAACCGCTACTGCATGGCGCAGAACTATCTGCCTGCGATTGTCGATGGTGACAAGCGCGTTCTGGTGGTGGATGGCGAACCTGTTCCGTATTGCCTGGCACGTATCCCACAAGGTGGCGAAACACGCGGTAATCTTGCCGCCGGTGGTCGCGGCGAACCGCGTCCGTTAACCGAAAGCGACTGGGAAATTGCCCGCCGCGTGGGTCCAACGCTAAAAGCTAAAGGGCTGATTTTCGTTGGCCTTGATATCATCGGCGATCGCCTGACTGAGATTAACGTCACCAGCCCAACGTGCATTCGTGAAATCGAAGCTGAATTCCCGGTTTCTATTACTGGCATGTTGTTCGATGCAATCGAGACACGTCTGGCAAAATAGTCCTGTGAGCGGGCTTAGCCCGCTCAGTAGTGATAAACTGACTGCTCGCTTTTTCAACCGGAACCAGAACCTCTGACAATGAATTTACAGCATCACTTTCTAATTGCCATGCCGGCGCTCCAGGACCCATTGTTTAAGCGTGCTGTCGTTTATATTTGCGAATACAACGAAGACGGCGCGATGGGAATAATCATTAATAAACCCCTCGAAAACCTCCAGGTTGACGGCGTTCTGGAAAAGCTGAAAATCGCACCAGAACCGCGTGACCCAGCCATTCGCCTTGATAAGCCCGTTTTTATTGGCGGCCCTTTGGCAGAAGACCGTGGTTTCATATTGCATTCGCCGCCAGACTGTTTTGCTTCCAGCATCCGTATCTCTGATGAAACCGTGATCACCACTTCCCGCGATGTACTCGAAACCATCGGTACTGCGCAGCAACCCGCAGATGTTATTGTCGCGCTCGGTTACTCATCATGGGAAAAAGGGCAACTCGAACAAGAAATCCTGGATAACGACTGGCTGACAGCCCCCGCAGACGCATCCATTTTGTTCCATACGCCAATTTCAGAGCGTTGGCGCGAAGCGGCTAAATTAATCGGCATTGATATTCACAATATGCCAAGTGAAGCAGGACATGCTTAATGAGTAGCGGAACTTTATTAGCCTTTGATTTCGGTACTAAAAGCATCGGTGTTGCGGTGGGCCAGCGTATTACCCGCACCGCACGCCCGCTCACAGCCATCAAAGCCCAGGACGGCACGCCGGACTGGAACGTAATCGAAAAAATCCTTAAAGAGTGGCAGCCGGATGAAGTCATTGTTGGCCTGCCGCTGAATATGGATGGCACCGAACAACCGCTCACCGCCCGCGCCCGGAAGTTTGCAAACCGCCTGCATGGCCGTTTTGGCGTTAAAGTCGCTTTGCAAGATGAACGCCTGAGCACCGTTGAAGCACGTGCCGGGCTGTTCGAACACGGTGGTTTCCGCGCGCTGAACAAAGGCAGCATTGACTCAGCCTCAGCGGTTATCATTCTTGAAAGCTGGTTTGACTATAATCCTTAGTCTTTTTTGCTGTCAGGCGTACCTGAGGACTCTTCAATCAGTTCATGCCTGGCTGCAACGGCCAGAAAATGGCTGCGATCCCGGTAACCCGAGGATGGCTGTTTTACGCGGTTATCAATACGCATAAGTAACGTATCCGGCAGCGTAATGTTGATCCTATGTTGTTTTCCTTCCAGAGCCGACAAATCCACATCCACCAGCAACCACTGATTACAGTACACATATTCTGGATTTGCGGCATAAACAAATGGCCCGGCATCTTTAAGCTGGGTGATATCGACCCCGCGCTTGACCATTTCATCCGCAATTAACAATATGGCCTCTCTGACCATACCCGCGATTTCATCCTGGTTATCTGCCGCTGACACACAGCCGAAATCATCATTGCATAACGCCGGTACAACCAGACCGAACGCATCGTTCTCGTTTGCAGGCATCTCCACGCCAACTGAAAAAAACATAGGTAATCTCCGTGAATTGGGAATCAAATTCCCGCGTTAGTTCATCGCTTTCTCCTGACAAGAAAACAATACACACCAATACACACAGAAGCAATAATTTTAACCATCACTTTTCTTCCCCGTCAGCAATACGACCTTCTACACGCAGCATTGCCTCGCTGTGCGCGAAACTGCACATCCCATGTTGCTGCCCAGTTTGTATCTGGCCCGGTAGTTGATGCGTTTTCCCTTCACGGATAAGACTCGCCACAGCAGGCGTATTCACCAACAGCTCGTACACCGCAACCCTTCCCCCACGTCTGTCGGGCAATAATTTTTGTGCCAGCACCGCTTTTAAACTGCCCGCCAACTGGCTGCGTACCATGCTTTTTTCTTCCGCAGGAAAGACATCCACCAGCCGTTCTACAGCTTGCGCAGCACCTCGGGTGTGGAGTGTTGCCAAAACTAAATGCCCTGTTTCGGCGGCTGTCAGCGCAAGACGTATGGTTTCGCTGTCACGCAATTCTCCCAGCAAAATAACGTCAGGATCTTCACGCAATGCCGCGCGCAAACCCGCTGAAAACGAATGACAATGCAGCCCTGGTTCGCGCTGTTGAATCAAACAACGCTGTGAGTGATGGATAAATTCAATGGGATCTTCAAGGGTGAGAATATGTCCGTCTTTCTGAAGGTTAAGAAAATCCACCATGGCTGCAAGCGTGGTCGATTTCCCGCTCCCCGTTGCGCCCGTCACCAGAATCAGTCCGTCGGGGGAATCGAGTAATTCAGGAATCAATGGCGGAACATTTAGCGCTTCCAGTTTTGGGGTTTGCGAAACCAGCAATCTTAAGGCAAGCGAATAACCCTGAAGCTGGCGAAAGGCATTAGCACGCAGCCGTGTGCCGTCTTTTAACGACACGGAAAAGTCCAGTTGCCCGGCTTCTTCAAGCTGTTCTCTTTGCGCGGGTGTGAGCCAAATATCCAACAATGTTTGCGGATCGGGTGCAATTTCTGGCAGAGGTTCAAGCCGCCCTTGCCTGCGCCAGCGAGCAGGAAGCTGCGTACACAGGTGTAGATCAGAGACATTATGCTTTACACTAAGGGCCACAATTTCTTCGATATCCATATCACTTTCCAACCTATGAACGAGATAGCGCACAATCTGGCACAGGTTCAGAACAAAATCTTCGCGGCAACTGAACGCTGCGGCCGTACTCCAGAAGAAGTGACTTTGCTTGCAGTCAGCAAGACTAAGCCTGCGACCGCCATCGCAGAAGCGGTTGCTGCAGGGCAGCGAATTTTTGGTGAAAATTACGTGCAGGAAGGCGTGGATAAAATTCGTTACTTTGCCGATAACAGTGAAGCCACACTGGAATGGCACTTTATTGGCCCATTGCAGTCGAACAAAAGTCGCCAGGTTGCTGAACATTTTGACTGGTGCCACACCGTCGACCGTTTACGCATTGCAACCCGTTTAAGCGAGCAGCGTCCTGCCGAATTGCCGCCGCTTAACGTACTGATTCAAATCAATATCAGTGATGAACAAAGCAAGTCTGGTATTGCGCTCAGTGAGCTTGATGCGCTGGCAGCAGAAGTTGCTGCGCTGCCGGGTTTGGTGTTACGAGGTTTAATGGCAATTCCTGCCCCTGAACCTGATTACGAGCATCAGTTAGCGGTTTGCCAGAAAATGGCTGACGCTTTCGCATCGCTCAAAAGCCGTTTTTCAACGGTTGATACATTGTCCCTGGGCATGACCGATGACATGGACGCCGCGATTGCCGCAGGCAGCACCATGGTGCGCATTGGAACCGCTATTTTCGGCGCGCGGGATTATTCCGCTCGTTAATCACAAAATAATAATTGAGGAACGCCATGCTGACGTTGACTTTCCTGGTCAAGACGCTGATTGAACTGTATGTAATGGTGCTGCTAATTCGCATCTGGATGCAGTGGTCACGTTGTGATTTCTACAACCCTTTCGCACAATTTATCGTCAAGATTACCCAGCCGATTGTGGGGCCGCTGCGTCGTGTCATTCCGTCGATTGGGCCGATTGATACCTCTTCGTTGCTGGTGGCGTTTATTCTCACCACAATGAAGTATCCGATTCTGCTGCTGATTCAGGTGGGCGCGCTGTCGCTTGACCCAATGAATCTGTTGGTTGGCCTGTTATCACTGCTGAAATCCGCCGGTACACTGGTGTTCTGGGTCATTATTATTCGCTCGCTGATGAGCTGGATTAGCCAGGGCCGTAGCCCGATTGAATACGTGTTGATGCAACTGACCGAGCCAATGATGGCGCCGATTCGCCGCGTAATCCCTGCTATGGGTGGTATCGACTTCTCAGCGATGGTCGTCATTTTGATTCTGTACGCGCTGAACTACCTTGGCATGGATTTGTTCCCGGGGCTTTGGTATTTGCTGTGAGTGCAGTGAGTCAAACCGAAGATGGGCTGGTTTTACGGCTATATATTCAGCCTAAAGCCAGCCGCGATAGCATTATCGGGCTGCATGGCGACGAGCTAAAAGTCGCCATCACCGCCCCACCGATAGACGGCAAAGCCAACGCCCATCTGGTAAAGTATCTGGCCAAGCAGTTCAAAGTCGCTAAAAGTCAGGTGCTTCTTGAGAAGGGCGAACTGGGCCGCCATAAGCAAATTAAAATTATTAACCCGCAACACATCCCGACGGAAGTCGCGGCATTGCTTGATTAATCACCTAATTTCACAGGATTTTCTCACTATGCAAAAAGTTGTCCTCGCGACCGGTAACGCCGGTAAAGTGCGTGAACTCGCCGATTTACTCGGTAATTTTGGTCTGGATGTGGTGGCTCAAACGGAATTAGGTGTGGAGTCAGCGGAAGAAACCGGGCTGACGTTTATCGAGAACGCCATTCTGAAAGCTCGCCATGCGGCACACATTACGGGCCTGCCAGCGATTGCTGATGATTCCGGTCTGGCGGTTGACGTGCTGGGCGGCGCGCCTGGTATTTATTCTGCACGTTACGCAGGCCTTGAAGCATCCGACCAGCAAAACCTGGAAAAGCTACTGGCGACACTGAAAGATGTGCCTGATGAGCAACGCAAAGCGCGATTCCATTGCGTGCTGGTGTATATGCGCCACGCGGAAGACCCAACGCCGCTCGTGTGTCACGGCAGCTGGGAAGGCCAGATTACCCGCGAAGCCGCTGGCCAGGGTGGCTTTGGCTACGACCCTATTTTCTTTGTCCCGAGTGAAGGCAAAACTGCCGCTGAACTGACTCGCGACGAAAAACGCGCCATTTCCCACCGTGGGCAAGCGCTAAAACTGTTACTGGAAGCAATGAAAAATGGCTAATTTGCCACCTCTGAGTCTTTATATTCACATCCCGTGGTGCGTGCAGAAGTGCCCCTACTGTGACTTCAATTCCCACGCACTCAAAGGTGACGTGCCGCACGACGAGTACGTCGCTCACCTGTTGCGTGACCTGGATAACGACGCACCGCTGGCGCAAGGACGTGAAATAAAGACCATCTTTATTGGTGGCGGTACGCCGAGCCTGCTGTCAGGTGAGGCGATGCAAACGTTGCTGGATGGTGTGCGTGCGCGCCTGCCGCTGGCAGCTGATGCGGAAATTACCATGGAAGCGAATCCCGGAACGGTAGAAGCAGACCGCTTCGTGAGCTATCAACGTGCGGGTGTTAACCGCATTTCTATCGGCGTGCAGAGTTTTAGCGAGCCGAAGCTCAAGCGTCTGGGCCGTATCCATGATTCAGGCGAAGCGAAACGGGCTGCTAACCTGGCGAATGGATTAGGGCTGCGCAGCTTTAATCTGGACTTGATGCACGGCCTGCCGGATCAGTCGTTGGAAGAAGCTTTGGACGATTTACGCCAGGCGATTGAACTGAACCCGCCGCATCTCTCGTGGTATCAGCTGACGATTGAGCCGAATACTTTGTTCAGCTCCCGCCCGCCAAAACTGCCGGACGACGACGCGCTGTGGGATATTTTCGAACAGGGCGACAAACTTCTGACCGCTGCGGGCTACCAGCAATATGAAACCTCGGCCTACGCGAAACCGGGTTATCAATGCCAGCACAACCTGAACTACTGGCGCTTTGGCGATTACCTTGGCATTGGCTGTGGCGCACATGGCAAGGTGACGTTTGAAGACGGACGTATTATGCGTACCGCGAAAACTCGCCACCCTCGCGGTTATATGGAAGGCAAATACCTCGACAAGCAGCACGATGTCGAACAAGCCGATAAGCCGTTCGAGTTCTTTATGAACCGTTTCCGTTTATTGGAAGCCGCACCGCGCAATGAATTCAGTCTGTATACCGGGCTTGATGAATCAGTGATTCGTGCGCAGCTAGACGAAGCGATTGCGAAGGATTATTTGGTTGAGACAGAAGATTTTTGGCAGATTACCGAGCACGGTAAACTGTTTTTGAATTCGCTGTTAGAGATTTTTCTAGCTGAATAATCAGGCATTGTCTGGCGGATGACGCTGCGCTTATCCGCCCTACGAAATGCAGTTGTAGGTCGGATAAGCGCAAGCGTCATCCGACATTATTTCAGCTTAAATGTTTTTCACCCGGCTGGTAAGAATCAACGCGAACACCGACAGCCCGGCAATTAACCAATATACCGAATAGTGCCCAAAACTTTCCGCCAGCGCGCCCTGTAAAACCCCTGCCAAAATCACGCCTGTCGAAATACTGTTGGTGAAAAGCGTGGTCGCCGAACCCGGCCTACCAGGCATTAAATCCTGGAACCACAACATGCCGATACCCGCGACAATCCCGATAAATATCGCGTTAAATAGCTGAAGCAGCAGTAAAGCAGTACGGCTATGGAACAGAATCAGCCCGACGTAAAACAGCACGCCAGCCGAGACAGCAATCACCATCATGCGACGTTTACCGAAGCGCTTCACGTAATAACCCGCCAGGATCATCGCCGGGATTTCCAGCCCTGCGGCAGTGCCCATCAAAAGCCCAGCCAACGATTCGGGCAGCCCTAAATCACTGCTGACCCACAACGGCATGTCGATGATATACATGGTGTTGCAGGTCCACATCAGCATTGAGGCAATAAATAACATGCGGACGTTTTTGTCTTTCCAGCCGCTGACCTGGGTAAGCGCCACATCTGCGGGCTGCTCAATCCTTGCGACCGAGGGAAGTGCGAAGAAGATTAGCGCCAGCGAAATAACAAAAATTCCCGCGGCAATAAGAAACATGGTGGTAAAGCCGTAATTTAACGCGAGCATAAACGACAGCGGCGGGCCAATAACCCAGGCAAGCGAGAGCTGCGCACGCATTATCGAACTGAACATCACCACTTCACGCGCTGAGTTATCGGCATATTCACGGGCAAGGGCAAATATTTGCGGCATCGCGGTATTGGCAATAGACGCGAACATGACGCCAACGGTGATTAACGTCAGGTAATGACGGTTAAAAGCAAAAAGCACACAGTTTGCTACTGCCATCACGCAACAAACCATAATCAGTTTGCGACGGTCACCCTGATTATCTGAACGCTTCGCCAGCGCCAGGCTGACGAGGATCCCGGCTATCGCATTGACGGTATAAAACAGGCCGACCCAGAATGGGCGCACCTCGACTTCGCGACTTAAAAACAGGCTAAGAGTGGGCGCCTGGAGTGCCCCCGCAATCCCCATCATGAAAGCCACAATCATAAATGCGGCATATACCGGATTGAGGCGGCGTCCTTTGGTCAGAAACCAAATCATGCAGAAATTCCTTTTGTTCGAGCGCTCACTGGGTGTGCAAAACGTCAACTATACCCTAAATAATTCAAGTTGCAGGTAGGCGGCAAGGGAGCTTATCCCCAGGAGCTTACTTAAGTAAGTGACTGGGGTAAGTGAGTGCAGCCAACACCCCTGCAGCTTGAAGTATGACGGGTATAAAAAAGCCAGCAGTAACAATCTGCTGGCCAGGTGAACATCACCAATTCTCAGTCACACATGTATCAACGAGTCAGTACTTCACGGTCACGGAAGTTGTCACCTCCCACTGCATTAAGTCCTCAAGCATCCTAAGACGTTGCGATGCTGTCAGGCGAGCCAGCCATCCAGCAGAAACACTTTGGGTTGCGGTAAAATACTGTTGATAAAACTTAACCACTGGCGACCGTTTCATATGTACCTCCTCGCTTTCAACGTTGATGATTATTGGCGTAATATGAGGAAAGTTAAATTGATGAGTTTCTGACAGGAGTTCCTCTTTTATGAGTTCGAGTCGTCTGCAACAACAATTCATCCGCCTGTGGCAATATTTCGAAGGTAAACCGCAGGATACAACGTTGAATGACCTGGCCTCGCTGCTGAATTGCTCCCGCCGCCATATGCGCACGCTACTCAGTGCGATGCAGGAAAAGGGCTGGCTGAGCTGGAAAGCGGAAGTCGGACGAGGCAAACGTTCGCAGCTCGAATTTCTCTACACGGGCCTCGCACTCCAGCAACAGCGGGCAGAGGATCTTCTCGAGCAGGACAGAATTGATCAACTGGTGCAGATCGTCGGGGATAAAGCCGCGGTGCGCCAGATGCTGATCTCCCATCTCGGACGCAGCTTCCGGCAGGGGCGACATATTCTGCGCGTTCTGTACTATCGCCCGCTGTTAAACCTGTTACCAGGCTCGGCTTTACGCCGTTCAGAAACGCATATTGCCCGGCAAATTTTCAGCGGCTTAATCCGCATAAATGAGGAAAATGGGGAACTGGAAGCGGATATAGCCCACCACTGGCAGCAAATATCCCCATTACACTGGCGTTTTTATTTGCGCCCTGGCATTCATTTCCACCATGGCCGCGAGCTGGATATGCTGGATGTCATGACCTCTTTGCAACGGATCAATGCGCTACCGCTCTATTCTCACATCACCCAGATTAGCTCCCCAACCGCCTGGACACTAGATATTACGCTCTCACAGCCAGATAACTGGCTGCCGTGGTTGCTTGGCAGTGTTAATGCGATGATTCTGCCGCGTGAGTGGCAAACGCTGGACAACTTTTCCCGCCAGCCAGTCGGCTCCGGCCCCTATTCGGTCGTGCGTAACAACACCAACCAACTGAAGATCCAGGCCTATGATGATTACTTTGGTTATCGCGCATTGATAGACGAAGTGAATTTCTGGGTGCTGCCGGAAATTGGCGAAGACGTCAGCTGTGCGGTGCAATTATCGGGAATGCCTGACAGCGAGAAAGCGGTTGAAAGTCGCCTGGAAGAAGGCTGTTACTACATTTTATTTGATAGACGCTCGCATTCCGGCAGCAATGAACAAGTGCGTCGCTGGTTGAGCCATGTGCTGGCACCTATTCACCTGCTTTATAGCGCGGGCGAACAAAACCAGCAGTATTGGTTCCCGGCATACGGCTTATTGCCACGCTGGCACCACACCCGACCGCAGCCGGTCGTCGAAAAACCCGCAGGGCTTGAGTCCGTAACACTGACGTTCTATCGCGACCACGTTGAGCACCGGGTTATCAGTAAAGTGATGGAACAATTGCTGGCACGCACAGGCGTAAAACTGGTGGTGCAAGAAGTCAGTTATGAAGAGTGGCATCAGGGCGATGCCGAAAGCGATATCTGGCTTAACAGCGCCAACTTCACCCTGCCGCTAGAATTTTCACTCTTTTCGCATCTTTATGAGGTGCCGCTCATTCAAAAATGTATTGCGATTGACTGGGAATCCGATACCCGTAAATGGCACAACAGTGAGCTTTCACTGCCCGAGTGGTGCCAGAAGCGCGTTGAGAATAATGACATTTTGCCGTTAATTCACCACTGGCTGCGCATCGAGGGGCAACGCAGCATGCGTGGCGTGAGGATGAACACGCTCGGCTGGTTTGACTTTAAATCGGCCTGGTTTGCACCCCCGGAACCTTAATACTTTCGATTCATTCACAGAATCATTACAATGCTCGCGTTCTCAACGGGGTGCTAAGACGAAAGTCTGGCTGAGATAATACCCGTCGAACCTGATCCGGATAATGCCGGCGAAGGGATTTGAGGCTCCATTCTCAAAGTCCTTTGCCACCCCTAATTCCAAGAGGTGCAAAGTGTTCAAAAAATTTCTGCCGTTGCTGGCACTCATCGCTGCCCCAGTTTTTGCCAAACCCCTGCTGACTGTTTACACCTACGACTCCTTTGCCGCCGATTGGGGTCCAGGTCCTGCGGTGAAAAAAGCCTTTGAAGCTGACTGCAATTGCGAGCTGAAATTTGTCGCACTCGAAGACGGCGTCTCTTTGCTAAATCGCCTGCGCATGGAAGGAAAGAACACCAAGGCTGATGTGGTTCTGGGCCTGGATAACAATTTGCTGGAAGCGGCTGCACAGACCAAACTGTTTGCCACCAGCAATGTTGATAGCAGCAAACTGAAAATCCCTGGCGGCTGGAACAACGACACGTTCGTGCCTTTCGACTACGGCTATTTCGCTTTCGTCTACGATAAAAACAAACTGAAAAACCCGCCGAAAAGCCTGAAAGAACTGGTCGAAAGCGACCAAAAATGGAAAGTGATTTACCAGGATCCGCGCACCAGCACGCCGGGTTTAGGCCTACTGTTATGGATGCAAAAAGTTTACGGCGACAAAACACCTGAAGCCTGGGCGAAACTGGCGAAGAAAACCGTCACCGTCACCAAAGGCTGGTCTGAAGCTTACGGTCTGTTCCTGAAAGGCGAAGGCGATTTGGTGATGAGTTACACCACGTCACCGGCGTATCACATCATCGAAGAGAAAAAAGATAACTACGCAGCGGCGAATTTCAGCGAAGGTCATTATTTGCAGGTAGAAGTCGCTGGCCGTTTAGCTTCCAGCAAGCAGCCTGAACTGGCTGAGAAATTCATGAAATTTATTACCTCGCCAGGCTTCCAGAACACCATTCCAACCGGCAACTGGATGTACCCGGTAACGGACGTGAAATTGCCTGAAGGTTTTAACGGTCTGGTGAAACCGCAGACCACGCTGGAATTTAGCTCGCAAGACGTCTCTTCCCATCGCGCAAGTTGGATTAGTGAATGGCAACGCGCCGTCAGCCGCTGATCCCCGGCTGGCTGATTCCAGGGCTATGCGCCGCTACTCTCGTGGTAGCCGTAGCCCTCGCGGCTTTTCTGGCGCTGTGGTTTAACGCGCCGCAAACCGATATCCGTGCTCTGGTGCAGGATAGCTATTTGTGGCACGTACTGCGTTTCTCGTTCTGGCAAGCATTCCTCTCCGCTGCCCTTTCGGTATTTCCGGCGATTTTCCTCGCCCGCGCACTTTACCGCCGCCATTTTCCGGGGCGGCTCGCGCTGTTACGTCTGTGTGCCATGACGCTCGTGTTGCCGGTGTTAGTGGCCGTGTTTGGTATTCTGACGGTGTATGGCCGCGAAGGTTGGCTGGCCTCATTGTGCGCCTGGCTGGGCATTGAATGGGTTTTCTCGCCGTATGGCCTTAAGGGCATTTTATTAGCTCACGTCTTTTTTAACCTGCCGATGGCGACGCGCCTGCTGCTTCAGGCGCTGGAAAATATCCCCAGCGAACAGCGCCAGGTCGCCGCGCAGTTGGGAATGCAGGGCTGGAACTTCTTCCGCTTTGTTGAATGGCCGTGGCTACGCCGCCAGATTCTTCCTGCCGCCGCACTCATTTTCATGCTTTGTTTCGCAAGTTTTGCCACCGTGCTTTCACTGGGCGGCGGGCCGCAGGCAACGACCATTGAGCTGGCTATCTTCCAGGCGCTGAGTTACGACTACGATCCTGCCCGTGCGGCGTTGCTCGCATTAGTACAAATGATTTGCTGCCTGGGTCTGGTGCTGATGAGCCAACGCCTCAGTAAAGCGATTCCGGTGGGTATCAGCCAGATGCAAGGCTGGCGCGACCCGCAGGATAAACTGCGCCGCAAACTGTGTGACGGGCTGCTTATCGTACTCGCACTATTATTGTTATTACCGCCGCTGATAGCGGTCATCATTGATGGTATCAATAGCGGCCTGGGTTCTGTGCTGTCACAACCGATTTTATGGCAGGCATTATTTACCTCGTTAAGAATTGCAGTCGGCGCGGGATTGATAAGCGTAGTCATCACGGTGATGCTGCTGTGGAGTTCGCGGGAACTGCGCCTGCGCAACCGCGCATTTGTCGGGCAGGCGCTGGAACTGAGCGGCATGTTGATTTTAGCCATGCCAGGCATTGTGCTGGCGACCGGCTTTTTCCTGCTGCTCAATAACAGCGTGGGTTTGCCGCAAACCGCTGACGGCATCGTAATTTTTACCAATGCGCTGATGGCCATTCCCTACGCGTTGAAAGTGCTGGAAAACCCGATGCTGGATGTCGCGGAACGCTACGGCAAATTGTGCCAGTCACTCAATATCAGCGGCTTAAATCGTCTGCGCTACATCGAATTGCGGGCGCTCAAACGCCCACTGGCACAGGCGTTAGCGTTTGCCTGCGTGCTCTCGATTGGTGATTTTGGCGTCGTGGCGCTATTCGGTAATGAAGATTTCCGCACGCTGCCTTTTTATCTCTATCAACAAATTGGTTCATATCGTAGCCAGGATGGCGCCGTTACCGCGCTAATCTTGCTGATACTGTGCTTTGCTTTATTCACATTGATTGAAAAACTTCCGGGACGCCATGCTAACGCTAACTGATGTAACCTGGCTCTATCACCATTTGCCGATGCGCTTTTCGATGCAAATTAATGCCGGAGAACGCGTGGCGGTGCTGGGGCCGAGCGGCGCGGGAAAAAGTACGCTGCTGAGTTTGATTGCCGGTTTTCTGACGCCTGCCAGCGGACAGATTAGGCTCAACAATGAAGATCATACGCATAGCGCTCCTGCGCAGCGCCCGGTGTCGATGCTGTTCCAGGAGAACAATCTTTTTAGCCATTTGACGGTGCGTCAGAACATAGGGCTTGGGTTAAATCCCGGCCTGAAGCTGAATCCTGACCAGCAGCAGCGTCTGGCGACCATTGCCAGCCAAATGGCGATTAGTGATTTGCTCGACCGTTTGCCTTCACAGCTTTCTGGCGGCCAGCGCCAGCGTGTCGCCCTCGCCCGCTGTCTGGTGCGCGAGCAACCTATTTTGCTGCTCGATGAACCTTTCTCAGCACTCGATCCAGCGCTGCGCCAGGAAATGCTGCAATTGCTTGATGACCTGTGCCGCCAGCAGCAGCTGACGCTGTTGATGGTGTCACACAGTGTTGAAGATGCGGCACGCATTGCCGAAAGAAGTCTGGTGGTGGTCGATGGCCGTATCGCCTGGGATGGCGACACGGCAACCTTATTGAGCGGAGAAGCCAGCGCATCTGCGCTGCTGGGTATTAGTGGTGGCCAGTAAGCACTTTCCATAAAATTTCGCGGTAAATCGGCATTAGCGGATGCATTTGAATCGCCACAAAACTGCCTATCGCCAGCACCGCCATGGTGGGGGCTAACCAATGCAAACGCGCCCGAGGCAAATATTGCGTTAAACGGTCGGCACTGGCTTTACCGCTACGCCACCAGCGCCAGCACAACCAGCCCGCCAGCCAAAGGCCCAGCGCGACCAGCAGCAATAGCCATTTAAAGCTGCCGCTCTGCATATCCGCAGGAATATCAATGGCGGCTCCCGCCAGAATCCCCGGCAAGAAGTAGATTGGTGGCCAGAAAATGCAGCCGATAATATTAGGGACGATAAATTTAGAAACAGGGAGATCCAACATGCCTGCAACCATCGGCACCAGCGGGCGTGTCGGGCCAACAAAACGGCCAACCAGGATGGTAAACATGCTGTGTTGATGCAGCGCATGCTCGGTTTTATCCAGCAGCGCTTTGTTCTTTTTCATAAACGACCAGCGATGCAGCGGCCCTTTAAAGCGGCCTCCCAGCCAGAACGAAATCCAGTCGCCCAGCAGGCAACCGATAATCCCTGCAGCCCAGGCGTGATAAAACCCAACCTGACCGCCACCAATCAGCGCACCAAGTCCCGCCATCATTACCGTGCCAGGAAGGATAAGCCCCACCAGCGCCAGAGATTCCAGAAAGGCCACCAGCATCACCGCAAAAAGCGAGTACGCCACTGACTGAGTTATAAAGTGTTCCAGCAAAGCTTCCATAAAGCGTCCGTCGAGAAACGAGTGGGCGATTCTCCTGAGTGATGAGATAACCGTCAAGCCATCATTTGTATGTATAAATTATAGTGATCATTCACACCCTGCACGAAACTCACTCGGGCTGGCACCCGTACACTTCTTGAAAACTCGCGAAAAATAGAGCTGGTCTTCAAACCCGACATTGCGCCCGACGCTGGCGATCGGCATACGCGTGGTGCTGAGCAATAGTTTGGCCTGGAGAATACGTTGGTCTTCACGCCAGCTTAAAACGCTGACGCCAAGCTGTTGGCGGAACAAATGCGACAGGCGAGAAGGCGATAAACAGACATGCTGCGCGACACTGGCGATATCAAACTGGTTATCAGCCAGATGGTCGCTGATGTACTGGCACGCGTCACGAACGCGGTTATCGAGCGGGGGATTGAGCGAGGCGCTTAATACTTCCATGCGCCGCAGTAATAATTGCTCTAACAGATTGATAGCCAATAATTCCGCGTAACGCCCTTCTGCCTGCCCGGCCTCAATAATCTGCCCAAAGAGCTGAGAAAAGTTTTGCTGGTGAGCGTCATCCGGGCGGAAAAACCCGGTGTGCGCAAAGATTGGCTCCCAGTTCAGCCACTCCTGCCAGTATGCGCGCGGGCGGAAATAAACCCACTGGTGATACCACTCCTTGCTGGCAGGTTCGCGGCCATAGTGGTGCACTTCACCCGGCGGGAACAACAGAATATCGCCTGGGCGGCAAATATAGTTCTTCCCCTGATTATTGATAACCCCTTCTCCGCGCACCGTTAAATTGAGGATGTAGCCTTTCATGCCAAGCGGCCTGTCGATGAAAAAATCCAGTGGCCCTTCAGCTTCAATTGGCGTTAATCCAGCCACCAGGTGGGCGTTAAATGAATACCCTGGTAACAGGGGGTCGTTTTGCATCTCAGGCATCATCAAGCTCGCTATTTAATTGGGCGATAGGAACAATTTGTCCATATCCATGTTATTCACTGGCGGCGTCATACTGCGCAAACAACAAACCGTCCTGATTTCATCATAAAGCCGCAATTTACCTGCACCTATGCTTTTCATTCGTCAATCACGAGGTTTTGTGACGATAACCGAAGTGTTTATAAAAGTAGCAGAAATGTCCACATCGATTATTTGCGGGGCGTCACACTTCTCAAAGGCACAGCAAATTTCTCCATAACTACAGCGAATACGACCTGACGGTTTTCCGGCATAAAAACTAATGTCATTTCCATAGATAACCAGGTCAGGGAGTAAAAAAATGTCGATTGCGCTGGGCCTCGATTTTGGCAGTGATTCCGTGCGCGCCTTAGCCGTTGATTGCGAAAACGGTGCGGAGCTCGCCACGAGCGTGGAATGGTATCCGCGCTGGCAAGAAGGCCAATATTGTGACGCCCCAAATAACCAGTTCCGCCATCATCCACGGGACTACATTGAGTCGATGGAGCGCGCGGTAAAAACCATTCTCGCTGAGCTGACCGCTGAACAACGTGCCCGCGTTTGCGGCATTGGCGTCGACAGCACTGGTTCGACTCCCGCCCCGATAGATGCCAAGGGCAATGTGCTGGCACTCACGCCAGAATTCGCTGACAACCCGAACGCCATGTTTGTGTTGTGGAAAGACCATACCGCCGTAGAAGAAGCCGAAGCCATTACTCGCTTGTGCCATCAGCCGGGGAAAAATGACTACTCCCGTTATATTGGCGGTATTTATTCCAGCGAATGGTTCTGGGCAAAAATCCTGCACGTCACCCGCGCTGACCAAAAAGTGGCACAAGCGGCGGTATCGTGGATTGAATTATGTGACTGGGTTCCTGCGCTGCTTTCCGGCACCACTCGCCCGCAAGATATTCGCCGTGGCCGCTGTAGCGCCGGGCATAAATCCCTGTGGCATGAAAGCTGGGGCGGCCTGCCTCCGGCGAGTTTCTTTGATGAATTAGACCCGGTGATTAACCAGAATCTGGCTTACCCGATGTTTACCGAAACCTGGACTGCGGATATCCCGGTGGGCAACCTTTCCGCCGAATGGTCTGAACGCCTCGGTCTGCCGCAAAACGTGGTGATTTCCGGTGGCGCATTTGACTGCCATATAGGCGCAGTTGGGGCTGGTGCTCAGCCGAACACTCTGGTGAAAGTCATCGGCACCTCCACCTGCGACATTTTGATTGCCGACAAACCGACAGTCGGCGACCGCGCAGTCAAAGGCATTTGCGGGCAAGTCGACGGCAGCGTGGTTCCGGACTTTATCGGCCTCGAAGCCGGGCAATCGGCATTCGGTGATATCTACGCCTGGTTTGGCCGAGTGCTGGGCTGGCCGCTGGAACAGCTGGCGCAGCAGCACCCGGAACTACGTGAGCAAATCAACGCCAGTAAGAAGCAGTTGCTGCCAGCGCTGACGGAAGCCTGGGCGAAAAACCCTTCCCTCGAACATCTGCCGGTGGTGCTCGACTGGTTTAACGGACGTCGCACCCCGAATGCCAACCAGCGCCTGAAAGGTGTGATTACCGATTTAAACCTGGCAACAGACGCACCTGCGCTGTTTGGTGGGCTGATTGCCGCTACTGCCTTTGGCGCTCGGGCCATTATGGAATGCTTCACCGAACAAGGAATTCCCGTCACGAACGTGATGGCACTGGGCGGTATTGCACGCAAATCCCCGGTCATCATGCAGGTCTGCGCTGACGTACTGAATCGCCCGCTGCAGATTGTCGCTTCTGACCAGTGCTGCGCATTAGGTGCGGCGATCTTTGCCGCCGTGGCCGCGGGCAAACACGCAGATATTTCTCGCGCCCAGCTCGCTATGGCCAGCCAGATTGAAAGCACCTTACAACCCGATTCCCAACGCGCCGAGCGCTTTGAGCAGCTTTATCGCCGTTACCAGCAATGGGCGGTTAGCGCGGAACAACATTATCTCCCTTCAGCCCCAGTTGCGGTTACTCATGCAGCTCAGGCCACTGTGACCCATTAAGGACATGACGATGAACATTTTTGAACAATATGAAGTGTGGTTTGTAATTGGCAGCCAGCATCTTTACGGTGCGGAAACGTTGCGTCAGGTGAATCAACACGCCGAGCAGGTTGTGAATGCGCTCAATAAAGAAGCCAAACTGCCGTGCAAGCTGGTGTTGAAACCTTTGGGAACCACACCGGATGAAATTACCGCTATCTGCCGCGATGCGAGTTACAGCGATAAATGCGCCGGTATGGTGGTGTGGCTGCACACCTTCTCGCCAGCCAAAATGTGGATCAACGGTCTGAGTATCCTGACCAAACCGCTGCTGCAATTCCACACTCAATTCAATGCGCAGATCCCATGGGGCAGCATTGATATGGACTTTATGAACCTGAACCAGACCGCGCATGGCGGCCGTGAGTTCGGTTTCATCGGCGCACGTATGCGCCAGCAACACACCGTCGTGACCGGGCACTGGCAAGATCCGCAAGCTCATCAGCGCATTGGTTCCTGGATGCGTCAGGCGGTTTCAAAACAAGATACTCGTCAGCTGAAAGTGGTTCGCTTCGGCGACAACATGCGTGAAGTCGCCGTGACTGATGGCGATAAAGTGGCAGCGCAGATGAAGTTTGGTTTTGCGGTCAACACTTACGCTGTGGGCGATTTAGTTCAGGTTGTAAACGCAGTGAGCGACGGGGACGTGAACGCATTAGTCGACGAATACGAAAGCAGTTATCGCCTGAGTGCTGCAGCCCAGATCAACGGGGATAAACGCCAGAATGTACTGGATGCCGCACGCATTGAGCTGGGGATGAAACAGTTCCTGGTTCAAGGCGGTTTCAGCGCCTTTACCACCACATTTGAAGACCTGCACGGCCTGAAACAACTTCCGGGTCTGGCAGTGCAACGCCTGATGCAGCAAGGCTACGGCTTTGCGGGCGAAGGCGACTGGAAAACTGCCGCTTTGCTTCGCATCATGAAGGTGATGTCAACCGGTCTGCAAGGCGGCACCTCTTTCATGGAGGACTACACCTATCACTTCGAGAACGGCAACGATATGGTGCTCGGTTCCCACATGCTGGAAGTTTGCCCATCCATTGCTCTTGCTGAAAAACCAATCCTCGATGTGCAACACCTGGGGATCGGCGGCAAGGACGATCCTGCACGTTTGATCTTCTCCACCCAAACTGGCCCGGCGTTGAATGCGAGCCTTATTGATCTGGGCGATCGTTTCCGCCTGCTGGTGAACTGCGTTGATACCGTCGAAGCGCCGCATCAATTGCCGAAACTGCCTGTGGCGAATGCACTGTGGAAAGCGCAGCCGGATCTGCCTACCGCATCCGAAGCGTGGATTCTGGCAGGTGGTGCGCACCACACCGTGTTCAGCCAGTCTCTGACGCTCGACGATATGCGCCTGTTCAGCGAACTGCACGGTATCGAACTGGCGGTTATTGATAACGACACCCGCCTGCCTGCGTTTAAAGACTCTCTGCGCTGGAACGAGGTTTATTACAGCTA
>Ga0160438_1000160_pt1 | contig 25434 bp, 20 predicted proteins | sample HID1975K_E0MG_FD_108203 | JGI IMG/M metagenome (GOLD analysis project Ga0160438, IMG submission 108203) | Enriched soil microbial communities from UW Madison campus, WI, USA - HID1975K_E0 MG | ecosystem: Environmental > Terrestrial > Soil > Unclassified | place: USA: Madison, Wisconsin...
CCAAACGGGTCAAGGTCGTTAACCGTCACGGTTATGATCTGACGAGTCGTAACCCGTCGCTTTGCAGAGTAGAATTGCGCCATGAGCCAGAATGCTCTCTCAAAATATTAACTATTGCTTCAATTGTCCCATATCGGAACCCCATGACCAACTACAGCCTGCGCGCACGCATGATGATCCTGATTCTGGCGCCGACATTAATGATCGGTTTATTGCTCAGCATCTTTTTTGTCGTCCATCGTTACAATGACTTGCAGCGTCAGTTAGAAGATTCCGGCGCCAATATAATCGAGCCGCTGGCGGTTGCGAGTGAATACGGTATGAGCTTCCACAGCCGCGAGTCGATTCGCCAGTTGGTCAGCGTTCTGCACCGCCGCCATTCTGATATTGTGCGGGCAATTTCGGTTTTCGATGAAAACAATAAACTGTTTGTCACCTCTAATTATCAGCTCAATGCGTCCGCACTCAAGTTGCCAAACAACGAAAAACCGCCGCACAGCTTGAGTATCACGCGCTATGGCGATTCCATTATCCTGCGCACGCCGATTATTTCAGAGAGCTATTCACCCGACGAATCAGAAGTCACTGACGCCAAGCCCGCAGGAAACACGCTCGGCTATGTCGCGATTGAACTTGATCTGAAATCCGTACGTTTGCAGCAATACCGGGAAATTTTTATCTCGACGCTGATGATGTTGTTCTGCGTCGGTATCGCCATGCTGTTTGCTTATCGCCTGATGCGCGATGTCACCGGCCCGATTCGCAATATGGTGAATACCGTTGACCGAATCAGACGCGGGCAGCTCGACAGCCGGGTGGAGGGTTTTATGCTCGGCGAATTAGATATGCTGAAAAATGGTATCAATTCGATGGCGATGTCGCTAACCGCTTATCACGAAGAGATGCAGCACAATATTGACCAGGCAACATCTGACTTGCGCGAAACGCTGGAGCAGATGGAAATCCAGAACGTGGAGCTGGATTTGGCGAAGAAACGCGCCCAGGAAGCGGCACGTATTAAGTCTGAATTCCTCGCGAATATGTCTCACGAACTGCGCACCCCGTTAAATGGCGTGATTGGTTTTACCCGCCTGACGCTAAAAACCGATCTGAACGCCACGCAGCGCGATCACTTGCATACCATTGAACGTTCAGCGAATAACTTACTGACGATTATCAACGACGTGCTCGACTTCTCGAAGCTGGAAGCGGGCAAATTGATCCTCGAAAGTATTCCCTTCCCGCTGCGCAATACGCTCGACGAAGTGGTGACTTTACTGGCGCATTCAGCACATGACAAAGGTCTGGAACTGACGCTCCACATTAAGAATGATGTACCGGATAACGTGATTGGAGATCCGCTGCGTTTGCAGCAGGTGGTGACGAATCTGGTGGGGAATGCGATTAAATTTACCGAAAGCGGCAATATCGACCTTGTGGTCGAAAAACGCTCGCAGGGCAACAATAAAGTCCAGGTAGAAATGCGTATTCACGACACCGGCATCGGTATTCCCGAGCAGGAACAGTCGCGTTTATTCCAGGCGTTTCGTCAGGCGGATGCGAGTATCTCACGTCGCCACGGCGGCACTGGCCTTGGGTTAGTGATTACGCAGAAACTGGTGAGCGAAATGGGTGGCGATATTTCATTCCATAGCCAGCCAAATCAAGGCTCTACCTTCTGGTTCTACATCAACCTGGATCTCAATTCCAACGCGGTTCTGGACGGTTACTCCACCGAAAACCTCGCAGGTAAGCGCATTGCGTATATCGAGCAAAATGCCACTGCCGCGCAAAGCACGCTCAATATTCTGGCGAATACGCCGCTTGAGGTGATTTACAGCCCGACGTTTATGACTCTCGCCGAAGCCCACTACGACATTATGCTATTTGGTTTGCCGGTGGCGTTCCGCGATTCGCTTTCCATTGCCAATCCAAAACTGGCTAAAGCCGTCACCATGACCGACTGCCTGATTCTGGCGCTCCCAAGCCATTGCCAGGTCGATGCGGAATCTCTGAAAAAAGAAGGCGTTGCTGGTTGCTTGCTGAAGCCTGTTACCTCGACACGTTTGCTGCCGTTACTGGCCGAGCACACTTTTAATGCGAATCCTGCACTCGTCGATAGCCTTGAGAATAAAAAATTACCGCTGACGGTAATGGCCGTGGATGACAACCCGGCAAACCTCAAGTTGATTGGCGCGTTACTTGAGGATCATGTTCAGAGTGTCGAACTGTGCGGCAGCGGGGCACAAGCGATTGAACGTGCGAAGCAGATGCAGATAGACATTATTTTGATGGATATTCAGATGCCGGAAATGGACGGTATACGTGCCTGTGAATTGATTCGCCAAATGCCACACCACCAGCAAACCCCGGTTATTGCCGTCACCGCACACGCCATGGCAGGGCAAAAAGAGAAATTGTTAAGCGCCGGGATGAACGACTATCTCGCCAAACCTATCGAAGAGAAAAAATTGTATAGCCTGCTGATGCGCTATCAGCCGGGAGCGATTACCGCTCCAGCCTCAGTGGCGAACGTTGAAACTACCGTGCCAACCAGCCCGCAAAACCAGACGCTGGACTGGGCGCTTGCGTTGCAACAGGCGGCGAATAAGCCGGATCTGGCGCGTGACATGCTGCAAATGCTGTTGGCTTTCCTGCCTGAAGTTCGTAACAAAGTTGAGGAGCAGTTGGTAGGAGAAAACCCGGAAGGGTTAGTGGATATCATTCATAAGCTTCACGGCAGTTGCAGCTACAGCGGCGTACCAAAGTTGAAAAGCTTGTGCCGCCAGTTGGAGCATGAGTTGCGCTGTGGGGTGAAGCCCGAAGACCTGGAGCCTGAGCTTCTTGAGTTGCTTGATGAAATGAATAACGTTTCGAAAGAAGCCCAGCGGATGCTCAGCTAATTTAATGTCGGATGACGCTTATCCGACCGGGAAGCCTTTCGTAGGGTGGGCAAGCGCAGCGTCCCCACCTTAACTTTTGAAGCGAAATCCACCGCCTATTGCCAGGGTGGCGGCGATATTGCGTGAAGCCATTCGCAAGTTTTCCCCGGCATTTTTCAGCGCATCTTCCAGCGTGCAAATGCTATACAGCACACTAAATACCGCATCCAGACCATGTTCATGCACCACGCCGACATCCGCCGTTAAACTCCCGGCAATCCCAATGACGGGAATATTGTAGCGCCTGGCTATTTTCGCCACGCCAATCGGCACTTTTCCGTGGATTGACTGGCTGTCGATGCGCCCTTCTCCGGTAATCACCAGGTCAGCATCACGCACTATTTCATCGAGTTTTAACGCTTCGGTGACTATCTCAATGCCCTGGCGCAACTGCGCATGACAGAACGCATAAAGTGCAGCGCCCATACCACCCGCAGCACCGCCTCCGGAAAGCTCCAGCACATTTATATGGAGGTCGCGGGCAATGATTTTTGCATAGTGTTCCAGCGCCTGATCAAGCTCGCGGACAATCGCAGGCGTCGCGCCTTTTTGTGGGCCAAATACTGCCGAAGCCCCTTCATTACCGGTGAGCAGATTAGTGACATCACACGCGACTTCAATGCGACAATCCTGCAACCGTTTATCCAGCCCGGAAATGTCGATGGACGCCAGTCGCGCAACTTCCCGTCCGCCCAATCCCAGCGGTTCGCCGTCGCTATCGAGCAAACGCGCCCCAAGCGCCTGCACCATGCCAATACCGCCGTCGTTGGTCGCACTACCGCCAATCCCAATCAAAATGCTTTTTACACCGCTATCCAACGCATAGCGTATTAGCTCGCCGGTTCCCCACGATGTGGTGTTGAGCGGGTTGCGTAATGCGGTTGGCACTTGCTCCAGGCCACTCGCCGCCGCCATTTCGATAAAGGCTTGCTGCTGGTCGCCTGAAATTCCATAAAACGCCTGAATCGGGTCGCCCAACGGCCCGGTGACATTCACCTCAATGATTTCACCGTTTGTTGCAGCAACCATCGCTTCTACGGTGCCCTCACCTCCATCAGCGACGGGCAATTTCACATAATGAGCATTCGGGAACACCTCCCGAAACCCGGTTTCAATCTGTGTCGCCACCTCGAGAGCACTGAGGCTCTCTTTGTAAGAATCTGGTGCGATGACAATTTTCATATGCCGTCCATTTAATGTCGGATGTCGCAACGCGTATCCGACCTACGCGGTTTCAGAAGGTTTTGTATAGCCTAACGAACCATGCAAGGGCGCTTATTATTAAACGTCCATTCGGGAATCAGGTACTGCATCGCCATGGCGTCATCGCGCGCGCCAAGCCCATGTTGCTGGTAAAGCTCATGCGCTTTCATCACTTGATCCATATCCAGTTCAACGCCCAGGCCCGGTGTTTTCGGGACTTGCACCATGCCGCCTTTAATCTCAAACGGCTGCTTAGTCAGACGCTGGTTACCTTCCTGCCAGATCCAGTGAGTGTCGATAGCGGTGACTTTGCCCGGTGCTGCCGCGGCAACATGGGTGAACATCGCAAGTGAAATGTCGAAGTGGTTATTAGAATGCGAACCCCAGGTCAGGCCAAATTCATGGCACATTTGTGCGACGCGCACCGAGCCTTGCATAGTCCAGAAATGTGGGTCAGCCAGTGGGATATCGACCGATTGCAGAGAAAGCGTGTGGCCCATTTGACGCCAGTCGGTGGCAATCATATTGGTCGCCGTTGGCAAGCCTGTGGCACGACGGAATTCCGCCATAATTTCACGACCCGAATAACCTTGTTCCGCGCCACACGGGTCTTCCGCATAGGCCAGAACACCGCGCAGTTGCTTACCGATGCTAATCGCTTCATCCAGAGACCAGGCTCCGTTCGGGTCCAGCGTCACACGGGCTTGCGGGAAACGTTTTGCCAGCGCAGTGACCGCTTCGGCCTCATCGCTCCCGGCTAATACGCCGCCCTTGAGTTTGAAATCGTTAAAGCCATATTTCTCGTAAGCCGCTTCTGCCAGGCGCACGACCGCATCCGGTGTCATGGCTTCGTCATGGCGAATGCGATACCAGTCGCATTTCTCATCGGGCTGGCTCTGATAAGGCAACGGAGTCTGTTTGCGGTTGCCCACGAAGAACAGATAACCCAACATTTCGACTTCGCTGCGCTGCTGTCCGTCGCCCAGCAACGAAGCGACGTTCACGCCGAGATGCTGGCCGAGCAAATCTAACATGGCCGATTCAATGCCGGTTACAACATGAATGGTGGTGCGCAAATCAAAGGTCTGCAAACCCCGGCCGCCAGAATCGCGATCGGCAAATTCGGCGCGCACCAGGTTCAGGATATTTTTGTATTCACCGAGCGTTTTACCAATCACCAGTTGCGATGCATCTTCCAGCGTCTGGCGAATCTTTTCCCCGCCTGGAATTTCCCCCACGCCAGTGTGGCCGGAGTTATCTTTGATAATCACAATATTACGGGTGAAGAAAGGCGAGTGTGCGCCACTCAGATTCATCAACATACTGTCGTGACCCGCAACGGGAATAACCTGCATCGCGGTGACTATCGGGGTAGAAGTTGTCATGTTATTCGTTCCTTGTCGTCAAGATGAATTAATTGCGGCCAAATGCCGGACGTTTGCGATCGAACTTCCAGCCCGGTACCAGATATTGCATGGCCGTTGCATCGTTACGCGAGCCGCCCGGAAGGGATTTATACACCTCGTGGGCCTTTTGCACCTGTTCCCAGTCAAGTTCCACGCCAAGGCCAGGTGCTTCCGGCACCGCGATTTTACCGTTGACTATTTGCAGCGGTGATTGAGTCAGGCGCTGGTCGCCTTCCTGCCAAATCCAGTGCGTGTCGATGGCAGTCGGTTTGCCCGGTGCCGCAGCACCCACATGGGTGAACATCGCCAGCGAAATATCGAAATGGTTATTGGAATGACAGCCCCACGTTAGCCCCCATTCGTCGCACATCTGCGCCACGCGAACCGCACCGCTGAGCGTCCAGAAATGCGGGTCTGCAAGCGGTATATCCACTGCATTAAGCATGATGGCATGGCTCATTTCACGCCAGTTGGTGGCAATCATATTGGTCGCCACCGGTAAGCCCGTCGCGCGGCGGAATTCCGCCATCACTTCCCGGCCGGAATAGCCTTGTTCCGCGCCGCAGGGATCTTCGGCATACGTCAGCACATCGCCCATCCCTTTGCACAAAGCGATAGCTTCATCGAGCAGCCATGCGCCGTTCGGATCTACGGTTATTCGTGCGTCCGGGAAGCGTTTTTTCAGCTGGCGTGCGGCTTCAAGTTCCTGCTCGCCAGGTAACACGCCGCCTTTAAGTTTGAAGTCTTTGAAGCCATAACGGTCTTGTGCGGCTTCAGCGAGACGCACAATAGACTCGCTGTTCAGCGCCTGCTGGTGGCGTAGTTCATACCAGTCGTGACGGGCATTTTTGCCATCCAGATACGGCAAATCGGTTTTGTTACGATCGCCGATGTAAAACAAATATCCTAAAACGGTGACTTCATCGCGCTGTTTGCCCGGCCCTAACAATTCGCAAACCGGAACGTTCAGCGCTTTGCCGAGCAAATCAAGCAATGCCGCCTCGAGAGCCGCCACCGCATTAACGCGCAGTTCGAAAGTCCACGCACCTTTGCCGAAGGTATCAAAGTCCGCCGACTGATTACCTTTGTGAACGTTCTGCACCACGCGATTCATGCGCGCAATTTCCTGACCGACGACATGTGGGATCGCATCGACCAGCGTCTGATAAATCACTTCACCACCGGGCGCTTCGCCCACACCGGTATGCCCGGCGTTATCGGTCAGAACAACAATGTTGCGCGTGAAAAAGGCACCGTGCGCGCCGCCAATGTTGAGCAGCATGCTGTCATGGCCCGCCACCGGAATGACTTTCATATCCGTAATCAGCGGGCTTGCCTGAGTATTCATGATGATTGCCCCGCAGTGACAGGTTTGAGTTCGACACGTTTGATATCGCCAACAATCACCAGGTAACTCAGTACCGCGACAATCGCGTGAACGCCAACGTAAATCAGTGCGCCGTTAAACGACCCGGATGTGCCGACGATGTAGCCGATAGCGATTGGCGTCACGATACCGGAGACATTACCGAACATGTTAAACAGGCCGCCGCTCAAACCGCTGATTTCTTTCGGCGCGGTATCAGCCATCACCGCCCAACCCAACGCACCGATACCTTTGCCGAAGAATGCTATCGCCATAAAGCCGACAACCATCATTTCGGACTCAACGTAGTTACAGAACACCATGCTGACTGAGAGCAACATCCCGAGCACGATTGGCGTTTTACGGGCGATGTTTAACGAACCGGTGCGGCGCATCAGGTAATCAGAAATCACGCCACCCAACACTCCGCCGACAAATCCGCATACCGCCGGAACCGACGCGACGAAACCGGCTTTCAGAATCGACATGCCCTTTTCCTGCACCAGATACACCGGGAACCAGGTAATAAAGAAGTAGGTTAAAGCATTGATACAGTACTGCCCGATATAGATCCCAACCATCATGCGTGATCCGATCAACTGTTTGATCTGGCCCCACTTCTGCGCCATTGGGATATGTTCTTTTGGCTTCTTCTGATCCATGTTGATCAGCGCACCGCCCGCTTCAATGTACTCCAGTTCTTTTTGGTTTACGCCTGGATGGTTGTTCGGCTCATGAATCACTTTGAGCCACACGAAGCTAATAATGATACCCAGCCCGCCCATAAAGAAGAACACATGCGACCAGCCCACTTCGTGCGTCAACCAACCCATGATTGGCGCGAAGATAACGGTGGCGAAATACTGTGCGGAGTTAAAAATCGAGACCGCCGTGCCGCGTTCCTGTGCCGGGAACCACGCTGCGACGATTCGGCTGTTGCCGGGGAAGGAAGGTGCTTCGGCCAGACCCACCAGGAAGCGCAGAGTAAACAGCGCGATGATGATGCCAAAACCATTAAAGATATCGACGAAACCTTGCAGCAAGGTAAACATCGACCAGATAAAGATGGACCAGAAATAGACGCGTTTTGAGCCGAATTTATCAAGCAACCACCCGCCGGGGATTTGCCCTATAACGTATGCCCAGGAAAACGCGGAAAACACATACCCCATGCCGATAGGGTCGAGGCCGATATCTTTTGCCATTTCCGAACCGGCAATAGATAACGTGGCGCGGTCACCATAGTTAAACGAGGTGACGATGAAAAGCATGACGACTATCCAATAGCGAGCGTTGGTTCTTTTCTCGGCCACGCTCGCCGTCTGGCTAATTGAATTCATGTTGCACTCCTGAATTATAGCTTTTGGCTATGATCCACTCTGCACTTGTAGGGTATCAGAATGAGGTATCGGCCCATCCGCAGTATTTTTTGTGGTGCTGAATCTGCGGTTTTTTGATGCCGAAGGAAAGTATATTCAGGGAGTGAGCGTGCCTCATCGTGCAAAGACACAAGTTTGCCGGACGTTTCATGAGCAGTTTATGGCGTCTGTCCAACGTGCTGGGGGATGGTTCACGATTTTTGAAACAACCAGATAAAAGGAAGGGTCTATGCTTAGGCTGCAAGGCGAGGTAAAAATATTCGGCGGCAGGGAAGTGTGACTTCACCTGCCAGGATTCATTTTGTTACTTTAACAACGTCACCCATTGCTCAACCCATGGGTTAGAAACCGCTTCAGGTTCCGGATGATCGTTGGCATCAATGGCTAAAACATTACCGATGCGTTTCGCACCCTGCTCTTGCAGTAAGGCGTCAAATTGCTTTCCGCCCCCGCAAAAATGTTCGTAGTTGCTGTCACCTAATGCAATCAAACCGTAACGCAATTCAGGCTGGTATCCGATTTTGTCTTTTATCGCCTGAAACAGAGGAACGATGCTGTCTGGCAAATCGCCCTGGCCGGTTGTTGAAGTCACAATTAACACGTACTGGTCGCTAAATTTCTGCCAGTCAGCAAGCTCAGGATCTTCAAAAACGGTAGCTTTATGACCATTCTTTTTTAAAATCGCTTCGGCTTCTTCTGCTACCAGCAGCGAGTTTCCATACATTGTTCCTACAAAAATCCCTACTTCAGCCATCAGTTAACTCCTTGCGTTACGGCGGTATTATTCATCCTGGCCGTTGCTTGCCACAAACTCAACCTTTTCGATGTCACTCAGTAAGCCGCTCCAGCCAAACTGTGACATCATCTGCATCCAGGTGTCATCAAGGTTGGCGCGAAGGCACAGCGGTTCGCCTGTCACCGGGTGGTTTAACGAAAGCTGGCTTGCGTGCAGCATTAACCGCTGGCAGCCAAAATGTTCGGCCGCAGCGCGGTTCTGGCGCAGGTCGCCGTGTTTTGAATCGCCAATCATGGGGTGGCGTAAGTGCGACATATGGCGACGTAACTGGTGCTTGCGCCCAGTTTTAGGCTCCAGCTCAACCAGGCTGTAGCGTGCGGTTGGATAACGACCAACCGGAACCGGCATTTCTACGGTCGCCAACCCACGATAATGCGTTACGGCTGGCTGCGCTTCTTTATCCTGAGTCGCTTTTTTATCGGCGATTTTATCAAGCTCTTCCACCAGCGGGTAATCCAGCACCGCTTCATCTTCAAGCCAGCCGCGAGTCACCGCGTGGTAGCGCTTTTGAATTTGGTGATTTTCAAACTGCTGGGATAACAAATGCGCGACTTCGCTGGAAAGGGCCATCAGCAATACGCCTGACGTGGGCCTGTCGAGGCGGTGCACGGTAAACACATGTTTGCCAATTTGGTCACGCACGGTTTGCATCACAAAGACCGTTTCATGGCGGTCCAACCAGCTTCGGTGAACTAACCAACCCGAGGGTTTGTTGACCGCAACCAGCCATTCATCCTGATAAATAATTTCCAGCATCAGGATTTGTCACTCACAAACAGCGCATCAAGTTCTTGCAGGGCTTTTAACAGAGGTGTACGTCCGACATGTGCCGCATCCAACGCCATTTCGTAATAGGGCGCAAGGGCAAAATCAGCAGGCAGAGGGTGTTGAGCATCAAGAAGCGCGTGCATTCGGGGAATCAGAACCCATTGCAACCATTCGTGAGGCTGCATTGTATCCAGGCAAAATGGTTGCGTGCTTTCAAAGGCTTCAGCGTTTGGCGCACAGCCTTGCCAAAGTTGGTGGTCACGCAAAACCTGTTCAATGATGTGTAGATGCTGGCGTACCAGCGCGTGGCGTTCCATGGAAACCTCGAGCATCAGTTAAAAGAAGCCGGCAAGCATATCACTTCTTAGGCTGAGCGAAAAAATGCATAAAAAAAGGGAGCACTGTATAAACAGTGCTCCCGGTTCGTTTCGCAGCTAATCCGGCTACTTTTGGTGCTCCCTGCTCGTCCGTGACAACTATGTCCTGCGGTCTCCTGACCTACAATCCGTCGTACTCGCGTCCTGCTACCATCATCCTGAGGTGTTCCGGCATTGTCCTGATGCATAATCCTTTGGTCTTCCAGACCCACCGAATGTTCCTGATTCGGCTCTCATTCTCCGTCCTGGAGGTGTCCCTTACTCTTCCTGAGTGATCCTTGCTTCATCCAGAAGCCTTCCTTGCAACACCATCCTGGTGTGTTCCACTTCTTCAATGAAGTGACATCATCCTAATGTCTCCTTCACTTCCCGACGTCCTGTCGACGGACATAGAATCCTCTATTTCGTTCACTCTGACAACCCACTCACAACCAAAGCTTACGATAACTTTCATTCAAAAGCAGACGCAAAACCAATCAAGTTATTGATATAAAAGAGTTAATCAATTTATCGACATGAAAGCTCTGCATGAAAAGTTAGAGATCTCTTACAACTCGTGTAAGAGATCTCTCACAAGTCTAATAGCGATTAACGCTTAAATGACCTGCGGTTGTAAGCCTAGCAGGAACAAATTCAGTGAAGGAGCGAGGGTTGTACGCTGTTTGGTGCCAATTTTTTCCAGAACGACTTCACCGGTAAGATTACACAAAGACACCACTTCCATTTCATCAGGTGTGGTAGCCAGAAACAGCGTCGGCGATAGCTTCAGGCGTTTTTGAGTGACCAGATGACCAATCAAGTTTTCTTGTACACGTTGGAAATCGTCTTCGCTCCACGCCTGCAACAGCGTTAACGCCTGGTTGCCAGACATCGCAGGCATGTCACCGGCAAATTGGGTGGTGTAAAACTGATGCGCGCCAGGCTGCAAGGCAATATCCATCGCCCGCTCAACCGCGCTGAGATCGTTTACGGGAGCAAATGGCTGCGGCTGCCAGCGCACATCGTTACCGGTTGTCGTCACGATACACGGCGATGGCACACCATATAATTCTTCACTTGCAGGCCAGCCATCAGCTTGTTCACGCCAGGCCTGACAAAAGCGCTCAGTGAAATCTTCCAGCGCCTGACGTACTTCGTTATCCACCAATTTCTCACTCCCTCAAGGCTGCGGTACAATAGGAACCAATTGTACCTGCATTCTATCGGTGACACATGTCTTATGAAAACCACCAGGCACTGAGTGGCCTGACACTGGGTAAGCCAACCGCTTACCAGGATCAATACCAACCGTCTTTACTCCAGGCCGTCCCTCGCAGCCTGAACCGCGACCCATTAAGCTTACATGCAGATAACCTGCCATTCAGCGGCGGCGATATCTGGACGTTGTACGAACTGTCGTGGCTGAACAGTAACGGTTTGCCACAGGTAGCAGTCGGGCATGTGCAGCTTGATGCGAACAGCGTGAATCTGGTTGAGTCCAAAAGCTTCAAACTCTATTTGAACAGCTTTAATCAGACCCAATTTGTAGACTGGGAGACGGTTCAGGAGGCGCTAAAGCGTGATTTAAGTGCCTGCGCACAAGGTGATGTTAGCGTGGTGTTGTTCCGTCTGCATGAGCTCGAAGGGCAGGAAATCGCGGCGTTCACTGGCGAGTGTATAGATGAGCAAAATATCACTATTGATAACTACGAATTTAACGCCGATTACCTCAGTGGTGCGGCGGGCGACGAAATCGTAGATGAAACCCTGGTGAGCCATCTGCTGAAATCTAACTGCCTGATAACCCACCAGCCGGATTGGGGTTCCGTTCAGATTCGTTATCGTGGCCCGCGCATCGACCGGGAAAAATTGCTGCGTTATCTGGTGTCATTCCGCCAGCACAACGAATTCCACGAGCAGTGTGTGGAGCGAATCTTTAATGATATTCAGCAATTCTGCTGCCCGGAAAGCCTCAGCGTCTATGCACGCTATACTCGTCGCGGCGGTCTGGACATTAACCCGTGGCGTACTAATACCGATTTCCATCCGGCATTTGGCCGCCTGGTTCGTCAATAAGTGCGAAACGCCTCGCAGCCTGCGGAAGGATTATTGTTTTCAGGTTGTTAAATTGAACATGCCAGGGCTATTGTAATCATTGGGAGCGGCACTTTACGCTTCGTAAGGAGTTAACTTGATTACACATATTAGCCCGTTAGGCTCAATGGATATGTTGTCGCAGCTGGAAGTCGATATGCTTAAACGCACGGCCAGCAGCGACCTCTATCAACTGTTTCGCAACTGTTCACTTGCCGTACTTAACTCAGGAAGCCAGACCGATAGCAGTAAAGAGTTGTTATCGCGTTACAAAAACTTCGATATCAACGTGCTGCGCCGCGAACGTGGCGTCAAACTTGAACTGATTAATCCACCTGATGATGCGTTTGTTGATGGTCGCATCATCCGGGCTTTGCAAGCTAACCTGTTTGCCGTGCTACGCGATATTTTGTTCGTGAACGGCCAGATTTCCACCGCCGGGCGCTTCCAGAATCTCGATTTGGCAGACCCAGAAAATATCACCAATATGGTGTTTTCTATTTTACGTAACGCTCGTGCATTGCATGTTGGCGAAGCGCCAAACCTGGTGGTTTGCTGGGGCGGGCACTCGATCAACGAAAACGAATACCTCTACGCACGTCGTGTCGGTACTCAACTCGGTCTGCGCGAACTCAATATTTGTACCGGCTGTGGCCCTGGAGCCATGGAAGCACCAATGAAGGGTGCCGCGGTGGGCCATGCCCAGCAACGTTATAGAGAAAGCCGCTTTATTGGTATGACGGAACCGTCAATCATTGCCGCGGAACCACCTAACCCGTTGGTAAATGAACTGATAATCATGCCGGATATCGAAAAGCGCCTCGAAGCGTTTGTGCGAATCGCGCATGGCATCATCATTTTCCCTGGTGGCGTGGGTACAGCAGAAGAACTGCTTTATCTGCTCGGCATTTTGATGAACCCGCATAACCACGACCAGGTATTGCCGCTGATTTTGACCGGGCCGAAAGAGAGCGCTGACTACTTCCGTGTGCTGGACGAGTTTATCGTCAACACGGTGGGTGAGCAGGCGCGTCGTCATTACCAAATCATTATCGACGACCCGGCTGAAGTCGCACGTCAGATGAAAAAGGCCATGCCAAAAGTAAAAGAGAATCGCCGCGAAACGGGCGATGCTTATAGCTTCAACTGGTCGATTCGTATTGCGCCTGATCTACAAATGCCGTTTGAGCCAACCCACGAAAATATGGCCAATCTCAAGCTCTATCCGGATCAACCCGCAGAGCAACTGGCGGCTTCTTTGCGCCGGGCGTTTTCCGGTATTGTTGCGGGTAACGTAAAAGAGGGCGGGATACGCGCCATTGAACAATTTGGCCCGTACAAAATTCACGGCGACGCACAAATGATGCGACGCATGGATGACCTACTTCAGGGCTTTGTCGCCCAGCACCGCATGAAATTACCAGGCAGTGCTTACATTCCTTGCTACGAGATTTGCACCTGAATCCTCAGGGCGGAGCGACTCCGCCCTTTTTTATTTCCATATTTTTTCTCATTTTCCCCGCTAATTTCGCCCCCTTTCATGTTACCCGTATCAGCATAAACATCTTCACGTAAACTAATACCTCAGTTCAATTCCATGCTAAAAACCCTGCGTATACAGACAATTACCCTGAGAGCACAGACTGAAACAACGGTTTATTATCTACAATATCCGTAATTTTAGGGTGTAAATATCAAACAAAATATCAGATGCAGAGTGAAAATCTGCCAAAAACCACGCAAGCAGTGGATTCTTACATTTGAGATCTTGATCACTGATGAATTGACAACATGAATGTATCTTTCCGCCCGCTGATTATCACTGGCCAAAATTACTATAAAACCGCCCGCTACCAGCATTAAATTTCAACAGTCAATGGCAAGGCATCGCGATTGACTCAGTTTTCGAATCAATATGTTCCTTTGGAGAAGTAGTAGATGGAAACCACACAAACCGGCAGTATTGCCTCGGTTGAAAGCAAAAGTTCATGGCGCAAGTCCGATACCATGTGGATGCTGGGCTTGTACGGCACCGCAATTGGGGCTGGCGTTTTATTCCTGCCGATTAACGCCGGTGTTGGCGGCCTGATTCCGCTGTTCATCATGGCAATTCTTGCGTTCCCAATGACTTTCTTCGCTCACCGTGGTCTGACTCGCTTTGTGCTGTCAGGTAAAAACCCTGGTGAAGACATTACTGAAGTTGTAGAAGAGCACTTCGGTGTGGGCGCAGGTAAAGTCATTACCCTGCTCTACTTCTTTGCTATCTACCCAATTTTGCTGGTGTACAGCGTCGCTATCACTAACACCGTTGATAGCTTTATTACGCATCAGTTGGGTATGGTTTCTCCGCCACGTGCGCTTTTGTCTCTGATCCTGATTGTGGGTCTGATGACCATCGTTCGTTTCGGTGAGCAGATGATCGTTAAAGCGATGAGCATCCTGGTATTCCCGTTTGTTGCGGCTTTGATGGCTCTGGCGTTATATCTGATTCCTGAATGGAGCAGCGCGGCGTTTGATACCCTGTCATTTAGTGCAGCTGCATCTCCTGCAACCGGCAGCGGCTTGTGGATGACGCTGTGGCTGGCAATCCCAGTAATGGTGTTCTCCTTTAACCACTCGCCTATCATCTCTGCTTTTGCGGTTGCAAAACGTAACGAGTACGGCGACGAAGCTGAGAAGAAATGTTCCCGCATCCTGTCTTTTGCGCACATCATGATGGTAATTACCGTGATGTTCTTCGTATTCAGCTGCGTACTGAGCCTTTCCCCGGAAAACCTGGCCGAAGCAAAAGCACAGAACATCTCTATTCTGTCTTACCTGGCTAACCACTTTAACGCGCCAGTCATTGCCTGGATGGCACCGATTATCGCGATTGTTGCTATTACCAAATCCTTCCTCGGCCACTATCTGGGCGCACGTGAAGGCTTCAACGGGATGGTTATCAAATCCCTGCGCGGTAAAGGCAAAACTATTGAAATCAGCAAACTGAACCGCATCACCGCTATCTTCATGCTGGTGACAACATGGATTGTTGCCACCCTGAACCCAAGCATTCTGGGGATGATTGAAACCCTGGGCGGCCCAATCATCGCGATGATTCTGTTCCTGATGCCGATGTACGCGATTCAGAAAGTCCCGGCAATGCGCAAATACAGCGGCCATATCAGCAATGTATTTGTGGTAATTATGGGTCTGGTCGCTATTTCCGCCATCTCTTACTCTCTATACTCGCTGTTCATCTAAAAGTTATAAACCGCCTGCCTCCTGCAGGCGGTTTTTTCTCTTAAAGTTACTCAGGCAACGGACGCAACATGATTAGCGTATTCGATATTTTCAAAATCGGTATTGGCCCATCCAGTTCCCATACCGTCGGCCCGATGAAAGCCGGTAAGCAATTCGCAGACGATTTGATCGCGCAAGGGATTTTGCGCAACGTCACGCGAGTCGTCGTTGATGTATACGGTTCACTCTCTCTCACCGGTAAAGGTCACCATACCGATATCGCCATTATTATGGGTCTGGCGGGTAATATGCCGGACACCGTTGATATCGACGCCATCCCACATTTTATTCAGGACGTGAATACTCACGGTCGCCTGTTGCTGGCAAATGGCCAGCATGAAGTGGAATTCCCGGTCGATAGCTGCATGAACTTCCACGAAGATAATCTTTCCCTGCACGAAAACGGCATGCGTATTACAGCGCTGGCAGGAAGCGAAGTTGTTTATAGCCAAACGTATTACTCCATCGGCGGTGGTTTTATCGTTGATGAAGCCCATTTTGGCGTGGAAGAGTCCCAGCAGGTTGTAGTGCCATATCCTTATAAAAGTGCCGCTGATTTGCAGCGTCATTGCAAAGAAAGTGGGCTTTCGCTGTCTGGCTTGATGATGCTCAATGAGCGAGCAATGCGTTCGCAGGCTGAAATTGACGCACACTTTGCTGACGTGTGGAATGTCATGCGCAGCGGTATTGAACGTGGCATCACCACCGAAGGCGTGCTGCCGGGTAAAATGCGTGTCCCCCGTCGTGCTGCGGCATTACGCAGAATGTTGGTCAGCAGTGATAAGAACAACTCTGACCCAATGGCCGTTGTCGATTGGATTAACATGTTCGCGCTGGCGGTAAACGAAGAAAATGCGGCGGGTGGTCGCGTTGTCACCGCCCCAACTAACGGCGCATGCGGTATTGTTCCGGCTGTACTGGCTTATTACGACAAATTCATTCGTGAAGTTAATACAAACTCCTGCGCGCGTTACTTCCTCGCTGCGGGCGCCATTGGTTCTCTGTATAAGATGAACGCGTCAATTTCAGGCGCTGAAGTGGGTTGCCAGGGCGAAGTCGGTGTTGCCTGTTCCATGGCAGCTGCAGGTCTTGCGGAATTACTGGGCGGCAGCCCAAGCCAGGTTTGCATCGCGGCTGAGATTGGGATGGAACATAACCTCGGTCTGACGTGTGACCCGGTTGCCGGACAAGTTCAGGTTCCGTGCATTGAGCGTAATGCGATTGCAGCGGTGAAAGCAGTGAATGCGGCACGTATGGCCTTGCGCCGTACCAGCGAACCACGCGTTTGCCTCGATAAGGTTATCGACACCATGTACGAAACTGGCAAAGACATGAACGCCAAATACCGCGAAACATCACGCGGTGGCCTGGCGATGAAAGTGTCCTGCGATTAAAAACAAAAAACCCGCTGCGAAGCGGGTTTTTTATAACGGCTTCTTATCTTAGATCGCCAACCTTCACATGATCCATATCGTCAAACACCTGATTCTCACCCACCATTCCCCAGATAAACGTATACGCGCGCGTACCCACACCTGAGTGAATTGACCAGCTCGGGGAAATCACCGCTTGCTCGTTTTGCATCACAATGTGACGGGTTTCTTGCGGCTGGCCCATCATGTGGAATACGCAGCTATCCTGCTCCAGACCGAAGTAGAAATAGACTTCCATACGACGTTCGTGTGTATGGCAAGGCATGGTGTTCCACAGGTTACCTGGCTCCAGTTCAGTCAGACCCATACTCAACTGGCACGTTTCCAGCACATCTGGAACGAAGTACTTGTTGATAGTACGACGGTTGCTGGTAACGCTATCGCCCAGTGTGACTGGAGAAACGTCCGCAGGTGTCACGCGCTTGGTTGGGTAAGTGGTGTGTGCCGGAGCACAGTTGTAGTAAAAGCGTGCCGGGTTTGCAGGGTCGATGCTGGCGAACACCACTTCTTTAGCTCCTTTACCGACGTACAAACCGTCGCGAGCGCCGATTTCATAGCAAGTACCGTCAACCGTAATTGTGCCCTGGCCGCCGATATTGATTACACCCAACTCGCGGCGCTCGAGGAAATAGCTCACCCCCAACTGCTTACCAACTTCACCGCCAACACTCACCGTGCGCGTAACAGGCATGACGCCACCAACAATGATGCGGTCGATGTGGCTGTAGGTCATGGTGTACTCGTCAGCAGTAAAGATGGTTTCGATCAGAAACTCTTTACGTAAACCGGCAGTATCCAGGGTTTTTGCGTGATCGCTATGAATGCTTTGACGAATATCCATTACTTTTCCTTTCAAGGCTGAAAATACCAGGCGGAAACACAATCACGCCCGTTACTATTAATAATAATTTAGCAATTAAAATAGAGTTACTCACAAGTCATCTACATTTAACCGCACCACATAGACAGTTTATCACCTGATTATATAAATAATGTGATCCAAATTGAAATATCGTTTCAATTTGATTGAATTGTAATTCCAACAGAGCGATAGTTTATCTCACGAAGCGTTACCGGGGCACATTAGCCGTGGTGACTAGCTCAATGAGGTTAATCAAACTGCCATTAAGAGCAACGAGCATCTCTGACCCAACATCTTAAATAATCAGGGAAAACTAACTGTTTTCGCTGCTAACTGTTACGTCATTTTTTCATTAACACGCTGTAGAAAATGAAAAAATCATAAGGAATTACCATGAAGATCAAAGCTACTATTGAACGCATTCCTGGTGGGATGATGCTGATTCCATTGATTCTTGGAGCTATTTTAAATACTTTCGCTCCAGACACTGGTGCCTATTTTGGTTCGTTTACTAAAGGAATGATTAGCGGCACCGTTCCTATTCTGGCGGTTTGGTTCTTCTGTATTGGTGCCTCAATTGATCTGCGTGCAACAGGTACCGTTTTGCGCAAGTCCGGCACCCTGGTGCTGACCAAAATTGCTGTGGCCTGGGTCGTGGCTATGATTGCCGCGTCCTTTATTCCTGAAGGTGGGATTCAGACAGGCATGTTCGCTGGTTTATCCGTTCTGGCCCTCGTCTCTGCGATGGACATGACCAACGGCGGCCTGTACGCGAGCCTGATGAACCAGTACGGCACTAAAGAAGAATCAGGTGCATTCGTGCTGATGTCTCTGGAATCTGGCCCACTGATGACCATGGTGATCCTGGGTTCTGCGGGTCTGGCATCCTTTGAACCACACCACTTTATCGGTGCAGTGCTGCCCTTCCTGATTGGTTTTGCATTAGGTAACCTGGACCACGATTTACGTGCATTCTTTAGCAAAGCAACGCCTGTGTTGATTCCGTTCTTTGGCTTTGCCCTGGGTAACACCATCAACCTGAACGTGATTATGCACACCGGCTTGCTGGGTATCATGCTGGGTGTAGCGGTTATCGTTGTTACGGGTATTCCGTTGATTCTGGCTGATAAATACATCGGCGGTGGTAACGGTACCGCGGGTATTGCAGCCTCTTCGGCAGCAGGCGCTGCGGTGGCTAACCCGGTTATCATTGCGCAAATCAACCCGGCATTTGAGCCAGTCGCCGCTTCAGCAACCGCGCTGGTTGCAGCGAGCGTGATTGTGACCGCAATTCTGGTGCCAATCATTACCGCACTGTATTCAAGACGTATGGGCGGGAAAGTTGCTCAAAAGAACGAAAATGATGATGTGGTGGAGCTTTCACATTAATCGTTAAACAGTTAATACAAAAATGGAGCCTTGCGGCTCCATTTTTTTCGTCTTATAGCGCCGCTTTTAAGCGTTGTACCGCCTCATAGAGCTGCTCTTCGGTGGCCGTTGCATAAGAGAAACGCAGCGTTTTCTTGTCGGCATTATCACTAAAGAAGAACTCACCCGGAACATACACCACGCCTTTTTCCAGCGTCTGTTGCAACCAACGGGTGGTATCAAATTCGTAGCGGAAAGAGGCCCACAAGAACATCCCGCCCTGCGGTTGGTTAAAGGTGATGTGCTCGTTTAATTCCTGATGCAAATACTTCGACAAGCTCAGGCATTTCTTCTTATACGCTTCGCGAATCAGCTCAATCTGCGGGTCAAGCCTGTCGAGTGTGAGATAGGCAGACACCAGTGATTGCGTAAAAGAGTTGGCGTGCAAATCGGTGGCTTGCTTAATGATGGCGACTTTTTGCTTCATCCATTCCGGCAGAACAATCCAGCCTACGCGCAAACCCGGTGCCAGAATTTTAGAAAACGTCGAGGTATAAACTACGTTTTCCTGGCTGCCACGCTCAGTGGCCACTTGCAGAAGCGTTTTCTCGCGAGTGTCAGTGAAGCTAATCGCGCCGTACGGATCATCTTCAACAATGACGAAGTGATGTTCTTCAGCCAGTTTGACCAGTTGCTCACGGCGGCTGGCGCTCAATGTTGTGCCGCTTGGGTTGCCAAAAGTCGGAACGATATAGACGCCTTTAATACGCGTCGTTTTCAGCAACTCTTCCAGTTCGTCGACAATCATCCCGTGCTCATCGCTACCCACGGATTTCACATCGGCTTCGTTCAGGCTCAGAATTTGCAGCGTCGCCAGATAAGTTGGGCGCTCAACCACAAACACATCACCAGGGTTCACCAACGCACGCATCAGCAAATCCAGCGCCTGTTGAGAGCCAGAGGTGATCAGCAACTGTTCTGAAGTGGTGGCAATCCCCCGTTGCTGGCACAGCTCAACCAATTGCTGACGCAGTTCAACACTGCCTTCGGTCAGGCCATACTGGAACGCGTCATTAAAATTCTCGGCGACCACTTTTTGCGTCGCAATTCCCAGCCCTTCTTTATCAAACAATTCGCTGGAAGGAATGCCGCCAGCAAGGGAAATCACGCCAGGCATTTTGCTGTGCTTCAATAATTCTCTGATGGCTGACGGTTGTAAAGCCTGGATGCGATGTGCGAGGTGTGAACTATTACTCATGTTGTTGTCTCTGATTTTTCTATTCGTTTAAAATATATATAGCAACCTAAGTACTTAGCAATGCTTTTCAGAACAATAATATTGCGAGCCGCTTTCCTGAATTTAATTCCCGCGTTCGCGGTCGTCTCGCAGAAATGTTACTGTGCATCAAGAGAATGTTGAATGCGAAATACCCATGATGATTCATTTACTTATCGTTGATGCCCTGAACTTAATACGCCGTATTCATGCGGTTCAAGGCTCGCCCTGCGTTGATACTTGCCTGCACGCTCTTGATGCGCTGATTACCCATAGTCAGCCCACGCACGCCGTCGCCGTGTTTGACGACGATGACCGCCGTGAAGGCTGGCGGCATCAGGTGTTGCCTGACTATAAAGCGGGGCGCACACCAATGCCAGATACCTTGCATCAGGAAATGCCAGTATTACGAGATGCGTTCGCTAAAAGAGGCGTCGCCTGTTGGCATTCTGCAGGGAATGAAGCGGATGATCTTGCCGCCACACTTGCGGTAAAAATTGCGGCCAGCGGGCACCGCGCGACTATTGTTTCCACCGACAAAGGTTTCTGCCAGTTGCTCGCACCGAACATTCAAATCCGCGACTACTTTCAGAAACGCTGGCTGGATGCGCCATTTATTGCGCAAGAATACGGTGTGCTGCCTACACAATTGGGTGACTTCTGGGGGCTTGCGGGAATCAGCAGCAGTAAAATTTCTGGTGTTCCGGGTATCGGGCCGAAGAGCGCCACACAATTGATCAATCAGTTTTCAACGCTCGAAGCGCTGTACGAACGATTAGAAGAAGTACCTGAGAAATGGCGTAAGAAGTTAGAACAACATCGTGAAAGTGCGTTTATCAGCCGCCAGGTGGCGCAGTTGCAGACGGATTTACAGCTTGATGGGAATTTACAGCAATTGCGATTGCCGGGCTGAACACCCTCTCCCTGAGGGAGAGGGTTGAATGAAGGTGATTATCGCTCGTCGCGACGACCGCCCACAGCGGCCCACATACGGCGCACGTGTACGGTCACTTCTTCGCGGTCGTGGTACAACTGGCGCGCCTGAATTTCCGCGCTGATTCCATGCTCTGCCAGTTTTTCATGAATCAATGCCAGGTTTTGCGACACTTCTTCATAGCGCTTCTTCATTGGCAACTTGAGGTTGAAAATAGTTTCGCGGCACCAGCCGTTCACGAGCCACGTCGCCATCAGACTCGCCACTTTTGCCGGTTTCTCAACCATGTCGCAGACCATCCAGGAGATGTTGTTGCGGGTTGGCTTATATTTAAAACCATCTTCCTGCAACCAGGTCACTTGCCCGGTGTCCATCAGGCTCTGTGCCATTGGGCCGTTATCAACGGAGCAAACCCACATATTGCGTTGCGTTAATTGGTAAGTCCAACCGCCAGGGCAGGCTCCCAGATCAACGGCATGCATCCCGTTCGCCAGACGCTCATCCCACTCATCCGCCGGAATGAAAGTATGGAATGCTTCTTCCAGTTTCAGGGTTGAACGGCTTGGCGCTTCAGCAGGCAATTTCAGTCGCTGGATGCCCATATAGAAAGGCGAGTTATTCGTGGTGTAGGAATAACCGGTGTAGCAGCAGCCGTGTGCGATAAAGAATACATGCACCACCGGGCGTTTTGGCGTTTCGTAATTGGTGAGGATCCCTGCCTCGCGCAGGCTGGCACGCAGCGGTACCGTCAGCTTACGGCAAAACTTCATCAGCTCTTTGCTTTCATTCGTGTCAGCAACTTCAACGCGCAGATCGCCGCCCTTCTCAACCACGCCCGTCAACATTCCGGTAATTGGCGTAATACGATCTTCCGGTGGAAGATCTTTTAGCAACTCACCCGCAACGATCATCTGGCGAGCAAAGATCAGATCACGAAACGGCAATTCACGCGCCAGTTTGTCAGCGTCATCTTGCTGATAGCATTCGTAAATTACGTAACCGCTGTTTTCTTTCACCCGCGCAAAACCAAACACGCCGCGCTGGCCCGCTTTATCGGTAATCTCTGCCGCGCACTCTTTCTCAAAACCTTGTCGGCAGTACAAAATAACTTTATTCATGGCTTACGCCCCTACGTTTCAGGCGCATTGCACCAATCAACATCAAGATCCAACCGGCGAGAAAACTAAACCCGCCGACCGGAGTAACAAACGCCCACAGGCGTAAGTGTGACAGCGCCAGACAATAAAGACTGCCGCTGAATAAAACAGTACCGAGCGCCATAAAAACGCTGCTCCAATAAAACCAAATGCTGACCCGGCGTTGCATGGCAACGGCCAGACCAAATATGGCTAACGTGTGAAACGCTTGATATTCGAGGCCGGTTTGAATCCAGCCCATTTCCACAACACCAAGCGTTTTGCTCAATACATGCGCCCCAAAGGCCCCGAGAGCAACAAAGATAAAACCGCTAATTGCGGTAAAAATCAGCATGAAACGGCTGGTCATGGTGTAACCCTAAAGTGAAGGCGCAGCACAATGCCTGCGCGAAGGTTGCTTATTGATCGTAACGAAAACGGAATTTTTCTTGTTCGCTCGCTGTTTTCGCCAGAATCCACTGCCTGAAGGCCGCTATTTTACCCAGTTCTGCCTGACTGTCATGACAAACAAGAGAAAAGGCATTTTTACTCACCAGCACGTCGTTAAATGGGCAAACTAAACGTCCCGCTTCAATTTCTGATTGCGCCATCACATTGTTTGCCAGCGCAATGCCTTGCCCGTGAATCGCAGCCTGGAGCACCATCGCGCTGTGGCTAAAGATTGGACCTTGCTGCACATTAATATGGCTCACCCCCAGCTGGCGCGTGTAGGTTTGCCAGTCACGACGAGACGCATCATGCAATAAAGTATGATGCGCTAAATCTTCAGGTGTTTTAATCGGTTTCTCGCCGGTCAAGAGCATTGGTGAGCAGACCGGTAGCAAGTATTCTGCGTATAATTTTTCCACACGCAAGCCAGGCCAGTTACCTCGCCCGTAAAAAATTGCGACGTCTACATCATCCGAAAGTTTATCTTCCTGACGATCAACCGCCTGAATTCGGACATCAATTCCCGGATAAGCTGTATTAAAGCTAGTAAGACGAGGGACGAGCCAATGAATGGCAAAACTAGGCAACAGGCTGACCGTTAAGGCGCCCTTTGCACTACGCGCCTGTAGCTTACGCGTGGCTTCGGTGAGCTGCGAAAAAATCTCTTTGATGTCCAGATAGTAACTCTGCCCCTCTTCCGTCAACAGCAAAGAGCGGTTGCGGCGGCGGAACAATTTAAGGCCGAGGAAATCTTCCAGGGACTTAATCTGGTGGCTGACGGCGGCCTGAGTCACGAACAGTTCATCGGCCGCTTTAGTAAAACTCAGGTGACGAGCAGCGGCGTCAAATACACGTAAGGCATTTAAAGGGGGCAAACGCTTGGACATAGTTGATTGGCTTAAATGTTAAAGTCTATTAACAAACAGGTGAACTTAGTTAACCTATTAGTTTTTTTTATCTGAGCCATTATAAATTGTCCGTTGAGGATGCACCAGCAAATACCTATAGTGGCGTCACTTCCTGAGCCGGAACGAAAAGTTATCTGAAATGCGTGTTTCGGAGGGCTTTTGGCTTACGGTTGTGATGTTGTGTTGTTGTGTTTGCAATTGGTCTGGCATTCCAGACCCCGGTAGCTTCGCTACCCCTTTTTCACTTCCTGTACATTTACCCTGTCTGTCCATAGTGATTAATGTAGCACCGCAAATTGCGGTGCTTTTTTTTGCTCTAAATTTACTTATCTAACTCAACCATCTCTTTCACGTCAGTACGGTTAATCTGCTGTTTATTCCCATTAGCGTCTTTGTACTGAATCATCCCTGTATCTTCATCGGTTTGCGGTTTGCCATCGGAAACGATAGTCCGACCATCGTTAGTGTGCATCACGTAATTAGGGCCTGAACACGCTGAAAGACCAAAAACCATAACACCTGCTAATACTGCTGCGGCTGCCTTGTTCATATTCTTCTCCTTAGTAGCGTTTAATGCTGATTTGTACTTCAAAATAAACACGGTGAAAGATTCACCTAACATTAATTAGCATAACCGTCTTTTCGGACTTTGCCAGATTAAGCAGACTATTCCGAAGGTTACGTATTCCTTGTGCGATTAAGACAAATGCGCGACGATCGGCGGCATTGGATACGAGGAAAATCATGAAATCATTTAATCCAGCCGAATTTCGCAGCCAGTTTCCGGCTCTGGCTGATGCCGGTGTCTATCTCGACAGCGCAGCAACCACACTTAAACCTCTCGCGGTGATTGAAGCCACCAGACAGTTTTATAGCCTGAGCGCCGGGAATGTTCATCGCAGTCAATTTGCCGAAGCCCAACGCCTGACAGAACGATATGAAGCCGCTCGCGATAGCGTGGCTGGTTTGCTTAACGCGCCATGTGCTAAAGATATTGTCTGGACGCGTGGCACCACCGAAGCTATTAACCTCGTGGCGCAATGTTATGCCCGTCCGCGTCTACAGCCCGGCGATGAAATCATCGTTAGCGAAGCAGAACATCACGCAAACTTTGTGCCGTGGTTAATGGTCGCAGAGCAGACTGGCGCGAAGATTGTAAAATTGCCGCTGGGCAAAGATTACCTCGCAGATTTAAGCCAACTCCCTGAGCTTCTTAACGCACGCACAAAAATTCTGGCGTTAGGCCAAATGTCTAACGTCACAGGCGGCTGCCCGAACCTGGAAAAAGCAATTACGCTTGCTCATGCAGTGGGCGCGGTGGTTATGGTTGATGGTGCACAAGGTGTGGTCCATTGCCCACCGGATGTACAAGCGCTGGATATCGATTTTTACGCCTTCTCGGCGCACAAACTTGACGGCCCCACCGGCATCGGTGCGCTCTACGGTAAAACTGAGTTGCTCGAAGAGATGTCGCC
>Ga0160438_1000161_pt1 | contig 25354 bp, 23 predicted proteins | sample HID1975K_E0MG_FD_108203 | JGI IMG/M metagenome (GOLD analysis project Ga0160438, IMG submission 108203) | Enriched soil microbial communities from UW Madison campus, WI, USA - HID1975K_E0 MG | ecosystem: Environmental > Terrestrial > Soil > Unclassified | place: USA: Madison, Wisconsin...
ATGCTAAATACTGTTCCATCGGACATACATCCGATCGCTTTATTAATACTGATTTTGCCATGCTTAAGTTGAGTTTCATCAATATCCAGATCGGTAAAACCCCAGTTGATATTACTCAGCGCCAGCAGACGATTCTGTAGGACATAATCGTTATGTCGTTGCTGTTGCTGAAAATGCTGGGGTTTAACAAATAAACCTTCCTGCCAGATAACTTTATTTTTCATGGTTGCCACGATCGTTATTCCTCTTTTTTTAATTCGATACTGCTGTCGCGCACATGTACCAGCAGGTGATAGGTATGTCCGATACCTTCAACAGATGTTATTTGCTTCCATTCTGTAATTTGATCATCAGCGAAATAGGCCACTACGCCGATATAACGTGTTACCGGATTCATTTTTATCAGTGGTAGCGTTTTAATGGTGTTGGGCAGTAAGCTGAAATCCTGGTTGTCGATATAGTTTTTACCCAATACCTCATCAAGCTTGGCACCCGCAATAAGATCAAAATCAGCATCTTGCAGCCTGGAGTCTTCACTCATATAAATAAGCTGAATACTTACCGGCAAACCCTCGCCACTTTCGTTGGCATTAGCGTCCGGCTCGGTCAGAAGTGTGACGACCAGTTCAGAAGGCTGCTCAGCGGCTTCGCCCACTTTAATATTTGGGTCAGCGATCACCTGGCCTAACTTTTTTGCCGTTTCGCATCCGCTAAGTATTCCTGTGATGAGACACAGAATTGCCATCGCCAGGGGCCATCTCCACTTCATAGTGCATCCGACTCCCGGTCTGACCGACGCAATACGCGGTCGTAGACCTGCGCGTAAACCTCATTAAATAATCTTTCGAAACCAAGCTGCCGGCTCGAAGCCAGCTCATCGTAATAGTTGCAGTACATGTTCCATGCCCAGGCATCGTTCATTTCCAGACGTTGTTCGTGGCTGCGGCGGTACTGTGCAAAACGCGTCATTAATTGATTAGGAGAGAAGGCATCAAGCATCATGCGAAGCGCTTCAACGATGGCAGTTTGATTCGCCTGGTTGTGCAGTTTCATATTGCGCAGGCTTTCAGCGACAGCGGCTGGAGCAGACAAATGCACCGGGCTTTTTCCATCGGCGAAGAGCACGTTCAGCGCACTTTCATAGCTCAAATTCAGACGTAACGGGTTATCCTCAAGCGGGCGTAAATGCTTATCAGAAAGGCTATTTTGCTGGTGTTGCAGATCTAACAACCCTTTCACCGCTGCTTGCAAAGTGCGGCCAATCTCTTCCAGAAAATCATCTGCACTTTGCGAGTTGTGCAGTGGAAGTGCATGACCCAAGCCACGCATAAGTGGTGAAACGGCGACATGGTGGTAAGTTAGATCTTTGGCATCGTTGTGGTGTGTCCCTTCATTTTCTTTAGCGCGTAAACTACTGATATCGGGCAAATCCATGAAGTGGTTATCGATGCCACCTTTTCGAGGCGCATCCGAACCCGGCGCGGTAAGCGGGACTTGATGGCTGTACTGCATAAGAGAAGGTTCATCAAAAGCCGAGAATGTTGCATGGTGAGTTGTCAGACTCTCTTTTTGTAGGGCTGCAAGCGGGTCCGAAGAAAAACCATTCACAATCGAAGGCGCGATTTCCCGGTAAGGCAGGGTGCTTTGGTAGCTTGGTTGCCCTTCTGTGGTCAGTAACGTTTCGGTTAACCGATCCTGGTTCATCACAATGGTTTCTGGTGTCGTATTTTGCAGATCTAAATCGTCGCCTTCGCCCAGATGAAATTGTGCTTTTATACGCAGGGTGCCGATGCCGATTTCATCTCCCTGACGCAAACGAATTAAACCCGCGCTCTGAGTTACAGGCGCCTGATTTAGCTGTAAATTTCGCGTGTGTATTTGCAAACAAAAAATTCCGTCTCGCCAGACAACGGAACAGGCTTTCTCATCAATACTTTGCTTGTTGTCCTGTACAGACCAGTAACACATTTCGGTATGGCCAATATCACCGCCTTCTGTCGTAAACAGGCATTTTGCTGCCCGGCCACTTTCCAGTTCATTACCATTCATAATCTGTAATGAAAGTGACGGCTGCTGTTTATCCTCTGCCATATTGCGCTCCGTTTTTAAGGCTCTGGTTACGTTCTCACCGTGATTGTCACGTGAGGATACTGATTGGGTTGGCCGAGAAAACTCGTCCATCCCAGAAGTGAATTTTGTTCATTGCCAAGCGTCATGCCGCCCACTTGTTGCGGGGCAATTCCTAGCCGTAGATCCCAGGCAAATTGGTCACGTAATACAAAGGCAACAAATAGTGTTAATGGCAGGAAATTTTTACCGTTGGGTAAAAAGGAAAGAAATCGTTCACGAGAGAGATTGTTTAGACATAACAAAAATTTGCCACCTCGATCGGGAATATGACCGCCGATAGAGAAGTTCTTACCCAGCACCGATTTTTCCTGATATTTACTACTACCGCGCATGACACGGCTTCCCAATCTGTTTTGTTGGTCGGGAGCAATATTGACTTTACGTAATTGCCAGCCGTGTAATGTCACTTCTTCATGATCAAAGCAGTGAGATATCAGGCTGCAAATAACTTCAGGCGAGCGACCTGGGTTTGCCAGCGCTCCAGCGTAAGCCAGCATTTTGCTGTGATTAATCGCCAGGCGGCTGCGAATAGTTTCGCTGCCCAATCCAACAAGTGAATACATTCGTTGAGAAAAGGCATCCACACCACCATTACGGAAACAGGCGTAGTAACGATATTTACGCCAGATATGGTAAATAAATTGAGTCCAGCGGTGAGAAAACATATCGAGAAAATCACCCAGTTTTTTTTCGCCTTGAGCAGAGCCCCAGGCAAGATTATCAAGGTAATAACCCGGTAATGGCGATTGACTGCCATGCAATCCCAGAAAGGTGGTGGTCATAATAAACTGGTCGATTTTATTACGGGTAAGCGCTTGAACATCGCTTTTAGGAAAAGCAATGCTCGCATCAGCTTCAAATCGCAATACTTCATCCTGAGGTTCAGTCTGAAGGGAAATGACCTGATATTTGTCGGTCTGCTTATAAATTGCTTCAACTAAAGCATAAAAATTATAACGACAGACGTCGTGAAAGGGGTTGTTCACTTCTAAATCAGCGCGTGCTGACCCATTCTCTCCGGCCATTCGTAACACTCCTGATTATCTATATTGACGACTTTTAATTCGTGGAAGCTATTCACGCTGGCATAGAGCGAAAAAAAGTGGGAAAGCACAGTGCCCAATAAATAAAGTTCACCCTCACAAATGAATGGGGTTTGACGGATATAGATTGTTGACGCTAAACCTCTGATTGGTACACCTTTAAAAAGGTGATCCACGGGTTTGGTTTCAATCTGCTCAATGGCGTCTAGTTTTTGTTGAGATAACCTTGCTGCCTGCGGGTGCTGGATACCCGGCAAATCATAAGTACGAAGTATCTGCTTCAAGGCATCCAGATCCAATAATGAGAGATAGTTAAGACTCATATTCGACAACAGCGACCAATGCAGACTGCCATCAAGAACAGGATATAAAGGCAGTGAGGGACGTGTGACATTACGGAAGGAGGATACCGCGGGGTTTTTTCCCATTGCGCGATTGATATCACCCGTTTTGAGTTGTGCAGGTAACTCTCTGTTGGTACACGTTAATTCTGCTGAAACAACCTCATATCCGTCACCGCTATATTCCCTTTCAGATAAGGTACCGTCACCGTGGACAAAGGAAATAAAGTGCTCAAGCCCATGATAGGAAATCGATGTTTTGGATTTAACCCGATAATATAATGCTTCCCGTTGCTGAGAATATTCCACCTGATGCTGAAAACTTTCGAAAGAAGAATAGGTACGTATTGTCGTATCGACTGCTTTTCCTCTATGATTATTATCATAACACCAACCACTTTCGACGCTATTCACTGAGAATATGTCGTAGCACTCAGATAGTCGATGGTTTGCTTTGAGCAAATAATCAGTAGTGGTGTTATTCAACTCAATAGGCTCTGCACTTTGTGAAAAAAGATTCACTGCGGGTGTGCAATATAATCTGACTGAGTCCTGTCTTAACTTTAGATCGGGAGGTAATGGTTTTGAAAAATGCAATCGAAGAGTGAATTTATCCGTGATTGTCTCTGAAGGTAATGAATGAATACCTTTCGCATCGAAAAAGAAAAAGCTATCTAAATAGCATAAGTATTCTTGTAATATACGATATCCGCTATAAACATTCTTTGGATAGGGAAGTATTGCATCCTGTTTTTCAAAACCTACCGGAGTCAGCCTGAAATCAGGCAGACGAATAGTATTTTCACCTACAACTAATTCTGCGTCTGTCATGTACTCGCAGAACCACAGATAGAGTTGATAGCGAGTATAATTATCATCATTACCTAACCAGACGCGTATTTTGTCGAAGTCCAGCGTGCTGATATCCTGCGCTTTACCCAGCACAAATGTTATATCAATCATGCCATGCTTGTGACTGCTATTGGTTGTGACATCATCAATACTGATGGGTAATAACCAAACGTCACGACTTAGCGTGAATATGCATGCAGGTAACGATTCTTCAGAGTGTTGATCGGGTGTTATTCCAGCGGAGTCATTTGATGCACTCATGACCTGCGAATCAGCACTCACTAAAAATGCAGTGGTTACTGTTTTCGGATTGGGTGTGTATTCAATGATTGTCATACTCGGTGTTGGGCGCAGGTAATTTGGCCACAATAAATTGAGCAAACTATGAGTCAATTCAGGAAATTCATCTTCAATTCTGGATCGTAAATTACCCGATAAAAAAGCAAACCCCTCTAACAGGCGTTCAACGTCAGGGTCAGCTTCTTTTTCTGCCAGAAAGGGAGCTAAATGGGGTTTTTCTTTAGCCAGTAGCTTTCCTAACTGACGAAGATAATCCAGCTCTTCTCGAAAATACCTTTCCTCAAATGACATATAACTTAATCCAGATGGTAGTGATATTGGTTGTCTAATTGCATATTAAATTCCACGACATCCTTACGGCCGTTAAAGTCTAAATGCGCCACAATATGAAAATTAAGATCCATGGGGTCATATCCATCACTGCTTACAGCATGGACATCTGCTTGCTTTATACGAGGTTCGTAATCTTCAATACATTTCTTGATGGCTTCTTCGACCGTTTTTCGAAAATCTGCTGTTGAGGCCGTTGCGTCGTTTAAATCGATGACACCTAATTGCAGTGTGCTTTGAGAACTGCCAGGCCTGGAATTAAGGATGCTGCGCAAGTTACGTTTAATCGATAATTGTAAACTCTCGATTTGCATTGAACGTGAATGACCTGATGAACCATTTTCAATACGCTCAAATAAACTGGCTGATGCTTCTCTTTTCCGGCCTGGCGTTATCATAATTATTCCTTGTCAAGCCTGCCAACAAGAGACAATTCAAAGTTGGCACCCATATATTTAAAGTGAGGGCGAACTGAAATAGCGACCTGATACCAACCCGGCTCACCGTCAACATCTAATACATCAATTTTTGCTGCGCGCAGAGGTTTGCGACTGCGGACATCTGCTGGCGGATTCTCCTGATCGGCAATGTACTGCTTAATCCAGTTATTCAGTTCACGTTCCAGATCATTACGAACCTTCCATGAACCGATTTGCTCGCGCTGTAGCACTTTAATGTAGTGAGCCAGACGGTTGATGATGAACATATAAGGTAATTGCGTACCCAGCTTATAGTTGGTTTGCGCAACTTTTCCTTCAGGGGTGCCAGGGAATTTCCTTGGTTTTTGTACCGAGTTTGCTGAGAAAAACGCGGCGTTATTGCTGCCTTTACGCATGGTTAACGTAATAAAACCTTCCTCGGCAAGTTCAAATTCACGGCGGTCTGTGACGAGAATTTCGGTAGGGATTTTTGCCTGAGTCTGCCCAAGAGCGTCAAACATATGTACGGGTAAATCGTTCACCGCACCGCCACTTTGAGGGCCAATGATATTTGGACACCAACGATATTTAGCAAAGCTATCTGTCAGGCTGCTCGCCAGTAAGAAGGCGGTATTACCCCATAAGTAATCTTCGTGGTGATGGCTAACATCTTCTTGAAAATTAAAGTTTTTAATAGGGTTTTCGATTGGTGAGTAGGGCAGGCGTAACAAGAAACGTGGCGCCGTTAGTCCCAGATATCGGGCATCTTCAGATTCCCGTAATGCACGCCATTTTGTATAAGACGGGCCTTCAAAAATGGAGGCAACATCTTTGATTGTTGGCAGTTCAGTAAAGGATTTTAGACCAAAGAAATCAGGCGATACGGATGTCAGGAACGGGGCGTGAGCCATTGCGCCAACAGCGCTGACATAATTCAGTAGCTTCATGTCTTGAGCGTTATTGTTAAACGCGTAGCTACCGATAATCGAAGCAATTGGTTCACCGCCGAACTGACCATAACCTGATGAATAAACGTGCTTATAAAATCCGGATTGAACAATCTCAGGAGCGAATTCAAAATCTTCCAACAACTCTTCTTTAGTTGCATGCAGGATATTGATTTTTATGTTTTCTTTAAAATCTGTCCGGTCAACCAGCAACTTCATCGAACGCCAAAATGACTCAACTTGCTGGAATGGCTCAGCATGCAAAATGTGATTCATTTGCTTACTTATTTTGCCATCCAGTTCAGCAATCATGCGATCAACTGCAAGTTTATTAACAGGATCCTGGTGATTACCCGTTTGCAGAATACTGGTTACGAAAGCGGCAATACCCTGGCGCGCGACATCATAACCGTCAGACTCTGGCTGAATACGGGTTTGCGCCATAATCTCATCCAGAAGTGATGTTGATTTAGTAGCAGCTCCCGCTAAGGGCGAGGAAAGTTCTTCCTGTAACGACATGTTCAAAATCCTTCTTAAAATTATGCCTTATTGACGATATCTAGCTCTTTAAGGAGTTGGGCACGCGATTCTTCCTGATCCAGCAATGCCTGTAACTGGGTACGGAAAGCAGGAACATTCCCCATTGGCCCTTTTAACGCGACCAAAGCTTCACGTAACTCAAGCAATTTTCTGAGTTCAGGAACTTGTCTGGCGATATTATCCGGGGAGAAATCTTCGAGTGATTTCACGTCAAGCTCGACCTGAAGTTCTTCACCTTTCTTCGTGCTCAGGGCGTTCCCTACGCTAAAGTTCAGGTTGATTCCCGTTTCGCTCATTACTGCGTTAAAATTATTTTTATTGATAGAAACTGTATTGCGTTCATCCAGCTGTGAATCTTCTTCACGGCCTTTCATATCGCCAACGACTAATAAATTTAGCGGTAATTCAATTTCTGAATTTAACCCATCAGCTTTGGGAATATAACGAATGTTGATCCGCTCTTTAGGCGCGACGCTGCCGTCTTTATTGTTACTCATATTTACTTACCCTTGTGTTACGCACTTATTGGTATGCCTGGCATTGGTTGACTGGCGTTAGTTAATAAATAGTTAGGGCTGATTTGTTATTTGTCAGAGTAATAGTTTCTGAATGGTGGCTACGTTAGCACTATAAGCCAGCATTTTGTACAGATACAAAAGTACAGAAACCGACTTCTAATTATGTTTTTTTTGTTGTGGTTTTATGTTTGCAGCTGGAGCGTAATGAGAGAACGCTCCTTTATTTGTCACTGTATTATTTTTTTGTATGCTTGAGAGTGTACTCATAATTTTTATAACTCCTTAAGGTAGGGATACGGACATTGCTCTGTATTTTTGTTCTTTCGCCTTTTTGCTGGTGTTATTTTGTCGCCTGGTTTCGTTTTGTTTTGTTTGCCAGTTTAAAATTTTAAATGATGTAAATCACTCTAGTTCATTCATATTACTGATGTGTATGGCGTAGTTGGCAAACCAAATGAATGTTAAGAAATCATCGTTGATTAATAGTGATGTTTATTACTTACAGGAGTTTTTCAATGCCAACCCCATGTTATATATCAATGAATGGTCAGACTCAGGGCAATATTACTGCTGGGGCTTTCACCGCTGAATCTGTCGGAAATATTTATGTTCAGGGGCATGAAGATGAAATGCTGGTGCAAGAGTTCAAGCATATCGTTACCGTACCTACCGACCCACAATCAGGCCAGCCTGCTGGGCAGCGTGCTCATAAGCCTTTCATTTTCACTGTAGCGCTTAATAAAGCCGTACCACTGCTTTATAACGCGCTGGCATCAGGCGAAATGTTGCCAACAACAGAGCTGAAATGGTTCCGTACTTCTGTAGAGGGTAAGCAAGAACATTTCTTTACTACCCGCCTGACAGATTCAACCATTGTGGATATCAATTGCCATATGCCACATTGCCAGGACGCTACCAAGCGTGAATTCACCCAATTAATCCAGGTTTCACTGGCTTATCGCAAAATTGAGTGGGAACACACTTCTGCGGGTACTTCTGGCGCTGACGACTGGCGCGCACCACTGGAATCTTAATTCCGGGTTAAAGGTAATAACGTCCTGCATGCAGGACGTTATTTTACTGTATCCCTGAAGGAGTATTTTATGGCTTCAGACGGCACCCGCTTTACCTTCACCGCCGGGCGTACACCGGCCGACACCTTTGCGGTGGTGAATTTTACGTTAAAGCAGTCCCTTTCCTCCCTGTTCAGCCTGGAGATAACCGTCGCCTGCAATGACCCGGCGATTGGCTTTCAAAAACTCCTCGATGAATACGGGGTTCTCACCATCTGGCAGGGCGACGTGATTAAGCGTCGGGTGCGTGGCCTGGTCACCTTCTGCGAGCAGGGCGACAGCGGCAAACATCAGACACTCTACCGCATGACGGTACGACCCGAGTTCTGGCGCAGTTCACAACGGCAGAACTGCCGCAGTTTTCAGAATTACGACATCCAGTACATCTTCGCAAAGTTGCTCAAAGAAATGCGTATCCGCACGCATGACGCCCTGTTTCGCCGTCCGCATCCGGCACGCGAATTCTGCGTGCAGTTTATGGAGTCGGATTACGACTTCATCGCCCGTCTCGCCGCCGAAGAGGGCATTTTCTTTTTTGAGGATGAATATCTCGACGACAGCGACCAGAAGCTGACCTTCACCGATGACCGCTGCAACCTGCGCGGCCTCGGAGCGTTCCCCTACAACCCGAATGCCGCCTCTGAATCGTCCACTTACTGCATCAACACTTTCTGCCGCAGCGCGCAAATCCGCCCGGCCAAAGTCACTACCCAGGATTACACCTTCACCGCCCCCAACTGGCAGGCACAGTACCAGGAAGAAGGCGCAGACCTGTCGTATCAGCGTCCGGACTATGAAATTTTTGACTATCCGGGGCGTTTTAAGGATGAACAGCACGGGGCCGATTTTGCAAAATATCAGGTCGAGGGCTGGCGTAATAACGTCGATTTTGCCAGTGGCACCAGCAACTCCCCGCAGCTTCAGCCCGGGCGCTGGTTCACCCTCACCGACCATCCACGTGAAGATTTAAACAGCCCGTGGCAGGTGGTGTCGAGCGAGATTTCCGGCAACCAGCCGCAGGCGCAAATCGGCAGTTCAGGCCAGGGCACCACGCTCACCAACCGCTTTTATGTTATTCCGGCCACCCAGACCTGGCGACCGGCGCCGTTACCGAAACCGCTGGTGGACGGCCCGCAAATCGGGATTGTCACCGGTCCTGCCGGGGAAGAAATCTACTGCGACGAACACGGGCGCGTGACGGTGAAATTTGCCTGGGACCGCTATAACAAAACCAACGAAGAAAGCTCGTGCTGGGTGCGCGTCTCGCAGGCATGGGCAGGCACCGGATTCGGCAACATCGCCATCCCGCGCGTCGGCCAGGAAGTGATTGTCGATTTCCTCAATGGCGACCCGGACCAGCCAATCATTACCGGGCGCACCTACCACGCCGCTAACCGTGCACCGGGCGACCTGCCGGGGACTAAAACCCAGATGGCGATACGCTCGCAGACTTATAAGGGTAATGGATACAACGAATTAATGTTTGAGGACCAGACCGGCCAGGAGCTGCTGTCGATGCATGCCCAGAAGGACATGAAAACGGTGGTGCTGAATAACCGGATGACGGATGTGACGGTGGATCACACGGAAACGGTGGGCAAAGGACAAACCGTCACGGTCGGCAAGAAGAAAGAAGCAGGCCATGACCAGAAAGTAACGGTGGCGAACGATCGTGAGATTTCCGTTGCGAACGATCAAAAGCATGTGATCACGCATGACGATACAACGACGGTTGAAAATGAGCAGCATCTCGAGGTCGCTAAAGATAGGTATAAAAAAATTGGTCAAAATCAAAATATTGAAGTTACAGGCGACGATCATGAAAAGGTCGGGAAGTCTCAGGATATTGATATTGGAAAAGAATATACCCTAAAAGTGAAAGATAGCCTGACTATTACTGTGGGCGAGAGCATGCTGAAAATGACTAAAGACGGAACGATCACCCTGAAAGGGGTAAAAATCTTAGTCGATGCCGAGCAAGATATTAAACAGGTTTCTAACAAGGTGAATATTAACTAATGAACCTTGAAATCGAAATCGCCCCAGGGCTTGCAGAACAATATGCCGATATGTTGTCGCTAGACTTTCGCCGTCGTAGTTCCCTGCTCAATTCCTGGAGTCATTACACTAACGATCTGGTGTTATGGGATAAACGTCTACAAACATATATCGAAGGCTTGAAATACCTCCGTCAGAATGCTCGAAAATATCTTGATGGCTGGACAGATTCTTTGCTGACACGAGGGGATGTTTTTGCATTAGGGACATTTGCTTTTCATACGGAGGATGCTCAATTATTGGAAAATAGTCTGAGTCTGATGTTAGCGGTGCCGCATTTAACAGGGGTGGTGAAGTCTGTTATCGCCTGGGCTCCTTCAACATCCATGTTGTGGGAAAGAGCATTTTCAAGTCCTACGATCCGTGTGATGGCAACTTGTATCCGCCATGACCTGCCCAAAGCCCCTGAGCTGACTGCTAACGAAATCAGTATACTGATGTCCTCACCTGCGGCTATCCCGGGGCTGATTCGGGCACTTCATCATCAGCAACATCCTGATTACCACTCAATTATTTTGCCTCTGACAGAGGCAAAGGACCCGCAGATTCGCCTGGAAGCGCTAACTACAATACTGACACACCATCTGCCCTGTAGAGATCTGGCACCAGAAAAACAATTGGTAGGCCTGCTAGCCGCCATCAGCAAAGACACTCTTCGTCATCAAATCATGCAGCTTTATCTGTGTAATACCCATGCGTCCCCTGAGCACCTCCTTACCTGGATTGAGGAAAATGAACCTGATAAGCGTCTGTATCTCACTGCCCTGGGATATTCCGGTCGCCCTGCCAATATCGACATACTCAAAGAATTTTTGGATAAGCCTGAATATGCGCGCCTGGCGGCGGCAGCCATTGTCATGATCACAGGGGCAGGCCCGGAAAGTGCAGGCTGGCAGAGAGAGTCCGCTCCCCCTGACATAGCTCCCCCAGGCAGCGACCCGGATAGTGCCCAGAGTTGGCCAGACAAATCGGCCTTTGAACGTTGGTGGAAATCACATTCCAGTCAACTGAATACCTCAGAGGTTTATGTCGCAGGCCTGCCAGCCACGAAGGAAGGATTACAGCATGTGTTGCAACACGGCTGCCTTGCTTTGCATCCCTTAGCAAAATCCAGATTGTGTCATTTGACCAGGATGCCGTTGAATGAATACTTTGCTCCCACTTTCACAGGCATACATCAGTATACCCGATGATAAATAAGGATAAATCTGCATGTTAACGACCGTCTCAAAACCAATAACGGATACTGATGTAAAAGCGGAAAACTACACGGAGGAACTTGTTTTCTCTTCGGATAAGAAAATCACGCTGCGCTGTGGGAAGTCGAGCATCACACTTTATCCCAACGGCAAAATCACTCTGAAAGGTGAATACATTTTGAGTGATGCGGAAGGTATTAATCGTCTCTCGGGCGGTCGCGTCGACATTAACTAAGGATAGTTAACATGTGGAGCCTAAAAAATGAGACGCCGTATAAGGCTGAACGCGGATGGTACAGAGATATCAACGGTGCAGAAGTCTGGGTGGTGGCAATAAAGGCAACCTACGAAATTCAGCCTGATGGCTCAGTCATACCTGGCATACCGTTACCCATTAATACTGGAGCCGTGATGTATCCAGACAGTGATGAAATGCTGTATGACACTGATATGGGGCCAGAAAAAATGGCTACTGACATTGTGCTCAATGGTCATGCATGGTCGCCAATGAACAAAAAGGTCTCTCATCTTTTCGTCGGAATGAGAGTCGGAAATATCTGTCGCCTCGCCAGAGTGAATGGTCAACGAGTCTGGAATGGGCAGGAATATTCTGCTCCAGCCCGATTCAGTAAGATGCCACTACGGTATGCCCATATGGTGAAGAAATCATCGCAACAGCATGACATCTGCAATCCTCAGGGGATTGATGCAGAGCAGATGATTGGTGGAAATAAGACTCGCCTTCCCGAGATTGAATTTCTGTCGGACGCAGGTTATCCAGGATTCGGCGCCGTCCCCCGTAACTGGCCGGGAAGAGCTTGTTATGCGGGAACTTACGATCAGGACTGGGAGGAAAGACGTTCTCCGTTGTTGCCAAAAGACCTTGATCCTAGATTTTGGCAGTGCGCTCCACCCTGCCAGTATGCTGCCGGGCAATTACGTGGCAATGAAATTGTCACACTGGCAAACCTCACATCACCTGATTTTAGCGTGTCGAGCGTCATAAGCTTTGCGATCCCGAAGATATCCCTTCATTTCAGTACCCGGTTCACAGATGGCAGCACCCGGATACACCGGGCAAAAATGCACACCGTGATTATTGAACCGGATTACCCCCGTTTGAGTGTGGTATGGCATTCGGCATTACCGTGCCATCGGTTGGTGAATATGCTGGATACAACAACAGTGACGGAGAAGATACAACTAAATCCTCGTCCACATTTATTGCCAACAGACTTTAAAGAGTGGGAACAATTATGAGCATCTCGATAATTGCTGCGGGATGTACTTTCCCGAGTGGCCCAACGCTTGCTCTTGCCGATATTGCCATTCGCACCCAACTGTCGCTAGTGCGTAAACATAGTCATTGTGTTGATCGTTGCGGATTACCCATAAAGTCCAGCTATTTCCCGCAAAAAGAGTTGCCATTTGATGTGATGCGCTGGCAGATCCTGGCAGAAAATGCATTACAGGATGCTTTGCAGTACTGCAATGTGCATATGGATTTGCCATCACGTTTGTGGCTTATATTACCGTCTGCGGACAGGCCGGGAGTACCATCCGCATTGGAAGCGTTATTGACAGCCTCTTTATCAAAGCAACTGGCAAATTGCCTGGAAATAACAATATTGCGCGGAGGGCATGCTGAAACTGGAAACGCACTGCTACTGGCACGTCAAAAACAACAACATGACAAAACTCTGACACTGGATATTATGGTCGGTGTAGATAGCTGGCTTTCGCCGGAAAGCCTGATGTGGCTTGAAATGCAGCATTTACTGCATGGTAGCCACACTCTTTACAGAGGTGAGGCTCGTGCCAACCCTTACGGGAGAATTCCAGGAGAAGGCGCGGCTGCATTAATCCTGGCTCCGACAAATAAGCTCCCGGCCTGGGGTAATTTGTGTGGGATCGCGACAGGACTGGAGGCCGTATTACGTAATGACGATAAGCCATGTATTGGTCTGGGCCTCAGCCAGGCTGTGTGGCAGGGAGTCATTCAGGCTGGCAAGCCCGTCATTTCATATATTGTCAGTGATATGAACGGTGAACCTTACCGTTCAGATGAATATGGATTTACCGTTTCGCGTTTACATTCTATTTTTTGCGAGGATTTAAAGCGTATAACACCTGTGCTGGCAAGTGGTGATATTGGCTGCGCGAGCCTCCTTACTCATATTGCTCATATAGCATGGCGCCTGAAAAACAGTGCTGAATTTACTGCTGAAACATCGGTTCTGATCCTGTCCAGCTCTGATGATAGTCAACGAAGTGCAATTGTGATGAGCCATGCAAACCAGGGAAGGAATGTATCATGATTACTATTAATATTAATGGACTGACACTTTGTCATAAAGGCAGCGGCGGGGTGACACACAATACCCTGCCGGATGTCTGTAAAACCCCGCCACTCGCTATCCCAATACCTTTTGAAAATGAAGCGTATTCCAGTGATCTGATTAAAGGTACCAGCAGTGTATTTGCTGATGGCGGCAATATGATTGCGAATTATGGTTCGTGCTTTGCGAAAAGCGTATTTGATGAACCGGGCAGTATGGGCGGTGTAAAGTCAGGGACTAACAGAGCGGAGGCGGAGTGGATAAGCCACTCATTTGACGTGTTTTTTGAAGGCAAACCCGCATGTCGGCTGACCGACAAGATGTTTATGAATCATCGAAATACGGTGAATATGGCAGGGTTGTGTCAGGCTACACTTCCTGAAATGAATGTGGAAAGCTGTCTGGATGGAAATAATTCTGCCTTTGATAATAACACTGAACCAAAAGCAGCAAACAACTCATCAGATGAAAATCAGTCCGCAGACAATAAAGCCGCCAGCAATAACGCATCAGGTGAGGACGAGCAGACCGAAGATAACGATAAGCCACGCCCGATGCCCTGCATTGTTATTTTGATTCACGGTGTCAATGACATCGGTGAAGCCTATCAGAACCAGGAAGAAGGGATTATTAAAGGACTAAAAAAACGCCTCGAACGCAGTGATTTATCTGCTCATGAGTGGAATAACTACCTCGCCATACACAATAAAAATGCGCACAAGAACAGTTGGGCACCTGGCCGCTCTCCGGTCATTCCTTTTTACTGGGGTTATAAACCTGTCACGCACGACGATTATGTGGCGGATCAACAACGCTACCGTAAAGAAGTCGATGACTTGAATGAAGAGCAGAAAGGCGAAGCCAAAATACCTTATGACACCTATCAGGAGAACGATCCGAAGAAAATGGCGAACCTGGGTAATGATGGTCATAACCGGGTGAAATTTCAGAATGACAGTTTCAAAAATGCCCTTGATACCCAGTTTGCTAAAAACGGCGGCACTTTCGCTAATGCGACCACCAATATACCGGATATGCTCGGGCCAGGTTCCGGTGGTGCGGTAATAGCAGCCGCTGGGTTTGCCACTTTATATATGAACGGCGGTGATTACACACATCCAATTTACGCCAATCCACATCGCATCTATCAGTTTTTTGCCGCGCAGCGGTTGGCGGATTTAATACTCCAGATCCGAAACAATCAGCCTACAAGTGATGACGTGATTAATATTGTCGCCCACAGCCAGGGTACCATTATCACCATGCTGGCCAATATGCTCGTTAAACAGGCAGGTCAAAAACCAGCGAACTGCGCAATATTTAACCACTCACCCTACTCACTGGAAAATCGTTTCAGTGAAAACCTCCAGGAGGGTCACCACCAGACCGATGAAGCAAGACAAAATACCTTCAAGAATTTCTGCAAACTGATGGCTGTGCAGTACAAAGGCGGCCAGCATACGGAAGATGAAATTAAAGCATTCGAGGATATATACCTCCTTGAATCTGCGGACAGAAATAAGTGGCACAGCGACCAGCGCTTTAGCCGGAATAATAATGGCAAAGTGTATAACTATTTTTGCCCCGTAGACGGTACCGTATCACTTAAGAATATTCAGGGTTTTGGCTGGCGTGGTATACCGCAGAGCATTGCAAAAGAAATTCCTAACCTCTATCAGCGTGTTTTTTACCAGCACGGGGTCATTGGCAAAGCTCCTGATGGCGCACCTTTCGTGCTTCCCATGGCAAACAAAGGTGATTTTATAACCTCGAAGATGACGTGTGCTACCTATTGCTACTGTGATGTGATAATCAACGGCGAAGCACTGCCTGAGACCTTTACGTATAAATTACAGGGTCAAGATAATCATCCCCCATATGAAACTCGTGTCGATCCAAACAGTCCCGATCAGGAAATTTCTTATTCTGCAAAAGCGGGCGTAATCAGCCGTACAGTCACCGAAACATTTCCAATAATCAGCCGAATGCCATATTCGTGGACTCCTGGACATATACTAACCAAAGAAGAACTCGTCATCGAAAGTCGCGAAAGAAAAAAGGACGTGTCTAAAGGTGTAGTGAGTGGTACCAAAGGTCATATGGACTTACAACTAACGTGGTTTAAAACCCGGGAAGAATTGGAAGAGGAATGGAAAAAAACCGAGCTTGTTGGCTATAGCCAGCATTCTTCAATAGTCATGAGTGAATTTTCGCCCTCTCATGCCATGGCGTTTGACCTTGCTATTGGTCAGTGTAAGGCGTTCGATTATCAGGGAGGTAAATTTTGGGAAGAACTGCTTCAGCGTGCTGACTGGCGTGACCCGATGAATGGAAATATTTTTGCAAAAGAATATTACAGTACAGGAAAACTTAGTGAACAAGATACAAAGCGCTATATGAATAAACCGGACGAGGTATTACCTAAAGATGTGGAAAACCAGTATTTCGGCGGCAAAACAAAAACAATCCCAGCAAAATATCCAGACATCCATAATACGGAAGTTCCAAATCTGCAATGGGATATGCCAAAACCACTTGAGGATGAAGAGTTTAAAAATCATGGAGATAATAAATAATGAAGGGATTAAAAATATTGCTGCTGGCACTGCTAGTGACAGGATGCCACGCCAGACAGCAAGTTCCTACTCAGGTAGTTTATCGTTTTGATGATCATCGTTTTCTGGAATTAAAAGGTTTTAACTGTGAAGGTGAACTTTGGTACAGCGACACGCAACGCGAGATTCACTCACAAATAGCCAGCCAGTTTTACCGCATATTTACCCGAAAATTTGTACATCCTTCGGAACGTTATATTGCTATCCCATGGTGGGGATCTGTGACTGGTGGCTTCAGTGTGTCAAAAAATTACGGGAAAACATGGGAAAAAGGGGGAGCATCTATGTCCCCTGGAACAAATGAACCCAATGGGGAAAATGCTCCGTACTATGAAAATGTACTTTCTTTCACTGTCGTTAATGACCAGGGTTTTCTACAAACCAAACACAGTTTATATATGTCCTCAAAACCCTTTGAAGATCCGCGAATTCTACCTGGTGGGCCGGGGATTCCATTTACTACAGAAGATGGAGGAAAGCATATAGTTGAACCTAGTGCCCCTGGCTGGGCATGGGGAATGGTGTATTCCACCAAGCGAGGGCTCAAAAATACCATTCAGATTCTTAAAACCAACTGGCAAGATCTCCCTGATCAGGTCCCCGAAGTGAAAGACTACAAGGGCTGGGATCATATGAGTTGTGATATGGATGCAGGAAAATAAAAAATTTAACAGGGAGGTCAATAATGAAGGGATCAAAAATATTGCTGCTGGGACTCTTAGTGGCAGGATGCCACGCCAGACAGCAAGTTCCTACTCAGGTAGTTTATCGTTTTGATGATCATCGTTATCTGGAACTGAAAGGTTTTAACTGTGAAGGTGAACTTTGGTATATCGATAAACAAAAAAGTATTCACTCTCAAATATTTTTTCAATTTTATCGGATATTCACTCAGAAAATTATACATCCTTCGGAACGTTATATTGCTGTTCCCAATTGGGAGGTTGATGGATTCAGAGTATCTAAAGACTATGGACAAACCTGGAATGTTGCTACCTTTTCTCCTGGCCCTAATGAACCTGATGGGGTGAATCAGGCCCCAAGTGGAGATGCAATTTCTTTCACTGTCGTTAATGACCAGGGTTTTCTACAAACCAAACACAGTTTGTATATGTCCTCAAAACCCTTTGATGATCCCCGTATTCTCCCCGATGGAGCGGGTATTCCATTTACTGCAGAGGATGGTAGCAACCACATACTTAAACCCAGAGCCCCTGGTTGGGCCTGGGGCATGGTTTATATGACACAAAAAGGCCTGAAAGAGTCTACTAACCAATTCAGAGTCGAATGGCAGGATCTCCCTGATCAGGTCCCCGAAGTGAAAGACTACAAGGGCTGGGATCATATGAGTTGTGATATGGACGCAGGAAAATAAAACCCTGATCAGGGAGGTAATAAATAATGAAAGAATATAGATGCTGACATTGTTTGTAATAGGGTCAGCAACTTTGTACCTCCCGATAGGCCAGCCCTCACTGGCCAATCCCAATCAACCCCTACCTTTCCCCAGACTAAACCGTGAATATATCTCCTGAGCATTTGCCTGATAGGTTTGCTGTTTCGATGTTTTGACCACATCCTCCAGGTCTTTCGCTTTAGTCGTACTGGCTGGCGTGATAGGAATCGCTGTCTCGATACTCGCTGGTGAATACATTTCCCAGTTACCCGTTTTGACATCAATAACGGCATAGCGGGTCAAATAGCGTAGTGAACTAATTTGATTGTTATTATTAACCGGTTGATAGTCCTGCCACACAACAGAGTTAGCTTGTTTATCAAATATCCCCATCTGCAATGTTGGCCAGTAAACAATCACTGTGCTTTGTCTACCCCTTGCTCCGAAATAACGTAGAGTCAACATATAACTATTGGTGGCAGCAGAGGGTTCTTTATTTGCAGTGACTTTTTTGGAAGGTGAAATCCCAGAGAATGTCGCGACTTTGTAGTGTTTTTCCAGCTCTTTTTGCATGTCAGTATCAGGGGTTTTCTCTCCTGACTGCACCAAAATAATTGAAGCATTGCGTGGGATGCTTATTTCATCTTCGGCCTGGGCGAGAGCATCCTGGATATCCTCTTCGGTGATCTCCATTGAAGGATCCCAACCGAAAAGTTCTTGTTCAGTTAATTGAGGTGATACCAAGGGGCGTGGTTTATATGTCGATTTTTGAGCATCAATGAATTTTCCTTGTTGACCGCACCCAGTTAGCGACAGGCAAAAAATAGCAGACGTGATTCCAACAATGATCTTTTTAGTTTCCATTCTAATCATGCACCTTATCAGCAGCTTGCAATGGTTCCGGCTAACTGAAAATAATAAGGTACAGAAGGGGAAATGGCTCTTTGATAACGTGTCGGATTTCGTACTAATTAATTTGAAAAGGCCTGAGTCTGCAACAACTCAGGCCTTTATCGTGTGCAAGATTACTCTTTTGAAGCCGCAACCTGCCCATTAAAGTCAGCAACTTCATTCACTTTCTCGGCACGAGCCAGCCAGCGGTAGCAGCCTGCGCTCATGAATGCGCCGATAAACCAGCTAAAGTTTGCCACTTCATGAAGTGAAGGAGTAAAGCTGATGGTCAGACACACTGCGACGGATGGCACCAGAGCAAGAATCGCTTTTGGGTTGAAGCCCCCTTTGTACCAGTAGCGTCCTTTAGGAGTGGCATCAAACAGATCGTCGACATAAATTTTGCTGCGTTTGATGATGTAGAAATCAGTCAGCAAAATCCCGAACAGCGGCCCAATAAACGATCCCAGCACGTCCAGCGTGTAGTGAATAAGTTCAGGGGACTGGAACAGGTTCCACGGTGTCAGTAATACAGAGCCCACGGCCGCAATCATCCCGCCTGTGCGGAAGCTAATCTTCTGCGGTGAGCAGTTCGAGAAGTCGAAAGCGGGTGATACGAAGTTCGCGACGATATTAATGCCGATAGTGGCGGTAATCATGGTCAGCAAACCAATTGCCATCGCGAGGCTGTTGCCAACATGACTGACAGTTTCGATTGGGTCTGTAATCATTTTTCCAAACAACGATTGGGTGCCGGATACGATAACCACGGTCACAATCGAGAACAGCAGGAAGTTGAACGGAAGCCCCCAGCGGTTGCCACGGCGGATCTCTTTCATGCTTTTACCGTAGCGCGAGAAGTCACCGAAGTTCAGTAACGGGCCGGAGAAGTATGAAACCACCAGTGCGGTTGCGGTCAGCATTTGCCATGCTTGTTCGCCAGAAGTGAGTTGTTTACTGGCAAGAGTAAACGAAATTCCATCAAATCCTGTTTGATACAAAATCCAGCCCGCCAGGGCCATCATCACCACATAAACCGCAGGTCCGGCGATATCAATAAAGCGTTTAATCGCATTCATGCCGTGCCAGAACACCATCGCCTGTAGCACCCACATGATGCCAAAGCAGACCCACCCGAGATGCGAAAGACCGAGAAAGTGCCCGGTGGTCATTGGCGCAAGTGACGGCCAGAACTTGAGCATAACGAGCATCAGGGCGTTGGCCGCCAGCCAGGTCTGAATGCCGTACCAGGCGAATGCGATAAGACCGCGAATCACAGCCGGAATATTGGCCCCAAATACGCCAAATGCCTGGCGGCAAATGACGGCATAAGGCACACCCGCCATCTGGCTTGGTTTAGCGACCAGGTTTGCACACAGTTGCACGATGCAAATTCCGACCAACAGGCAAAGCAAAACCTGCCAACTCGCCAGCCCTAACGTGAAGAAACTGGCTGCGACCACATAGCCGCCCATACTGTGCACGTCGGACATCCAGAAAGAAAAAATATTGTACCAGGACCATGTCTGGTTGCGCGTCGGCGCCAGATCATCATTACACAGGCGCGGGCTGTACCCGGCATTGGCGCTATCGGTCAAAACTGATGACGTGTTTTCATTGTTTGGCATGAAATCTGCTCCTTTAAAAACAGATGCTGACGGAATGTCTGCAACTTTCGTTGCATTAACCAGGCCAGGTTTCATGTTTTGTGGAACAAATGGATTATTCAGGCTTTTTGGTGCATTAATAAGGCCGCGCGGTTAATCGTTGCGCTTTGCCATGGTGCAATTGAACATTTTGTTGCCCGGATCTGGTGCTAAACCCCGGGAAAAATACAGAGGACTCAATATGACGAAACATTTGATCCAGGTGATCAACCCAAATACTAATGTTGCGATGACACACACCATCGCGCAGGCGGCGCGAAGCGTTGCTGCACCTTCCAGCGAACTTATTGCCGTTTGCCCAACGCAAGGTGTGGAATCTATTGAAGGGCATTTTGATGAAGCCATTGCCGCCATTGGTGTGCTTGAGCAAATTAAGCGCGGCAAGGAGCAGGGAGTGAGCGGCCATGTTATTGCCTGTTTTGGCGATCCGGGTTTGCTGGCCGCGCGTGAACTCGCCAGTGGGCCGGTTATCGGGATCGCAGAAGCGGCAATGCACGCTGCAACGATGGTTGCGACACGTTTCTCCATTGTGACCACCTTGCCGCGCACCGTGATTATTGCGCGTCATTTATTACGCCAGTATGGCTTCGAGCACCACTGCGCGGCGTTGCATGCGATTGATCTCCCGGTGCTGGCTTTGGAAGATGGCACGGGTCTTGCTCAGACGAAGGTACGCGAGCGTTGTATACAAGCCATGAAAGAAGATAACAGCGGAGCTATTGTGCTCGGTTGTGGCGGGATGGCTAATCTTGCGCGGGAACTGACTGCTGAGTTGGGTATTCCCGTAATTGATGGCGTCACGGCTGCGGTGAAAATGGTCGAATCCCTCATCGCACTTGGCCTTGGAACCAGTAAACACGGTGATCTCGCGTATCCGAATAAAAAGCCGTTATCCGGCTGTTTTGACATGCTGAGTTGATTTTCTGGCTCGGCTCATAAGGACCGAACCATGTATGAAGCACCAAAAAATAAAAACTATCACTTTACCGAGAACTACCCGCGCGACATGAAAGGTTATGCGGGTAAGCCGCCACACGCGCAGTGGCCGAATAACGCCCGAGTTGCCGTGCAATTTGTCCTCAATTTTGAAGAGGGTGGTGAAAACCACGTACTGCACGGCGATGCCGGTTCCGAGCAATTTCTTTCGGATATTATCGGCGCCGCGAGTTTTCCCGACCGCCATATGTCGATGGACTCACTCTATGAATATGGCTCGCGCGCCGGGTTCTGGCGCATCCACAATGAATTCCAGAAACGCGGCCTCACCATGAGTATTTTTGGTGTCGCAATGGCTCTGGCGCGAAACCCTGAAATCGTTGCCGCAATAAAAGCCGCTGATTATGACGTGGTGAGCCATGGCTGGCGCTGGATCCACTATCAAAACCTCGACGAAGCTACAGAGCGTCAGCACATGCATCAGGCGATAGAAATCCTCGAAGATTTGTTCGGCAACAAACCGCTGGGTTGGTACACCGGGCGCGACAGCCCTAATACGCGTCGTCTGGTGGCGGAGAATGGCGGTTTTCTTTATGACAGCGATTATTACGGCGATGATTTGCCATTCTGGAGCAAAGTCACCTGTAGCGACGGCAGCGTAAAACCTCATCTGGTGGTGCCGTATACCCTCGATGCCAACGACATGCGCTTTGCCACCGCGCAGGGTTTTAACACCGCCGAGCAGTTTTATACCTATCTTAAAGACAGTTTTGATGTGTTGTATGAGGAAGGGGAAACCGCGCCGAAAATGATGTCGATTGGTATGCATTGCCGCTTGCTTGGACGCCCTGGTCGCTTCAAAGCGCTACAACGTTTTCTGGATTATGTGCAGCAACATGAAGATGTGTGGATTTGCCGTCGTCAGGATATTGCCGAGCATTGGGTGAAGACGCATCCATTTAAGGAATGACTTGAGTGGCGGGTGCATTGACCCGCCATTCTCTTTAACTCATCAAGCTGACATGGGCTGCCACAATACGCCAGCCATAAGGGAATTTGACCCAGGTCTGCATCTGGCGGCCAATTTTATCGCAACCTTCGCGGGTAAATTCGGTACTGGCAACGGCCATATCATCGCCGTAGGTGGTGATCGTTGTGTTCTGTAAAAGCCGCTCTAACCCCTGTGAAGAACGGGTATTTCGGAACGCTCTGATCTCATCGATCCCGTACAGGTTTTCACTGGCTCCGTAGCGCACGGTGCGCGGATCGGACCAGAATAACTCATCCAACACTGCAACATCGTTGCTGATCAACGCCTGTTCGTAGCGGTAAAAAGCGGCACTCACCTCATTGACGATTGCCGGGCGATCAATATTATCTCGCATCATAGTATTTACCTTACCTGGTGATTTTCCCTGCAAGCATACCCTGTATTTCAAGCCGATGGGCGGCTCTCAGGCAGATATCTTCTCGCCAGGGCGGCGCAATGAGCTGCACGCCAATAGGAGTGCCACTTGCGGTCATTAACGGCACCGTCACCACCGGTAAGCCGAGGAAAGAAATTGGCTGTGTCAGCATTCCCATGCTGGCTTTTACAGGAAGGTCTGTGCCGTTGATTCGCATGGTCTGCTGGCCGATAAGTGTTGCGCTGCATGGCGTAGCCGGGGCAATCAACACATCAAAATCGTCAAATATCGGTAGCGTCTTATCGCGAAACCAGGTGCGGAAACGTTGCGCCTGCGTGTACCAGGCGGATGGCGTCATTGCGCCTGCCAATAAACGTTCGCGAGAATTAATCTCAAAACGTTCGGCCTGTTCGCGTAGTGCGGGAAGATAATGATTTCCTCCTTCAGCGGCAGAGAGTAAAAATGCCGCGGAGCGTGCTAATTCGGCTTGTGGCAGCGTGATGCATTCCAGCGCCTCGAGCGTGTGAGCCACTTGCGTCACGGCATTTTTGGCATCCACATCGCACCACTCCTCAAAAAAACCGCCGAGCACCGCGCAACGTAAATGTGTGGCTTGCTCTAGTTGATTGGCGACGGGTTCCATGCTTCGTGCAGACTGGAAATGATCGGCAGGATCAATACCCTGGAGCGCATCATATACCTGCGCCAGATCGTCCACGCTGCGTGCGAGGGGGCCGATATGATCGAGGCTGGCAACAAAAGGCTGGCTGCCGCTGCGTGAAAGACGCCCGAAGGTCGGCTTCAGGCCAAACACGCCACATAGCGAAGCCGGGACGCGAATCGAGCCGTTGGTGTCGGTTCCAAGCGTAAAATTTACCATTCCAGCCGCGACGGCCGCGGCAGAACCGCCGGATGATCCCCCCGCAATGCGGGCAAAATCATGTGGATTTCGGGTCGCGCCGTAATGGCTATTTTCCGTGGTAAAACCGTAGGCGTAGGCATCCATATTCAGCGCGCCTGAAAGCATGGCTCCGGCAGCGCTTAATTGTTTGATGGCGAAGGCATCCGCACTGGCTGGAGGTTGTTTGCTAAAAAGCTCGGCGCCGGCAAGAGTTGTCACACCTTTAATATCAAAAAGGTTTTTTACCGCATAAGGCACGCCAGCTAACGGTGGCAGCGTTTCCCCGCGGGCGCGACGTTCGTCAATGTTCGCTGCTTCTTGCAGTAAACGCGGGGCGGTTATTTCAGTGAAAGCGTTAATATCAGGATTCGATTGCTCTATTTTTGCAAGCGTAAGGTGCGCCAGTTCCTGGGCCGAAAACTCACCGCTTGCTAATCCTTGCTGAATATCGCGAATGGAAAGCGCGTTCATAGTTTATAAACCCCCGCGACTTCCTGGCGTTCAGGCAAGGGAAAATCCATTAACGGCTCTGCCAGTTTTTCCATGCGAGTCAATTGCACTTCAAGTTCCTGGCGGCGTGGCTCATCAACGGGAACGTCGAGCAGTTGCTCCATGACTTTGATGTACGCGGGCCAGTCGATAGAATTTAATAGCATTTTGTTCTCCTTAGAATCCTGTGGCGCTGCCGTTACTGCGTGGGTCATATGCGCCTTCAAGCATGCCGTTGATGTGGCGCACAATGGCTCCGGCATGGCCGACGGCTTCACTAAAATCAGGCAACGCTTCCACGTCATGTCCCAATTCGCGTAGTGCTTTGAACGTTTCCGGGCTGTATCGGCCTTCTAATTTCAGGCTGTCGGAGGCTTGCCCCCAGGTTCTGCCTAATAACCAGCGTGGCGCGGTCACGGCTTCTTGTAATGGCATCCCCTGAATAACGTGGCGGGTAAAAATGGCGGCCTGAGTCTGCGGTTGCCCATCGCCGCCCATTGAGCCATAAACCATCGTGCGCCCGTCAGCCAGCCGTGCGGCGGCTGGGTTCAGCGTGTGGAACGGCTGTTTCCCAGGAGCCAGACTCAGCAAGCTTTCAGCTTGGAGGCTGAACGCCGCGCCGCGGTTTTGCCACAAAATGCCGCTTTTTGGCAGCACAACGCCGCTGCCAAACTCGTGATAAATGCTCTGAATAAATGACACCGCCAGTCCGCTGCTATCAATCACACCCATCCACACCGTGTCGCCTGGGCCTTTGCCGGTTCCCCAGTCTGCGGCTTTAGTGTCGTCAATTTCTGCGGCCAGTGCGGCAAGGGGTTCTGGCTCCAGCAGGCTTTGGATTGAGGTGGTAATGTGGCGAGGATCGGTAATGTATTTGTCTCGCAGAGCAAAGGCTTTTTTGGTCGCTTCAACGATGCGATGAACGGTTTGAGTTTCATCGGCTTGCGCCATATCCAGATTCTCG
>Ga0160438_1000162_pt1 | contig 25275 bp, 19 predicted proteins | sample HID1975K_E0MG_FD_108203 | JGI IMG/M metagenome (GOLD analysis project Ga0160438, IMG submission 108203) | Enriched soil microbial communities from UW Madison campus, WI, USA - HID1975K_E0 MG | ecosystem: Environmental > Terrestrial > Soil > Unclassified | place: USA: Madison, Wisconsin...
AAAATCCGCCTTAGAGAGTTGCGGTTAGCACTGGGATGCACTACCATTGTAGCAACTCTCTACAGCGGGAGCTTTTGCTTCTTTTTGCGGTAAAAAGAAGTCGAAAATAAACGTTCCTTTTTACTTAGCAGAAGGAAATAAAATAATCGTTTCGTATTCCTCCACCCAACTTTGATCCGAACCTACTAAGAGTTTACTTTTGATTAACTTGCTTAATAAAAATTAATAAACAGGTAGATAATTAGAAGCTGAGAAGGAACTTATTTGCTTTTATCCGAACGAGGTCCGAACAAAGTCCGAATAAGCTCCTAACAAAGTCCAAATTATTTACCCAGTTGATATATTTTTAGGAATACTCAGAAATAAATAAAGCCATTCTTGGTTAAAGAAAGAAGGGGAACTATTCTAGGGGACCCCCATTGGGTTGATGGCCAATCTAAGCTTCTTCAAAGCCAAGGCGATTTTCTTGAGGCCAGTGTTTTGTCTCCTTGTCTGCCAACTCCAATAGCTCGAAAAAAGTATCCATCTGAGAAGTAAAGATTCGGAGTTCGTCATAATAAGGTGTACCTGTCTCAAAAATATGTTCAAGGTAGCCCATATAAACTCTTCTGAAATTCCTGCAGAGAAACTTTGGGTGAAAGGATTCAAAATAGGACAGAAGTCCCTTTTCAAGTGTTTCTGAAAGTATAACGGGGCCATAAGAATAACCTGCATCATCCTCTTCTAGATGGCTCCAGAATTTGCTGAGGTATTGCACCAAGCCGTCTGTGAAGTTATCATTATCCAGTGAGGGTATCAACGCTTTGTGGCTTAAAGAAGAGGCAAAAGCGGCGTCTTCACTTATAGCTGAGGGAGATGTCAGTTTGCTATTTGTAAATCCAGTTTCCATCCTTTCCGTGTTTGTGTTTGTAAGTGTTAACTCAGCAATCAGAAAAAGGGCCTCAGCCATTTTTTCAAGGTATTCGGCAATTGGAATAAGCTCCCTACTGAAATAGCTTGATTCATGAGCGATACTTTCATCCATATGTGAATATGAAAGAAGATCATCTAAAGTTTCTCTCCATTCATTGATATCACTGTGTAAGAAGAAATCTTTTAAAAATAATCGGATATTATTTATTTCCATGTTGTCGAGCTTTCGATAATGTTTTGCTGGACCGTCTAGCCTTGCTTCTACATCAATACCATCTCTCTTCCATCGTGTTGTTTGATAAAGCGGATGGGATGCTTGAATGCTGAGTTCTGGTGCGGATTGATGATGGAGTACCCACAGCGCCTCCAATGCCTCTACAATCCTTCTATGGTTGTAAACATATTCGTCGGAATTTTTGTAAAATTTTCCATTGTGATCGGTTTTTTTGGTGCCGGCTGCATGGATAATTGCGGAAATATCCTGTCTAAAAAGCTCTAAGTCTGTTTCGGTGAAACAAAATTCCCTAAAGAATAAAAAAGGATTCTCAATAGCATCTTCTTTTAAGTAACGGAAATGAGTGGTTTGAATTTCTTGATGAAGGTTTTCCATAATTTTTGAGATTAAAAAATGTAAGTATTGCCGAAAGATTTAAGTTATTTGTATCTTGCATCTATCGATACATACAAATATAGTATCATTTTATGTGTAATAAAATATTTTTTGATATTTATTATTTATGATAGATCATTTAGATAGAGCGAAGCTTGGCCCACTTTTTAAGAAGGCACGACTGGGAAAAAAGATGACATTGGAGCAGTTTTATGGTGGGATTGCGGAGCATGTAAATAATTTTTCTGCTATTGAAAACGGTGGTAGGGTTGTAGGGAAACGGTTAGCAAAAGATATAATACACTATCATAATATAAGTTTAAAGTGGCTTGAACATCAAGAAGGAACACCATTTTTATCCAATATCCCTTATGGACATGTACGAGGGCAGAAAAATAATCGTTTGGTGCAGGAGCCGTCTGTAGGAGAGGTCCCTTATTATAATCTTCAGTTAACCGATATGGTATTCGATGGGCCGGATGCTTTTCGTGAGGTACCCGAGTTTTATGTGAACTTCCGCCCATTTAACGATTGCACGGCCTATTTGCCCATATATGGCGATAGTATGTATCCCAGATTTGCGAGCGGAGAAATTATTGCGATCAAAGAAATCGTAAATCAGGAAGTACTCCAATGGGGAGAGGCCTATCTGGTGGTTACAAATAAACTGGCCAATAACATGGTGACGGTTAAACTGCTTTATGAACATGAACAGGCAGATAAGTTGATTTTGAGGGCATCCAATCCGAGTTTTAAAGGGGATACGGTAATCGATAAACGGGCAATTGTCAGACTTTTCATTGTGAAGGGTAAAATAACCAGGAACCAATTATAGGATTGGAACGTAAAATAAAGCGAGCCTGCTCCATACTAAATTTAATATATGTTTTTAGATCGTTTCATATCATTTTTGAAGTTTGAGAAACATTACTCAGCGCATACGATCAAGGCGTATGAAAAGGATATTTCCTCTTATATACAGTATTGGGAAAAAGACCAATTGCCACTAACAGCATTAAACCATAAAGAGATAAGGTATTATCTTTCGAAATTGATGGACAATGGATTGGAGGCATCCTCTATCAACCGGGTCTTATCTTCATTACGTACCTACTATAAATTCTTGCAAAGGGAGGGTTTGTATCCAGATAATCCAACTGTGCTGGTGAAGGCGTTAAAAGTTCCGAAGAAATTGCCTGTTGTTGTACAGGAAGAAAAATTAGATGAACTGCTCGATCATGAGAACATTTTTGTTGAAAATTTTGAAGGGCAACGTGATCGTCTTGTAATAGAAATGCTTTTTGGTACTGGAATGAGACTTTCGGAACTTATTCATTTAAAGGAAACAGATATAGATTTTTACAACCAAAGTATCCGCGTTCTTGGGAAGAGAAATAAAGAAAGAATTGTCCCTCTAATGCCACATCTAAACGTTTTGATCACAAAATATTTATTGTTAAAAAAAAGTGAAAATTTCGATAACAATTCCTTAACTTTAGTCGTTACTATAAAAGGTAAACAAGCTTATCCGAAGCTTGTGTATGACATAGTAACACGTTATTTGTCACTGATAACTTCTCAGCAAAAAAAAAGCCCACACGTGTTGAGGCACAGTTTCGCTACGGCGTTATTGAACAAAGGGGCCGATTTGAATGCTATTAAGGAGCTGCTTGGCCATGCAAATTTGGTCGCAACGCAGGTGTATACGCATAATTCGGTGGAAAGATTAAAATCTATTTACAAACAAGCTCATCCCAAAGCTTAAAAAAAGGAGGAAATTATGAACATTAGCACGCAATCTATTCAATTCAAAGCTGACAAGAAATTGATAGACTTTATTCAACGTCGGGTAGACAAATTGGATCAGTTTTTTGATCAGATTATCTCAGGAGAGTGTTATCTGAAACTGGAGAATGTGGAGAATGAAGCTAACAAGATTACGGAGTTCAAATTAAACATTCCGGGAAATCAGCTTTTCGCTAAAGGACAGGCTAAGAGTTTTGAAGAAGCAACAGATCTAGCTGTTGAATCGTTGCGTAGACAGATAAATAAACACAAGACGAAAACGAGGGCAAAAACCACCCATCAAAAAGAAGTGATTGCCGTGGTTCAGGAAGAAGGGCTTGGATAGAATAATAAGAGCATCGAAGCAGCCCCTTAAGAGCCATCTTAAGGGGCTTTTTATTGCAAATTATTTGAGCCAGGTGGCTGTATCGTTACTTTTCAAAAGAATTTAGGAAGGGGGAGAAAGAGAAAGACGCTGCTTGAAAGGGTATAATAGAAAAAATATTTAGTTGATAAACAAGGTATTTGTATTAAAGGAAGGATTTTTACGATAAATATTTTCACTTTTTTTTTGAATTAATACTTTCTTGTCTATCTTTGCAGTCCCAAAGGGAACACAGGGTGAAAGAATAGAGGAAGGAGGTGGTTTCGGAAGGGTTAGTTCTTTATAATTTAGCAATTAAAATTGCCTCCTTAGCTCAGCTGGTAGAGCAACTGACTTGTAATCAGTAGGTCGCTGGTTCGATCCCGGCAGGGGGCTCTAAGTTGGGGGGATACCAGAGCGGTCAAATGGGACGGACTGTAAATCCGTTGCTTCGGCTTCGAAGGTTCGAATCCTTCTCCCCCCACTGTTTTGATTCCGAATAGGAGGGTTTTGACTGGTAAGGGCATTTAAAATCACAAAATAGTGAATCATCTGCGGAAGTAGCTCAATTGGTAGAGCGATAGCCTTCCAAGCTATAGGTTGCGGGTTCGAGGCCCGTCTTCCGCTCTTTGAAAATAAAATCTGGTGTGATTTTTTAATGAGGCATTTAACCACAATCGTTGGAATATCGAGAAGGTTGATGCGATTGAATAAAAAAGAAAAAACGAGTTAAAATAGCTCAAATGATAATCTGTCAATCGATAGATTCAAGCTATAGGATGCGAGTCGGAAGCTCGTGTTCCGCTCCTGAGGCCAAAGAGTTAAAACCGGTACCGGCTTTAGCTTTTTGTTGTTCAAAACAAGCCGATGTAGCTCAGCGGTAGAGCACTTCCTTGGTAAGGAAGAGGTCATGGGTTCAAGTCCCATCATTGGCTCGTAAGTGTAAAATAAAAAAACCAAAATAAAAATTAACTTACTAATTCGCATAAAAAATGGCAAAAGAGAAATTTGACCGCAGTAAACCTCACTTAAATATAGGTACAATCGGTCACGTTGACCACGGTAAAACAACTACAACTGCTGCTATCACCAAGGTTTTGGCAGATAAAGGTTTATCAGAGGCTCGTTCATTTGATTCAATTGACTCGGCTCCTGAAGAAAAAGAGCGTGGTATCACGATCAATACCGCACACGTTGAATATTCAACAGCTAGCCGTCACTATGCACACGTTGACTGTCCAGGTCACGCTGACTATGTAAAGAACATGGTTACTGGTGCTGCCCAAATGGATGGTGCTATCATCGTTGTTGCTGCTACTGATGGTCCGATGCCTCAAACACGCGAGCACATCTTATTAGCTCGTCAGGTAGGTGTACCAGCTCTTGTTGTATTCATGAATAAAGTAGATATGGTGGATGATCCTGAGTTGTTAGAACTAGTGGAGATGGAAATTCGTGAGTTATTATCATTCTACGAATACCCAGGTGATGATATCCCTGTAATCAAAGGTTCTGCTCTAGGTGCATTGAACGGAGAAGCAAAGTGGGTAGATATAATTATGGAATTGATGGATGCTGTAGATAACTACATTCCAATTCCTCCACGTTTGACGGAATTACCTTTCTTGATGCCAATCGAAGACGTATTCTCGATCACTGGTCGTGGAACAGTTGCTACTGGCCGTATCGAACGTGGTGTAATCAACTCAGGTGATCCAGTAGAGATCTTGGGTATGGGTGCAGAGAACTTGAAATCTACTGTAACAGGTGTTGAAATGTTCCGTAAAATATTAGATTACGGTGAGGCTGGTGATAACGTAGGTTTATTATTACGTGGTATTGAGAAAACTGATATCCGTCGCGGTATGGTTATCTGTAAACCAGGTAGTGTAACTCCTCATACTGAATTCAAAGCAGAGGTTTACGTTTTATCAAAAGCAGAAGGTGGTCGTCACACTCCATTCTTCAATAAATACCGTCCTCAATTCTATTTCCGTACCACTGACGTAACAGGTGAAATTACGCTAGCGGAAGGTGTAGAAATGGTTATGCCAGGTGATAACGTTACGATCAATGTGAAATTGATTAACGCTATTGCAATGGAAAAAGGTCTACGTTTCGCTATCCGTGAAGGTGGTAGAACAGTAGGTGCTGGTCAGGTAACTGAAATTGTAGCGTAAGCTAAATATAGTATTAGCTAATTGGTTTATTAGCCAATTAGCTAATTCATTTACGGGCATAGTTCAATGGTAGAATAGAGGTCTCCAAAACCTTTGATCAGGGTTCGAATCCTTGTGCCCGTGCTAACAAAATCGGTAAACTGTTAGCTGTAAAGGTTAGCAGTAAGTCCGCTAAATCTAAAGAATATATCTCTATATCATACGCCATGGCAAATGTACTTGATTTTATAAAAGACTCTTATCACGAGATGACCCAAAAGGTGTCTTGGCCAACTTGGTCGGAGCTGCAAAGTTCTGCGGTGGTTGTGCTTATTGCGTCGATCATTATAGCGTTGCTCGTGCTCGCTATGGATCAATCATCAAGTGCTATCTTGAAGCTTCTTTACGGTACAGCGGCTTAATATATAAGGGAGGATTATAGAATGGCAGATCAGCAATTGAAATGGTACGTTGTACGCGCGGTTAGCGGTAAAGAGAAAAAAGTAAAACAATACATTGAAGCTGAGATCAATCGCTTAGGAATCAATCACCTTGTTCCGCAAGTATTGATTCCGATGGAGAAGTATTTCCAGATGCGTGAAGGGAAAAAAATCGCCAAAGAGCGTAACTATTATCCTGGATATGTATTATTAGAAGCCTCTTTGGATGGAGAATTGGAGCACGTTATTAAGAACATTAATAGTGTGATTGGCTTCCTTGGAGATAAAGCTGGAAATGCTATTCCGTTACGTCAGGCAGAAGTGAATCGTATTTTAGGAACGGTGGATGAAATGAGCGAGCAGGGTGAGATGATGAATGTTCCTTATTATGTAGGTGAGGCGGTGAAGGTAACTGACGGACCGTTCAACGGGTTCTCTGGTGAGATTGAGGAAGTGAACGAAGAGAAGAAAAAACTAAAGGTGATGGTGAAAGTGTTTGGACGGAAGACACCTTTAGAACTCAATTATATGCAGGTAGAAAAGGAATAAACTATTCCAAATAGCCAAAAAAAGCTATCAACTAAGTTAGTACAACAAAATTCGCGAAATAACAAAATAATTTTGGTATTGTCCGGATTTTGTTGTACTTTTGCGCACTCTAAAAAGAGGTAAAGCTTTAGATAGCCCGCACTTTTTTGAAAGAATAAATGTTACGTTATATTGCTTCCAACTTACTAACAAACATTTAGTAATTTAAATTTAAATCGAAAATGGCAAAAGAAGTCAGTGCGTTAGTGAAATTACAGGTGAAGGGTGGCGCAGCTAACCCATCTCCTCCGGTAGGACCTGCATTGGGTGCGAAAGGGGTGAACATCATGGAATTTTGCAAGCAGTTTAATGCACGTACCCAAGACAAGCCAGGCAAAGTATTACCTGTTGTAATTACGGTATATGCGGATAAGTCTTTCGATTTTATCATTAAGACTCCTCCTGTTGCTATCCAACTGATTGAAGTTGCTGGCATAAAAGGTGGGTCAGGCGAACCAAACCGGAAAAAGGTTGGTAAAGTTACTTGGGAACAAGTAGAAACAATCGCTAAAGATAAAATGAGCGACTTGAATGCTTTTACAGTAGAGTCGGCCATGAAAATGGTTGCGGGTACAGCACGTAGTATGGGTATCACTGTTTCCGGTGATGCGCCCTGGAACAATTAATTAACAGAAATCAGTTTAAGAAAGTGGCTAGATTAACAAAAAATCAAAAAGCGGCACTATCCAAAATTGAAGCTGGTAAAGCGTATACTTTACAAGAGGCAGCAGCCCTTGTAAAGGAGATTACTACAACTAAATTTGATGCTTCTGTAGATATTGATGTACGTTTAGGCGTAGATCCGCGTAAAGCAAATCAAATGGTTCGTGGTATAGCTACACTGCCTCATGGAACCGGTAAGACCGTACGCGTTTTAGTTTTATGTACTCCAGATAAGGAAGAAGAAGCTAAAGCAGCAGGTGCGGATTACGTAGGGTTAGATGAGTATATCAGCAAAATTGAAGGTGGATGGACCGATGTTGATATCATTATTACCATGCCGAGTGTGATGGCAAAAGTAGGAAGGCTTGGCCGTATTTTAGGGCCTCGTAACCTCATGCCAAATCCTAAATCAGGAACAGTAACCCAAGATGTTGGAAAGGCTGTTACCGATGTAAAAGGTGGTAAAATTGATTTCAAGGTTGATAAGACCGGTATCATTCATGCTTCTGTGGGTAAAGTGTCATTCGAAGCGGATAAAATTTATGAAAATGCATTGGAAGTACTCCAAATCATTTCAAAATTAAAACCTTCTGCAGCGAAAGGAACATATTTTAAGAGTATCCACCTCTCTTCAACGATGAGTCCGGGTATTCATGTAGAAACTAAATCAGTAGCGGGGATTTAATCATGAGAAAAGAAGAAAAACAAGAAATTGTTCAAGCTTTAACTGATCAGATCAAATCTTTTGGTAATTTTTATATTACTGATACTGCTGATTTGACGGTAGCAAAAGTTAACTCTATCCGCCGTAAATGCTTCGAAAGAGGGATCACGATTCAAGTAGCAAAAAATACTTTGATTGCGAAAGCTTTAGAAGCAGCAGGCGTTGATTCAGAAGAATTGTTGGGGGTGTTGAAAGGTGCTTCTACGATTCTATTCTCTGAATCAGGCAATGCCCCTGCTAAGTTGATAAAAGAGCTTCGTAAGGAAGGTGATAAACCTCTTCTTAAAGGCGCTTACATTGACACTGCGGTATTTGTTGGCGATAACCAGTTAGATTCATTAGTGGCTCTTAAATCTAAAAATGAGCTTATTGGTGATATCGTTGGATTGCTTCAATCGCCTGCTAAGAACGTTATTTCTGCCCTTCAATCGGGTGGCAATACTATTGCAGGTTTGGTTAAAACTTTACAAGAAAGAGGGTAACGGTGTCCTTAAAACCGTTAGAATAATTAATTAATAGAACAAGTAAATTCAAAAATTTAAAATAAAATGGCAGATTTAAAAGCGTTTGCTGAGCAGTTAGTAAACTTAACAGTAAAAGAAGTTAACGAGTTAGCTCAAATCTTAAAAGATGAGTATGGTATTGAGCCAGCTGCTGCAGCTGTAGCTGTTGCTGGTCCTGCTGCAGGTGGTGATGCTCCTGCTGCTGCTGAAGAGAAAACATCTTTTGATGTAATCTTGAAAGAAGCTGGTGGTTCAAAATTGGCTGTTGTTAAATTGGTTAAAGACTTAACTGGTTTAGGTCTTAAAGAAGCTAAAGATTTAGTTGATGGTGCACCTAAAGAATTGAAAGCTGGTGTTGCAAAAGACGAAGCTGAAGCTTTGAAAAAACAATTAGAAGAAGCAGGAGCTGTAGTTGAGATCAAGTAATCCTCATCTAGAGAAATCCTAAATGGTTTAGACTCCGGTATTTCTACCGGGGTCTATTGCCGTTTATATAATCCCAATAAATTGTTTGACAGTACAATATCTAGTCATAGATCAAAACATGTCACGTGAAGTTTAATTTAAACTAAAATCTAATTCCCTTGGCAAACAAAGATATTCGTAACGAAAGAGTAAACTTTGCAACCAGCAAAAAAGTCATCGACTATCCCGATTTTCTGGATGTGCAATTGCAGTCTTTCAGGGAGTTTTTCCAGTTGGAAACAACTTCTGATAACCGCCACCAGGAAGGGCTGTTCAAAGTTTTTTCTGAAAACTTCCCTATTTCTGATTCAAGAAACATTTTTGTACTTGAATTTTTGGATTATTTCATCGATCCGCCACGTTATGATATTCAGGAATGTATCGAACGCGGCTTAACTTATAGCGTTCCGCTAAAAGCTAAGTTACGTTTATCGTGTAATGATGAAGAGCACGAAGATTTTGAAACGATTGTGCAGGATGTGTATTTGGGTACTATCCCCTATATGACGCCTAAAGGTACATTCGTAATCAATGGCGCGGAGCGGGTTATTGTATCACAACTTCACCGTTCTCCCGGTGTATTCTTCGGCCAAAGTCGCCATACGAATGGCACCAAATTATACTCTGCGAGGGTTATACCTTTCAAGGGGTCCTGGATCGAATTTGCTACAGACGTTAATAACGTGATGTATGCTTATATCGATCGTAAAAAGAAATTCCCGGTAACTACTCTTTTACGGGCTATTGGTTACGACTCAGACAAGGATATCCTTGAATTGTTTGAATTGGCTGACGAGGTTAAAGTGAGTAAATCCGGACTCAAAAAATTAGTAGGACGTAAACTTGCTGCCAGAGTACTGAAAAAATGGGTGGAAGATTTCGTTGATGAGGATACTGGAGAAGTTGTCTCTATTGATCGTAATGAAATTATCCTCGAACGGGAAACCATTTTAGAGGATGATCACATAGACATGATTATAGATGCCGGTGTTAAATCCATTATCCTGACGAAAGAGGATGGTGCAAATAATGCCGACTATTCTATCATATATAATACTTTACAGAAAGATACTTCGAACTCGGAGAAAGAAGCGGTAGAGCATATCTATCGTCAATTGCGTAATGCTGAACCACCAGATGAGGAAACTGCACGTGGTATCATCGAACGCTTATTCTTCTCGGATAAAAGATATGATTTAGGTGATGTAGGCCGTTACCGCATCAATCGTAAATTGAAATTGGATACGCCTGATGAGACCAAGGTGTTAACAAAGCAAGATATTATTGCGATCGTTAAGTATCTGATTAATTTGATCAACTCAAAGGCTGAGGTGGATGATATTGACCACTTATCCAATCGTCGTGTGCGTACCGTTGGTGAACAACTTTATGCCCAGTTTGGTGTAGGTCTTTCCCGTATGGCACGTACCATACGTGAACGGATGAATATTCGCGATAATGAGGTGTTTACACCAACGGATTTGATTAATGCGCGTACCCTGTCGTCGGTGATCAACTCATTCTTTGGAACGAACCAGCTATCGCAGTTTATGGACCAAACGAACCCCTTGGCGGAGATTACGCACAAACGTCGTTTGTCGGCGCTTGGGCCAGGTGGTCTTTCCCGCGAGCGTGCAGGTTTTGAAGTTCGTGACGTTCACTATACACACTACGGTCGTTTATGTACCATCGAAACACCGGAGGGACCGAACATTGGTTTGATTTCTTCGTTATGTGTGCATGCGAAAATTAATAATCTTGGTTTCATCGAAACGCCATACCGAAAGGTTCAAGATGGTAGGGTCGTGGTGGAAGAGCCGGTTATTTATTTGTCTGCCGAGGATGAAGATGGTAAAGTAATTGCCCAGGCGAATGCTGAATACGATGATAAAGGTAACTTTGTAACACCACGTGTGAAAGCGCGTTTGGAAGGTGACTTTCCTATTATCGAACCAGAGCGTTTAGATTTGATGGACATTGCTCCGAATCAGATTACGTCAATTGCTGCCTCCTTAATTCCTTTCTTGGAACATGATGATGCAAACCGTGCCCTGATGGGATCGAACATGCAACGCCAGGCAGTGCCTTTGTTGCGCCCACAAGCACCTATTGTAGGTACAGGTCTGGAAGGACGTGTAGCGAGTGATTCGCGTACCTTGATCAATGCGGAAGGAAATGGTGTGGTAGAATATGTGGATGCAAATGAGATCAAAATACGTTACGATAGAAACGAAGATGAAAAGTTAGTTTCTTTTGACGACGATATAAAAACATACCGCTTAATTAAATTTAAGAAAACCAATCAGAGCACCTGTATCAATCTGAAGCCAATTGTTCGTAAGGGGCAACGGGTGGTAGAAGGACAGGTATTATGCGAGGGATATGCGACAGAGGATGGTGAACTGGCTCTGGGACGTAACTTAAAGGTTGCCTTCATGCCTTGGCAGGGATATAACTTTGAGGATGCGATTGTAATTTCGGAACGTGTAGTAAGTCAAGATATCTTTACTTCGCTTCATATTGAAGAGTTCGAGTTAGAGGTGCGTGATACGAAACGTGGTGAGGAAGAGTTAACCTCTGATATTCCTAACGTTTCTGAAGAAGCTACGAAAGATTTAGATGAAAATGGTATCATTCGGGTTGGAGCAGAAGTACGCGAGGGTGATATATTAATCGGTAAGATTACACCGAAGGGTGAATCAGACCCTTCTCCGGAAGAGAAATTATTACGTGCTATTTTCGGTGATAAAGCAGGCGATGTAAAAGATGCTTCTTTAAAAACACCTCCTTCTATTAGAGGCGTGGTTATTGATACTAAGCTTTTCTCTCGCGCTAAAAAATCTGATAAGAAAGAGGAAAAAGCTGCCGTAGAAAGATTGGATCTGAACCATGAACGTGCTGTTCGTCAACTAAGAGAAAGATTGTTGGATAAACTATTTGCCATCGTGAATGGTAAAACATCTCAGGGTGTTTACAATGTGTATAAGGAGCTTCTCATTCCTAAAGGAGCGAAGTTTACACAAAAGATGCTTGCTGAGCTTGACTATGCCAATATCAATCCGACTAAGTGGACTACCGATGAGGATAAGAACGAATTGGTAAAACAGGCCCTACACTTTTATAACATTAAGTTAAACGAAGAGTTAGGTGCATACCGTAGAGAGAAGTTCGCTATTACTGTCGGTGATGAGCTGCCTTCGGGTATCGTTCAAATGGCTAAAGTTTATGTGGCTAAAAAACGTAAGCTGAAGGTTGGAGATAAGATGGCTGGTCGTCACGGGAATAAGGGTATTGTGGCTCGTATTGTTCGTGATGAGGATATGCCGTTCTTAGAAGATGGAACACCTGTTGATATTGTGTTAAACCCTCTAGGTGTACCTTCCCGTATGAACTTGGGTCAGATCTACGAAACCGTGTTAGGTTGGGCCGGACAAAAATTGGGTATGAAATTCGCTACGCCGATTTTTGATGGAGCGACTACAGAAGAAGTAGAAGGATGGGTGGCTAAAGCCGAACTTCCTGCTTCGGGTAGAACCTATCTGCACAACGGTTTAACAGGTGAACGTTTTGACCAACCTACGACAGTGGGAGTGATTTATATGTTGAAGCTGGGTCACATGGTGGATGATAAGATGCACGCGCGTTCCATCGGACCATACTCGCTTATTACACAACAACCATTGGGTGGTAAAGCCCAATTTGGTGGTCAGCGTTTTGGTGAGATGGAGGTTTGGGCACTGGAAGCATTCGGTGCATCCAATATCTTGCAGGAGATTCTTACGGTTAAATCGGATGACGTTATTGGTAGAGCCAAAACCTACGAGGCAATCGTTAAGGGTGATAACCTGCCAACACCATCTGTGCCAGAATCTTTCAATGTATTGGTACACGAGCTTCGCGGCTTAGGTTTAGATATCACATTAGATTAATGTTTAAAGTTATGGGTTACGAGTTACGGGTTGCGAGTCAATCCCCACTCATAACCCTCAACTCATAACCAATAAGAGCTATGTCTTACAAAAAAGATAATAAAATAAAAAGCAATTTCACCTCGATAACCATTAGTTTATCGTCTCCAGAAGCAATTTTGGAACGTTCAAGTGGTGAGGTGTTAAAACCAGAAACTATCAACTACCGTACTTACAAGCCGGAACGTGATGGTTTATTCTGTGAGCGTATCTTTGGTCCGGTGAAGGATTATGAATGCCATTGCGGGAAATACAAACGTATTCGTTATAAAGGAATTGTTTGTGACCGTTGTGGTGTAGAAGTAACTGAGAAGAAAGTGCGTCGTGAGCGCATGGGACACATCAACTTGGTGGTTCCTGTAGCGCATATTTGGTATTTCCGTTCGTTACCTAATAAAATTGGTTATTTATTAGGACTTCCAACCAAAAAATTGGATATGATTATCTACTATGAGAGATATGTTGTTATCCAAGCAGGTGTGAAGGAAGAAGATGGTATCCAATATATGGACTTCTTAACAGAAGAAGAGTATTTGGATATTTTGGATACACTACCAAAAGAGAATCAATATTTAGATGATAAAGATCCTCAGAAATTCATCGCGAAGATGGGTGCCGAGGCGTTGGAAGAGCTGTTGCAGCGTATAGATTTGGATCAGCTTTCTTATGATCTTCGCCATCAGGCTGCCAATGAAACTTCACAGCAACGTAAGAACGAAGCTTTGAAGCGTCTTCAGGTGGTGGAGGCTTTCCGTGGTTCGAGAGATCGTATCGAAAACCGTCCGGAATGGATGATTGTGAAAATTGTTCCTGTTATTCCTCCTGAATTGCGCCCTTTGGTGCCTTTAGAAGGTGGCCGTTTTGCAACATCCGATTTAAATGATCTATACCGTCGTGTTATCATCAGAAATAACCGTCTAAAACGATTGATCGAAATTAAGGCACCGGAAGTAATCTTACGTAACGAGAAACGGATGCTTCAGGAAGCAGTTGACTCTTTGTTTGACAATTCACGTAAAGTGAATGCCGTTAAAACAGAAGGTAACCGTGCTTTAAAATCATTGTCTGATATCTTAAAAGGTAAACAAGGACGTTTCCGCCAGAACTTATTGGGTAAACGTGTTGACTATTCTGCACGTTCAGTAATTGTGGTAGGACCAAACCTTAAACTGCATGAGTGTGGTTTGCCTAAAGATATGGCAGCTGAGCTTTACAAACCATTTATCATCCGCAAGATGATCGAACGTGGTGTAGTAAAAACAGTTAAATCGGCTAAAAAGATAGTAGATCGTAAAGACCCTATTGTTTGGGACATTCTGGAGAATGTATTGAAAGGACACCCTGTGTTACTCAATCGTGCACCAACACTGCACCGTTTAGGTATCCAGGCTTTCCAGCCGAAACTGGTGGAAGGTAAAGCCATTCAATTACACCCCTTAGTTTGTACAGCGTTCAACGCCGATTTTGACGGTGACCAGATGGCGGTGCATTTGCCTTTAGGTAATGCGGCAATTTTGGAAGCCCAAATATTGATGTTGGCGGCACATAATATCTTGAACCCTGCAAACGGTACACCTATTACGGTACCATCTCAGGACATGGTATTAGGTCTTTACTATATAACAAAAGGCCGCAGAACAGATGATACACGTGTGGTAAAAGGCCAAGACATGACCTTCTATTCTCCGGAAGAAGTAATCATTGCCTATAACGAAAAGAAAATTGATCTTCATGCCTTCATCAATGTTAAAACCAATGTGAAAGATAAAGAAGGCAATATCGTTAAACAGATCATTGATACAACAGTAGGTCGCGTACTCTTTAATCAAATGGTACCGCTTGAAGTAGGTTATATTAATGAGTTGTTAACGAAGAAGTCGTTGCGTGATATCATCGGTGAGGTTGTTAAAATCACGGGTATGGCAAGAGCAGCTCAATTCTTGGATGATATCAAAGAATTAGGTTTCCAAATGGCCTTCCGTGGAGGACTTTCCTTCAACCTGCAAGACTTGAACATCCCGGATGCAAAAGCAGGATTGATCGAACAAGCTACCAGAGAAGTAGAAGAAGTAATGAATAACTATAATATGGGATTCATTACCAACAACGAGCGTTATAATCAGATCATCGATATTTGGACGCGCATCAATAACCGTTTAACGGCCAATGTAATGGATATCTTGTCTAACGATAACCAAGGCTTTAACTCGGTATATATGATGCTTGATTCAGGAGCACGTGGTTCGAAAGAGCAGATTCGTCAGCTTTGCGGTATGCGTGGTTTGATGGCTAAACCACAGAAATCAGGTTCTTCGGGTGGTGAAATTATTGAAAACCCAATTCTTTCTAACTTTAAAGAGGGGCTTTCCGTATTAGAGTATTTTATCTCTACGCACGGTGCACGTAAAGGTTTGGCGGATACGGCATTGAAAACGGCGGATGCGGGTTACTTAACTCGTCGTTTACATGACGTTGCACAGGACATGATTGTGGGTGAGGTAGATTGCGGAACATTAAGAGGTATCTTTACCACCGCACTGAAAGATAATGAAGATGTTGTCGAACCATTATACGACCGAATTTTAGGACGTACGTCTTTACATGATGTATACGATACAATAACGGGCGAATTGTTAGTGAGTGCAGATCATGATATCACAGAGGAAATCGCCCATAAAATTGAGCATTCTTCTGTAGAAGGTATCGAAATCCGTTCGGTATTGACTTGCGAAAGTAAACGTGGTGTTTGTGCACTTTGTTATGGACGTAACCTCGCTTCCGGAAAACGTGTTCAGATGGGAGAAGCAGTTGGTGTTATTGCCGCACAATCTATCGGTGAGCCGGGCACGCAGCTTACACTTCGTACTTTCCACGTGGGTGGTACGGCATCGAATATTGCTGCGGAATCTCAGATCATCGCTAAGTTTGATGGTATTATAGAATTTGAGAACATGCGTTCCGTTGAACGTGAAACCGAAGAAGGTAAGTTGCAAATCGTGTTAGGACGTTCGGGTGAGTTCCGTATCTTGGATCCGGAATCTAAGAAAGTATTAATGACGAATAACATACCTTATGGCTCGTTCTTATATGTAGCAGATGGCGATAAATTAACCAAAGGCGATCGTATCTGTTCTTGGGATCCATATAATGCGGTTATCATCTCCGAATTTGCGGGTAAAGTGGAATTTGATGCGATTATCGAGGGGGTTACTTACCGCGAAGAATCTGATGAACAAACAGGTCACCGTGAGAAAGTAATTATCGATACACGTGACAAAACCAAAAACCCTGCTATTAAAATTTTAGATAATACTGGGGATGTTATCCGTACATACAACTTACCGGTAGGTGCACACATTGCGGTAGATAATGCCGGCAAAGCGAAGGTAGGAGAGATCATTGCGAAAATTCCGCGTTCGGCAGGTAAAACCCGAGATATCACTGGAGGTCTACCTCGTGTAACCGAATTGTTCGAGGCACGTAATCCGTCTAACCCAGCAGTAGTAACAGAGATTGATGGTGTGGTAACATTAGGTGGTGTGAAACGTGGTAATCGTGAAATCCAGATCGAATCTAGAGATGGGCAGGTGAAGAAATATTTAGTGCCGCTTTCTAAACATATCCTTGTACAGGATAACGACTTTGTGAAAGCCGGTATGCCGCTTTCAGATGGTTCGATCTCTCCAGCAGACATTTTGGCTATAAAAGGCCCTGCCGCTGTGCAAGAGTACCTGGTGAATGGTATTCAAGAGGTTTACCGTTTACAGGGGGTGAAAATCAATGATAAACACTTTGAAACGATTGTACATCAGATGATGCAGAAAGTGATGATCGAAGATCCAGGCGATACACGCTTCTTAGAAAAAGATGCCGTGAACAAATGGGACTTCAACGAGGAGAACGATGCTATGTACGATAAAAAGGTGGTAACGGATTCTGGAGACTCAAATGTATTAAAAGCAGGACAGATTGTTTCTTTACGTAAATTACGCGAAGAGAATTCTAGCTTGAAACGCCGTGACCTTAAATTGGTTCAGGTACGCGATGCCATCGCAGCCACTTCGAGTCCGATGTTACAAGGTATTACACGTGCATCTTTGGGTACTAAATCATTTATCTCCGCAGCCTCCTTCCAGGAAACTACGAAAGTGTTGAATGAAGCGGCTATCAGCGGAAAACGAGATGATCTATTAGGTTTGAAAGAAAACGTAATTGTCGGTCACTTAATACCTTCAGGTACCGGTTTACGTGCTTACGACCGTATCATTGTAGGATCAAAAGAGGAATACGATCAATTATTAGCGTCTAAAGAAGAAGTTTAATATGGTCGTTATGCCATATCATTCCAGCGAATGGTAGGCTCCATTATACAAGGCCTTGTAAAGTAATACTTTGCAAGGCCTTTTTATTTCATAACTTTATAGAAGATGGTAGTAACATATCAATATCCAGGCAAAAAAAAGAAATGGTCTTCCAAAGAATCATAGCCTAATTAATCGCTAGTTTCCTTATCTTTACGGGATAGAAGATACTTTTATTGTCATTAAGAAACGGGAAAAGAACATGGAAGAACAGCAAAATAACCAATTAAATATTGAACTCACAGAGGATATCGCTGAAGGTGTATATTCTAACTTAGCGATCATAACCCACTCCCATACCGAATTTGTAGTTGATTTTATCAGGGTGATGCCTGGCGTTCCGAAGGCCAAAGTGAAATCCAGAATTGTTTTGACACCTGAGCACGCCAAACGTCTGATGAAGGCATTTCAGGATAATATCGCTAAATATGAGGCGATGAACGGCAAGATTGACACGCATGAAGAACCCCCTTTTCCGATGAATTTCGGAGGCCCAACCGCACAAGCGTAATGAGTTGTGTGTTACGAGTTGTCGGTTGTGAGTAGATCATAGCAAAAGATTGAAAGTCTTCGTTTTGTTGGAAAGATTTACTCTGCACAGGAAGTATACAGCATGAGATAAAGGAAAAATCATTTCTAAAACGAATGAATACAGATCCAATTGCCAACAAATCAATGGCTAAACAAATTACATGAAATATTTGGATTTTAAAGGAAAGTGGGTACTGATTACAGGAGCTTCTTCTGGGCTAGGGGAAGAAATGGCTCGACAATTTGCCTATCAATATGGTGCAAACCTCATTTTATTGGCGCGTAGGCGAGAACGCTTAGAGCAGCTGCGAGATATCCTTGAAAAGGAAACCGACACTCAAGTTGACATAGTGGTGGCCGATCTGTCTAAATCGGAAGAAGTGGAAGATTTACTCAATAGCATTTTGGAAAGGAGGGAGGTTTATGCTGCTGTGCTGAATGCTGGAATTACTTACCTAGGGAAACAGTTGGAATTGCCTAATGAGCAGTTTAATCAGCTGATCCAAACGAATATTGTCAGTGTTACTTATATGACAAACCTCCTGACGCGTCATTTTGAAGAAATGCAATCCGCAGGAGGAATAATGATTGTATCGAGTATGGCAGCGATTTTTCCTACACCATTTCAAGCGGCTTATGCGGGAACGAAGGCCTATTTGTTGAATTTTGCTTCCGCTCTATCTCAGGAATTGACAAATCAGCAGTTCTCTATTACCGTTTTTATGCCAGGAGGTATTGCCACGGAAATGACGGCTGGGGAAAAATTTAATGAGCTCCGTGGATATTTAATGCCTGTAGAGCAGGTAGCTTATGAAGGGGTAGAAGCTTTCAGAAAGAGAAGGTCTACGTATATTTCTGGCTTTTTGAATCGGCTTAGTAGCAAATTGTCTTTTCTCTTACGGAAAGACTTCATCATTAAACAAATGGGGAAGACCTATAGGAAATCTTTGGATAAACTTGGTTAAGTAGCGAGACAGAAGTATTAAGATAATGGTATCAAGTAGCAAGACAAAAGTATCAAGACTGGATCGCTTATATGCAAACAAGTAGATTGTAAGCTATAGTCTTATGTCTTGATACTTAGTACTTGATACTCAAAGCTTATTTAAACCATTCCAGTACCTCATCTTTCGTAGGCATGGGAATTTCGAGTTTCATTTTTTTACGGAGGCCCCCAAGGTCATTGAATACCTTATTGGGATTCGCGCTTTTAAGAGCCTCAATGGTATTAAGCCCCATTTTCTGTAATACAGGAACCCAACCGGCAGGAATGCCCTGCGCTTCATAATCGCTTACCGAAGCTGTTTTTAGTACCTTTTCCGGACGCATCTGAGGGAAGAATAATACATCTTGAATGCTGACTTGATTGGTCATGAGCATCGCTAGCCGATCAATGCCAATCCCAATTCCTGAAGTTGGCGGCATGCCATATTCAAGTGCTCTTAAAAAGTCATAATCAATAAACATGGCCTCGTCATCACCCCGCTCCATCAGTTTAAGCTGATCCTCAAAACGCTTTAGTTGGTCTATTGGATCGTTCAGTTCTGAATAAGCATTGGCTAATTCTTTTCCGTTTACCATCAGCTCAAATCGTTCCACAAGTCCCTCTTTACTTCGGTGCTTTTTCGTAAGCGGACTCATTTCTACGGGATAGTCAATAATAAAAGTTGGTTGAATATAATGAGGCTCACATTTTTCGCCAAAAATCTCATCAATGAGTTTTCCCTTACCCATGCTTGCATCAACTGGTATTTCTAATTTTCTGCAAACATCCCGTAATCCATCCTCATCCAAGCTACTTACATCAAATCCAGTATGTTCCTTGATAGCATCGTAAATGCTGATCCTTTTGTATGGAGCTGCAAAATTAATTTCATTTTCGCCAACTTGAATAAGCGTTTTACCATTAGTGGCTACAGCTACCTGCTCAAAAAGCTGTTCGGTAACGTTCATCATCCAAAGATAATCTTTATAAGCAACGTAAAATTCAAGTACGGTAAATTCTGGGTTATGGGTTCTGTCCATTCCCTCATTTCGGAAATTACGACTAAATTCATATACCCAGTCATAACCACCAACAATTAGCCTTTTAAGATATAACTCGTTTGCAATACGTAGATACAATGGGATGTCCAATGCATTATGGTGTGTAATGAAGGGCCGTGCTGCCGCTCCACCCGGAATACTTTGCAGTACCGGTGTATCCACTTCTATGGCTCCCTGGCTATCTAAAAACTGTCGGATAGCTGATTTTACCTTGGTAACCTTTTTGAAGGTTTCGCGTACCTGTGGATTCACTACAAGATCTACATAACGTTGGCGATAGCGAAACTCTGGGTCGGTCACAGCATCGAACACTCTACCGTCGGCTTCCTTAACCACAGGCAGCGGTTTCAACGATTTTGCTAAAATCTTCAGCTCCGTTGCGTGTATAGAAATAGTTCCCGTTTGTGTGGTGAACACATGGCCTTTAATCCCCACAAAATCGCCAATATCTAGTAATTTTTTAAAAACGGTGTTATACAGTGTTTTGTCTTCCGTAGGGCAGAGCTCATCTCTATTTAAATAAACCTGAATACGGCCGCTAGCATCTTGAAGTTCTATAAATGAGGCACTTCCCATGACTCTACGACTCATGATACGCCCAGCAATACTGATATTCTTATAGTTCAGTTTATCCCGCTCGTAGTTTTGGTGTATATCTTTTGCATTTACATTTACATCGAACGCTTCGGCGGGGAAGGGATCGATCCCCAGGGCAACCAACTGTTCCAGTGCCTGTCGGCGTAATATTTCCTGTTCTGATAGAGTATTGCTCATTTCTATTAATATATTGTAGAGGTTCAAAAACCGAATAACCGCTTCAAATTAGCCTCTTTTAGATTTCCGCAAACTTAGATAAATTTGCTTTCATATGCAATTTTGATACACGCTTTAGTCTGACGCGATTCGATCAGGATACGTTCTTATCAACGTGTTCCTTTCTTTTATATTAGTCGCACAAATTTTTTAACAAACAGCATACTTCTGTAGCATTTCGGAGAGTATCTACGTTACGTAAAAGCATGGAGAAAAACAATTACTTAACAGGTAGTGAACGATGGTTATAAGCTCGTTTGAAGGATGAGGTTCAGTTAAGGATTATTCCTAAACAAACCAAAAGGAGGCATACATGATTTTTACAATAGGTTTGTGTATTTTTGAAAAACATTATGCTTTTCATTGAATTAGAGAAGATTAATTGTCTTCCATATTAGTTTGTCGCCAGAGTGAAGTACCGCCTAGGATTTATAAATAAGGATAAAACTTTAACGCTAGAGAGTGCATTGGATCGTTGTGTCCAAAAGAATGATGAGCGCGGTAAGGAATTTATCTATAAAAGGTACTACGGATATATTATAGCAGTGATTTCCCGGTATGTGAAAAATGAATATGATGCCGAAGAACTGGTAAATGAAACATTTATTAAGGCATTTAAGAATCTTCCGAAATTTAACCGCGTTGGCGAGGGTAATATTTTGGAAAAGTCATTCAGAGGATGGCTCGCTAGGATTGCGGCCAATTTATCCATCGATCTTTTACGGACACAAAAGCATATGGTAGCAATAGATGAGGTAGGAGAGCATGACATAAAGCCCGTGATGATCAATGCGGCGGATAAGTTATTTGCTGAAGACATCATGAAGCTTTTAGATAAACTTCCAGAGATACAACGGTTGATATTTAACCTTTATGAGGTGGAGGGATATGCACATGAAGAGATAGGGAAGCTATTAAATATTCCCGACAGCACATCGCGTACCTATTTAACGAGAGCGAAGCAGAAGTTACGTAAATTATATGTAGAGGAGTTTGCCATCGGTAAACCCTAGCTATAGAGAGCATATGAAAGAAAAAGATAATAAGGAACTGATAGAGCGTATGGTAGCTACCTTGCGAGATCATGCAGCGCCTTATAAAGAAGGAGCCTGGGAGAGGTTTGCCGCCAGCCAAGGAAAAGGAAAAAAAATCACTCCTATTTGGTATTTAAGTGGTGCGGCGGCCATGGTATTGCTGGGTGTGGCGCTTCTTATCAATAGCGGTATTTTTGATAGAAATAATGCTGTTATGCATAAAGAATATACGCAAACACAAGTTGATGACCGCAAAACTGATTTGAAGAATGATGCTTTAGCAGAGGAATATAAAAAAGAGGATGATCAAGAGGCAACAGACAACAGTCAATCAAAATCAACTGTTTTAGCGTTTACCCAACCGAAACAGGGTGGAACCAACAGTATTACGAAATTGCATCAAACTGTACAAACGGAACAGCTCAATAACGATAACCGTGAACAGGTAATAGTAGGGGCTGTTGAAAAGGAAATTCAAACAGATACGCCAGGCCAGGAGGTTGTTGCGGACGATAAGGAGAAAACGCCACAGTTGGCAGAAAGACGTGTGGAATCGAAGGAAGATGCATTGATGCGTATGTTAAGTGAGGAGTCAGCTTATGCCTCTTCTCCATCGAGTATGGCACAGAAGAACGAACACATAGGTGCAAAAAAATGGAATGTAGGTGTCATGTTTGCACCATCGTTAACAGAAGAACGCGTAAATATGGGCGGGGGGGTAACGGTTGCGTATCAGATTTCAGAAAAGGTGTCTATTGGCTCGGGCGTTTCTTTGGTCGATCTGGGACTTCGTCAATCATCTCCGAATACTGCCGGTAATGGTAATGTGATGGATTCGCCAGCTCCTGCTTCTTTAAGCAACCAATCGCCGATGTTTAATGCGAGATCAGTTGAAACAAAGGAGCTTACTTCGATCAATACCAACTTATTGGCATTGGATATTCCGGTAGATATTAAATACCAGGTTAGCAAACAGTTTTACGCGAGTGCTGGCGTTTCCTTTTTTGCGGTATTGAATGAGAATCGGACGAATAACTTCTTAACACGTACACCTACAGATAGGACTTTGCAGAGTGCAGAGGGACTGGCCGTTAGACAGCCTGAGTTCCAAATAAAAAATGTAAGTGAAAAATCCGCTGAAACCCCTTATCAGGGGAATGGTTACTCTGGATTTCTTAATTTCTCTGTAGGAAGAAAGATGCCTATTTCGAATAAAGTTGGAATTGCTGTGGAGCCTTTTATTAAGATTCCTGTAGGAACCTTGTCAAATCAGGATATGAATTTACGATACGGAGGAGTAAGAGTTATTACCAGCTTTTAATCGTGCCCGTTGGTGGATCATGAAAATTTATTATATCATTCCTTCCAGTAGTAGTATTCAGGCGATGGCTCTGTGGCCTTGCGTTCTTGCAAACAGATCATTACGGGGGCAGGGCGTTTCAGAACGGTTACTTATCCATGAGAGAATCCATCATAAGCAACAAATAGAGCTCTTAATATTGCCGTTTTATGTGTGGTATATTTTGGAATGGCTTTTTAAGTGGATAGTTTACAAAGATCGGAAAAGGGCGTATAGAGCAATATCTTTTGAAAAAGAGGCCTATGTCAATGATAAAGATATTGATTATCTACCGAGAAGAAGATTTTGGAATTTTCTGAAGTATCTTTAACAGTAAGAGCCGCTACGAGCGGCTCTTACTGTTAAAGAAGAAGAATTTTTTATATTAATATAAAGTAAATTCAACCCTGCGGTTTGCTTGTCTACCTTCTGCGGTCGCATTTGTTGCAATGGGTTGTGTTGGTCCATACCCAGTTGCTTCTATACGTGAAGGATTAGCTCCTTTGCTTACTAAATAAGCTTTTACAGCCTCTGCACGTTCCTTTGATAGACGCATATTCAACTGCATGGAACCTGTGTTATCCGTGTGCCCAGCCAATTTTAAGCTGAAATTCTTTTCGATCAATAAGCCGGCCACTCTATCTAGACTTGGGAAGGAAGTAGAGCGGATAGTAGCCTTACTCAAATCAAACTCAAGATTTTTAATGGCCTCATCTACCACTCTCCTGTCTTCTTCCGTAACCGTGATTTGTTGAACTACTTGTTTCGCTTCAGGAAGAGGGCATCCAGCGCCATCTACTTTTGTATTAGCGGGAGTACCTGGGCATTTATCATATTTATTTGCCACACCATCTTCATCGTCATCAGCAAGATCTGTAGCTAGCTGCGCTTTTAACGCTTCGTTTTCTTCACGTTGTACTTTTAAAGCGGCGGCCAATTCATCGTAATTTGCTTGATAATCGCGTTTCATTGCCGCTACAGGATTGCTATGCGCTAAAAATGGTTTTTCTTTAGCACCAAGAGCAAATTCAAGTCCCACATGCCCATAGGAGAATTTATCATGAGAGCCGGTATTCACTCCATCAAAATTTGGCGAATTAACGAAATTCAGCGTATAACCTAAATCGATGTTAATCCCTGGAGCTACACCAAATTTAAGTCCGGCTCCCACTGGAATGAAAAATTTCGTGGTGCTTTCGGTTGTAGTAGATGTCCCGTCAGTTTGCGTTACCGTTGGTTCAAAATTAATCGCTCCACCACCTGCAGTAATATAAGGTTGTATCACGCCGTTTTCATGTCTCCAATTAATATTAGCTAAGGTGATGTTGGCAGAAAGGGCGGCCGACCAAGGCATTTTAGTTTCAAAAGTAGAACCGTTAGGTCCATTTTTACCTGCAACTTTACCGCCCATATATGCTGCTTGAAGACCAAAACCAGGTAAAATCTGTTTTTTGATATAGGCACTATATCCTAAATTATACTCTGATCCAGTAAAATCTCTTCTAAATCCAAAAGGATTCCAAGGAACTAAAACCCCACCGTTCACACCAATTGACCACGTTCTGTACGACGACTCGGGAGCAAATGGTTTCACTTCATTTATCGGTGTTTGAGCAAATGCCGAAGAAGTAGCAAGTATAGCCATCGCCGTTACTAAGCAGGCTTTTCTTTGTCTAATTTTTTTAATCATAGAATTTAATTTTAATTTAAAACAGGATTCCTTCATGAAATTCTGCGTAGGATTAGGCAAAAAACAAGCCGTTCAAACACTGTTTGCTGTAAAATTCTAATAATCAGATATTTGTGATTGTGTGGGGGAGTGAAGATGGGTGTGCTAAAAAAAGGACGAAGGTGTCTAAAAAGCCCATTGCCGTCATATCGAGTGTAGCGTAGCGAAATCGAGATATCTGTTAATGAATCAATTGCAAATTAAAGATTTAACTTCGTTGAGCCTTCGGGTTCTCCGCTCC
>Ga0160438_1000171_pt1 | contig 23471 bp, 24 predicted proteins | sample HID1975K_E0MG_FD_108203 | JGI IMG/M metagenome (GOLD analysis project Ga0160438, IMG submission 108203) | Enriched soil microbial communities from UW Madison campus, WI, USA - HID1975K_E0 MG | ecosystem: Environmental > Terrestrial > Soil > Unclassified | place: USA: Madison, Wisconsin...
ACTGATTGTTAGTGACTGGATGTGATGTATTTAGCCGTATTTTGCAGTGTATTAAATGAGCAGAAAAGTTATTAACTGTTTGATTAACAATGTATTTACCGTTTTTACTCCTGCTTTTTTATACTAAGTTGAGCAAAACAGGAAGCCGATTGTGCAAATCGGCTTCATAAAAAGTGGATTAACTGAACATCGCGGTAATCGAGGCACTGCCTAAAGAGTGGAAGTGAACGTTAAAACCGACCATCGCCCCTGATGCATTCTCATCAACTTCAAGGGTTTCAACATCAATGGCGTGAACGGTAAAGATATAGCGATGTGTCTCACCTTTTGGTGGTGCGGCACCGCCGTAGCCCGCTTGTCCGAAATCGGTTCGCGTCTGAACGGCGGGTTCTGGCAGGGCGGCTAACCCCGAACCCGCGCCTTGCGGCAATACGCGCGTATCGGCAGGTAAATTCGCCACAACCCAGTGCCACCAGCCGGAACCTGTCGGTGCGTCCGGGTCATAACAAGTCACGACAAAACTTTTGGTTCCCGCAGGAACATCATCCCAGGCCAGATGCGGCGAAAGGTTATCGCCTTCGTAACCCATGCCATTAAACACATGGCGGGCGGGCAATTTGTCACCTTCTTTAATATCCTGACTAATGAGTTTCATGGCCGATCCATTTAACTATAGATCGAGTAGTTTTAGCAATTCCTGGGCAGCAATAGCCGAAGACGCTGGGTTTTGCCCTGTGACTAAATGCCCGTCAACCACCGCATATTCGCCCCAGTCGTCGGTGCGCTCATATAACCCCCCGGCATTTTTCAGCTCATCTTCCACCAGGAAAGGCACGACAGCGGTTAAACCCACGCCATCTTCTTCGCTATTGGTAAAACCGGTCACCCGTTTACCTTTGACCAGCGGCGTGCCGTCGGGTTTTGAAACTTTGCGCAAAACGCCCGGTGCATGGCAGACCGCGCCGACAGGTTTACCCGCAGCCCAGAATTGCTCAATCAGCTTGATGGAGTTTTGATCTTCGGCCAGATCCCATAATGGCCCGTGGCCGCCGGGATAAAACACAGCGTCAAAATCATCAGCGTTGATGCTCTCAAGTTTTTGGGTATTCGCTAATAATTTCTGGGCGGCGGAATCGCCACGGAAACGGCGGGTGTCGTCAGTTTGTGCATCCGGCTCATCACTTTTGGGATCAAGCGGCGGTTGCCCGCCTTTTGGAGAAGCGAGTGTCACGTCCAGACCGGCGTCATGGAAAATATAATAAGGCGCGGCAAACTCCTCAAGCCAGAAGCCTGTGGGTTTGCCGGTGTTGCCGAGTTTATCGTGCGAAGTTAAAACCATGAGGATTTTCATCTAAATCTCCCTGTTGGGCGCATGAAAAGATCCTCGAAGTGTAGTGCAAACTCGCGCGGCTTGCTGGTGCTCAGCTCTTGAAAAACGCCGGGTTTTCTACCGCAAGTGCTACGGCGTTGATCAATTTTGCCAGTTGCTCATGGCTGATAACGTATGGCGGCATCAGGTAAATCAGGCGGCCAAATGGACGAATCCACACGCCTTGCTCGACAAAAAATGCCTGAAGGGCGGCCATATTCACCGGTTGGTGAGTTTCGACCACGCCAATTGCACCCAGCACGCGCACATCAGCCACTTGCTCACTGTCCAGCAACGGTTTCAGCCCCGCAGACAACTGTTGTTCCATGGCGCTAACTTGTTGTTTCCAGTGGCTTTCTTCCAGCAAGGCGAGGCTTTCGGTGGCAACGGCACAGGCCAGGGGGTTACCCATAAACGTCGGGCCATGCATAAAGCAACCGGCTTCGCCGTCGCTGATGGTTTCGGCGACCAGACGCGTCGTCAGCGTGGCGGAAAGCGTCATCGTGCCGCCGGTCAGAGCTTTGCCGAGACACAGAATATCGGGTGAAATTCCCGCGTGTTCGCAGGCAAAGAGTTTCCCGGTGCGCCCAAAGCCCGTGGCGATTTCATCAGCAATCAGCAAAATACCTTCGCGGTCACACATGCGGCGAATGCGCTTAAGCCATTCAGGATGATAAAAACGCATTCCGCCAGCGCCCTGAACAATAGGCTCAAGAATAATTGCGGCAATTTCATGGCGATGCGCGGCCATTAAACGGGCAAATGGCACGATATCCATCTCGTCCCATTCATCGCCGAAACGGCAGTTTGGTGCGGGTGCGAATAGATGCTCCGGAAGATACCCCTGCCACAAACTATGCATGGAGTTATCCGGGTCGCAGACCGACATCGCGCCGAAGGTATCGCCGTGATACCCATGACGGAAGGTGAGGAAACGCTGGCGCGGCTCGCCTTTTGCGTGCCAGTACTGCAACGCCATTTTCATTGCCACTTCAACGGCAACAGAACCGGAGTCAGCGAGGAACACGCACTCAAGGTTTTCTGGCGTCATGGCAACTAATTTACGGCACAGCGCGACCGCAGGTGGATGCGTGATACCGCCAAACATCACGTGCGACATCTGGTCAATCTGGTCTTTCATCGCCTGATTTAAGCGTGGATGATTGTAGCCATGAATTGCCGCCCACCAGGACGACATCCCGTCAACAAGGGCTTTACCATCAGCAAGTTGTAGTTCGCAGCCCGACGCCGAAACCACCGGATAAACCGGTAACGGTTGGGTCATGGAAGTATACGGGTGCCAGATATGTTGTCGGTCGAACGCTAAATCAGCAGGGGTCATAGGGTGACTTGTAAACCATTTAAAAAAGATTTAGGTTTACAAGTATAACGTCAATCAATGCCTAACAACACCCTTTTTGGAGACGCCCAATGGCTCACCACGCACGCTGGTCAATGTCGCAGGTTACTGCTTTATTTGAAAAACCTTTCCTCGAACTGATGTTTGAGGCCCAACAGGTGCATCGCCAGCACTTCGATCCTCGCCATGTTCAGGTCAGCACGCTGCTGTCGATTAAAACCGGCGCTTGCCCGGAAGACTGCAAGTATTGCCCGCAAAGTGCGCGTTATAAAACCGGTTTGACGTCTGAACGCCTGATGGAAGTGGAGCAGGTTCTCGACTCGGCGCGTAAAGCGTTGAATGCCGGTTCGACCCGTTTTTGCATGGGCGCTGCCTGGAAAAACCCTAACGATCGCGATATGCCGTACCTCGAGCAAATGGTGCAGGGCGTGCGCGAAATGGGGCTGGAAACCTGCATGACGCTCGGCACATTAACCGGTGCGCAAGCCGAACGTTTAGCGGCGGCGGGGCTTGATTATTACAACCATAACCTCGATACCTCGCCAGAATTTTACGGCAATATTATTACCACCCGCACCTATCAGGAACGCCTTGATACGCTCGACAAAGTGCGCGGTGCAGGCATTAAAGTCTGCTCCGGCGGCATTGTCGGTTTGGGCGAAACGGTGACAGATCGCGCCGGATTATTGCTGCAACTGGCTAACTTACCGACTCCACCAGAAAGCGTGCCAATCAACATGCTGGTGAAGGTAAAAGGCACCCCGATGGCCGATAACGAAGATGTCGATGCGTTTGATTTTATTCGCACAATTGCCGTCGCGCGCATCATGATGCCAGGGTCTTTTGTGCGTCTTTCCGCCGGGCGCGAACAGATGAGTGAGCAAACTCAGGCCATGTGTTTCATGGCGGGGGCGAACTCCATTTTCTACGGCTGCAAACTGCTGACCACGCCAAATCCAGAAGAGGACAAAGACCTGCAATTGTTCCGCAAACTGGGGCTTAACCCGCAGCAAACCACCACCCATGCGGGCGATAACGAACAGCAGCAGCAACTCACCGATCAACTGCTCAACGCGGATACGGAGACTTACTACAACGCGGCGGCTGTATGACCTGGCAGCAACGCATCGACGGCGCGCTTGAACAACGGCGTGCCAGCGGCAGTTTCCGAACCCGTCAGGCTAACGAGCACGGCAGTGGCCGTTATCTGGTGCAAGACGCCCATCGCTATCTGAATTTTTCCAGTAATGATTATCTGGGAATAAGCCAACACGCCAGAGTCATAACCGCCTGGCAGCATGGGGCAGAAATTTACGGTGTTGGCAGCGGTGGTTCCGGGCATGTCACCGGCTACAACGAAGCCCATCAGCAATTTGAAGAACAACTGGCGGATTGGCTCGGTTATCCGCGTGCGCTGCTGTTTATTTCAGGGTTTGCGGCTAATCAGGCGGTGATTGCGGCGCTGAGTGAAAAACCAGACCGTATTCTTGCGGATAAACTCAGCCACGCGTCGCTTCTGGAAGCAGCGATGCATAGCCCGGCACAACTTCGGCGCTTTGCCCATAACGATGTCGCTTCTCTGCAAAAACTGCTTGCGCAGCCAACAGAAGGGCAGCAATTGGTGGTGACGGAAGGCGTATTCAGCATGGACGGTGATGAAGCACCGCTGGCTGATATTGCACAAACCACCCGGCACGCCGGAGGCTTGTTGATGGTTGACGATGCTCACGGCATCGGCGTAATCGGCGATGAAGGGCGGGGCAGTTGTGACAAGCAAAACGTTAAGCCCGATTTGCTGGTGGTGACGTTTGGTAAGGCGTTTGGTGCCAGTGGTGCCGCTGTGTTGTGTAGTGAATCAATGGCAGATTATTTGCTGCAATTCGCTCGCCATCTTATTTACAGCACCGCCATGCCGCCCGCGCAGGCATATGCGTTAACGGCTGCATTAAATGTCATTCGCGAGGATGATTCCAGGCGTTCGCAATTACACGCCAACATCGCCCGGTTTCGTATGGGGGCAGCACGCTTGCCGCTGGAGTTAAGGGCCTCGCAAACGGCCATTCAACCGCTAATTGTGGGCGAAAATCAGGCGGCGATTCATCTTGCTGCCACTTTGCGTGAGCGGGGATTCTGGCTGACTGCGATTCGCCCTCCCACTGTGCCGCAGGGTACTGCGCGGCTGCGTATTACGCTCACCGCCAGCCACACCTTTGAGGACATCGACAGGCTGCTGGAGGCTTTGCATGACGCGACTTGTTAACAAAACGGCTATCGCTTCTGCATTTGGCCGTGCAGCAACTACCTACGACAGCCACGCGCAATTACAGCGTGAGAGTGGAACATTGCTCGCAAAAATGGTTGAAGGCCGGGAAATCTCAACCGTGCTGGATGCCGGTTGTGGCACCGGTTGGTACAGCCGCGTATGGCGTGAAAAAGGCTGCCATGTGACGGCCCTGGATCTCTCACCTGCAATGTTGAAACATGCCGCACTCAATGGTTGCGCTGATTGCTATCTCGAAGGGGATATCGAAGCCATAGCGCTTTCGCAAAAGCAGGTTTCCCTCGCCTGGAGCAACCTTGCTGTGCAGTGGTGTAGCGACTTACGAAGTGGTTTGAGCGAGCTATACCGCGTCACGCGTGTGGGCGGGTGTGTAGCATTCACCACCCTTGCAGCCGGTTCATTAAGTGAATTGCACACGGCCTGGCAGGCGGTGGATGAACAATCCCATGCCAACCATTTCCTGCCTTTTACGCAGATTCAGGAAGCGTGTCATGGCTGGCGGTGTTCTCTGCAAATTCATGAGATTACCCAGTATTACGACAGCGTGATAAGTGCCATGCAATCGCTGAAGGGCACTGGCGCTACGCATCTTCATGACGGGCGCAAAACATCGTTGATGACCCGTCAACAATTGCAAAAATTAAGTCTCGCCTGGCCACAAAAAGAGGGGCAATTCCCTCTGACCTGGCAACTCGTTTGTGGAGTTATTGAACGTGATTAAAAAATGGTTTGTCACCGGAACCGATACAGAAGTAGGCAAAACTGTTGCCAGTTGCGCACTGCTACAGGCGGCTACAGCGGCGGGTTATCGTGCCGTGGGATATAAGCCGGTAGCGTCGGGAAGCGAGATGACGGCGCAGGGCATTCGTAATAGCGATGCGCTGGCCCTTCAGCGCAATAGCAGCGTTGAATTAGGCTATGAACAAGTCAATCCGTTTGCATTTCTGGAACCCACGTCGCCGCATATCGTGAGCGCGCAGGAACAACGGCCTATTGATTTTTCGCAAATGTCGGCGGGGCTTGAGGCACTTTCAACGAAGGCAGACTGGTTGCAGGTCGAGGGCGCAGGAGGTTGGTTCACACCACTTTCAACAACCACAACTTTTGCTGACTGGGTGATACAAGAACAACTGCCGGTAATTCTGGTGGTCGGGGTGAAACTGGGTTGTATCAACCACGCCATGTTGACGGCACTGGCAATTCAGAACTCCGGCTTAAAGTTCGCAGGCTGGATTGCCAATGACGTTCAGCCAACGGGCAAACGGCATGAAGAATACATCGCGACGCTGCGTGATGTTTTAAAAGCCCCGATGCTGGGTGAAATTCCTTTCTGCCCGGAAATCAATGATCAAACGGTATTGGGTGTCTACCTGAATATTTCCCTTCTTTCGGCATAGTTCGCATTTCACTCGCATATTTCTGCAACGCCCGATAAATCTTTCGGGCGCTCTTCCTGTTGCTATTAATCGTTTGAATTTCTTGTTGTAGAAAACCAGGCCAGGAGTAAATTGCCTCTCAATTTATGTTGTCATGTGACAACTTTTTTGAGAGTATCGACTGGAGGTTTTATGACGCGGCGGTTACACCCGAATAAAGATATCGAGGCAGCATTGACCTATGCCGAATGTCAGGGCTGGAAAGTGCGGCCTGGCGGTTCGCACTGTTGGGGAAAGATGTATTGCCCATGGAATGATAAAGCCTGCCGCTGCGGTGAGTTTTGTATTAGCTGCATCTGGAGTACACCGCGTAGTGCGTATAACCACGCGCGGCAAATCCGCCGTGTTGTCGATAACTGTAGTCAACAGGGTACGCCACCTATCATCAGGCATTGAGTTGCAAGGAGCAGGACATGTCAGAGTTTAGTTTTACAGTGATTTTCACGCTGCCGGAAAAGAGCCAGAATCCGGAGCAATGGGTTGAAGCCTTAGGGGCTCAGGGGTGTGATGACGCGCTCGTTGGCGTGGGAGTGACCGGGCGCATTGCATTGAATTTTATTCGCGAAGCGCAAGATGCAAAGCAGGCGGTGGTTTCAGCGATTAAAGACGTTAAGCGCATTATTCCAGGGGCGGCATTGGTCGAAGTGATGCCCGACCTGGTGGGGCTTACTGATATCGCTGAACTGCTGGGGTTTTCACGCCAGTATATGCGCAAAGTGATGGTGAGCCGGGATGCATTTCCTCAGCCTGTGCATGACGGTAAAACAGCCATCTGGCACCTGGAGCCTGTGCTGCGTTGGATGCGTGAAGCGGGTGTGTCGAAAGTCCCTTTGCCGCTGGTGGAATTATCAGCCATCACCCGCCAATGTAATTTGCAGAGGGAACTGGCGGATGTTGATGCAAACATACAGAAGCAACTGGGCCAGTTGTGACGGCAGAACTTGTGTTCTGTTCTTGCCGTCGAATGGTACACCATCATGGATCTATCCAACTGGAAACCAGTTTGTCATCCAGTAAAGCCACGTTCCCCTGGGCCACATTTCGCCCACGATGAAGCAAACAGAAGCGGTCTGCGACACGGCGAATAAACGACAACCGTTGTTCTACCAACAGGATAGTCAGCCCAAAGTCACGGCTTAGCCTGCGGATGATATTTCCCAGATCGTTGATAAAACGCTGGCCGCTGCCAAAAGTCGGTTCATCAAGAATCAACAGTTTCGGTTCAGTCACTAGCGCCCGTGCCAGAGCTAACTGCTGCTGAAGGTAGTCAGAAAGCTCTCCGCCCCGCATGTGGCGCAAGCTGTAAAGTTCAGGGAAAAGCTCATAGATCATATTGGGTATCGCGCGTGACGGTATACGAGCCGCTAAAAGCGCAATTTGGAGGTTCTCCTCAACGCTTAATTGAGAAAATATTCGTCTGTCCTGCGCAACGTAGCTCATTCCTAGCGCAGCCCGGCCTTCAATGGGTTGAGTCAGTAAATCTTGCGGAGGATGGCCTGCTTCAAGCCAGGTCATACTGCCACTTTGCACTGGCAGATAACCCGTGATGCAGTTGACCAGAGTCGTTTTACCCATTCCAGGTGCGCCCAGAACGCAGGTGCATTCGCCTGGCGCGAGTTCGAGATCCAGATTCCACAGCACATGGCTTTCGCCATAAAACTGATTAACAGCACGAAGACTCAACATCGATACTCTCCTTCTGGCAGGCTGAACAACGTAGGCTACTTCAGCGATTTGAAGCATGGCGTCTATCATCACTGCAATTCTCCTGCCATGAACCGATGTCGGAGCCAGAACAATGCAACTTTGAGAAAAGACTCATAAAAAAGGGTGAATAAGTGTTCGGCTTCTACGACTTTAAAAAGGGCATGCACTTTGTCAGTGCCTGGCTGTTTACGTGTTTGGTGCAAGTCTGTGACACTATTTTCTCAAATGCGTAATCCGTGAGCAGGATCAAAAGAAATATCGACCTCAGGACGAGCAAAAAAAAGCCAAAAATAATCTGGAAAAATATTTTTAGCCTCCCGCACAGAGAATTTAGGGTTTTTTGCGGTCTGCGCTGCAAAAGGCCTGAGAGCAGTTATCCACTATTCCTGTGGATAACCATGTGCATTAGAGTTAGAAAACTTACGGTAAGCGAGAGCGGACGCGGGTTGCGCATGAATTGGCGCGAAACCAGACTTTCTTAAATAACCTTTAAAAATTAACGAGTTGAATAAAATCAATTGCTGCAATAAAAGTGCCACAGATGTTCCTTACGCTTTTATGACACTGCTTGACAAATGTTAAAAGGTAAAAAAATCTGGGGATAACCATTTTGGTCAGCGTAAACCGCTAAGAGTTGTATGTTTTACATGCAAACCTGGCGGTAAATCGTGTCGGTATCATAAACGTGACGGCAAGTAACTGGTTTTTCATCCAGTATCTTTTTCTGGCAAAATTTCCTGTGCCGAGTAAAATTATCCTCCGGCCCGCTCGTTTCTTCATCAGGTAGCCTCTTCATGAGTAAAGCGTTCAAATTAAATTCAGCATTCAAACCTTCTGGCGATCAGCCTGATGCCATTCGTCGCCTGAAAGAGGGTCTGGAAGACGGACTTGCGCACCAGACTTTGTTAGGTGTAACCGGGTCCGGTAAAACCTTCACCGTGGCAAATGTGATTGCTGATTTACAACGCCCCACTATGGTGCTGGCTCCAAACAAAACGCTGGCGGCGCAGTTGTATGGCGAGATGAAAGAGTTCTTCCCGGATAACGCTGTGGAGTTCTTCGTTTCTTATTACGACTACTACCAACCCGAAGCTTATGTGCCAAGCTCTGATACTTTTATCGAAAAAGATTCCTCAGTGAACGAGCACATCGAGCAAATGCGTCTGTCAGCAACCAAGGCTTTGCTCGAGCGGCGTGATGTCATTGTGGTGGCGTCGGTGTCGGCGATTTACGGTCTGGGCGACCCGGATTTATATCTGAAGATGATGCTTCACCTGACCAAAGGGATGATCATCGATCAGCGTTCTATAATACGGCGCCTGACGGAGCTGCAATATACCCGCAACGACCAGGCATTCCAGCGCGGTACTTTCCGCGTGCGCGGTGAAGTGGTTGATATCTTCCCGGCCGAGTCGGACGACCTCGCATTACGCGTTGAGCTTTTCGATGAAGAAGTTGAACGGCTTTCGCTGTTTGACCCGCTGACAGGGCAAGTTGACCAGGCTATCCAGCGTTTCACTGTCTACCCTAAATCGCACTACGTCACACCGCGCGAACGTATTCTGCAAGCGATGGAAGAGATCAAAGTTGAACTGGCTGACCGCAGAAAAGTGCTGCTCGCCAACAACAAATTGCTTGAAGAGCAGCGCCTCACGCAGCGAACTCAGTTTGATTTAGAAATGATGAACGAATTGGGCTATTGCTCTGGCGTTGAAAACTACTCGCGCTTCCTTTCTGGCCGTGGGCCTGGCGAGCCGCCGCCGACGCTATTCGATTATCTGCCCGCCGACGGCTTGCTGGTGGTTGACGAATCCCACGTCACTATTCCGCAAATCGGTGGGATGTACAAAGGTGACCGTTCGCGTAAAGAAACACTGGTGGAATATGGCTTCCGTCTACCTTCGGCGCTTGATAACCGCCCTTTGAGATTTGAAGAGTTTGAAGCACTCGCGCCGCAGACTATTTATGTTTCGGCAACACCGAGCAATTACGAATTAGAAAAATCGGGTGGTGATGTTATCGATCAGGTCGTCAGGCCGACCGGCTTGCTGGATCCGATCATCGAAGTTCGCCCAGTGGGGACGCAGGTCGATGATCTGCTTTCTGAAATCCGTAAACGTGTCGAAATTAACGAGCGCGTGTTGGTGACTACGCTGACCAAACGAATGGCCGAAGATTTGACGGAGTATCTCGAAGAGCATGGCGAGAGGGTGCGCTATCTGCACTCGGACATTGATACCGTCGAGCGTATGGAAATCATTCGTGATTTACGCCTTGGTGAGTTTGATGTGCTGGTGGGTATCAACTTGCTACGTGAAGGCCTGGATATGCCTGAAGTGTCGCTGGTGGCGATTCTGGACGCCGATAAAGAGGGCTTCCTGCGCTCCGAACGTTCACTGATTCAGACCATTGGCCGCGCGGCACGTAACATTAACGGTAAAGCGATTCTGTATGGGGACAAAATCACCCCGTCGATGGCCAAAGCGATTGGTGAAACGGAGCGCCGCCGTGAGAAACAGCAGCGTTACAACGAAGAAAACGGGATTACGCCGCAAGGGCTCAATAAGAAAGTGGTGGATGTCCTTCAGCTAGGCGAAGGCATGGCAAAAACCAAAGGCCGGATGAAGAGCAAAGCGCGTAGCGTGATTGAAGATGATGAAATCATCCTGACGCCAAAAGCGTTGCAGCAGAAAATCCATCAACTCGAAGGGAAGATGCTGGAGCACGCGCAAAATCTGGAATTTGAAGAAGCCGCGCAAATTCGTGACCAGCTCCATCAGTTACGGCAATTGTTTATAGCAGCGTCATAATGAAAACGCCTTCATTAAGAAGGCGTTGTTTTATCCGAGTTGCTGAATAGCTTTTTCAAGTGCCTGGCGAAGCAGATGCCTGTCGTGGCGATACCGAACGTCACTCGCCTCCAGCGGTTCCTGAATCACCACGCGGTCGGTAATCTCAGAAACATCTGTCTGCGGGCCAACCACTACCGCATCCACAATACGTTTCCCGATTCGCTGTTCCATGATGTCCAGCGTCTGTGCAAGTGACAGGCTGGCTGCGGCGGTGCTCAATTCCTTGCCCAGATTGCCAATGAAAACGACCGGGGCCGGAGTGCGGCGTAGGGCCTGGTCCATATCCTCAAGCAAAAGTATCGGCATCAAGCTGGTGTAAAAACTGCCGGGGCCAATCAAAATCAGGTCGGCTTCTGCAATCGCTTGCACTGCTTCACGCGTGGCGTGGGCTTTCGGATATAACGACAGCTCCTGCGGCGGCGAAGAAAGCTGGTCAATATTCACTTCACCATAAATAAAATGGCCATCTGCATCCGTTGCCATCAAATCTACCGGCTGCTCGGACATTGGAATCAGAAATGCGTCCACTTTAAGCAGGTTGCGAATAAGATTGATGGCTTCCAGAGGCCGCACACTTAGGTGATCCAGCGCCTTTAACATCAAGTTTCCGAGGTTATGACCTGAAAGTTCGCCATTACCGCCAAAACGATACTCAAACATTGCTGAAGCAACGCTTTGTTCGGTAATTAATTGATTTAAACAGTTGCGCATGTCACCCCAGGCGATGCCTCCTTCAGAGCGTCGAATGCGCCCCGTAGAACCGCCGTTATCGGTAGTGGTAACAATGCCGGTTAAACGTGAACCCAAAGAGGAGAGGGACGACATGACCCTGCCCAGACCGTGCCCACCGCCAAGGGCGACCACCCGGTCCAAATCCGCAAACGTGCGATTGCGCATAGCTATTCCTTATGACGAACTATCGAAATAAGGTAGCGCAAATGCAGTCAAAATACGATTCAGCTCCGGTTGTTAATGATGTATATCAAAGCAAAAGTTCACTTTTCGCGTAGTCTGTGGCGAAATTGAACGATTAGCTCGCTATGTATATACTTATATAGCGAAAGCTGTTATGGCGAATAAGACCATCACGCGCTACTATCGCCGTAGTCGTTAGCATTCAAGTAGCAGGTAGGCGGCAAGGGAGTGAATCCCCTGGAGCTTACTAAAGTAAGTGACCGGGGTGAACGAGCGAAGCCAACACCCTGCAGCTTGAATGATGGCGGATATAAAACACACTAAGCCTCTGGACCTAAGTCGAAAGATACGGTGCTTTGGCCGTGACCTTGAGTCACCAGGGTGCAGTAAGAAATGACTGCATCTCCCGTATTTGGAAGGTGTACATGGCTACTCAACTTACCGATGCATTCGCGCGTAAGTTTTTTTACCTGCGTCTGTCTGTTACCGACGTTTGCAATTTCCGTTGCAACTATTGCCTGCCGGATGGCTACAAGCCTCACGGTGTGGCGAACAAAAGTTTCCTCAACGTTGATGAAATTCGCCGCGTCACGCGCGCATTTGCCGCCCTGGGTACTGAAAAAGTACGTCTGACCGGTGGCGAACCCTCTTTGCGTAAAGATTTTACCGACATCATTGCCGCCGTGCATGAAAACGCCAGTATTCGCCAGATTGCGGTGACGACTAACGGCTATCGTCTGGCGCGTGATATCCAGCAATGGCGTGACGCCGGGCTGACCGCGGTGAATGTCAGCGTCGATAGTCTTGATGCTCGCCAGTTCCACGCTATTACCGGGCAGGACAAATTCCGCCAGGTTATGGATGGCATCGACGCTGCTTTTGCCGCCGGTTTCGAGCGTGTAAAAGTGAACACCGTCCTGATGCGTGGCGTAAACCACCACGAACTCGATACCTTCCTTGCGTGGATCAAACCGCGCCCGATTCAGCTGCGTTTCATTGAACTGATGGAAACCGGCGACGGTGGCGAGCTATTCCGCAAACATCATATCTCCGGCAAAACCATCCGCGACCAGTTACTGGCGCGTGGTTGGGTTCACCAGCTACGCAGCCGCAGCGACGGCCCGGCGCAGGTCTTCTGTCATCCTGATTACGCGGGTGAAATCGGCCTTATCATGCCGTATGAAAAAGACTTCTGCGCCAGCTGCAACCGCCTGCGTGTCTCATCGGTTGGAAATCTGCATCTATGTTTATTTGGCGAACAGGGCATTTCCCTGCGTGATTTGCTGGCAAGCGACGAGCAAATTGACGAACTTGAAGCGCGCATAGCCGAAGCCTTAACGCATAAAAAACAGACTCATTTCCTGCATGACGGTGATACCGGAATCACTCAAAACCTGTCTTATATTGGCGGGTAAACCAGATAAAATCAGACCAAAAGGAAGAATTTCATGAGCCAGGTAAGCAGTGAATTTATCCCGGTACATATTGCTATTCTGACCGTTTCAAGCCGTCGCGGTGAAGAGGACGACACTTCAGGGCATTATCTGCGCGAAGCCGCCACTGAAGCGGGCCACCACGTGGTAGCCAAAGCTATCGTCAAAGAAAATCGCTACGCCATTCGTGCTCAGGTTTCCCAATGGATTGCTGATGATGAAGTCCAGGTTGTGTTGATTAACGGTGGCACAGGCTTCACCGAAGGCGACCAGACTCCCGAAGCGTTACTCCCGTTGTTTGACCGGGAAATCGAAGGTTTTGGTGAAGTGTTCCGGATGCTCTCGTTTGAAGAGATCGGCACTTCTACGCTGCAATCACGCGCCCTTGCGGGAATGGCAAACAAAACACTGATTTTTGCCATGCCCGGTTCCACCAAAGCATGTCATACCGCGTGGGACAACATCATTGCGCCGCAACTGGATGCCCGCGTGCGCCCTTGCAATTTTCACCCTCATCTCAAGAAATAAACTATGTCGCAACTCACTCATATTAATGCCGCTGGCGAAGCGCACATGGTGGATGTTTCTGCCAAAGCAGAAACGGTGCGCGAGGCGCGAGCAGAAGCGTTTATCACCATGGAAGCTGCTACGCTTGCCATGATTATTGAAGGCAGCCATCACAAAGGTGATGTGTTCGCCACGGCGCGTATTGCAGGTATTCAGGCGGCAAAACGCACCTGGGATTTGATTCCCCTTTGCCACCCGCTGATGCTCAGTAAAGTCGAAGTCAATTTAGCTGCCGAACCTGAGCACAACCGCGTGCGCATCGAATCAGTCTGTCGTCTGACCGGTAAAACCGGCGTGGAAATGGAAGCGCTGACTGCCGCATCGGTCGCAGCATTAACCATTTACGACATGTGCAAAGCGGTGCAGAAAGATATGGTGATTGGCCCGGTGCGTTTGCTGGCGAAAAGCGGCGGCAAGTCTGGCGACTTTAAGGTGGAAAGTAAGGCGCAGAGCAAGGTGGTTGAGCATGATTAACGTTCTGTTTTTTGCTCAGGTGCGTGAGCTGGTCGATTGTGACCGTCTGCAACTGGACGCTACTTTCAGTGATGTCGAAGAGTTGCGTGCTGAACTGGCAAACAGAAGCGAGCGCTGGGCGCTGGCGCTGGAGTCTGGCAAATTGCTGGCTGCGGTAAACCAGACGCTGGTGAGTTTTGATAGCCCACTGACTGACGGTGACGAAGTCGCTTTCTTCCCGCCGGTTACCGGAGGCTAAAATGGAAAATACCCGAATTCGTGTTAGCCACGAAAACTTCAACGTTGGCGAAGAATACCAGTGGCTTGCGCAGTGCGATGAAGACGGTGCAGTAGTGACATTTACGGGCAAAGTTCGTAATCACAACCTTGGTGACAGTGTCAGCGCCTTAACGCTTGAGCACTATCCGGGGATGACGGAAAAAGCACTGGCGGAAATTATCGAAGAAGCTCGCCAGCGCTGGCCGCTGCAACGCGTTAGCGTGATTCATCGCATCGGTGAGTTGTGGCCTGGTGACGAAATTGTTTTTGTCGGCGTAACCGGCGCTCACCGCAGTTCTGCGTTTGAATCCGCACAATTCATCATGGATTATCTGAAAACGCGCGCGCCATTCTGGAAGCGTGAAGCCACGGCTGACGGGGATCGCTGGGTCGAAGCACGCGAAACAGATAAGCAAGCGGCGAAACGCTGGTAACAGGCACCTTCATGTAGTTGTGTTAATCTTAAGGTACAGGCCTTTGAGCCTGATATTCGGTCAACGTAATTCACTTAAGGAAGCATCATGGATCGATTCCCACGTTCCAATGACACCATCGTGCAGCAGGCCCGTACCGGTTTGCAGGCATACATGGCACAAGTTTATGGCTGGATGACCTGCGGCCTGTTACTGACGGCATTTATCGCCTGGTATGCCGCAAACACGCCAGCGGTGATGGAATTTGTCTTTTCCAGCAAGATCACCTTCTTTGGGCTGATCATCGTGCAATTGGGGCTGGTGTTTGTGCTCTCTGGCATGGTGCATAAGCTCAGTGCGGGTATGGCAACCAGCCTGTTCATGCTCTATTCGGCACTGACGGGTCTGACGCTTTCCAGTATTTTTATCGTTTACACCTATTCGTCTATCGCCAGCACGTTTGTAGTGGCAGGCGGGATGTTTGGCGCGATGAGCCTCTACGGCTACACCACCAAACGCGACCTGAGCGGCTTTGGCAATATGCTGTTTATGGCGCTAATCGGTATTGTTTTAGCTTCACTGGTCAATATGTGGCTGAAAAGCACCGCGTTGATGTGGGCGGTGACGTACATCGGCGTCATCGTGTTTGTCGGTCTGACGGCCTACGACACGCAGAAGCTGAAAAACATCGGCGAGCAAATTGATACCCGTGATACACAAACTATGCGCAAGTATTCGATTCTTGGCGCGTTGACGTTGTATCTCGACTTCATCAACTTGTTCTTGATGTTGCTGCGTATTTTCGGCAACCGCCGCTAAGTTCTTTCGCCCTCATCCCGGCCTTGTCCTCCTGGAGAAGGGGAAAAGCTTGCTCCCTCTCCCTCAGGGAGAGGGCTGGGGTGAGGGTTGTTTAGCTTCTTCTCGTTCTTCACTCGTATTTTCTTCGCCCGACTCTCAAGCCCCAAATAGCACACAATCGCCAGCAGCAGCGGGGCGATAAAATAAAGCATTCGGTAGGCAATCAGTGCCGCAATAATGGTGCCGTTGCTGGCATGCTCCCCGGCAAGCAGTGCGATAAATACGGCTTCCAGCACGCCGATTCCGGCAGGAATATGCACAATCACCCCGGCGATACTGCTCACTAACAACACGCCCAGCACGAAGAAATAATTCACCTGCTGACCCAATAACAGCCAAATAATTGCGCCCATCACCATCCAGTTACTGCTGGAAATGACGAGCTGCATCAGCGCAAATTTGAACGATGGCCACACCAGACGCTGGCCTCTAATCGTCATATGGCGATGTTTGGCAAACGCGCAGAACCACAGATAAACCGCAATAATCGCCAGCAATACGGCACCTAAAATCCGCAGCGTGGTTTCGTCGATGTACCAGTGATCCGGTAACTGCACCACACCCACGGTAAAAATCACCCCGGCCAGCAGAATGTAACCCAGCCAGTTTGTTGAAATACTCAGGGAAAAGATGCGCGTAATAGTGGCGCTGGGTAGCCCAAGCCGTGAATAAAGCCGATAGCGCATGCCAATGCCACCCACCCAGGTACTGAGCGTAAGGTTGAATGCATAGCAGATAAACGACACTAGCATCACCTGTCGTTTTGCGAGTTTGTGCCCACAATACGAGCGCGCCAGCAGGTCATAACAGCCGTAAATCAGATAGCTCAGGATAACCAGTCCGACCGCGCTAAACAGCGCCAGGCGGTTATAGTTGCTAATAACCTTCCAGACCTCCTGCCAGTCAACCTTTGTGGCATACACCACCAGCAATACGATAACGGCGATAAAAAATAACCATGTGAGGATTTTCTTTGCTTTGCGCCATTTAGGGTGAGAGTGCGACATCAGTATTTCACTCCCTGGTTTTCCGTTTCAGCGTCGCTCTCAATACCGGCGGAAGCCGGATTCCCCATATCAACTCTGTCCTGAGTTTCCATATGCGGCTGCGCCGGGGGCATGACTTGCGCAAGTTTGGGCGTGTGAGCGGGCAACCAGCCGACCATGGCCGGGAAGTGGCGCAAAAAGTGGAATGCCAGCACGCTTTTACCCAAATTCCACCAGGTTCGTTTTGGCAGCATTGACTCAACGACTGGATGGCAGTCTTTGGCAATCAACGAGGTCAGATTGGCACGCAGCGTGTCATTAAACGTGCGGTCATAAATAATCAGATTCGCTTCGAGGTTTAGCGACAAACTCAGCGGGTCAAGATTACTGGAGCCGACGGTGGCCCAGTGGTCATCCATAATAGCGACTTTGCCGTGCAGCGGGCGGCGGTGGTATTCGTAGATTTTCACCCCGGAGCGCACCAGGTAGTTGTACAGCAGACGAGCACCGACTTTGACTATCGGCATATCCGGCTCGCCTTGCACGATGAGCTTCACCGAAACCCCACGCCGCGATGCGTTACGCATCGCATGTAGCAACCTGTAACCAGGGAAGAAATACGCGTTAGCAATAATCACTTCGCGTTTGGCTTTACTGAGCATTTTCAAATAATAACGCTCAATATCATCGCGATGCTGGTCGTTATCACGCCATACGAACAATGCCTGCGCTTCACCAGGTGTGAGGTTTTCTTGTGCAGGATTCCGGCGGCGTCGCCACCACTGGCGCTTGTGGTCATTGCCCGGCAAGTTAGAAATCACATACTGACAAATATCGTCCACGACCGGGCCTTCGACTTTTACCGAATAATCCTGCTTGGCTTCCGGGCCGTAATCGCTCATCTGTTCTGCGGAATAGTTAATCCCGCCGACAAACGCCACCGAACCGTCAACCACCACGATTTTTCGGTGCATACGGCGGAATAAATTCGTGCGCATCCCGAACACCAATGGGCGAGGGTCGTAATAGCGGAATAGCACCCCAGCCGTTGTCAGCTGTTCAACGAATTCGTCGCTTAAATCGGGTGAACCGTAGCCATCAAGCAGAACTTCAATGCTAACGCCGCGCTGTGCCGCATCGAGTAAGACTTTATGTAACTGCTTGCCAACATCGTCCTCAAACCAGATAAATGTCTCGAGGAGCACTTTACTGCGCGCATGTTCAATGGCTTTGAATACCGCAGGGAAAAACTGATCACCGTTTTCAAGTAATGAAATCCGGTTCCCGTCGCGCCAGTTATTTTTCATAGATGAATCTCCACGGCGAGTGGCGCATGGTCCGAGAGATGCCGCCATTGCTGCAACGGCAGGGCTGTTGGTGCGCTTGCGGAAGCGTTTTTCACATAAATTCGGTCAAGGCGCAGCAGTGGGAAGCGGGCAGGGAAGGTGCGAGCCGGACGGCCAGATGCGCGAGTAAACACCTCATCCAAACCCGTTTGCTTTAATTGCCGGTTGGCGCGTTGCTGCCAGTCATTGAAATCCCCGGCAACCACCACCGGCTCGCCTTCCGGAAGATTATTCACCAACTGACACAGCATATTGAGCTGCGCCTGACGGTGTGCATCACGCAAACCGAGATGCACGCAAATCACGTGTACGCGCACATTTTTGTCCGGCACATTCATCTGGCAATGCAGCATGCCGCGCTTTTCGTGGCCTTCGACCGAGATATCACGATTTTCGAAATGATGGATAGGGAAGCGAGACAGCACCGCGTTCCCGTGATGCCCTTCGGGATAAACCGCGTTGCGGCCATAGGCGAAATCGCTCCACATCGTATCGGCGAGGAACTCGTAATGACTGGTTTCCGGCCAGTTTTCAAAACGCACCGAATGCGCTTCGTGGGCACCCATGACCTCTTGCAAGCAGACGATATCGGCGGAAACCGCGCGCACCGCATCACGCAACTCCGGCAAAATAAAGCGCCGGTTGAGTGCGGTGAAACCTTTGTGTGTATTAATTGTGAGCACTTTGAAGGAGAAGTGCTGAGACTTGTTACCCATGCTTCTCCCGGCATTGTTAACATCCTGATGAAAATAAAGTGTAGTCTCTGTCACAAATAGGTGCCGCGTTACGGAATTTTCCGCATACTGCGGTACTCTGAAAGACAGGAAATAGCGGCCAGGAGAGAAATAATGAAATGGCAACAACGTGTACAAGTGACGACAGGCCTAAGCTGCTGGCAGATAATGCTGCATCTGGGTGTGGTCTGTGCGCTGCTCGTTGGCTGGAAAACTGCCACCCTCATACCGGTCGGCATAGGGCTATGTTTGCTGTATGCAGCAACAGTAATTTTGATGTTCGCCCTGCACCGTGTGCGTACAGGGCGATTACGTGATATCGGTGATTTTCTTGAAGAGCTGACTACCACCTGGTATTTCGGCAACGCGATGATTGCCCTGTGGCTGTTGTCACGCGTCGTCGAAAACAAGTTTCTGCTCGTTGGTGCGGGTATTGCGATGATTGCCGGGCCGATTATTTATTCGCTGCTCGCCAAAGATAAAACCTCAGGCAATTTTGCGCCGAAACATCCAGTACGCCGCTGAACCCGTGGTGGCCGCGATAACCAATAGCGGCCACACACTTCCCCAGACAATATCAAAACTCGCGTTCTTCAAATAAATCTGCTTGGTGATATCGGTGAAATGCCGAATCGGATTCGCCCACGTCAGGTTTTGCAGCCACACCGGCATATTTTCTACGGGTGAAACGTACCCCGAGAGCAAAATCGCGGGCATCATAAAGACGAACACGCCGATAAACGCCTGCTGTTGCGTTGAGCACAGCGCTGAAATCAACAAACCAAATCCCACCAGCGACAACCCGTAAATCAGCATCGTGAAGTAAAACAGCAAAAGCGAGCCGGAAAACGGAATGTGATAACCCCAGATCCCCACGCCCAGCACAATGGTTGCCTGGCCAATCGCCACAATTTGCGCAGGCACTGCTTTGCCCACAAAGATTTGCCAGGTGGCCAGCGGAGAAACCAGTAGCTGATCAAGCGTACCTTGCTCGCGTTCACGGGCGACCGAAAGTGACGTCACAATCATCACGCCGATAGTGGTGATCATTGCAATCAATGACGGCACTACGAACCATTTGTAATCCAGACTCGGGTTATACCAGTTGCGCACCACCAGTTCGCTGTTATTCGGTTTTGGCTGCCCGGACACCAGTTCCTGCTGGTAATTCTTCACAATCTGTTGCAGGTAATTTGCGGCAATTTGCGCACTGTTTGAATTACGCCCATCGAGAATAATTTGCAGTTTGGCTTGCTGCTGGCTTGCGATATCACGTGAGAAATCGGCCGGGAAGCGAATCAGCAGCAGTGCTTTTTGGTTGTCGATGGTCGGCTGGATTTCCTGGGGGCTTTTTAGCAGCAACACATGGCTAAACGCTTTGGCGCGTGCAAAACGCTGAGTCAGTTCAACCGAATGGCTGCCGTTATCTTCGTTATAAATCGCGATAGTGGCGTTGGTAACTTCAAGTGTGGCGGCAAATGGGAATAGCACCACCTGCAACACCACGGGCAGAATCAAAATCGCGCGGGTTTGCGGCTCGCGCAGCAGGGATTGCAGCTCTTTGCGAATTAAAGTCCAGAGTCGATAAAACATCGCGTTCCCCTAGTCGAGACGGCGTTTAGTTTTTAGCGCCGTCAGGCCGATAAACATCACCGCCGAAGCAATTAAAAACAGCACGTTGATAATCAATACAGTCGAAATATTCCCCGCCAGAAACAGGCTTTGTAGCGTGCTGACAAAATAACGGGCAGGAATCACGTAAGTCACCGCGCGGATAATCGCTGGCATACTGTCAATCTGGAAGATAAAGCCAGACAGCATGATAGACGGCAAGAATGCGGCGTTGAGCGCCACCTGGGCGGCATTAAACTGGTTGCGGGTAATCGTCGAAATCAACAGCCCCATACCCAATGTGCTGAGTAAAAACAGGCTGGTTACCAGGAACAGAATTAGCAGAGAGCCGCGATAGGGCACGCCGAGAATAAATACCGACACCAGCATACACAGCAGCATCGCCAGCATTCCGAGCACGTAATAGGGCAGAAGTTTGCACAGCAGCAGTTCGGTGCGCGTGACTTGTGTCGAGAGTAACGCTTCCATGGTGCCGCGCTCCCATTCCCGCGCCACCACCAGGGACGTCAGAATCGCGCCAATCACCGTCATAATGATGGTGACTGCGCCGGGGATAATAAAATGCTGGCTGATAGCCGCCGGGTTAAACCAATAACGGAGCTGCACGTCGATCAGCGGTTCAAATTTTTCGCCCCGGTCTTCCGCGCGTTGCTGCTGCCATATTTGCCAGATACCCTCCATGTAACCTTGCACAAAGTTGGCGGTGTTCGGCTCGCTGCCATCGGTAATAACCTGCACCGGAGCCGTCGCGCCTGCGCGCGCCATGTTTTGCGCGAAGTCGGTTGGGATCACCACCAGACCGCGAATCTTACCCGCCTGCATCAACTGAATAAGATGCTGACGGTTATCGCTAATGGTTGGGTCGATGTAAGGCGATGCGGTAATGGTATGGGCGAAATCCAGCGCTTCCTCGCTTTGCTGTTCCAGTAACACGCCTACGCGCAGGCGGCTGGAGTCCAGGTTGATGCCGTAGCCAAAAATAAACAGCAGCAGTAACGGGATCACCACCGCAATCAGCCAACTGCTGGGGTCGCGTACAATCTGGCGAGTTTCTTTCACGCACAGGGCGCGCACGCGCCGCCAGGAAACGGCCTGATTATGTTCGCTCATGCTCGTGATCCTTATCCCATTGATGAATCAGCGTAATAAACGCCTGTTCCATCGTCGGGTCAGTTTGCTCGTCATCGGCCGCTTGCTCTTTCAGGTCGTCTGGCGTGCCGCTGGCAATCAGCTTGCCGCGATACACCAGCCCAATACGGTCGCAGTATTCCGCTTCATCCATAAAGTGCGTCGTCACCATCACCGTGACGCCTTTTTCCACCATGCTATTGATGTGCAACCAAAATTCGCGGCGCGTAATCGGGTCAACGCCTGAAGTCGGTTCATCGAGGAACAAAATGTCTGGCTCATGCATTAACGAGCACGCCAGCGCCAGGCGTTGTTTAAAACCGAGCGGCAGTGCATCCGTAGCGCTGTTCATAATCGGTTGCAGACTGAAGGCTTCGCTCATGCGATTGATTTTCTCCTCCTGCGCTTTGCCACGCAGGCCGTACACGCCGGAGAAAAATCGCAGGTTTTGCGCCACGGTTAAGTTGCCGTAGAGCGAAAATTTTTGCGCCATGTAACCCAGATGCTGGCGTGCCTTGCCGGAACTGGTTTTTAAGTCCATATCCAGCACCAGCGCTTTGCCAGAAGTGGGCACCAGCAAGCCGCACATCATTTTAAAGGTGGTGGATTTCCCGGCGCCGTTCGGCCCCAGCAGGCCGAAGATCTCACCGCGCTGGACGGTAAAATCCACGTTGTCCGTCGCCGCAAAATCGCCGAATTTCTTGGTTAATGATTCCGCCCGGATAACCGTTTCGCCTGGCGTACCTTCTACCGTATGCAGGATTTTCCCCAGCGGCGATTCCTGAGTGGCGGCACCGCCGAGCAGGTCGATAAAGGCATCTTCAAAACGGGGCTCGGTTTGTGAAATGCTGTCGGGTGGCACATCAAGCGCGTGGCTGAGATCTTCAAGAGAGGCGTCTTTGGCGAGGATCAGGCGCACCGAGCGCCCCTGAATCACACCATCGCTGACCTGCGGCAACTTCAACGCACGTTGCAACAGCTTGCGATTATTTTCCTCACCGTGACTCACCAGCAGCGAGCGCCCGGCCATTTGCTGCGTCAGCTCTTTCGGCGCGCCATGGTAGAGCAGTTCGCCTTCGTTCATCAGCAACACGTCGCGGCACTGCTCGGCTTCATCGAGATACGACGTGCTCCACAGAATCAGCATGCCGTCACCGGCCAGTTCGTGCACCATTTGCCACAGTTCGCGGCGCGAAATCGGGTCTACGCCGACGCCGGGTTCATCAAGCAGCAGCACTTTTGGCTGGCCGACCAGGGTGCAGGCGAGGCCGAGCTTTTGCTTCATGCCGCCGGAGAGCTTCCCGGCAAGCCGGGTGGTAAACGGCCCAAGGGCGGTGAATTCCAGCAGGCGCTTAAAGGTGTTTTTGCGTTCCTCGCCCGTTACGCCACGTAAATCGGCGTACAAATTCAGGTTTTCCATTACCGTTAAATCTTCATACAGGCCAAATTTTTGCGGCATGTATCCCAGAACGGCGTGCAGAGCGCGGTCGTCTTCTACTGGATCAAGCCCAATCACGCTGGACGTGCCTTCTGTAGGTTTTAATAAACCTGCCAGCATGCGCATTAGCGTGGTTTTCCCGGCACCGTCAGGGCCGACCAGACCAGTAACCGAGCCGGTACGAATCTCGCATTCAAGGCGTGCGACCGCAGGCTTTTCCTGCCCCGGAAATTGTTTCATTAGCCCGTGCAGGGCAATGATGCCGTCCTGGCTACTCATGCGCG
>Ga0160438_1000175_pt1 | contig 23253 bp, 20 predicted proteins | sample HID1975K_E0MG_FD_108203 | JGI IMG/M metagenome (GOLD analysis project Ga0160438, IMG submission 108203) | Enriched soil microbial communities from UW Madison campus, WI, USA - HID1975K_E0 MG | ecosystem: Environmental > Terrestrial > Soil > Unclassified | place: USA: Madison, Wisconsin...
ACGTCATTAGTACCGCATTCACCGCGACGATTTCGCTACCCAAACGCGCGCCAAAGATGGTCACGGAGGCAAAACAGATCTGTAATAACAGCGAGCGGAGCATGATGTCGCGGTTAAGCGCCAACAAACGCCGAACATTACCGCGCCACGCCTGTTTGAGCATTTCACCACTGATTGCACGCAGGCCCATGACCTTTTTCACCATGAGCAAGCCGATGATAAATGTGGCGTATTCAGCCGTGACAGTAGCGAGTGCCGCCCCCTGAACATTCATATGCAGCCCCATCACCAGCCACACGTCGAGCACAATATTCAGAACGTTACCGACCACTAACAAAATAACCGGCGCGCGTGCGTATTGAACGCCCAGCAACCAGCCGAGCAAGACCAAATTAGCCAGGGAGGCCGGGGCGCTTAGCCAACGAATCTCAAGAAAACGTTGCGCCTGAAAGAGCACGTCCTGATTACCGCCGACAATACGCAGAGCCAGCGAGATTAGTGGTTCGCGCAGCAAGACAATGGCAATACCCGCTCCGAGTGCCAGCAATAAAGGCTGCACCAGTGCGCGAGCTAAAGCGGAGGGGTTATTTGCGCCAAAGGCCTGGGCGGTTAAGCCGGTGGTACTCATGCGCAGAAACAGCAATAACATAAACAGGAAGCTGGTAGCCGTCGCTCCAATCGCGACACCACCGAGATAAACAGGACTATCCAGATGACCAATAACGGCGGTATCGACAAGGCCAAGCAGCGGGACGGTAATGTTGGAGAAAATCATGGGTAAAGCGAGGCGCCAGAGCGCACGATCCGCTGTGGAGAATAATTGCATGACCTCTCCTGAAGGAGATCAAAGAGAATTAAGACAGTGATGCGCACTTAAATGCGCATCACCTAAAGAGATTTTACAGCCAGTCGCCGTTGCGAATAACCCCAACAGCCAGCCCTTCAATCGAGAAGTTATGCTCGCGCAGGTCAACCACTATCGGCTCGAATTCGCTGTTTTCTGGCAGCAGATGAACGGTATTCCCTTGCTGTTTCAAACGTTTAACGGTCACTTCATCATCAATGCGCGCAACCACAACCTGGCCGTTACGCACATCCTGAGTTTTATGCACCGCCAGTAAATCACCGTCCATAATACCGATGTCTTTCATAGACATCCCGCTGACGCGCAGCAGGAAGTCGGCATTCGGTTTGAACAATGAAGGATCTACCTGGTAATGGCCTTCGATATGCTGCTGCGCAAGGAGTGGTTCACCCGCAGCGACGCGCCCAACCAGCGGGATACCGGTGATCTCTTCCACCAGCAAACGAATGCCACGCGAAGCGCCGGAAACAATCTCAATCACGCCTTTACGGGCGAGAGCTTTTAAATGTTCTTCTGCAGCGTTCGGAGAACGGAACCCCAGACGTTGAGCAATCTCGGCACGTGTCGGCGGCATGCCGGTCTGGCTGATATGATCCCGAATAAGATCAAACACCTCTTGCTGCCTGGTAGTTAACGCTTTCATTCCGCCCCCTGGGTGTTTATACAGTTATGCTGTGAGTATATACAGTTAAAGGCGAATTTGGAACCACAAATTGAGCAAAAAACCAGGCACTTAACTATTATGGAAAGACTATCGCAAATGCTGCCAAAGCAGCGTGACCCAGGTAATCACTGCAAGGATAATGGCGATTAATACAGCGGCTGAGCCCATATCTTTTGCTCGCCCGGAAAGCTCGTGATAGTCAGTACCAACACGGTCAACGAGGGCCTCAATAGCGCTATTGAGGATTTCGACAATCATCACCAACACCACTGAACCAATCAGTAAAATACGGGTAATAGGGTCAACATCTAACCAGCAGGCAATAGCAATGGCGATGACAGCCGAAACGCCCTCCTGGCGGAAAGCAGCTTCGTTGATCCAGGCCGCTTTTAGCCCTTTCCATGAATAGCCTGCAGCTTTGATAATACGGGTAAGTCCAGTGGTACTACTCGCCATTTTGGGCAACCTTTTCAAATTATTTGCATCAATGCTTGTCAAAATTATAACGCCACAGAAATCTGGGTCAGATTCTGATATTCTTGCGGCGAATTTGCATCATTAACCTGAGGCTTTACATCGTTTATGTCAGGCTGGCCAAGAATCTACTACAAATTACTTAATTTACCATTAGGCGTTCTGGTAAAGAGCAAGTCCATTCCGGCAGATCCACAAGCCGAACTGGGCTTAGATCCCACACGTCCAATAATGTACGTGCTGCCCTATAACTCAAAGGCGGACTTATTAACGCTGCGCGCTCAATGCCTCGCGCATAACTTGCCCGACCCTCTCGAGCCGTTAGAAATCGACGGAGCGGTGCTGCCGCGCTATGTCTTTATCCATGGTGGGCCGCGTGTATTCACTTATTACACGCCGAAAGAAGAGTCGATCAAGCTGTTCCATGATTACCTCGATTTACACCGTAGCAATCCAAATCTGGACGTGCAGATGGTGCCTGTTTCGGTCATGTTTGGCCGTTCACCGGGGCGCGAAAAAGGCGAAGTGAATCCGCCATTAAGAATGCTCAACGGCATTCAAAAATTCTTCGCCGTCTCCTGGCTTGGGCGCGACAGCTTTGTGCGTTTTTCCGCACCGGTTTCGCTGCGCCAGATGGCAACCGATCACGGCACAGATAAAAAAATCGCTCAGAAACTGGCGCGAGTGGCACGTATGCACTTCGCTCGCCAGCGTTTAGCGACTGTTGGCCCGCGTCTGCCGGTGCGTCAGGATCTGTTTAACAAACTTCTGGCATCAAAAGCTATCGCTCGCGCGGTAGAAGACGAAGCGCGTAGCAAGAAAATCTCCCATGAAAAAGCACAGCAAAATGCTGTCGCGCTGATGGAAGAGATTGCCGCCAACTTCTCTTATGAAGCCGTTCGTTTGACCGACCGCGTGTTAGGTCTGACGTGGAACCGTTTGTACCAGGGCATTAACGTTCACAACGCTGAGCGTGTGCGCCAACTGGCTCATGACGGCCATGAGATTGTCTATGTGCCCTGCCACCGCAGCCACATGGACTACATGCTGCTGTCTTACGTGCTTTATCACCAGGGGCTAGTTCCTCCGCACATCGCGGCGGGTATCAACCTGAATTTCTGGCCAGCAGGCCCGATTTTCCGTCGCCTGGGAGCGTTCTTTATTCGCCGTACCTTTAAAGGCAGCAAACTCTATTCCACCGTGTTCCGTGAATATCTTGGCGAGCTGTTTAGCCGTGGCTATTCCGTTGAATATTTTGTGGAAGGTGGGCGTTCCCGTACCGGGCGTTTGCTTGATCCGAAAACCGGCACGCTGTCGATGACCATTCAGGCCATGCTGCGCGGTGGTACTCGTCCAATTACATTGGTGCCAATTTACATTGGCTACGAGCATGTAATGGAAGTGGGGACTTACGCCAAAGAACTGCGTGGAGCGACCAAAGAGAAAGAGAGCTTTATGCAGATGGTGCGCGGGCTGAGCAAGCTGCGTAACCTCGGCCAGGGCTATGTGAACTTCGGCGAACCGATGCCGTTGATGACATTCCTCAATCAACGTGTTCCTGAGTGGCGTGATTCAATCGATCCAATCGAAGCTATTCGCCCGGCGTGGCTGACGCCAACGGTCAATGAAATTGCTGCCGAGCTGATGGTGCGTATCAACAATGCAGGGGCGGCAAATGCCATGAACCTGTGTTGTACCGCATTACTCGCTTCGCGTCAGCGTTCACTTACTCGTGAACAATTGACCGAGCAGCTCAACTGCTACCTGAGCCTGTTGCGTAATGTGCCGTATTCACCAGATGCGACCACGCCAGACCAGCCAGCAGAAGCGCTGATTGAACACGCGTTGCAAATGAACAAGTTTGAAGTAGAGAAAGATACTATCGGTGACATCATCATTCTGCCGCGTGAGCAGGCGGTACTGATGACTTATTACCGTAACAACATTTTGCATATGTTGGTGTTGCCTTCTCTACTGGCCGCGATTATCACGCAGCATCGCCACATTTCACGCGGAGAGCTTCTGCGTCAGGTCGAATTACTCTACCCGATGCTGAAAGCTGAGCTTTTCCTGCGCTGGGAGAAGGCGCAGCTTGTCAGTGAAATGGATGCGCTGCTCAATGAGATGGTTCGTCAGGAACTGATTACTCTTGCGGGTGATGAAGTGCTGATTAACCCGGCTCGTTCACGCACTATGCAGCTTCTGGCTGCGGGTGTTCGTGAAACGCTGCAGCGTTACGCGATTACTTTCTGGCTGTTGAGCGCTAATCCATCCATCAACCGCGGGACTCTGGAGCGCGAAAGCCGCACCGTTGCCCAGCGCTTGTCTGTTTTGCATGGTATTAACGCGCCGGAGTTCTTTGATAAAGCCGTGTTCACCTCGCTAGTGTTAACCCTGCGAGATGAAGGCTATATCAGCGATACCGGAGATGCGGAGCCAACCGAAACCATGAAGGTCTACCAGATGCTGGCAGAGCTGATCATGCCGGATGTGCGTTTGACGATTGAAAGTGCGACGTCGCAGGCTGCGACTGAGTAATGCCCTCACCCTAACCCTCTCCCACAGGAGAGGGGATTGCCCGGTTTTCTCCTTCTCCTTTGGGGAGAAGGCCGGGATGAGGGACATGTTTTAGAAGTGCACGTAACTCAGCACCAGACCAATAAACAACACCAGCCCAACGTAGTTATTATTCAGGAATGCACGGAAACAGGCGTCGCGATCGCGGTTCGCAGTCAGACGTTGTTGATGGATAAATAGCGCGCCCGCCAGAGCAATCGACCAGTAAAACGCTCCACCCAACCCGTTCAGCCAGCCAATCACCGCCAGCAGTACCATCACTGTAATCTGCAAAATGCCGATGATCAGATTGTCATAGCGCCCGAACAGTATCGCCGTGGATTTAATGCCAATTTTTAAATCATCATCGCGATCGACCATCGCGTACTGTGTGTCGTAGGCCACGGCCCAGCAGATATTGGTCAAAAACATCAGCCAGCAACTGAGCGGTACAGATTCACTCACCGCCGCAAATGCCATTGGTATTGACCAGCCGAATGCCGCACCTAACACCACCTGTGGCAGGTGGGTATAGCGTTTCATAAACGGGTAAACCCAGGCCAATGCCAGCCCCGCTACCGATAACAAAATTGTCATGGTATTGAGTGTCAGCACCAGTAAAAACGACAGCAGAACCAACACGGCAAATAAGATGCGTGCCTCTTTCTCGCTGACTGCCCCACTCGGCAGTGGCCGGTGCGCCGTGCGTTTAACATGCCCATCAAATTTACGATCGGCGTAGTCGTTTACCACGCAGCCCGCAGCTCGCATCATCCAGACGCCAGCGATGAACACACATAAAATGGTCAGCGGCGGCACACCCGGTGTCGCTAACCACAACGCCCATAACGTGGGCCATAGCAATAAAAGCGAGCCAATCGGCTTATCAAGCCGCATCAGGCGTTGATACGCCTGCCATTTGCCCTGTTTCAGACTCCACTCCATTATTTTTCCTCTACATACAGCGGGGATGCGGGGAGAAACAGCTCGGTCAGCACTAATGGTTTTCCGGCTAATCTCAGGCGGGAACGACGCCCCCACAGCTCCTCATTGCGGCCAATCTCAATGAAATCCCGTGTCAGGGAAGATGCACTAAACAGGTAACGCCCAAGAGGTGTGGTTCCGAGTTGCTGCAATGCAAGCTCTGGCCCCTCGAGGGTAGATTCAGGAACGATGGTACGCCCTAAAAGCCAGGGTTCATCATCGCCGCAGAGCATGATTTCACGCAACCAGTAACGTTTGGCTTCAGGCAGCAAATCAGCTTCAGGAATATCGGCACGCGAATCGAAAAAACCTTCACGCACAATACGCACGCTGACACGCGAGCAATATTGTTCAAAGCGCTTGGTCATTGAATCTTCAAGCAACAACCAGTCAAGAAGCGATGCACTCAGCCCCTCGGGGATCGTAGCCTCAAAGCGTAAGGCGCGCAGTGGCGAAAGCGCGTCAGACATGTGAATTTCTCCGAAACAAAACCGAAAATCATTGTAACGCAGAATAGGTATAGCGGGGCAGGAAAAGCACAACAAGCGTTTAACAACGCCGAGTCAACTTGAAGGATGAAGAAGGAAAAAAGGTGCGCCCGCAGGCGCACCAAACCTCAAACATCAGCACTGCGGGGAGACGGTCACCCCTTGCCTTTTACACTGCTGATAAAAGTTTTACGGGCAGTCGTCGATCCCAGGCGTTCAGCTTCGTCGAGCAGTTTCAGGGCTTTGTCTACATCGCCTTTCGCTACGGCATCTTTGATTGCCTGGTTGAAGTACGTTTCTGTGTCACTTAGCACTGGCTCAGATTTCTTGGCTGGCGCGGGTGCCGCTACTGGTGCAGCAACGGCTACCGGGGCAACGTAGGTTGCGGCTGGCGCTGCGGTATTACCCACAGTAACCGGGCCTGGGCCTGATGAACCAAATAACGGCCCAACCAGAATGCTGGAGTTTGAAGAGGTTTTGACTTTCACTTTCAAGAGACCGTCGGTGGTATGGCGGGCAATCGGGTCTGGAATATCCGGTACAGCGTTACCCGTGCCTTTTGCATAGGCTTTTGCCGGGTCGAGCATTTTGGTGGTTTGCTGTGTGTCTTTGTTGGTGGTGAACACTAACAAATAGAGTTTTTGCTGCCCCAATGCTGGCGTCAGCTTAATCGTCCCTTCCAGGCGATCGGCGGACATCACGCCCGGTTCCTGGTAGGTAAAGTAGCTTGACGGGAAATAAGCCGCGGGCGTCATATTCTGGTCAAGAACCAGTACGTTCGGCGCAAATACCGTGTTTTTACTGATTTCACTAGTGAGCGTGATGGTCAATTCGCCAATATTTGCAGGCACACTATAAGCCGCGACCGGGCCAGTAATATCACCTGCGCTCAGGCTCTGACCACTGGTAGCCAGTGTGGTGGTTAATGTTTTTGATTGATCGACGGGCGTCCACTGTAGCTGTTGTAACGCTGAACTCGGCACTGCTGGCGCCGCAGAAATGTCTTGTGGAACGATATTCACATCAGCCAGGCTCACTGCGGGAATGCTGGCGAGCAGCCCTGCGGAAAGGCAGAGTGCGAGGAGACTTTTTTTCATTTTCATTGTTATAAACCTCGAATGGAAAGTCGGTGGAAAGTTGGCCAGGCAATAGCCCTTTCCACCTGAAACAAGCATTGGCATACAAGGGTAATAACAAGGGGTTCAGTGGCGAACCCCTTATCACTTCTTACTTTAAGCTACTGCTGTATTACCACCAGATTTCCATCTGGGCACCGAAGGAGAACTCGTCGTTGTCGCCACGGCTGGTAGAGAACGTACCGTTGCCGGTAGAATCAGCGATAGCAAAGCGAGTTGAGTCGCCGTTGGCATCTTTAGCGTAACCCCATTTCTCATCCCACTTCGCGTAGGTTGCGAAGACACGCAGTGCCGGACGGGACCAGATGCTGTCGCCTGCCTGCCATTGTTGTGCCAGGGTAATTTTGTATTGACCATTATGATCGCCAGTTTCCTGGGATTTCACGTTGTCGTAGCCCACTTCCAGCAGGGTACTCATGATAGGCGTCCATTTGAACATTGGACGAACACCAATGGTGTACCATTCAGTCCCCTGGTTATCATCCATATCTAGGTTCTGATACATACCGACGTACATCAGATCCCAGCGGTCAGCCAGAGTAATCGCACCGTGATCGATAACACGAATCATGCTGCCATCGTTGTTCAGAGAACCGCCCTGCGCCTGACCTTTACCTTGCGAGGTCATGGAGTCAGTTGCGTACTGGACGACAAATTTGTTGTAGCCTTTCATCATGCTTTGGGTGTGTTCGATTGTCCCCATCCAGCCATCTTTAGATGCGCCAGGTTGCAGGTAATAATCGTCAGGAATGTTAGTGTGACCGTAATCAACACCCAGTTCTAAAGTACCGCCAGGGTTGGTTTCGATCCCCGCCCAACGCACGTCAAATACATCGTTTGGTACTTTATTGCTGTAGTTACGAGAACCATCAGCATTGAAATCATTGAATGCAGCCGAGCCGCCTGATTCAGAAGAACGAGTCGCTGCGAAGGACAGTTTACCCACGCCAACGTCGATGTTTTCAAGACCCGCACCAGGACCTGAAATATCCCAGTAGTAGAAGTCGATCATGTGTACGTCATGACGTTGATAGAAACGCTTACCGGCCCACATGTTGGCGCCTGGCAGTGCATCAATCAGGTTTTTACCCTGCACGTTTGCTTCACGGAATGCCGGGCTAGTTGCTTCCCAGTCATTATCCTGAGCAACGGAGTACGCCACGTTAGTATCGAAATAGAAGCTCTTGTCGCCTTCTTTCCACACTTCCTGGCCCAGTTTTAATTCCGCATAGGTTTCACATTCGTTACCAAGACGGTATTTAGATTGAGCACCAGTTGCCTGGAAACATTCCTGTGTGCCGCCGCTGCCGGTCCAGCCAATACCAGAACGGGCATAACCGTGGAAATCCACTGCCATTGCCTGAACAGACATAACGCCTGCTGCTACGGCGACTGCCAGTGGGAGTTTGCGCAGAGTAATCATCGTTCTATCTCCTGAGATCATTGCTTTTCTTTTTTATGGGAATGCTTAAACACCTGGCTCTTGATGCAACCGACGACAAGCAGTGCCATCCTCACGGAACAGATGGCAACGCTCTGGCGGCAAGCCAATAGCGAATGTGGCACCCTCTTTTACCAACACCACGTCATTCTGGCGGTACACCAGGTTCTGACGGATGGCGGGGATTTGGATATGAATTTGAGTTTCATGGCCGAGCTGCTCGACAACCTGCACTTCACCCTCAAGGGTCACGTCAGCGATGTCGCTTGGCAGCAGATGCTCCGGGCGAATACCCAGAGACATATTGGCGCCGACCTGAACTTCTTTGCTCTCTACCGGCAGCCAGACTTGCTGACGATTCGGTAATTCAACCTGCACCTGATCAATAGCTGTGGCGGTGACTTTCACCGGCAGGAAGTTCATTTTTGGCGAGCCAATAAAGCCCGCAACAAAACGGTCAGCCGGGTAGTGATACAGCTCGAGCGGTTTGCCGACCTGCGCGACACGCCCGGCGTCCAGCACCACAATTTTGTCGGCAAGCGTCATCGCTTCAACCTGGTCGTGGGTGACGTAAATCATGGTGCGCCCGAGGCGCTTATGCAGTCGGGAAATCTCAATGCGCATCTGCACCCGCAGTGCCGCATCAAGGTTTGAAAGAGGTTCATCAAGCAGGAATACACGCGGTTCAGCCACCAGCGTACGGCCAATAGCTACTCGCTGACGCTGCCCACCAGAAAGTGCTTTCGGGCGACGTTCTAATAAATGACCCAGTTGCAAAGTTTCTGAAACCTGGGTGACACGCTGATTGATATCACTTTTCTTCGCGCCCGCGAGTTTCAACCCGAAGGACATGTTTTCAGCAACAGAAAGATGGGGATAAAGAGCATAAGACTGGAACACCATACCGACGCCGCGTTCAGCGGGCGGAATGTCATTCATGCGAGTGTCACCGATAAACAAATCACCGCTGGTGATAGTTTCCAGCCCCGCAATCATGCGCAACAAAGTGGATTTACCGCAGCCTGACGGTCCAACAAAAACCACGAACTCACCTTCCTGAATGTTCAGGTTGATATCTTTCGATACCACCACGTCACCCCAGGCTTTTGTTACGTTCCGTAGCTGTACGCTTGCCATGTACTTCTCCCTTCATTCCGTCACGCTGCTGAGTGGCAGGTGATTCAAGATGTGTCGGACTATGACGGATTCATACATTCCGTGAATCCTCCACCCTGCTGTTTTTTATGGGGGAGGAGGCGGGAGGATGAGAGGGGCTGGTCTGCAACCGGTTGCAGCGGGCGCGACAGTTTTTCGTGATCGTGGTTTCAAATTTCTGGGTGGTTTTGTGTGCTCCAGCACGCATAACTGTCAGTTATGGAATGCAGATCACAGATACCAGGGTGGGGGCGTAGGGCTAAGGAGGATGAGAAGCACTTGCCATCTGCGCAAACTGGCAACGTCAATTCGCTCTGCCTACAAATCCAAAAATTCGAGGGACATATGAAAATTAAAACTGGCGCCCGCATCCTCGCTCTGTCTGCCCTGACAACGATGATGTTTTCCGCCTCTGCACTGGCAAAAATAGAAGAAGGCAAATTGGTCATCTGGATTAACGGTGACAAAGGCTATAACGGCCTGGCCGAGGTCGGTAAGAAGTTTGAAAAAGATACCGGTATTAAAGTCACCATCGAACACCCGGACAAACTGGAAGAGAAATTCCCACAAGTTGCGGCGACAGGCGATGGCCCGGATATCATCTTCTGGGCGCACGACCGTTTCGGTGGTTACGCACAATCTGGCCTGCTGGCCGAGATCTCTCCAGACAAAGCTTTCCAGGACAAGCTGTATCCGTTTACCTGGGACGCCGTTCGTTACAACGGCAAAATCATCGCTTACCCAGTTGCGGTTGAAGCACTGTCTCTGATTTACAACAAAGACCTCGTACCTAATCCACCGAAAACCTGGGAAGAAATCCCGGCGCTGGATAAGCAGCTGAAAGCGAAAGGTAAGAGTGCGTTGATGTTCAACCTGCAAGAACCGTACTTCACCTGGCCGCTGATTGCCGCTGACGGCGGTTATGCCTTCAAACTCGAAAACGGCAAATATGACGTGAAAGATGTGGGCGTGGACAGCGCAGGCGCGAAAGCGGGCCTGAGCTTCCTGGTCGACATGATTAAAAACAAAGAAATGAATGCGGATACCGATTACTCCATCGCAGAAGCGGCCTTTAACAAAGGCGAAACGGCGATGACAATCAACGGCCCGTGGGCCTGGTCGAACATTGATAAGAGCAAAATCAATTACGGCGTGACGCTGCTGCCAACGTTCAAAGGCAAAGCATCTAAACCGTTCGTTGGCGTGCTGAGTGCAGGTATCAACGCCGCCAGCCCGAACAAAGAGCTGGCGAAAGAGTTCCTGGAAAACTACCTGCTGACCGATCAGGGTCTGGCTGAAGTCAATAAAGACAAGCCATTGGGTGCCGTTGCACTGAAATCTTACCAGGACCAGCTGGCGAAAGACCCACGTATCGCCGCCACCATGGATAACGCCCAGAAAGGCGAAATCATGCCTAACGTGCCGCAAATGTCTGCGTTCTGGTATGCCGTTCGTACCGCTGTTATCAACGCCGTTAGCGGTCGCCAGACTGTTGACGAAGCGATGAAAGACGCTCAGGGACGTATTACTAAGTAAGAACTTCCCCCTCACCCCGGCCCTCTCCCTAAAGGAGAGGGAGAAAACCGGACAATCCCCTCTCCCTCAGGGAGAGGGTTAGGGTGAGGGTGGTTTCAGATGAAAAGCTGTTGAGGAACACCCCATGGATGTAATTAAAAAGAGCCACTGGTGGCAAAGCGATGCACTGAAATGGTCAGTCATCGCCCTGTTGGGATTGCTGGTTGGTTATCTTGTCGTATTAATGTACGCCCAGGGGGAGTACCTGTTTGCCATTATGACGCTGATTTTAAGCTCACTTGGCTTATATATTTACGCTAACCGCAAGGCTTATGCCTGGCGTTATGTTTACCCCGGTCTTGCCGGCATGGGGCTGTTCGTCCTGTTCCCGCTGGTCTGTACCATCGCCATCGCCTTCACTAACTACAGCAGCACCAACCAGCTGACGCAGGAACGTGCACAAGAAGTGCTGATGGACCGCCAGTATCAGGCGGGAAAAACCTTTAACTTCGGCCTGTACCCGGCGGGTGATGAGTGGCAACTGTCACTTACCGACGGCGAATCCGGCAAGAATTTCATCTCCGATACCTTTAAATTTGGTGGCGAACAGCACCTGAAATTGAAAGAAGCGGATGCGCTGCCAGAAGGTGAAAAAGCCAATCTGCGCGTGATTACGCAAAACCGTGCGGCACTGACCCAAATCACAGCTGAAATGCCTGATGAAAGCACGCTGACCATGAGTTCCCTGCGTCAGTTCTCCGGCACTCGCCCTTTGTATACTGTGGCTGATAACGGGGAGATGACAAACAACCAAAGCGGCGTGAAGTACCGTCCGAATAACGAAATTGGTTTCTACCAGTCTGTTAACGCCGATGGCAACTGGGGCAACGAACAGTTAAGCCCAGGCTACACCGTGACTATCGGCTGGAAGAACTTCCTGCGTGTATTCCACGATGAAGGCATCCAGAAACCATTTATGGCGATTTTCGTCTGGACGGTGATCTTCTCCATCCTGACGGTGATTCTGACCGTAGCCGTCGGCATGATTCTGGCCTGCGTCGTACAGTGGGAATCCCTGAAGGGCAAAGCGATTTATCGCGTGATGTTGATTCTGCCCTACGCGGTGCCTTCGTTTATTTCCATCCTGATTTTCAAAGGCTTGTTCAACCAAAGCTTTGGTGAAATCAACATGATGTTGAGCTCACTGTTTGGTATCAAACCCGCCTGGTTTAGCGACCCGACCACCGCGCGTTCAATGATTATTATCGTGAATACCTGGCTCGGTTATCCATACATGATGATTCTGTGCATGGGCTTGTTGAAAGCAATTCCAGATGACCTTTACGAAGCTTCAGCAATGGACGGTGCAGGCCCATTCCAGAACTTCTTTAAAATCACGCTGCCGCTGCTGATTAAGCCGCTGACGCCGCTGATGATTGCCAGTTTTGCCTTTAACTTTAACAACTTCGTGCTGATTCAACTGTTAACCAACGGCGGCCCGGATAGACTTGGTACCACCACGCCTGCGGGTTACACGGACTTGCTGGTGAGCTACACCTACCGCATCGCCTTTGAAGGTGGCGGCGGCCAGGACTTTGGTTTAGCTGCGGCTATCGCAACGCTTATCTTCATCCTGGTCGGCGCATTAGCGATTGTTAACCTGAAAGCCACCCGCATGAAGTTTGATTAAGCCTGAAAAGACCAGGCGCAATTGGCGCAGTCAGTTTGAACACGGACTGCGCGGAAAAACCGGAGCGTACACGTAGTACGTGAGGATTTGATTCACTTCGTTCACCCTGCGGGCCGCCCTATGGGCGTTCAAATGTGAACATTTGTGAGCACAGCCCAGGTTCAAAATGGCAAGCAAAATAGCCTGGAGCGGTGTTTAAGGAGTAATAAATATTATGGCTATGGTTCAACCCAAATCTCAAAAGCTGCGTCTGTTTACCACGCATCTGTTACTACTGATTTTTATTGCGGCAATTATGTTCCCGCTGCTGATGGTTATTGCGATTTCGCTGCGTCCGGGTAACTTCGCGACAGGCAGCCTGATCCCGGATCAAATTTCCTGGGAGCACTGGAAATTAGCCCTTGGTTTCAGCGTGCAACATGCCGATGGTAGCGTAACGCCACCGCCGTTCCCGGTGCTGTTGTGGTTGTGGAACTCGATCAAAATCGCGGCGATTACCGCGCTGGGTATCGTGACGCTTTCAACGACTTGTGCTTACGCTTTTGCCCGTATGCGTTTCCCTGGCAAAGCGACGCTGCTGAAAGGGATGCTGATTTTCCAGATGTTCCCGGCGGTGCTGTCACTGGTGGCGTTGTATGCCTTGTTTGACCGCCTCGGCCAGTACATTCCGTTTATCGGCCTGAACACTCACGGTGGGGTGATCTTCGCCTATCTTGGCGGTATCGCGCTGCATGTCTGGACGATTAAGGGTTATTTCGAAACGATTGATAACTCGCTGGAAGAAGCGGCAGCGCTGGACGGTGCAACCCCATGGCAGGCCTTCCGCCTGGTGTTACTGCCACTTTCCGTACCGATTCTGGCGGTAGTATTTATTCTGTCATTCATTGCCGCGATTACCGAAGTCCCGGTCGCATCGTTGCTGCTGCGCGATGTGAACAGCTACACCCTGGCGGTCGGTATGCAGCAATACCTCAACCCACAAAACTACCTGTGGGGCGACTTTGCCGCAGCCGCTGTGCTTTCAGCCATTCCGATTACTGTCGTGTTCTTACTGGCGCAACGCTGGCTGGTGAGCGGCCTGACGGCTGGCGGGGTGAAAGGTTAAGATTTCCTGTTGTTCTTGCTCTACCTGATGTAAAGCCACTGTACCCCTCATTTGACTTTGTATTTTCTTCGGCGGCCTGCGGGCCGCCTTTATTATTCTCGTTTTAAGCGACTGCTATTACACAACCACAGCGTAATCACCAGCAGCAAAATCGCCCCGGAATAAATCAGCACATCCAGCGGTTGTTTATGATCGATGATAATTAGACGCACAATGGCGGTAATACCGATGTAGATAAAGTAGCGCAGCGGGAAGTGATATCCCGACTGAAAATACTTAACAATCAGCGCAATAAATTCGAAATACAGGAAGTAAACGACCAGCCCTTCGATAAACAGATATTTGCTGGCCTGTTCGCTGGGTGCGAAGAGCACATTAGCCAGGTGCAGCGTTTCTTTGCCAAGAAAGATGATGAGAATCAGGCCAAGAGTGAGTAGAGCCAGATTAAGGACCGTTTGCATAACGGTAGCGATTAACTCGACGCGGGCGATAGATGTCATAAAACACCTCGAGGGTTAGGATACCGAGGAGTTGTTATACGTTGAAAGTGTGATCTGGATCTAGATTTTTTACTTATATACGCAAAGTGCCCAAGGCAACAATCTATGGCAGGATTTGATAAGTAATAATTGAGAGGATGCTGATTTTTACTGAGGTTGCGGGCAGTTTGCTTTACACTGGTAGCCACTTCTTAAGAGGCCGCAACAATGTCCACATCAAGACTGACACAACAAGATATGACCGAAGCCGAGCAACGCGAATTAAAAACACGCCTTGATCGCTCCCGCATCGCCCATGGCCGCCCTCTGACAAACTCAGAAATTAACCACGTTAAAAAAACTTATATCGACCAACTGATAGCAGAACGTGAATTGGCGGCCAAAAAAGTCCGCCAGATTAAAAAACAGAAAGCGTTAAAACCGGATACGTCTGCAACCTATTCCTGGTCTGCAAACAGCCACTCTCGTGGGAAACGCTAATTTAGCGTCCCTTTTTCTTGCGTCCTGGCTGAGCGAAGCGTTTACGTGAAGCAAGCTCCGCCGGGGTTTTAGCGCTGCTCTTCGGCCCACTCACGGCAGGTTTTTTAACAGCAACTGCCTTAGGTTGTGCTTTTGCCTTAGCGGCTGGCTTCGCTTCGGAAGAAGAGTTTTCAATCAGCTTAAATAACTCAATCAATTCATCGTCGGTTAAATCACGCCATTCACCCAACGGCAGCCCTTTCATGCTGACATTCATGATGCGGGTACGCTCAAGCTTCGTCACGTCATAACCAAAGTGTTCGCACATCCGGCGAATCTGGCGGTTCAGCCCCTGCACTAACGTAATGCGGAACACAAATGGAGCTTCTTTCTTCACTTTGCATTTCTTGGTGACGGTTCCCAGCATCGGAACGCCCGCCCCCATGCCGCGAATGAACTCGTCAGTGACCGGTTTGTTGACCGTAACAACATATTCTTTTTCGTGGTCGTTCCCGGCCCGCAGGATTTTATTCACCAGATCGCCATGATTGGTGAGGAAAATCAGCCCTTGAGAATCTTTATCCAGACGCCCAATCGGGAAAACGCGTTTGCTGTGGTTAACGAAATCCACAATGTTATCTTTCTCGCCGTCTTCGGTTGTACTCACGATGCCCACAGGCTTGTTCAGCGCAATCAGCACCAAATCGTCTTCATCACGGGGTTCAATGAGCTGGCCATTAACCTTCACCACATCTCCGGCAAATACCTGACCGCCAATCGCGGCGCGTTTACCGTTAATAAAAACATTTCCCTGTTCGATGTAACGGTCGGCGTCACGGCGCGAGCAGATGCCGCTCTCGCTAATGTATTTGTTCAGACGTATAGATGAGTTAGGCAGCATGGTTCCTCCGTAAAACCCGGAATATACCTTACCTGAGGGGCGATGCGAACAGGCAGAGCGCAGATTGTCTGATTATCCCGGCATATCTCGCATAACGGAAATGTAAGTTGCGGCGTGCTTTCCAGATTGATAACGACTCAGTTGTAAGGCGCCTGCGTAAACGAATAGGTTCGGGTTCCTGGCCACTATTCATTACGTATTTTATAAACTACAATGACGATAAAAACCCTGAAACAAACGGATGCGTTTCGCTTGTGGGAAGCGAGTCTTAAAGATCGAAGAATAAAAACGATCATTGGCACTCGCCTATTGCGTTTGAAAGATGGTTTGCCCGGAGATGTACGACCTGTTGGTGGCGGCCTAAGCGAATTAAGAATTCATTATGGTCCAGGCTATCGCATATATTTCCAGCAACGTGATGAAGTTATTATTCTGCTGCTATGCGGTGGCAATAAAAGTACACAATCACGAGACATACGGCTGGCACAAATGCTAGCCAGAGCCATGATAGAGGGCGAGGATGAAGAAGATTAAAGTAACGGATTATGATCCCGCAGCAGCCTTAGTAGATGACGAAGAAATTGCCTTTTTCATGGCCGACGCACTAGAAACAGGTGATGCAGCATTCATAGCCCAGGCACTGGGCGTTGTGGCGCGGGCAAAAGGGATGACATCCGTTGCTACTGAAACGGGTTTGTCTCGCGAGCAGTTGTATCGTTCATTCAGTGAAGAAGGGAATCCTACGCTCAAAAGCACTCTGGCAGTGATGAAAGCGCTGGGGATTGAATTGACGATTAAGTCCCCACGCTCCTGACAAAAAAGGCAACAAACTCGAAGATCATTGCCCGCAAAGGGGGTTATTTGGCAGGCGTCGCCGCCATCACTGCTAATTTCTTCTGAATATCTTTATCCAGATTATTCACCCAGTGATTATAAGAACGGTGTATTTCGCCATCGGATGCCAACAAATTCACACTGCTGACATAGTTAATTGAGTAGTTTCTTTCGCTGTAGTTAATGCGAACTGTCACGCTGTGCTTGCGGATATTTTGCGTCGCATTAATGACTCCTGGGCCTGCCACGGACATGATCCAGTCTCGCCCTTGCCCGGCATTGATAATCGCGTTTTTAACCTGCTCTGCGGTTACGTGCTGAGTGATAATGGTCTGCGGCGTGCGCACTGGCTCGGTTCGTTCGAGTGCTGCACACCCTGCTAGCGCTGCAACGCAAAGCACACTGGCAAGTATCTGTTTTAGCTTCATCATTAAATTCCTTTTTTATAAAAATTAACGTCCCGATTATAAACAGATAGCCACGTCAGAATAATTAGTATTCATCTCTTTCGTCATCATCAGGTTGCTCAAGAACACTGTAAGCAACGGCACAAAATAGTGAGTTCAGGCGCTTCATATCTCCGAGCAAACCGAGGTGCAGCGAGCTGGTTTCGATACTTTGCACGTTTTGCTGATGCAGGCGATCCACGTGCGCATGTGAGAAGCGGCGATTCAGAATGCGGAAGCGATGTTTATTACGGCGCAAACGGCGAGCGCTGTTCACGTCTGCGGAGAAAAATACCGACAGGCTGAGTTTCAGGTTGTTGGTTAATTGCTGGAGCAAAATATCCAGCTCTTTCAGGCCGTCTGGCGAGAATGCCCGACGAGTGGCCAGCGATTTATCCGCCACTTCGCTCCCCATACGTTCCAGAATATCCGCTGCCTGCTCAAGGTTGAGCGACATTTCAATAATTTCAGCCCAGCGACGGGATTCGACTTCCGCCAGTTCCTCTTTTTGCATTTGCGCCATATACAGTTTGATTGCGGTATAGAGCACATCGACATCATCGGCAAGCTTACGCAGTTCCTTCTCCTGGCGCGGCTCCCCGTGCATCACTTTGCTCCAGGTTTCCAGCATTTGCTCAAGAACATCGCCCATCCGCAGGGTTTCACGTGCTGCGTTGGAAAGCCCGAGCGCTGGTGTATCCAGAGCGGTGACATCAAGATGTTTTGGCTTCATCCGCGCATCAACTTCTGGTACTTCGCTGATTACACTCCGGCAAAAACGCGCCATCGCACCCGCAAATGGCACCATCGCCAGGCAGCGAATCAGGTTGTAGAACACGTGGAAATAGATAACCAGTTCAGATTCCGGTTGCGAGAGTTTTTGCATCGCGTCTGCAAGAATATGAATAAACGGCAGCACAATCACGCCGCCCACCAGCTTGAATAACAAACTTCCGAGCGCAACACGACGAGCAGCCGCATTGGCGGTACTGTTATTGATCATCGCCAACAAGCCAGAACCAAGGTTGGCACCAATCACCAGGCACAGTGCGACATCAAACGAGATAATACCGGCGGATGTCAGCGTGGCGGTCAGCAACACAGCGGCAAGGCTGGAATAACTGATGATGGCGAACATCGCGCCAATCAGCGCATCAAGCATGATATCGCCCGTCAGCGAGGCGAAAATGACCTGCACACCGGAGGCCTGGGTTATCGGCGTTACAGCGGCAACAATCAGCTCCAGCGCCAGTAAAATAAGCCCAAGGCCAATGCCTACACGGCCAAGTTGCCCGGCGCGAGTTTGTTTGCGACTGAGGAAGAATATAACGCCGATGAAGATGAGTAGCGGCGAGAGCCACGAGAGATCAAAGGTCAGGATTCGCGCCATCAGCGCAGTACCGACATCGGCCCCCAGCACAATCACCAGCGCAGGGGTAAGCGCCACCAGATCCTGTGCCACAAAAGAGGTGACCAACATGGTGGTGGCGTTGCTGCTTTGCACCAGCGCGGTAACACCAATCCCGGCACAAAAGGCGAACGGTTTTTTTTCAACACTGCGGCTGAGTACGCTACGGAGATTTGCACCGTAAACGCGCATGATTCCGGTACGCACAATGTGCGTACCCCATACCAATAGCGCCACCGCAGAAAGTAGATGCAGTAATGTCAGCACACTTTCTCCTGGAAATGATAAGACGAGAAATTCCTTCTCTTTCCAGTATATAACGCCTGGTGAGAATTAAACGTTTCGGGATGTAAACCACCCTCCCCCTGGCCCTCTCCCTGAGGGAGAGGGAATAAAGCGGGAAGCTCCTCTCCACGAGGGAGGGGGCATAAACGGTGTGCTCCTTCTCCTGGGGGAGAAGGTTGGGATGAGGGCGTGTGAATGTTAGTCCGCGTCGTAGCCCAGGTTTGGTGCTAACCAACGTTCAACATCAGTGACTGACATCCCTTTGCGACGCGCGTAGTCTTCCACCTGGTCGCGTTGAATCTGCGCCACGGCGTAATATTTGCTGTCAGGGTGGCTGAAATACCAGCCGGAAACGGATGCGCCGGGCCACATGGCGTAGGATTCAGTGAGTTTCATGCCCACGACATTTTCTACGTCGAGCAGCTCCCAGATGGTCGCTTTCTCAGTGTGTTCCGGGCAGGCTGGATAACCTGGCGCCGGGCGAATCCCCTGGTAGTTTTCGCGGATAAGCTCTTCGTTGCTGAGGTTTTCCGTTGGCGCATAGCCCCAGTAAACTTTACGCACGCGTTCATGCAGATACTCGGCAAAGGCTTCCGCCAGGCGGTCAGACAGCGCTTTCACCATGATTTTGTTGTAATCATCATGCTGTGCTTCATAGCCTTCCGCTAACGTGTCTTCTTCCATGCCGCCGGTGACGGCAAAGGCACCGATGTAATCCGCTTTGCCACTGTGTTTTGGCGCGACGAAATCGGCAAGGCAGTAGTTGGCGAAACCGACTTTCTCGGTTTGCTGGCGCAGATGGTGCGCGACAGTTTTCACCTGAGTACGGGATTCATCGCGATAAATTTCGATGTCGTCGTCCACACGGTTTGCCGGGAACAACCCGACAACGCCACGCGGCGTCAGCAATTTTTCTGCATGAAGTTTGTCGAGCATGTCGTTCGCGTCTTTGAACAAACGCTGCGCTTCTTCGCCGACCACTTCATCTTCCAGGATGCGCGGATATTTCCCGGCCAGCGACCAGGTCATGAAGAATGGCGTCCAGTCGATGTAATTACGCAGCGTTTCGATGCTGGCCGTCACTTCCTGTACACCTGGGCGATGGGGAACCGGAGGCGTGTAGCTTGTCCAGTCGAAGGCCAGATCGTTTTCACGCGCGGCGGCAAGTGACACTGGCGGCGTGCGTGGTTTTTTACGCGCATGCTGAGTACGCACCGTGACGTATTCTTTGCGCGTGCGTTCTACAAAATCGTCGTGCTGAGTCGGAGAAAGTAGCGCCGAAACCACGCCGACGGTACGCGAGGCATTTTGCACGTAAACCGTTGGGCCGCTGTAGTTCTGCTCGATTTTCACCGCCGTATGCGCTTTAGAAGTCGTCGCCCCGCCAATCAGCAGCGGCAGCGTAAAGCCCTGGCGCTCCATCTCTTTGGCAACGTTAACCATTTCGTCCAGCGACGGCGTAATCAGGCCAGACAGACCGATAATATCGGCCCCCACTTCACGGGCGGTTTTCAGGATCTTCTCGGTTGGCACCATCACGCCAAGGTCGATGATTTCGTAGTTATTACATTGCAGCACTACGCCGACGATGTTTTTGCCGATGTCGTGAACATCGCCTTTCACCGTCGCCAGCACGATTTTACCGTTGGTGGAGCCTTTTTCTTTGCTGGCTTCAATGTACGGTTCGAGGTACGCCACGGCTTGTTTCATTACGCGGGCTGATTTCACTACCTGCGGCAGGAACATTTTCCCTTCGCCGAACAAGTCGCCGACCACGTTCATACCATCCATCAGCGGGCCTTCAATAACCTGAATCGGGCGTTCAGCCTGCTGACGGGCTTCTTCTGTATCGAGTTCAATAAACTCGGTGATGCCTTTAACCAGCGAGTATTCAAGACGCTTTTTCACATCCCAACTACGCCATTCGGCTTGTTGAGCGTTCGCGCCATCGTCACTTTTACTGCCGCGATATTTTTCAGCCAGATCCAACAAGCGTTCGGTGCTGTCATCACGACGGTTAAGAATCACGTCTTCAACGGCATTACGCAGCTCTTCAGAGAGATCGTCGTAAATCGCCAGTTGTCCGGCGTTCACAATCCCCATGTCCATACCATTGCGAATGGCGTAATAGAGGAACACAGCGTGAATCGCTTCGCGTACCGGGTCGTTACCACGGAAAGAGAACGACACGTTCGATACACCGCCGGAAATCATCGCATGCGGCAGTTCGCGTTTGATGTCTTCACAGGCGCCGATAAAGTCCTGGGCGTAGTTGTTGTGTTCTTCAATACCCGTCGCGACGGCAAAAATATTCGGGTCAAAAATAATGTCTTCCGGGGGGAAGCCAACTTCTTCGGTCAGAATTTTGTAGGCGCGACGGCAAATTTCGATTTTGCGCTCGCGGGTGTCGGCCTGACCGACTTCGTCAAACGCCATTACCACCATCGCGGCACCGTAGCGGCGCACCAGTTTTGCGTGGTGGATAAACGGCTCGATCCCCTCTTTCATGGAAATCGAGTTCACGATGCCTTTGCCCTGAATGCATTTCAGGCCTTTTTCGATGACATCCCATTTCGAGGAGTCAATCATGATTGGCACGCGGGCGATGTCTGGCTCACCGGCAATCAGGTTGAGGAAACGCACCATCGCCGCTTCGGCGTCGAGCATCCCTTCATCCATGTTGATGTCGATGATTTGCGCGCCGCTTTCTACCTGCTGGAGAGCCACTTCCAACGCTTCGTTATATTTATCTTCTTTGATCAGCCGCTTAAATTTGGCAGAACCCGTGACGTTAGTACGTTCACCGACGTTAACAAACAGGCTTTCTGCGGTGATGTTTAGCGGTTCAAGCCCTGCTAAACGACAGGCGACTGGCAGGTCAGGCAGTTTACGCGGCGCAACACCTTCAACGGCTTTGCTCATCGCGGCGATATGTTCCGGCGTGGTGCCACAGCAACCACCGATGATATTCAGGAACCCGGCCTGCGCCCATTCGCCAATTTGTTTTGCCATTTCTCTGGCATCCAAATCGTATTCACCGAAAGCATTCGGCAGCCCGGCGTTCGGGTGCGCGGTAACGTAACATTCGGCAATGCGCGAAAGTTCTGCCACGTACTGGCGCAATTCATCTGGCCCCAGTGCGCAGTTCAGGCCGAAAGTCAGCGCGTCCGCGTGGCGCAATGAGTTATAGAACGCCTCGGTCGTTTGCCCGGATAGCGTACGGCCAGAGGCATCGGTAATGGTGCCGGAAATCATGATCGGGAGATCAACGCCCAGCGCTTCAAATTCAGTTTTCACGGCAAAAATCGCCGCTTTGGCGTTCAGGGTATCGAACACCGTTTCAATCATTATCAGGTCAGAGCCACCTTCCACCAGCGCACGAGTGGATTCGCGATACGCTTCCACCAGTTGATCAAAGGCAACGTTACGGAACGCGGGATCGTTAACGTCTGGAGAAATGGAGGCGGTACGGTTGGTTGGGCCTAATACACCGGCTACGTAGCGTGGTTTTTCTGGTGTGCGTGCGGTCCATTCATCGGCGCAGGCGCGGGCTAACTTCGCCGCTTCGTAGTTTATTTCTGCCGACAGGGATTCCATTTGGTAATCCGCCATCGCGATGGTCGTTGAGTTGAAGGTGTTGGTTTCGACGATGTCGGCACCGGCTTCAAAGTAGGCGTAGTGAATAGCGGCAATCGTTTCCGGTTTGCTCAGCACCAGCAAGTCGTTGTTCCCTTTCAGGTCACACGGCCAGTCAGCAAAGCGCTCACCCCGGAAATCGCTCTCATCAAGACGGTAGCTCTGAATCATGGTTCCCATGCCACCATCCAGTACCAAAATGCGTTGTTGCAACTGCTGATGCAGTTTTTCTACTTTGTTGCTCAACTCAGATTCCTCGCGCGTATTGTGTGCTTCATCCACATATCGTTTTTGTTGTGGGATGTAATTTCATCCTACCACAGGTGCCTTCGAGGTCTGCTTGAGAGTTTTTCAGGGTGAACAGAAATACAATAAATCGTGTTTGAACCATTCCAAAGACGCCGAATGATATATACATATTTTCAATTACACTAAACTATACAAACTATTTATATAACAATTCGATTTTATTTCGGACACTATCAGCATCTCTTTTATGAGCGAAATCAACTTCGCCTCAATCAAAGGGAATAACCTCTTTTCTTTTATAATGAGAGTAGAAAAGATGACTTACTCACCTGAAGAACTCTTCGCTTCCTTATCTAATGCAAAGGAATATACCTTCACTTCGCCCTTATTACCTGGAGAGTATTTTTCGACTGAACCTGATACTCCACTGCCTCCATTTTCAGCACCTATTATTGATGATGA
>Ga0160438_1000176_pt1 | contig 23203 bp, 23 predicted proteins | sample HID1975K_E0MG_FD_108203 | JGI IMG/M metagenome (GOLD analysis project Ga0160438, IMG submission 108203) | Enriched soil microbial communities from UW Madison campus, WI, USA - HID1975K_E0 MG | ecosystem: Environmental > Terrestrial > Soil > Unclassified | place: USA: Madison, Wisconsin...
GTGTTTTTCGCTGTCACAATCATCACCAAGCCATGCCAGCGCTTCTTTGCTTTCCATCATTTCTGGCGTTGTTGGGAACATCAACCATTCATAGTAGTAATGGCGATTGCGGACAGACGCATTCACATCTTGCGCTAATTGCCTGATAGCCAGCGCACGTGTTTGCTCAATTAACTCCGTGGTTTGCAACGCATTACCAAAGCGTAGCGCCTCGCCAAACGCGCCCCAATACAACTCTTGTAGCGCGATATAACAGCGGCCGGCCGGAGAAAATGCCGAGTAATGCCCGGACTGCCAGCGGGCAATAACCTGCTCGCAATGCACCAGCCCCAGATGAGTCATATCGCTGGCGTTCAATTGAATTTCCAGTTTGTCGATACGCTGCACCAGCAGTTGCTGTAACTGCACGAACTGCTGGCGAATCTCAGGAACATCATAGGATACGCGCGTACGCATGCTCTCTTGTACCTTGACCATTGCCCGGTGCTTTTTGGCAACCCGCTGGCAAAGCTGCCCGAGCATCGCCAACGTCACTTCTGGCGCATCCAGTAATACGTCGTCCAGCGCCCATTTCTGCAACTGGCTTTGGCCGATGAATTCCTTCGTCAGACGTTGATAAAAGGCTTTGCTGTGCTGACTACGCCACGACTCGCGCATGGCACCACTGTTTCTGGCAAAGTCGACGACAAACTTCTCTGCAACACATTCCAAAGCGCGTGTTTGCGTTCCGGGTAATAAACCACTCATTGCTGTTCTACCGTAAAAAGCGTCTGAATATCATCCCGCAACAGGCGGGTGTCCTCGTGGATGTAGCGTGTGGTTCGGACACACTGTTGAAGCTGCTGGCGCAAGATCATCACCGCCTCTTCATTTTGCGAACGTGCCATCAGGCTTTGTTGCAGATTCAGGCGTATCGCATCCAGCGCCTGGGAAAAATCATCGAAGAAGGCGGTCATTCCCTCCGTGACAGACATTTCGATTTGTGCCGCCATGTTCTGGTTAAGCTGCAACAAGAACTCAGCCACATGCTGGCACAGCCTGCGTTGCACATCGGCCAGGGAAATCACGTAGCGACTTTGCATGACGGTGTAGCCTTCCCAGCCCCAGTCGTCGCTATTGAGCCAGCGAGCCACCGTTCCACGCATTCCCTCCGGGCGGCGTAATCGCGCGACGGGAATATCCTGCTCTTCGATAAGCTCGTTAAATGCCTGATTAGCATTGAAGTTTAATAAGCCGACGTGAAACACCGGCAGGCTAATATTGGTGCGAAACCCGGCCTGCGTTAGCCCCTGCGCGACGCGAGATTCAATCGGTTTGAGGGTATTTCGCAGCGTATCGGCCAGTTCGACTTCGAGATAACTGAAAAGATGAGTTAACTCCTCGGTCATCTTTTCTTGTGCGGCAGTCAGAATGACTTCGCATGAAGCGCGAATTCTGTGGAGCGCAATTTGCGCCGAAGGCTCGTCGTCAAAACTGAGAGTGGCGTGGCGGGCGTCAAAGTCGCGCCCGCGCTGAGTGCCAAACGAGAGCGCCTGGCGCGTGAGTTTCTCTGGCACCATGCCATTACGAAAGTAATCTTCAATGTGGGTGATAATTTGCAGCTCATAGCGACGAATAAAATCACCCATTGCATCAATGGCTTGTTTGACGTTATTACGTGCAACGGTATTGGCCGTCTGCTGACTGGACGCCGCCAGATTCATATCATCTTCCAGTGCTGCGATATTTTGCTGCAATTGCTCGCTGGCAATTTGCAGGCCGTGGCAACGGAAATTCAGGTAATCTTCCGCGCGCTGGGTGTAGTTCAGCAATTTCTGGCAGGCAGAACGCAGCGCGTACATCGACGCGTTAGCATGAGCGGCATGGAGCACCGTTTTGACCGGTGCTTCAAACATCGAATCTTCCCACAGTAATTCTGCCGCGTGGCGTAAGGCTCCAGCATCCGCCAGATCTTCATTGCGCCAACGACGGCCAAGTGCGGCGTCAGCAAAATCCTGCACCCAGCGCTGCTCATTGGGAGGCGGTAATTTGCCGTGTAATGTCAGTTCATGGCGAGCGCGATTGGCCAGATATCCCCACATAGATGACACCGGGAAAACATGGCTGGGATCGATTGCCCCTTTCATTAATGTGCCGGAAATCAGCGCTTTAATTTGTTCTTCATCGTCGCTATTGCGATCTTTCTGGTCAAACTTATTCACCAGCGCGTAAAGCGGGACGGAAGTTCCAGCGCCCAAAATAGCTTTGCGCACATCTTCATCAGAAACCGATTTTAATTGGGTGTAATCCAGCACCGCCAGCACAGCCGATGCCTGCGCCAGTTGTTCCTGAAGCATTTTTTGCAAATGTGGCTGTCCGGCTTCATTTGGCCCAGGCGTATCTAATAGTGTCAGTTGGCCATGGGTTTCATCCATTCCTGCAAGATGGACAAATTCCACCTCAATAACCGGAACATGTTCAATCGCCGCGTACGCTTTAAAAGGAAAAGGCACATCCAGCGCTTTAGATAAACGCACCAGGTCATTCAAGCTTTTCAGGCAATGAAATATGGGCTGCGCACCAAGATAATGCTTAGCGAATGAATTTCCTTCGGCAATTCGGGTTAATAACCCCGCCATATCCTTGTCAATTTCCAGATGTTTTGTCAGCGTTTCGCTGTCCGCTTGTTGCAAACGGGTTTGCAATATCTCCATCAGCTTTTCAATGGGCTGAACATAGGGAAAATGCAGCACCGGTTCACGCTGCCCGGGCGTATGGCGAATAAGCGTCGGTAACGCCGTCATCGGACGGTTGCGATTAGGCAAAACTTCCGTCCCAATAATGGCATTGATGGTGGTGGATTTTCCCGCTTTTACCGTTCCGACTATCGCCAGCACCATTTCATGCTGGGTAATTTTCCGTAGCTCATTTTGCAGCAGCGCCTGTTGCGCCTGAATGCTGCGTGGGCAAAATTGCGAGGCTGCAACCTTGCCTGTTGACGGTTGAGCGAAATAATTATTGTTATGCTGTGTCGTAAAAGAGGTCGTTTTTAAAGTATTCAGGTTTTGCAGGGCGAGTTGCAATAACCGTTCGACTTCCTGACTTAACTCAAATATTGCTTGTGCGTGCATAAAAAATCCTTACTTAAATCAAATTACGCGGATTTTTAAAAGTCTTTATATTTTTGTGGAAATGCAGTACCGGTAATTATAATTACGTGCGGAAATCATTTATTCGTTAATATTATAATTAAGACTAATTTTTCATATAGAAAAGACCTGGACGAGTCGCCAGTTGAATAACTCGGAAAAGAATACAATAACGCATTTTGATAATCCAATTCTGTATTTTCGTCGCGAATTTGGAAATTAAATAACGTTTTAAAATAGCACTTTCTTATTGCTGCATGTCTGAAAGCACTCATCATTACAGCAGTAGTCCCGACAAAAGCAGGGTTTTAATGTATAATCGTGCCACTTTTGGCGGAACGCCGCTATTTTTGAGGATATTATTTATGACTCTCCCTCACTGCCCGAAATGCAATTCCGAGTACACCTACGAAGACAACGGTATGTTTATTTGTCCGGAATGTGCCCATGAATGGAATGATGCCGAACCTGCGCAAGACAGCGACCAACTGATTGTTAAAGATGCCAACGGTAATCTGCTGGCTGACGGCGATAACGTCACCGTAGTGAAAGATTTGAAGGTTAAAGGCAGCTCTTCAATGTTGAAGATTGGTACTAAAGTCAAAGGGATCCGTCTGGTTGAAGGCGACCATAACATTGATTGCAAGATTGATGGTTTTGGCCCGATGAAGCTGAAGTCTGAGTTCGTGAAGAAGAACTAGTTAAGCTGCAATGGCAGGACGGTGTTTTTCCGTTTACCCGAACGGAAAATCACCGTCCTGCCATAAGATCCCTCCCCCGCCTGGCTAGCCCCGCGCCCCGCATCTAAACTTGTTCTGTCCATAAAATAATCTCTCTCTATGAGGAATTAGACCATGTCTATTGGCCCCTACATCTTTTTTGACGGCACCTGCGAAGAAGCTATCGAGTTCTACAAGCAAGCCGTTGGTGCTGAGTTACTGTTTAAAATGACTTTTGGCGAAATGCCGAAGGATGAAGCAAGCGACACCGCCGAGGGTTGCGGCAGCGGATTTAACTGGCCTGACGATAAAATCATGCATGCCAATGTACGAATTAGCGGCGGCGAAGTGATGATGAGTGACGGCAATATGTGCGCCGATAAAGTGAAACACACGGGTTACGCGCTGAGTCTTACCAGCAAAGATGTCGACGAAGGCAAACGCTGGTTTGATAATCTCTCCGTCGGAGGCGATGTCACCATGCCGTACGGAGAAACCTTCTGGGCGAAAGGCTTTGGCATGTTGACCGATAAATACGGTATTCCGTGGATGGTGAATGTCGAAAAACCGATGTAACCGGTTCGACCTGATGCCAAACGTAGGTCGGATAAGCGCAGCGTCATCCGACAAATCTGACGAAAGGGTGGATGACGCTAGCGGTACAAACCGGGCACATGGGTAACACTTTTTACCGCGCAATCGCCCAATTAATGGGGATCACGTTTGCCGCATGCTGGTAATCCAGCAATGGGTGCGGAACATAAGGCCCGGTCTGCCACTCCCCGCTTACCGCCGACTGTTGTAGCAACGATTTTCCCCCATTAAGCCGCTCGATAACCGACTGATGCACCATCATTGACGAGCTAACGGGGGCAGGAAGCTGGCGCGGCATAATGCGCAAATAGCGTGTTGGCGGATACCATTCGCAGTGCATCGGACCAAGCGCATCAGACACCACTTCGCCCCGCGCCAAATGAATACCCAAATCATCGAGCGCATCGTGCATCCACAAATACGCGCCATTAGACAAACAGCGATCTTCATCTGTGCCGCTGTAATAACCGCCCACATCATGATGAATCCCCGGAAACATCACCTGCAAAATACGGTCGCGGTTATCCCACAGCACCGGGGTTAAATCGACGCGCTGTTCATCTATTGCAATCGCCTGTAGCCCATATTTGACCCGCGAATGCAGCTCTGTACTGTGAAAGCGAAAAATATCGTAACGCTTGTCGTTGAAATATTTAGGAATGCCCATCTGCCCGACTGTTTCCCAGACCGCAACCGCTTCAATGGAAGCCGGGCGCGTAATACAAGTGGGATCAACGCTGTCACAAAAAAAACCAGGAAGCTCACGCAATACGCTGCCCAAAATACTCGGGCTCATATCCGGTGCATGAGCCAGATATTGCGCCCAGATGGACGAACCAAAACGCCAGGCCTCTTCTTTATTGCGCACGTTTAAATGCAGCCTGTCGCGGTTGAGTAAGCCGCGATCGACGATCATTTCTGCCAGCATTCGCGCGGTATAAGCCCCGTGGCTAAATCCGACAATATAAATCCGGTCGCCAGGCTGCCAGTGGCGGCTAATAAACGTATAACCACGAATGATCGGAATGATCAGGCTCGCGCCAAATGCGCCGCCCAGGCTTTTTACCAGGCCGTTATGCGGATCGCCCATGCCATGAATATATTTGGCCACTTGCAGCACATTGCCGCTGTTATCGGTAAGCGTCTTTTCTTGTTCATTTGCCAGCAGCAAACTTTGCTGGTCTACAGCACCTTTTAAATCAACGAATAACTGATAAACATTACTTGCCGCGGCTTCGTCATCCGCTTGTTCTTCAACACCAGGAGCGCTCCATGTGCCATCGGCACAAAAAATAATATTTTTGCTCATTGCTGAATTCCCAAGGCCAGAGGGTATCTGTAAGCAAAGCCAAAAACGAGACGCTAAACAATACGACAAATAGTTGATTAGCCTGATGACTTCCAGGCTGAGACTCACTCTTCATCATATGTACACTTATCCTTAACAAAATCGTCACATTTCATCGGCACCATGAGGCAACTTTTTAAGGAGCCGTGTGATGCAAACTATTATTCGCGTCAACAAACTGAGCAAAACCTTCAACCAGCATCAGGCATTAAATGCTGTTGATTTGGAAGTTAATGAAGGTGAGATGGTCGCTTTGCTGGGGCCGTCTGGTTCAGGCAAATCCACTCTCTTACGTCACCTAAGCGGCCTGATTACTTCTGATAAATCAGCCGATTGTCATGTTGAATTGCTTGGCCGCACCGTCCAAAAAGCAGGCCGCCTGGCAAGCGATATCCGCAAGAGTCGTGCTCACACCGGCTACATCTTCCAGCAGTTCAACCTGGTGAATCGCCTGACGGTACTCGAAAACGTGCTGATTGGCGCGCTCGGTGCCACGCCGTTCTGGCGCACCTGTTTTAACTGGTTTACCCGCGAACAAAAGCAACGTGCGTTGCAGGCGCTGACCCGCGTCGGCATGGCGCAATTTGCGTATCAGCGCGTCTCCACCCTGTCCGGTGGGCAACAGCAGCGCGTGGCAATTGCCCGGGCGCTGATGCAGCAGGCGAAAGTGATTCTGGCCGATGAGCCGATTGCCTCACTCGATCCGGAATCCGCACGCATCGTGATGGAAACGCTGCACGACATTAACCGTCTGGACGGCATCACCGTAGTCGTGACGCTGCATCAGGTGGATTACGCCCTGCGCTATTGCGAACGCATTGTCGCCCTGCGACAGGGTCATGTTTTTTACGACGGAAGCAGCTCGGCGTTCGACAACGAACGGCTGGGAAATCTCTACCGCAGCATTAATCGCGTTGACGCGGTTGCTGCATAACCACTTTGCTATCTACTTCAAGGAACAGTCATGAGCTACAAAGCCGTAAAAGCACTCGCCTTTACCAGCCTGCTGAGCGTTAGCGCCCTGTTCAACGCAGCCCATGCGGATGAGCAAGAAAAGTCCCTGAACTTCGGCATTATCTCCACCGAATCCCAGCAAAACCTGAAACCGCAGTGGGAACCGTTCCTGAAGGATATGGAGAAGAAACTGGGCGTGAAAGTGAATGCTTTCTTCGCGCCGGACTACGCCGGGATCATTCAGGGGATGCGTTTTAACAAAGTGGATATCGCCTGGTACGGCAACCTTTCGGCCATGGAAGCGGTGGATCGCGCCAACGGCCAGGTGTTTGCTCAGACGGTCGCGGCAGATGGATCGCCGGGTTACTGGAGCGTGTTGATCGTTAACAAAGACAGCCCAATCAATAATCTGCAGGACATGTTAGCGAAACGTAAAGAGCTGACTTTTGGCAACGGCGACCCGAACTCAACCTCAGGTTATCTGGTCCCTGGATACTACGTTTTCGCCAAAAACAACGCGGCACCGAACGAATTCAAACGCTCAGTGAATGCCAACCACGAAACCAACGCGCTGGCAGTGGCGAACAAACAGGTGGATGTGGCGACCAACAACACTGAAAACCTTGATCGTTTGAAGCAAACCGCCCCTGAGAAATTCAAAGATCTGAAAGTCATCTGGAAATCTCCGTTGATCCCAGGCGATCCGATCGTGTGGCGTAAAAACCTCTCTGAAGCCACCAAAGACAAAATCTATGACTTCTTCATGACTTACGGCAAAACGCCAGAAGAAGCTGCGGTGTTGAAAGGCCTGACCTGGGCGCCGTTCCGCCCATCCAGCGACCTGCAACTGGTGCCGATTCGCCAGCTCGCGCTGTTCAAACAGATGCAAGGTGTGAAGGACAACAAAGGGTTAGCCGAGCCGGAAAAAACCACCAAAGTCACTGCCCTGCAAAACCAGCTTAGTGACCTGGATCGTTTGACCGCCGCGCTTTCTGCGATGAGCAACGTGAATAAAGCGGTTCAGTAAATTGTTGGTGGATGACGCTTCGCTTATCCCCCCTACGGCCCAGAGCTTGTAGGTCGGGTAAGCGCAGCGTCACCCGACAGTGTTAAGCAAAACCCAAACACGGAGCACCCCATGCAACAAACCATTCAGGTCGCCGCACCAAAACGTAGCTGGTTCTCGCTACTGAGCTGGGCGATTTTGTTAGCGGTCCTCGTTGCGTCCTGGCAAGGCGCGGAAATGGCTCCGCTGACCCTGTTCCGCGATGCGGGCAACATGGCGACCTTCGCCGCCGATTTCTTCCCGCCTGATTTCAGCCAGTGGCAACAATACCTCGGTGAAATGGGCGTCACGCTACAAATCGCCGTCTGGGGCACAGCGCTGTCCATCGTGCTTTCCATTCCCTGCGGCCTGATGTGCGCCGACAATTTAGTGCCATGGTGGATTTACCAGCCGATGCGCCGCCTGATGGACGCCTGCCGCGCCATCAACGAAATGGTGTTCGCCATGCTGTTCGTGGTCGCCGTCGGTCTTGGTCCCTTCGCTGGCGTTTTAGCGCTGTTTATTCACACCACCGGCGTGCTGTCCAAACTGCTTTCTGAAGCGGTGGAAGCTATCGAACCCGGCCCGGTAGAAGGCATTCGCGCCACCGGTGCCAACAAACTTGAAGAGATTATCTACGGCGTACTGCCACAAGTGATGCCCCTGCTGATTTCCTACTCGCTGTATCGCTTTGAGTCGAACGTCCGTTCGGCAACGGTGGTTGGCATGGTGGGCGCAGGCGGGATTGGCGTCACACTTTGGGAAGCGATTCGTGGATTCCAGTTCCAGCAAACCTGTGCGCTGATGATTGTCATCATCATCACCGTCAGCCTGTTGGATTTCATGTCGCAACGGTTACGTAAGCATTTCATTTAACGAGGCTTTGTTGAAAATGCACTTATCCAGACATCCGACCAGTTACCCGACGCGTTACCAGGAAATCGCCGCCCTGCTCGAAGTGGAGCTGCGTAAAAACTACCGCTGCGGCGACTACCTGCCCGCCGAAAGCCAACTGGCAGCGCGTTATGAAGTGAATCGCCACACTCTGCGCCGCGCCATCGACCAGTTAGTTGAGAAAGGCTGGGTGCAGCGCCGCCAGGGAATTGGTGTGTTAGTGCTGATGCGCCCGTTCGACTACCCGTTAAATTCGCAAGCCCGCTTTAGCCAGAACCTGCTCGACCAGGGAAGCCACCCCACCAGCGAGCGCTTACTCGCGGTGGTGCGCCCGGCCTCCAATAGTGTGGCAGACGCGCTCGGCGTCACCGAAGGCGAGAACATTATTCACCTGCGCACACTGCGCCGCGTTAACGGCATCGCGGTGTGCCTGATTGACCATTATTTTGCCGAACTGGCCTGGTGGCCCACGCTGCAACAATTCAACAGCGGTTCGCTGCATGACGTGATTCAAAACCAGCTCGGTATCCGCCTCAAACGCACCCAAACACGCATCAGCGCCCGCCGCGCTCAGGCCAAAGAAAGTCGCCTGCTGGAGATCCCAAACATGGCTCCGCTGCTGTGCGTGCGCACTCTTAACCACGATGAAGGTGACGCAGCGCCAGCGGAATACTCCGTCAGCCTGACCCGCGCCGACATGATTGAATTCACCATGGAGCACTAAATGGACGCACCGCATTTTGACACCGCACAGCGCCAGCAGTGGATGGCCGTGCTCGCCCACAGCCTGCCGCAAGAGTTGGCAGCCATTTGGGCAGAACAAAATCTCAACCCTGAATATCAAGTTATCCGCAAGGCCGAAACCGGACTTGCACAAATTCAGGCGCGAATGGGCGCAACCGGGCAACGCTTTTTTGCCGGTGACGCCACGCTCACCCGCGCCGTGGTGCAGCTCGCCAACGGGACTTACGGCTACAGCTACTTATTAGGGCGCGACAAAGCCCACGCCGAACGCTGTGCCGTGATCGACGCGCTAATGCAGGAAAAAGTTCGATTCCAGACTTTACAAGAAACTGTTATTGCGCCTCTGGCCGCCAATCGCGAACAGCGTTTAGCTGCTCGCCGCACCCAAATTAACAGCAGCCGAGTCGACTTCTTCACTCTGGTTCGCGGAGATAACGCATGACCCTGATGACCGCTTTCAACCTGCCCGTGCAGGATGCCCAACAGAGTTTCCGTCGCCTGCTAAAAGCGATGAGCGAGCCGGGCGTAATCGTCGCGCTGCATTCCCTGCAACATGGCTGGAAACCGCTGAATGTGGCCTCCACCAGCGTGCTGCTGACGCTTGCCGATAACGACACTCCGGTGTGGATTAGCGACGCTCTGAGCAATGACGTCACGCTGCAAAATGTCCGATTCCATACAAATGCCCCCATTTCCCTGAAGCCTGAACACGCGCAGTTTGCCGTTGCCGACGCAGAAATCACCGCCGGGCAGTTGAACGCGCTGGCGCAAGGCACCGACGTCGCCCCCGACACCAGCGCCACGCTGATTTTGCAGGTGCCGAGCCTGAGCGGTGGCCGCATGTTGCGCTTAACCGGCGCGGGTATTCGCGAAGAACGCATGATTGCCCCACAACTGCCGGACTGCGTGATCCACGAACTCACCGAGCGCCCGCACCCGTTCCCGCTGGGCATCGACCTGATTCTCACCTGCGGCGACCGCCTGCTGGCGATCCCTCGCACCACTCATGTGGAGGTGTGCTGATGTACGTCGCCGTCAAAGGGGGCGAGAAGGCGATTGCCGCCGCCCACCAACTCCAGGAACACAATCGTCGTGGCAACCAAAACCAGGCCGAACTGAGCGTCGCGCAAATCGAGCAGCAGCTTGGCCTGGCAGTAGATCGCGTGATGACCGAAGGCGGTATTGCCGACCGGGAACTCGCCGCTCTCGCCATCAAACAGGCCAGCGGCGACATGGTTGAAGCCATCTTTCTGCTGCGCGCTTATCGCACCACGTTGCCGCGCCTGGCGGTGAGCGAGCCGCTGAACACCTGTGAGATGCGCATCGAGCGCCGAATTTCTGCGGTCTACAAAGACGTGCCGGGCGGGCAATTACTCGGCCCAACTTACGATTACACCCACCGTCTGCTGGATTTCACCTTGTTGGCAAACGGCGAAGCGCCACAGCTTAAAACCGCTGATGACCACGCCGAACCCGCGCCACACGTTTTCAGCCTGCTGGCAAAACAGGGGCTGGCGAAAGCCGAAGAAGATAACGGCGAAAAACCTGATGACATCACCCGCCAGCCGCCGGTTTACCCGTGTTCCCGCTCCTCGCGCCTGCAACAACTGGTGCGCGGCGACGAAGGTTATTTGCTGGCCCTCGCCTATTCCACGCAGCGCGGCTACGGACGCAATCACCCGTTTGCGGCAGAGATTCGCAGTGGCTATGTCGATATGGAAATTGTGCCGGAAGAGCTGGGTTTTGCACTTAACGTCGGCGAACTGCTGATTACCGAGTGCGAAATGGTCAATGGTTTTGTCGCCCCCGAAAATGAAGACCCGCACTTCACGCGCGGCTACGGGCTGGTGTTCGGCATGAGCGAACGCAAAGCGATGGCGATGGCGCTGGTTGACCGCGCGCTGCAAGCGCCGGACTACGATGAAACGGTAGCAGGCCCGGCGCAGGACGAAGAGTTCGTGCTGGCCCACGCTGATAACGTCGAAGCCGCCGGGTTTGTCTCGCACCTGAAACTGCCGCACTACGTCGATTTCCAGGCCGAACTGGAACTGCTCAAACGTCTGCAAAAGGAACGTCATCGTGACTAAGGCACTCTCCGGCTACAACTTTGCTTATCTGGATGAGCAAACCAAACGCACCCTGCGCCGCGCCATTCTCAAAGCGGTCGCCATTCCGGGTTATCAGGTGCCGTTTGGCGGGCGAGAAATGCCGATGCCCTATGGCTGGGGAACCGGCGGCATCCAGATCACTGCCAGCGTGATCGGCGAAAACGATGTGCTGAAGGTGATTGACCAGGGCGCAGACGACACCACCAACGCCGTGTCGATTCGCAACTTCTTCAAGCGCGTCACCAACGTGGCGACTACCGAATCCACCGCCGACGCCACGCTGATTCAGACGCGCCACCGCATCCCGGAAACGCCACTTCGTGAGGACCAGATCCTGATTTACCAGGTGCCAATCCCTGAGCCGCTGCGCTTTATCGAGCCGCGCGAAACCGAAACCCGCACCATGCACGCGCTGGAAGAATACGGCGTGATGCAGGTGAAACTGTACGAAGACATCGCCCGTTTCGGCCATATCGCCACCACTTACGCCTACCCGGTGAAAGTGAACGAACGCTACGTGATGGACCCGTCGCCAATCCCGAAATTCGACAACCCGAAAATGGACATGATGCCCGCGCTGCAACTGTTCGGTGCCGGGCGTGAAAAACGCATCTACGCGGTGCCGCCGTTCACCCGCGTCGAAAGCCTCGATTTTGACGACCATCCGTTTACCGTCCAGGCGTGGGAAGAGCCTTGCGCGATTTGCGGTTCGCACCACAGCTACCTTGACGAAGTGGTGCTCGACGATGCGGGCAACCGCATGTTCGTCTGCTCCGATACCGATTTCTGCCGCCAGAACAGCGAGGCCGCAAGCAAATGACTCAACCCTTACTTTCGGTCAATAACCTGACCCACCTGTACGCGCCGGGCAAAGGCTTCAGCGATGTGTCATTCGAGCTTTATCCTGGCGAAGTGCTGGGGATAGTCGGTGAATCTGGCTCCGGTAAAACCACGCTGCTGAAATCCATTTCCGCCCGCCTCGCGCCGCAAAACGGCGAAGTGGTGTATCTCGATTCATCTTTATATGACATGAGCGAAGGCGAGCGCCGCCGCCTGCTGCGCACCGAATGGGGCGTGGTTCACCAGCATGCGATGGACGGCCTGCGCCGCCACGTTTCGGCGGGCGGCAACATCGGCGAGCGTTTAATGGCAACGGGTGCGCGCCATTACGGTGACATTCGTGCCACCGCCGAGCGCTGGTTAGAAGAGGTGGAAATCCCGGCTTCGCGCATCGACGACCTGCCAACCACCTTTTCCGGCGGGATGCAGCAACGTCTGCAAATCGCCCGCAACCTGGTGACGCATCCGAAACTGGTGTTTATGGACGAGCCAACCGGCGGGCTGGATGTTTCGGTGCAGGCGCGTTTGCTCGACCTGCTGCGCGGCCTGGTGCGTGAGCTGAACCTGGCGGTGGTGATTGTCACCCACGATTTGGGCGTGGCGCGTTTGCTGGCCGACCGCCTGCTGGTGATGAAACAGGGGCAAGTGGTGGAAAGCGGCCTGACCGACCGTGTGCTGGACGACCCGCACCATCCGTATACCCAGTTGTTGGTGTCATCGGTGTTGCAGAACTGACATTTGTCGGATGACGACGCTGACGCGTCTTATCCGACCTACGAACAACGAACCTGTAGGTCGGATAAGGCGAAGCCGTCATCCGACGTCATGGCATACGTTTTAAGGAACCAACATGTACAGATTACGGGTTGAAAACCTCAGCAAAACCTTTGTGTTACACCATCAACACGGCATCCGTTTGCCGGTGCTGGCGAATGCCTCTCTGGAAGTGGAATCGGGCGAATGTGTGGTGCTGCACGGCCATTCCGGCAGCGGAAAATCCACTTTGTTGCGCTCGCTGTACGCCAACTATTTGCCTGACCAGGGCCATATCTGGGTCAAACATAACGACGAGTGGCTCGATATTGTGCAGGCTCCGGCGCGTGACGTGCTGGCGGTACGCCGCCAGACCATCGGCTGGGTGAGCCAGTTTTTGCGTGTCATCCCGCGAATTTCAGCGCTTGAAGTCGTGATGCAGCCGCTGCTGGATTTGGGCGTCTCGCGTGACGTCTGTGAAGACAAAGCGTCCATGCTGCTGACGCGCCTGAATGTGCCGGAGCGCCTGTGGAACCTGGCTCCCTCCACCTTTTCCGGCGGCGAACAGCAACGCGTAAACATCGCCCGTGGCTTTATCGTCGACTACCCGATTTTGCTGCTGGATGAACCGACCGCCTCGCTGGATGCAAAAAACAGCGCCGCTGTGGTGGATTTGATTCTGGAAGCCAAAGCGCGCGGCGCGGCAGTGGTCGGGATTTTCCACGATGAAAGCGTGCGCAACCAGGTCGCAGATCGTTTACACAATATGGCAACCGTTGAGGCCAAAAATGATCATTAATAACGTCAAGCTGGTGCTGGAAAATGAAGTGGTTAACGGCTCGCTGGAAGTGGCCGACGGTGTGATTCGTAATTTTGCCGACAGCCCAAGCCAGTTGCCGCAGGCGCAAGATGGCGAAGGCGGCTGGCTGTTGCCGGGGCTTATCGAGCTGCATACTGATAACCTCGACAAATTCTTCACCCCGCGCCCGAAAGTCGACTGGCCAGCGCATTCGGCGATGAGCAGCCACGATGCCTTAATGGTGGCGAGCGGGATCACGACCGTGCTCGACGCCGTCGCCCTTGGCGATGTACGCGACGGCGGCGACCGTCTGGAAAACTTAGAGAAAATGATCAACGCGGTGATGGACAGCCAGGCGCGTGGCGTGAACCGCGCCGAGCACCGCCTGCATCTGCGCTGCGAACTACCGCACCACACCACGCTGCCGCTGTTCCAGCAGTTAATCGACCGTGGCGGCGTGTCGCTGGTGTCGTTGATGGACCATTCGCCAGGCCAGCGTCAGTTCTCCAACCTGGTGAAGTATCGCGAATATTATCAGGGAAAATATCAGCTTAACGACGCCGACATGGACCACTATGAAGCGGAACAGCTGGCGCTGGCTGATCGCTGGTCGCAACCCAACCGCCTGGCGATTGCCACTGAATGCCGCGCACGCAATATTGCGCTCGCCAGTCACGACGACGCCACCCGTGCGCACGTCGCAGAATCTCATGAACTGGGCAGCGTCATCGCCGAGTTCCCGACCACGCTGGAAGCCGCACAGGCTTCGCGCCAGCATGGTTTGAGCGTATTAATGGGCGCACCGAATATCGTGCGCGGCGGGTCGCATTCCGGCAACGTGGCGGCACATGAACTCGCACAAGTTGGCCTGCTGGATATTCTCTCCTCCGACTATTATCCGGCGAGTTTGCTGGATGCCGCGTTCCGGGTGGCTTTTGAAGAAACCAACCCTTTCACCCTGGCGCAGGCCGTGGCACTGGCGACGCGCAACCCGGCCAAAGCGCTGAATCTTGACGACCGTGGCGTGCTTGCGGAAGGCAAACGTGCCGATATGGTACTGGCGCATCAGCATGGCGATCACATTCACGTCGGCCACGTCTGGCGTCAGGGAATACGGGTGTTCTGATGAACAAAATAGTCTGGTTGATGGGGCCGTCAGGCTCCGGGAAAGACAGCCTGCTCGGCGCGCTGCGCCAGCAGGAGAATAATCAACTACTGGTGGCGCACCGATATATCACCCGCGCCGCCGACGCTGGCTGTGAAAATCATATCGCTCTGAGTGAAAAGGAGTTTACCCAGCGCCAGCGCCAGGGCTTGTTTGCCCTGTGCTGGCAGGCGCATCACCAACGTTATGGCGTGGGCATCGAGCTGGATATCTGGCTCGATTCCGGGTTCGACGTGGTGGTGAACGGTTCGCGCCAGCATCTGGCCCAGGCACGGGCGCGTTATGGCAAAGCGTTAGTGCCCATTTGCCTGCATGTTTCGACGGACGTTTTGCGCCAGCGCCTTGAAGCTCGCGGGCGCGAAACCGCGCTGCAAATCGAGCAGCGCCTGCAACGTGCGGCGCTTTACGCCCCGAATTTGGACGAGTGCTTGATACTGAATAACGACGATAGTCTTGATGAATCTGTCTCGTCGTTTATACATTTGATCTATTGAGCTGCTTTAATGTCGGATGACGCTACGCTTATCCGACCTACAAGTGCATGATTTTGTAGGGTGGATAAGCGTAGCGTCATCCACCAAATTCACAAGGAAACGCGCCATGCTTGAATTACGCCGCGCCACACTCGCCGATAGCGATGCCGTTTACGCTTTGATTTGTGAGCTAAAACAGGCGGAGTTTAACCGCCAGGCATTTAACGTGGGTTTCGCAGCCAACCTCGACGATCGCAACTTATGCTACCAACTTGCGTTACTTAACGGTGCTGTTGTCGGCATGATCAGTTTGCATATGCAATTTCACCTGCACCATGTGAACTGGGTGGGTGAAATCCAGGAGTTGGTGGTGATGCCCGCCGCACGCGGCCACGGCGTGGGCAGCAAACTGTTAGCCTGGGCAGAAGAACAGGCGCGGATTGCAGGCGCGGAACTCACCGAGCTTTCCACCAGCGCCAAACGCCTCGACGCGCACCGTTTCTACCAGCGCGAAGGCTATCAAAATACCCATTTCCGCTTTACTAAACCGGTGGAGAGTTTGAGTGAGCCTGACGTTAACCCTTAGCGGAACCGGCGGTGCGCAACTGGTGCCCGCTTTCGGCTGTTCTTGCGCGGCCTGCGAGCGCGCGCGCAATCATCCACACTATCGCCGCAAGCCTTGTAGCGCAGTCGTGAAGTTTAACGACGCGGTCACGCTGCTGGATGCGGGCATTCCCGATTTAATGGACCACTGGCTGCCTGGAGAATTTCAGCAGTTTTTGCTCACCCATTACCATATGGACCACGTTCAGGGCTTGTTCCCGCTACGTTGGGGCGTGGGCGATAAAATCCCGGTTTACGGCCCACCGGATGAGCAAGGCTGCGACGATCTGTTTAAACATCCTGGAATTCTCGATTTCAGCCACACGCTGGAACCGTTTGTCGGGTTTACGCTGCAGGCGCTGCGCATAACCCCTCTGCCGCTCAACCATTCAAAACTCACTTTTGGTTATTTGTTTGAAACTCCGCACAGCCGTGTGGCGTGGCTATGCGACACCGCTGGCCTGCCGGAAAAAACGCTGAAGTTTCTGGCGAACAATAAACCGCAGGTGATTGTGATTGATTGCAGCCACGAACCGCGTACCGAAACACCGAAAAACCATTGCGATTTCAATACGGTTCTCGAGTTGAATAAACACATGGATTGCCCGCGCGTGATCCTCACCCACATCAGCCATCAATTTGATTGTTGGCTGATGGAGAATGCGTTGCCGCAAGGGTTTGAAGCGGGGTTTGACGGGATGGTTATTCGGGTGGATTAGTGTTTTTGTCGGATGACGCCTGCGGCTTATCCGACCTACGATTTGCGATTTTGTAGGGTGGATAAGCCGTAGGCGTCATCCACCGGCTTTTCGTTCTCCGGCTTGAAAATCTTCGACTTTCCCCGCCCAATCCGCTGGATAAAGCCCATTTCTGACATCACGGTGAAAAGACGAATACGGCCACTCACTGGCTGATTTCACTAATCCATGCTTAACCGGGTTGATATACACGTAATCGACATGCGCCTGATAATCCCGCTCATCCCGAATGCTGTGCTCCCAAAAACGTTTTTGCCAGACGGTGGTGTTTCCAGAAAAAGATTTTGTGAAGGTCTTTTTGATTGCTCGCCAGCGCTGAGAGTAGTTGCTGTCATTTGCAGGTAGCGTCCAGACGCAATGCATATGGTCCGGCAAGATAATCCAGGCGTTTATCTCGAAAGGGTAGCGTTGTTTTACCTTTCGAATGGATTGCCTTAACTCAACAATCTTTCTGGTGAGCAAATCGGATTGACGGTCATGCAGGTTTACAGTGAAGAACCATGTTCCACCCGCAACACGCATACGGCGGTAATTCGACATTGAAGCATCCTTGTTTGTTGTCGTATGACGCTTCGCTTATCCAACCTACGAAGCTACCAGAAGAAGATATCACGCGGGTATCCGGTTCTTTTTTCCCTTACCAAAAACCGGAAACCCCCTCGCAAACTTAGCGGAAATTAATATCTCTGTCGCTCGTCATGCCATACAGCTCAAACTTGCGTCCCAGCATCTGCCCACCGTCGCGCGTTAAAGGCGTCCAGCTGACCTGCGCACGGCTGCGGGTTGGCGATGAAGAGAAGATATCCAGCGGCACATTGACGTAGAAACCTTTGGTGAAATCCCCTTCCCCGTACTCTTCTTTCGAGACGTTGGTGATCGTCGCGTAGGTGCCGACAACCACGCCGCTGTCGAAGCGTTTCGAGATTTCCAGCGTGCCGCCTTTATCTTTCGCCAGATACTGGCCGATGCTCAGTTTAACCAGCACATCGTCCGCAAACGGTGGCGTCCAGTAACCGGTGATATGCCCGGTTGGTGCGCTGTAATCGGTGAACTTCATCATGTCCAGCGAGCTGGTCCAGTCACGCTGTTTGACGTAGTTGGCGTTGGCACCAATCGCCCAGTTGCTATCGACCGGGCGGTACAACACTTCCGCGCCCACGCCGCCGTACATGGTTTCGAGATAGCCGCCGTAAACCTGCCCGTACCAACTGTTGCCCAGGTACTGGAAGTAGTTGGCTTGCAGGTTATTGACGTAAACATCATTTTCAACGTAGTCGCGAACGTGGGTACGCACACGCGGCAGCGTCGAGTCGTTCGGCGGATTGGTGTAATTAAATTTGTCGTAGTTATTGGCGATGTTAGCAAACAGGCTGCCGGTGGTGAGCAAGTGGTCCGTGACCCACCAGTCGGCGGTTCCCATCACGCCAACCTGATACATATAGAAGCTTTCCGGCCCGCCAACCGACTGGTTGAGCACCGGGTTTATCGCGAAATTCACCTTTGATTTGTCGATGAAATACCCTTGCTCGGTTTTCTCAGGGATCACCGGCTCGACGCGTTTTTGCACCAGTTGTGTTTCATGCCCCAGCGGCTCGCCTTGCAGATGGTTTTGCAGGCTGGCGACATCCGTTTCCGTCGTCACCTGCGGCATATTCAGGCGCGTTTCGGTGATGCGGAGGGTGCGAATATTTTCCGGCAGGTCGTTCATGATAATGCGGTTGGCGCGTTCAATACCTTCGCGGGAATCACGGTATTTCACCTGCTCGCCGGTTACATACAGCGTATCGCCTTTGACCTGGATATTCGGGTTGGCCAGCCCCGCGTTGTATTTAAGCTGTGTGAGCTGATTGGCGACCACCGTCGGCTGGAGAATTTCATCTTGCGGTTGCGGCTGGTATTGCGGGCGACGATTGTCGTTATAGCCCGGTCGCAAATCGTTGAAGTTGGTCCGCAACGTCACGCCAAACATGAAGGTGTTGCCGCGTTCGTAGCTGACGTTAACGTCGGCCCAATCGGCGACACGGTAGATAGCGCCGACGTTAACGTTGCTACGCTGCTCGAGTTTCCCGGCAAAATCCTGGGTGTAATTATTGCCTTCATATTCCACTTTCAGGCGCAGCGGTTGCCATGGAGTCTGGTATTCAATGCCGCCAAACAGGGATGCCGGGCCGTGGAACATGCCGCTAAAGTTGAACGAACCCGCCTGATTGTAGCTGTTATCACGATAGCAATAACCGTCGCTGACTTCGCAGAATGGGTTTTTCACGTTACCACTGGTGCCCATGTAGCCCCAGCCCATTCCGAGTGTGAAATCGAACGGCCCCCAGGCTTTGCTCGCCACAATATATTCACTGTCGAACAACCCGGTACCGCCTAAATCGCGCACGCCGACCGCCACTTGCGGCAGGTAATATCCCTCTTCCCAGAGGCGTACTTTCATGTCGAACGCTTTGTCTTTGTAGGTTTGATTACCCGAGAAAGCCTCGACGCTGCTGTATTGTTTGGTACGCACGTCGGTGTAGCGCAGCGTGGTTTCAAGCCACGGGAAAAGCTGCACCGAAGCCGAGTAAAAGCGGTATTGGTCGTTATCGCGGTAGTTAAGGCTGAATTCGCCCTCACGCGCCATGCGGGCTGTTGGGGTTTGTAGCAAACCGACGCCGCCGAAATCCGATTGTGACGGGCCAACAGGTGCCGGAAAAGTTTCGGCATGGCAGGCCGCGGAGACCGCCAGCGCGAGCAAGCTGTAGAGCGTTTTATTCTTCATCAATCCGGTCTCCGATGGGTCAGAGAGTTGAGGATTTGCTGATTCAGGCTGTTGAAATCAGAGTTAAAAAGTCGGTCGCTGAAACCGACAAACAGGATGCTGCCGGGAGTGAGTTCCACATGGCGTTTATTCCAGTACGCGACCGGCGCTTTTTGCGTTTTTCCGTCCGGGTAAATCACCCACGCATAGCTGCGGTCAGCCCCGCTGAGTTTGTCGATGCCATCCAGATATTCATCGGCACTGCGCCCGGCCACAAACGGCTTCTCGCCCGGCGAGCTGACCAAACCCATCAGCGTGATGGTGGTCGGCTGTGCGCCGGTCCACAGGCTGTATTCGCCCTGAAGTGGGACGTTGGCACGCGGGCGAACGCGCACCCAGTCAGGATCGAGGTCAACAAACTGCCGTCCGGTGACGTGTATGGCCTGCATCTGCTGGCGCATGCCGTTGATAGCTGCGGCGTCGTCGCCGTCTTCCTGCGCGGCAAATTCGCTTAACTGAGCCAGTAATTTCTGGTGCTGTTGTTCTGCCGCAGCAGATGCCTGGCGTTCGCTGATGACGGCACCCGGCCACCAGGCGTTTGCCAGCGCAGGTTGTGTAACTAAATCAGCCAGTCTTTCTACGTTTTTAATGGTTTGATTTTGTGGGTAAATCGTCACGTTTCCGGCAGCGTAAGCATTGAATACCAGGGTGGATAAGCAAAGCGCCATCCACCCTTTCGCGCAAACCCGTCGGATGACGCTGCGCTTATCCGACCTACGTTTTATTTTCATTCTTTCGCCGCCTTCAACAGGATCGTGTTAACAGGCCAATAATCGGGGCCAAGATATTGTTTTGACTGGCGGATATGACCATCGCTGTCTACCCAGAAGCGGTTATGCCAGGTTTTGCCGTCGGCAGTAATTTCTTCGTCGAGCACGCGAACCGGCGTGGTGCTCATCGCCACTTTCAGCGTGTCGGTACCGTCCCAGGTGAAGGTCGAACGCGCCGTCGCCATGCGCACCTGTTGGTGTTCAGTCCAGGCCATTTGCCGCGTCCAGCTTGCGCCATCAATAATCTGATTCGGGTTGATTAGCGGGTCGTTTGCCAGGTTAGTGACTTGCTGGAGGTTATCGCCAAGCCCGGTGGTTTTCACGATGCGGCTATGCTCGGTAACGATCATCGCCCGGTCTTGCGTCACCCATTTTTGTTGGCCGTTTTCGTCAAAGGCCAGCACCACAAAAATTTGCGGGCCGTTATTGATGCGCATGTACTGGCTGGCGTAGCGCATATTTTGAATTTCATCATGAGTTAGCTGTATGCCGTCATCCCCCACCATGCTGTGCCAGAGCGAGGAGCCAAGGCCTTTGGTGGTGTCGGAACATGCCTGAAGTAACAGGCAAGAAAGAAGAATTACGAGTCGCTGCACGAGGTTTCCCCGGAGTCGAAATAACCACACCGAAGTGTGGTTAGAGTTAAATCACCCGCGAAATTAACGGGTGCTGGTCGTCGTGGTGGTTGTGGTCCCGGTATTGGAACCATCACCGCCACCGGTTGCAGCAAGTGCTACACCCACTGCCGACCCGACAGTGCTGGCGCTGGTCGCAGTAGAACTCCCTGCGGACACATTCGTTGCTTGTGCGCCAGCTGCTTCACCCACAGAAACAGGGTCAGCATTTGCCGCGCCAGCCGCTGCCAGCGTGAATATGGCGAAAGCGCCATAAAGAACTTTTTTCATAACAATTTCCCTTCATTGAATGAATGGAGGTTGCCCAAAAGAATTTCAGGCGCTTTCGAGTATACACAACAAGTAATAGCGACAGACCGCAGCGGGGAATAAGGAACGAGCTTTAAGATAAATGGAAATATAACAATATTGGCAATATCGTCATTTCATTTAGATGATGAAAAACAGACAGTTAAAATATAATCAAGAGGAAATACAATCTAATTAATCCGAAAGTAAACCCGTAGAATTATCAGGTTATAGGTGTTTTTAGGATTAACCTCACGCCGGGGAATTAAGCTATTTACGGGGCAAGGGGAATTATCTTATTTAAATAAATAAGCCGACCATAAGGCCGGCTTATATTTAAATCCAACGGCTAATTATGCGCGCCAGGATTTATAACGGTTGATTAAACCATTTGTAGAACTGTCGTGGCTGTTGATTTCAGCCGCATCGCCCAGCTCAGGCAGAATACGGTTAGCCAGTTGCTTACCTAATTCCACGCCCCACTGGTCGAAAGTGAAGATGTTCAAAATCGCGCCCTGGGTGAAGATCTTGTGCTCATACAGCGCAATCAGTGCGCCGAGGCTGAACGGAGTGATTTCACGCAGCAGGATGGAGTTAGTTGGGCGGTTGCCTTCGAATACTTTGAACGGCACAACGTGTTCCAGAGTTTTTGGATCTTTACCCTGGTCGGCGTATTCCTGCTCAACTACATCGCGTGCTTTACCAAATGCCAGCGCTTCTGTCTGAGCGAAGAAGTTAGACAGCAGTTTAGGATGGTGGTCAGAAAGCGGGTTGTGGCTGGTCGCAGGCGCGATGAAGTCACAAGGAACCATTTTGGTACCCTGGTGAATCAGCTGGTAGAACGCATGCTGACCGTTAGTGCCAGGCTCGCCCCAGATGATTGGGCCAGTCTGGTAATCCACCGCGTTGCCGTTACGGTCAACGTATTTGCCGTTGGATTCCATGTTGCCCTGCTGGAAGTAAGCAGCAAAACGGTGCATGTACTGGTCGTATGGCAGAATCGCTTCGGTTTCTGCGCCGAAGAAGTTGTTGTACCAGATACCAATCAGCGCCAGCAGCACAGGCAGGTTCTGTTCTGCCGGAGTGTTAGCAAAATGCTTATCCATAGCGTGTGCGCCGGACAGCAATTCAACAAAGTTTTCGTAGCCGACTGACAGGATGATAGACAGACCAATCGCGGACCACAGGGAGTAACGGCCACCGACCCAATCCCAGAATTCAAACATGTTGGCGGTGTCGATACCGAACTCGCCAACCGCTTTCGCGTTGGTAGACAGCGCCGCAAAGTGTTTCGCAACGTGTTTGTTATCGCCAGCGGTTGCCAGGAACCAGTCGCGCGCGCTGTGGGCGTTGGTCATGGTTTCTTGCGTGGTGAAGGTTTTAGAGGCAACCAGGAACAGCGTGGTTTCCGGGTCAACATTCTTCAGCACTTCGGCAATGTGGGTGCCGTCAACGTTAGACACGAAATGCATATTGAGGTGGTTTTTGTATGGACGCAGCGCTTCGGTCACCATGAATGGGCCGAGGTCTGAACCGCCGATACCGATGTTCACCACGTCAGTAATCGCTTTGCCGGTGTAGCCTTTCCAGTTGCCGCTGATAATGCTTTCAGAGAAGGTTTTCATCTTCTCAAGCACCGCGTTCACTTCTGGCATCACATCTTTGCCATCAACGATGATTGGCGTGTTGCTGCGGTTACGCAGTGCAACGTGCAGCACAGCACGGTCTTCAGTGCGGTTAATTTTCTCGCCAGAGAACATGGACTTGATTGCGCCCTGCAAA